>Ga0315331_10001220_pt1 | contig 19101 bp, 18 predicted proteins | sample M160m34915metaG_FD_203456 | JGI IMG/M metagenome (GOLD analysis project Ga0315331, IMG submission 203456) | Ammonia-oxidizing marine archaeal communities from Monterey Bay, California, United States - M1 60m 34915 | ecosystem: Environmental > Aquatic > Marine > Intertidal zone | place: USA...
GTTCGAGTGGGAGGGACGTCGCGTCCACGTCACCCCGCGCCCGGACCCGCCGCCGCCCATCCTGCTTGGCGGTTCGAGCAAGGCGTCCGCTCGTCGCGCCGCGAAGATCGCGGATGGTTGGTTCCCGCCGCTCGACCCTCGGCTGTGGACGCCGTACCGCGAGGCCTGCATCGAGCTGGGGAAGGATGACCCGGGGCCCTATCCGAACCATGCACCCATCTTCCTTTGGGTGAGCAAGGACCCCGAGGCCGCGAAGAAGGCGCTGCTCCCCCACTGCATGCACCAGATGCAGTCCTACGCCGAGTGGACGATCGAGGCGATGGGGGAGGCGGCGGGCCCCTATGCCAGCCCCGACATGAGCGAGGAGACGATCTGGGGCAGCGGCTCCTACGCGGTGCTCACGCCGGAGGAGACGATCGAGCTCGCGAAGGGGCTGGGTGAGGATGGGGTCTTCTACCTGAACCCTCTCCTCTCAGGAATTGCGCCGCGTGACGCAGAAGTCATGCTCGACCTGTTCGAGCGCGAGGTCTGGCCCCATATCCGCGACTGAGCCGGCTGGATCGCCTCGCCTGTGGCAGCCTTGACGCCATGACGTGGGCTGCGCTCCTGCTCCTTGCACCCGGCATCTATGCGGCGATCGGGTTGGGGAGTCTCCGCCTGGTCGGGGCGCACCGCGAGCGGCTCTCGCTCGGGCCCCTGGTGGGGCTGGTCGTCTCTGGCTGGGTGCCGTTGGTTGCGCTGGCGCTGGGGGGGGTGCCGTTCTTCGTGTCGGGCTCGTTGCTCGTCTTGGGGGTGCTCGGCGTCGTCAGTTGCCGGGATCTGCCGCGAGCGGCGCTCGCGCGCGAAGGGGCCCGTCTCTATTCTTGTTATGTCGGAGGCCTGCTGTTCTTGGCGCTCGCGGCCACGCCGGCTCCAGGGTTGTGGGGCACGGATTGGGCGATGTACGTGCGCGCCGGCGAGGCGCTCTTGTCCTACGCCGCGGACCCGGGCGCCTTCGACACGCTGCCCGCGTTGATCGCTGATCGCCCCAGGTTGTTCGCGGCGCGGCCTCACCTCTTTAGCGCGGCGATCGCGCCGCTCTCTGTTGGGCTCCCCGCCCTGTTGGCGCTCGAGGTGCTCTCATCGGTCGCGGGCGCGAGCCTGCTGCTCGCTGTCGGCTTCGCCGCGCGCAGGCTGGGACGCGCCGAGCCGAGCGGGTTGTGGCTGGTCTTCTTCCTCTCGCTGCCGCTCTATGCCTACCACCTCCTGGCGCTGTGGCCGAAGTTCATGGCCGCCGCCTCGGTCCTGGTCGCGCTATCGGAAGGCTACGCCTATCGGCAGGAACGGAGCCGGTCGACCTGGCTCTGGGCTTGGGGCTGGCTCGGTGTGGCGATCGCTGTACATCACGCGTCGCTGCTCTACTTGCCCCTGCTCGTCTTGTTGGTCTGGCGGGGGATAGGGCGAGGTCGGCTGCTCTTGGTGGGGCTGGCGGTCGTCGCGCTGCTTGCGACCGCGGGGGTCTATGAGCTCTGGGCGCTCTCCACCCTGGGCCTCGAGGCGCGCGTGCAGAGCAACCCCTCCGTCTATCAGGCGACGAGCTTCGACCTGGTCTTCTTGCTGGGGAAGACCGTCCAGCAGCTCTTCGCGAGCGTGCTGGGGACGGGGCTGCCCTTTGCGGCGGAGCAGCTCTTGGCCGCACGCGGCGCGCCGTTCCCCGTCGCGTTGGGGCATCTGAGCGACGCGGTCTCCGGCTGGTTGGTGTTCCTCGCCGGGACCTTCGTGGGGAACCTGTTGCCGCTCCTGTTCGTCGCGCGCCAGGAGTTGGCGCGCGGGTGGCGGGAGGCGCGGGGGCATCCGCTGTTCTCGACCGCCCTGCTCGGTTTTGGGATCGCGTTACTCGGGGCGTCTCTCCTCGCGCCCATCGTCCATCTGAGCGCGGCTCAGCTCGGGGCGATGCCGTCCAGCGTGGCCCTGGTCTACTTCGCGTCGTCTCGCCTCACGCGGCCCAAGCTGCTTCGTGCCCTCTGGGTATCGCTCGCGACGGGGGCGCTTCCCCTGGTGGCCTACCTGGTGGCGACCCGGGCTGCGTTCGAACGCGCCTTGTCGGGTGATGCCTTCTGGCTCGACTGGTTCCTTCGCTTCGAGGGAGACGCGCGCCTCTTGTTTGCGCTCGACGAGACGACCTTGTCCCAGGCGCTCAGCCCCGCGGTGCTCCTGGCGCTCGCGGCGTTGCTGGCCGTGCCCCTGGGGATCGCGCTCGGTGCAGCCCGCGGGCGCTGAGGTCGGGGCCTCGCGGTGGCCCCGTGCGCTCGGCTGGAGAAAAGTGGCACAATGGGCCGTGGCAGAATCAACTGCTCGAACGGCAAGGAGTCGAAATGCTCGCACAAGGCACGGCGGCGCCGGACTTCAGCGCTGAGGACCATCAGGGTCGCAGCGTGAGTCTGGACAGCCTGCGTGGGAAATGGATTGTGATGTGGTGGTACCCGAAGGCCTCTACACCTGGCTGAACGGTTCAGGGTCACGGGTTCCGTGATCAAGCCGCTGAGTTCGAGGCCGCAAACGCGGTCGTCCTTGGGATCTCATTCGATAGCGTCGCGGATCAGAAGAAGTTCGCGGACGACGAAGGGTTCCCGTACGTCCTCTTGTCGGACACCTCGAAGGAGGTTGGGAAGGCCTATGACGCCGAGCGTCAGGAGGGCGAGAAGTATTTCGAGGCCGGCATCCCGCGGCGGATCAGTTATCTGATCTCGCCGGACGGTGCGATTCACAAGGCCTATGACGTCGAGGGAGATGGCCTCGACCTGGGCGGCCACGCAGAAGCGGTCCTCGGGGACATTCGCGCGGCGAGTTGAGCGTCATGCGCCGGGGCGGCCCGCACCGCCCCGGCAGCCGATCCTTGCTCGGAGGGGTCGGCCGCTCGCCCCGACGAGTTAGTCGAGGTGAGAGAGGGCGTCGAGTTTGACGACGCGTGGCTGCGGGAGCGGGTGATTCGCTGCCTCGAGATAGCGCAGCGTCCAGACCCCCTCCGTGTGGCCCTCCGTATCCAGCCAGTTCGTGCCCGGGATCTCCGGGTCCTCCCGGCATTGGATCACCCGGACCGTGCCGTCGTCCCGCTGGACCGCGCGGGCCATGTTCACTTCCACGTTGCGGTAGCGGTAGTCGAGTGACTGTCCCCAATAGTTGCTTAGGACGATGGCCCAGTATCGGCACGCGGGCGGCACGATGTCGATGACGATGGCCTCATCTTCGGCCTGCATCCAGTAACCGGCAGCGTAGAACTGTCCGGGGACCCCATTCTGTCCCGCCGCTGCCTCGTCATCGCTCTCCCAGAACGTGTTCGGGCGCGTCTTCCAGAGGTCGGACCAGTCGAAGAAGATGCGGTTCGTGCCCTGCAGGTAGGCCGCGCTCCTGCGCAGCGCGCCGACGACGAACTCCGGCGTCAGCGGCGGCGGGGGTGTGTGGCCCGCGTCGACTCGCTCGATCGCGAGGCGCGCAGGCTCCTGGTTCTTCCGATCGGTGAACGTCTGGCGGATCATCAGGGTCTTCGTCTGGGGTGTGAGCTCGACCCAGTTTCCCGGTTGAGGCGTCGCGGAGAGCAAGACCTCGAACCGCCCGTCTGGCTGGATCTCGAGGTCGTCGAGGTCGACGAAGTTCTCGGTGCTCCCGCCGCTCTTGCTCCCAAAGGAGCCCCCGTAGATGGCGAGGGACATGATGTAGGCGTCGCCTCGTGTCCCGGAGACGCGATACGTGTAGTCCCCGGAGAGCCGCGCGTTCGTGTGGATATTGTCGGGGTTGTCCCAGCCGATCTTCATCGTCTCGTGCAGGCTGGTGAAGAGCCACGGGCGCGCGGGGTCGCCGCCCTCCATGATCAGTTCGAAGCAGGAGCGCACCATCTGGGCCAGGTAACGGTGGCCCTCGGCGACATCGACGGGACTCTTGGGTGCGTTGGGTCGGAGCAGGTCTTTGCCCCGCGCTTTCAGCGCGTCGCAAAACTCGTCCCAGGCTTCACCGGAGGCGAGCGATGTGTAGGCGTCGATGTCTTGCTTGGGTCGGGCCACGGGACTCCCTTTCGGACGGGTTGGCGGTGCCGTTTCGTGGCGCGGTTCGCCGCGCGGTTGGCATCGTCGTCAGTCGGCGAAGAACGGGCTCGACCAGGCGGCCCCCTCGTTGTTCTGTACCACGCGAACGTAGAGGAACTCGCCCGGTTCGAGGGCCGGGACCTCGAGGCGCGCGGACCACTCCGTGTCGCCCTCTCCGTCGATTTGGTGGACGACCTCGCCGCTGCGGATGATGTCGATGGTGGCGAGCGGCGCGGGCGCCGCGACCCGGATGTCGAGCGTCTGACGGTCGGGCGCGTCTGGGCCTCGGGGCGGGATCACGCTGCCCATCTCGAAGCGTCCGTCGAGCGTCGTCCGGAGGAAGATGCGCGCGCCGTTGGTCGCGTAGACCCTGCGCGCCCGCAGCGCTTCGAGGACCGAAGCGCGCGTCTTCTCGGGCGCGATGATCGCCGCGAGCCCGCTGTTGCGGGCGGGGGAGGCGAGCTGCGCGAGCCCGGGGTGTCCGTCATGGCTATCCCCGCTGCCGATCAGCCCGAGCCGGTATCCCTGCTCGAGCGCGTCGCGCACGTAGTTGCCCGCCACGGGGGCGTAGATCGGGCGCGGGGTGTCGCGGGACTCGCTGCTCCCGTGCACGGACACGATCTCTGTGACGGGTTCGAACTCGGGATCGGGTGCATAGGTCCAGTTGGTCGCCACCGGGCCGCCCGCGGAGTGATGGGCGAAGGTGAGCGCGCTTTGGCCGCGGAGGGCGTCCCACAGCTGCGCGGGCGTCTCATAGCGCCGCTCCCGATCGATCGAACTCAGCACGGGGCCGTCGTCTTCGAAGTAGAGGACGTGGCGGTGGCCGTGCAGCCAACTCGTCCACTCGTATCCGAGCAGGGTGACGAACCGTCCGGGCTCGTGGGCGTCCTCGACCGCCTGCCGGATGCGGTCCCACATCGCTGGGTGCGCGTCGAGGAAGCGCATGCCCCAATGGTCGTGATCGGTGAGCGCGGCGACGTCGAGCCCCCCGACGTCGCGGGCGTAGCGGAAAAAGTCGGCGGGGGTCCCCGTGCCGTCGGACAGGTTGGAGTGCCCGTGCAGGTCGGCCCAGAGGATGCGCGGTGCCCCTTCGCGTACGAGGAGGGGCTCGGAGGCGGTGGCGACTTGCCGGACGCCGTCGGGCGCGTTGGGGGCGGGGATCGTGGCGCTCGCCCGCACCCGGTGGATGCCCTCTTGCGTGGCGCGACCCCGCACGGAGATCGTGCCGCCGTCCGCGGCGGACAGCCGCACGGTCGCGGGCAAGTCGAGGCCAGGGTCGGCGTCGAGGGCAATCTCGGCCGCAGTCGGTGCGCCCGCGTTGCCGAGGCCGTCGAGGATCGAGAGGTGGAACTCCACCTCCTCCCCGGGTTGCGCGGTCGTTGGCTGGCGGATCATCAGCATGGCCGGAGGGCCTGCGTGGGTGTCGATCCGGGGCGAGTCGGCGACCACCCCACGTACGCCATCGCCGTCTGCGTCGACGTGGAGCCAGATCGGTGACTCTCGCTCGGCATAACGGTCGACCTGAGCGCCGCTCGGGCCTGCGCCGTACACGAGCTCGACGCGCTCGCCGGCCTGGAGCGCGCGGCCGCTCACCGTGAACCCGACGAGCCCCTGGCCGAAGGTCTCGGCGATGAGCTCGACGTCTTTGGACTCGGGGGTCGCGGTCGTGTAGCCGTCGTAGTGCGGCACGCGGGTTTGCGCCGGCTGCCAGTTCCAGAACGGAGAGGTCTGCAAGAAGAGGGTGCCCCCTTCTTGGATCCCGAGCGGGCCCGCTTCGTACCGCATTCGGACGCGTGCGCGGCTCCCGGCCCGAACGGATCCGACCGGCTCTCCGACGGTTCCGCTGCCGAGGACCGGCTCGAGGGCGACCACCGTTCCCTGGCCCCCGCCGTCTCCGGGGTCGCGCTCGAGTAGCAGGTCGGCCATGAGCTCTTCAGCGGTGGCGACGCGCGCGTCGGCCGACAAGCCCTCGAGGTGGTGGTCTGTGGCGAGCGGCTGTGCGTGGGCGGGCGAGGCGGCGTCGTCCTCACGGCTGCAGCTGGCGAGCGCGCAGAGCAGGGTGAGGGCGGTCCACGAGCGGCGTTGGCATCGACGGGTCACCACCGTGGGGTAGCACCTCCTGCCGGTTTCGCCGGAGCGGCGCGCGTTTCAGCCGGGGCTCGGCACGCGGCCGAGCAGCGCAGCCACGGCGGTCTCGACCCGCAGCGCGCGTGGACCGAGCGATATCGGTCGCATCCCCGCCTGGCAGAGCGGGTCCACCTCGGTGTCGAGCAGGCCACCCTCGGGGCCGACGAGGACGACCGCGGGCGTCTCCAGCCCCGCGATGGGGTCGGGGCTGGCAGCGGGGTGCGCAAAGACACCGTGTTTCCCCTCGAGCCAGTGCGGCAGCTCGTCTTCGACGAACGCCCGGAAGCGTCGCCGGATCACGATCTCAGGCAGGAGGGTGTCGCGTGCCTGCTCGAGCCCGAGGCGCAGCTTCTCTTCCAACGCCGCGGGTTCGAGCGCTCGGGCCTGCCAGTAGGTCTTCTCGACGCGCCGCGTGTGGAGGAGGACGATGCGTTTCACGCCGAAGCTCGTGGTCGCCGCGAGCACGCGTCCGAGCACGGGGGGGCGGGGCAGGGCGAGCACGAGGGTTGCGGGCAGCGGGGTCGGGGCCGGTGTGTCGAGCCGGACCTCGAGGATGCATCGATCCGTGTCGAGTGAGAGGATCGTCCCCGTGCCGATCTCCCCGCCGATCCGCCCAACGCTCAGCGTGTCGCCGGGCGCGGCCCGCAGGATGCGGCGTACGTGGTGCGCGCGGCGCCCCCCGAAGCTGACGCGGGTCGCCGTCGCGAAGTCGTCGTCGTCGAGCAGCAGCAGGTTCATTGCGGCGGGGCTCCCCGTTCATCGCAGGTCATCGGCCCGAGAGGAAGTCGAAGCGTTGGAAGAGGGGCTCGGGCAGCCGCCGGACGATCGCCATGATCGGTCGCCAGAACCACGGCAAGTAGACCGTCCGCTGCTTGCGCGCGATCGCGCGGACGATCCCGAGAGCGACCGCCCGGGCCTCGCCAAACAGCGGATTCTTCTCGTGGTCGACCGTCATCGGTGTGTCGACGGGACCGAGCCGAATGTCGTGGACGGAGACGCCCGCCGCGTAGAGCCGGCTGCGGAGCCCCTCGAGGTAGGTGCTCGTCGCGCTCTTCGCTGCGCCGTAGGTGTAGTTGCGGGGTCTCCCACGCTCCCCTGCGACGGACGTGAGCACCGCGATCTGTCCACCGCCCTGGGCTTCGAGGTGGTTGGCCAGCGGGATCAGGAAGGCGACCGCGCTGGTGAAGTTCGTGCTGAGGGTCCGGAGCGCCACGTCCAGGTCTCGCTCGGTCGCGATCTGGTCGGGGAGCCAGCCATGCGCGATCACCGCGACGTCGATCGCGCCGAGACGGGTGATGGCCGCGTCGACGAGCGCGTCGTTGGCTTCGAGTCGGTCGAAGTCACCCGTCGCGGTCCCGGCAACTTGGGGGCCGATTTGGCGCGCGATCGCGTCGAGGCGGTCGCGGTGCCGCGCGATCAGAAAGAGCTGCGCGCCTCGCGCCGCGTAGGTGTAGGCGACCTGCTCCGCGATCGCGGACGTCGCGCCGATGATGACGACACGCTGGGGCATCGCGTCACTCACCGCCGCAGCGCCGCCGCGCGGCAGGCGACGTGCTCGCGCAGCGAGGCGCGCTCGTCCTCGAGCCAACGACACAGGACGGGGCGTGTTTCGCGGGGGTCGATCAGGTCATGAACACCGAAGGACTCGGCGCGTGGCAGGGGACTGCGGCCCTGGCTGAGCCGCTCCTCGAGCTCCGCCCGCTTCGCGTCGGGGTCGTCCGCCTCGGCGATCTCCCGCCGGAAGGCGACGGCGACCCCACCCTCGATCGGTAACGCCCCGCTCTCTGCAGAAGGCCAGGAGAAGACGGTCCCGAGTGGGCCGAAGTGAGCCGCGGCGGCGACGCCGTACGCCTTGCGGACCTGTACCGAGACCCAGGGGACCCGTGTGCGCATGGCGGCGACGATCGTCTGCACCCCGTACCGGATCGTCCCGCTCTTCTCCGACGCGCTGCCGATGAGGAAGCCCGGCTCGTCGACGAACGCGACGACGGGAAGATGGAACCGCTCGCACAGCTCGAGGAAGCGCGTGACCTTCTGCGCGCCGCTCGCGTCCATGGACCCGCCGTAGATGTGCGGGTCGTTCGCCCAGACCCCGACCGGTTGCCCCCCGAGGCGCGCGAGCGCGGTGATCTGCGAGCGACCGTAGCGGGGCGTGATCTCGAACAGGCTCTCGGCGTCGACGACCGCGGTCAGGAGCTTTCGCATCGCGTACACACGGCGTCGGTTGCGCGGGACGAGCTCGAGGAGGCTCTCCTCCCGGCGCCCCGGGTCGTCCTCGCAGCGCGCGATGGGCGGCGCTTCCAACACGTTCGTCGGGAGGTAGGAGAGGAAGCGTCGGATCAGGTCGAGGGCCGCCGGCTCGTCTGCGGCCACGTTGTCGACGACCCCACTGCGTAGATGGACGTCCGGTCCCCCGAGCTCCTCCTTGGTCAGCACCTCACCGAGCGCCCGCTCGACGAGCGCGGGCCCGCCGATCAGCACCTGCGAGGTGTGCTGCGTCATGACAGAGAAGTGTGAGGCCGCGAGGCGCGCCGCGGGGAACCCCGCCACGGCGCCGAGCGCAGCCGAGGCTACCGGGACGGTGTCGAGCACCTCGGCGATGGACGTGAAGCGGGAGTTGGCGAACACCGGGTCGCCGGTGGGGCGTGGCGTGCTGCGGCCACCCTTGCCCCCCGTTCCGGTGACGCTGCCACCGCCACCTTCGAGGAGGCGGACCAGCGGGATCCGGCGCCGGATCGCCAAGTCTTCTGCGTAGACGCTCTTGCGCAGGCCGGCCGGGGTCGGCGACCCGCCGCGGAGGGTAAAGTCCTCCCCGCCGACGACGACCGGGCGACGGTCGATCCGCGCCAGCCCCAGCACGTAGTTTGCTGGGGTGAAGCGCTCGAGCTCGCCGGCGTCGTTCAGCTCCGCGTGTCCGGCGAGGGGACCTTGCTCTTCGAAGCTCTCCGGGTCCGCGAGCGTCGCGATCCGCTCGCGGATGGTCAGTCGGCCACGCTCGTGTTGTTTTGCGACCGCTTCTTCTCCGCCCATTCGTTTTGCCAGCTCTCGGCGTCGGTCGATCTCTTCGATCTCGGGTTTCCAGCTCAAGGGTGTGCCTTCCTGGTGAGTCGCAGTGTGTTCGCGGTTAGAAGTGCAGCAGCTCGGGCGTAAGCGTCTCGAGGTCGACGACGGCGACGGTCTGGTGCCCCGCGAGGTGGCCTGCGCACTCGCCTGGGTTCAAGAGCAGGCGTTCGGGGGTCGCCTCGAGGGTACGTCGGTGGGTGTGTCCGTGAAGCAGGACGTCGATGTCGGTGATCGGGTCGGCGGGGAACTCTTCGGGGTCGTGGACCACGAGGATTCGTCGCGCCGCGAGCTCCCAGGTGAAGGGCGGCTCCTCCAGCTCCGCCTGGACCTGGGCGGCGGCCTCGGCCAACGCGGCACGCTCGTCGTTGTTGCCGAAGACGCCGAGGATCGGGACCTCGACCTCGGCGAGCGCGCGGAGCGCGGGGGGCTGCGTGATGTCGCCCGTGTGGATCACCCGCGCGACCCCCGCGCTCCGAAATAGGGAGACGATCCGCCCGATGTTGCGGAGGTTGTTGTGCGTGTCGCTGACGACGCCGATGCGCATGGCCGAGATGCTATCCCGCCCCGTTGTCCTCGTCGCGCGGTGTGGGATAGGAAGCGCGGCCTGCCGACCCCAGTCGGGGCCGAGCGGGTCGGTGGCCGCCACGCCCAGTTCCGCGTTTCGGGCGTTATCATCCCCGCTGTGCAGCTTGCCTTCTTTGTCCTCGCCGTCGTGGTCGCGCTCGGCGCGCGCCGCTTTCTCCGGGGCTATCCGCGCTCGAGCCACGACTACCAGCGCCTGCGCCCCCGCGAGATCGCGCTCCTACGCGCGGCGACCGACGCGATGTTCCCAGCCCGGGGCGCTATCCCGGTGTCGGGCGCGGACGTGGACGCGCCCCGCTACGTGGACACCTGGTTCGAGCTCCTCCACCCCGCGAAACGCTTCCAGATCCGGCTCCTCCTGCTCTTCTTCGAGCACGCGACGCTGTTCTTCTGGGCGCCCGGCGCGGGCGGCTGGCGCCGCTTCTCTGCGCTCTCCTTGCAGCAGCGCATCGAGGTCCTGCGCGCCTGGTACGCCAGCGGTTGGTTCGTCCGCCGTCTCGTATTTACCGCGCTCCGCTCGGTGCTCGGCATCGCCTACCTGGGTCATCCCGCCACCATGCGGCACCTCCGCGTCGCGCCGTACGCGTTCGATAGCCCGGTGCTGGACCCTGACGTGCTCTATCCACCGATCGGTCAGGGGCCCGACGCGATCCGCTACCGGCCGGAGGACCGTACGCCCCCTGCGTCCGGGGTGCCGATCGATCTGAGCGGCCCCGTCCACCCCGACTACGAGGACAGCCCGTTATGAGCGTCCGTCTGCACAGCGCGGCCGAGCTCTCCCAGATGCAGGACCGCCTCCGCGTGTTCGCGCAGTACGACGCGGACGTCCATGAGTCCGCGGATGTCGTGGTCGTCGGTTCCGGCCCTGCCGGCGCGGTGGTCGCCTACGAACTCGCCGCAGCGGGTCGGGACGTCATCCTCGTCGAGGAAGGTCCGCCGTTTATCCCCAGCGAGTTCGAGCTTGAGGGAGGCCTCTCGATGGCGCGCACGATGCGCGAGAGTGGCCTGCGCATGACCGCCGGATCGATCATGCCGACGATGCAGGCGAACTGCCTCGGCGGGGGATCGCTGGTCAACTCCGCGATCTGCGTGCGGCCACCCGCGGAGGTGTTCGAGGAGTGGTCGGACCGTTTCCAGCTGGAGAACACGAGTCGCGAAGGGCTCGAGCCGCACTACGACGTGGTGGGGGACTTCCTCGGGATCGCGCCAACACCCGACGCGGTACAGGGGCCTCGCAACCTGCTGTTTCGGGACGGCTGCAAGAAGCTCGGCATATCGAGTGAGCCCATCGCGCGGAACGTGCGCGGCTGCCGGGGCAGTGGCGAGTGCTTTACCGGCTGTCGCAACCGCGCGAAGCAAAGCATGGACATCAGCTACATCCCGGAGGCGCTCCATCACGGGGCGCGGGTGTTCACGTCGGTCCAGGTCCAGCAGGTCCGCTGGGACGGCCGGCGTGTCTCGGGCGTCGAAGGTCAGGTGGTTGAGCCGTTGACGGGTCGACTCTCGCACCGGGTCCGCTTCGATGGACGCTTCGTCGTGCTCGCAGCGGGCTGCATGGCGACGCCGGTGCTCCTGCAGCGCAGCGGTGACCTCGCGAACCGCTCCGGGCAGGTCGGCGAGAACCTGCAGTTCCACCCCGGCGTCGCGGTGGCGGGTGTCTTCCCGGAAGCGATCGACGTGCAATTCGGCGCGACCCAAGGCTACCAGTCGCTCGAGTTCCTCGACCGGGGCTTCAAGTTGGAGTCGCTCTGGGCGCCCCCCGCGGTCAGCGCCGTCAGGACCCCGGGGTTTGGCCACGAGCTGCTCGAACACTTCGCGGAGATCCCGCGGACCGCGGTCTGGGACGCGATCTGCAGTACGCACCGGTCGCTGGGGACCGTCCGCGCGCGGTGGGGCCGGAGCATGGACCCCGCGCTGCGCTGGCGCCTCCACCCGGACGACGTCCCGGTGCTTCGCGAGGCGTTGCATGCGGTCGCGCGGCTCTTCTTCGCGGCGGGGGCCGAGCGGATCCTGCCGGGTGTGAACTCGCTGCCCGCGGTGATGGATTCCGAGGACCAGGCTCGTGCCCTGTTGAGCGACCGGGTCCAGGGACGCGACGTGGTCACGGGGGGGAATCACGCGTTCTGCACTACCCGCATGCACGGTGATCCCGAGCAGGGGGTGGTCGACGAGCTGGGCCGGTGCCACGACATGGACAACCTGTACATCGCGGACACGGGCATCTTCCCGCGCTGTCCGTCCGTCAACCCGATGTACACCGCGATGGTGCTCGCGCGACGTCAGGCGCACTCGCTCCTCGAGCGCCTCTAGCCGGCCCTGGATGCCCCGCGGGGGCAAGCGATTCATCTCCCGGGCCTGCGTGCCGATGAGACCCAGTGGGTCGACGGATGCCCGCGGAGGTCTCGATGCGATTTGGACGCCAAGTGGTGATGATGGGGCTCGTCTGTGTGGCCTTTGGGGCGGGGCCTCGCGCAGAAGCGCAAGAGGGGCGGTACAACGGCCATTGCTCCCGGCTGACCCGTCAGATCTCTCAGTTCGAGGGTGTGGCGGACCGCGCCCGGGAGCGCGAGGACTCGCTCTGGCTGGCTTCGACCGCCGCCCACCTCGAGCGGCTCCACGATCGTCGCTCGCGTCTCTGTCCCGAGTATGACCGCTTCGTCGAGCGCGCGCGGACGGAGCAGTTCTGGCGTGAGACCTACGCGCTGACGCTCTCGGGGGCCAAGGCGGCCATGCGCTACTTCACGTTCGGGATGTACTGATCCGCGTCGGTCTGCCCGCTCGGCTGGACCCGCCAAAAGTCATCTGCGAAGTGCCCTGGGCGTGCGACGCCGTGACGAATCTCTCGCCCCGAGTCCGATGAAACCTCCACCACGAACGGGACGGGCTCCGCCTCTGCATGGCAGCTCGCGTGGTAGTCCACGCCGATGCGCACCCCTGCAGACGGCGCGGGGTCGAACACCGCGGCGTCGATGCGTGGCGTCGGGTCGCCACAGCGTGCGTCGCGTAGCAGCCTGCCCCCGGTCCGCGACGCGTGCCGAGCAAAGTAGACCGTCTCGCTGCCCCGCCGTCCGAGGTCCGTGAGGTAGAGGTCGAGGTCCGCGTCCGCGCCGAACGCGAGACGCACCCGGAGCATCCCCGGCCGGGTCGCCGTGGCGGTGTCCGCGAGGGCCGCCTCGAGCGTGGCGTCCTCCTGTACCGGGCGGGCGTGGCGCGGCGTGCCGCAGCCCGCACCGACCGTCACCAGACACAGGAGAGCCACGACGGCGGTCCGCGTCACGGTATCCTGTCGACGAACAACGGACCTCGCACGTACGGAAGCGAAGGCCGGGGAGGCTGCGAGCATGGGGAAGAAGCTAGCCCGAAGACGATGGGGCCGGTTGCAGGGGAGCGGCCCCCCCGCTGTGGCGCGTGCTCTCGGTCTCGCTCTCGCTGTCGGGCTCTCGCTGGCGGCTACGACGGAGGGTTGGGCATCTGCGGTCGTCTCGGGCCGCGTCGTCGACGCGCAGGGTGAGCCCGTCGCGGGGGTCATGGTGACGCTCCGGCGGAGCGAGCCGTTTCACGACACGACCGTCTTCACGCGCGACTCGGGCGTGTTCTTCGTGTCCGGCGTCGTCAGCGATGAACCCTATGCCCTTCGCCTGCGGCGGACGGGTTGGCGGGGGGGGTGGCAACCGGAGCTGGCCCCGTTGGCCGAGGGGGAGGTGCGCCGCCTCGAGATGGTGATGGAGCCCGAGACGGACCCCGTTGCGCTCGCCGCGCAGCTCCCCGCGAGCGACTGGTATGGACTCGTGCTCGAGAGGCTCGAAGGGGAGGGCGACCGGGAACAGCTCGTCCGGCAATGTACGTATTGTCATCAGCAGGGCAGCCGGGCGACGCGCATGCTGCGCGACGAAGGCGAGTGGCAGAAGGTCCTCTCGCTGATGGCGCGGATGGGGGGCACGTTGTCGCCCGATCTTCGCGAGCGCCTCCCCTCGTTGTTCAATGAGGTGTATGCGCCGGAGTACGCCGTCCCGCGGTTGACCGCAGACATGGGGAAGGCGGATTTTGCGCCGCCGCCGCCTGCTGTCGTGCGGCAGGCCTTGATCGAAGAGTGGGAGCTCGGGCAGCGCGCCTCGATGCAGCACGACCTCGCGGTGCACCCCGACGGTCGGATCTACTCCGTCGACATGATGCAGGACCAGCTCTATCGGCTCGACCCGGAAACCGGTGAGCGTCACGCCTTCTCGTTTCCCCGTGGTGACCTGCCGCCGGGAGGTGTGTTCGGCGGCCCCAATGACCCGTCTCCGCCCAACGCGAACGCGCATGTTGGCCCGCACTCGCTCCAGGTTGCGCCTGACGGCGCGGTCTGGAGCACGCTCGCCTACGGCAATCAGCTGGCTCGCTTCGACCCCGAAGAGGAGACCTTCTCGGTCTATCCGCTCGAGGAGGGGTACTACCCCCACACGCTCCGCTTCGATGGGGCTGGGCGGATCTGGTACACGGTCGCGGCCAGCAACCATGTCGGCGTCCTCGACCCTGCGACGGGTGAGCACCGCTGGGTGCGTCTCCCGACGCGCGACCTCGGTCAGGCGATCACGATGCGGCTGATGCCGGCCTTCTTGTGGCTGTCCCAGCGCTTCGACTTCTCCGGCGCGGCTGCGAGCGCGGGGGAGGGGGCGAGCGCGCCCGTCCCGTATGGGATCGATGTCGCGCCGGATGGCTCTGTCTGGTTCAGCCAACTGAACGAGCACCGCATCGGCCGCATCGATCCGGAGAGCTTCGAGGTCGAGATCATCGAAACCCCGTTCTCGGCGCCTCGGCGGCTCCGCTTCGACGGGGACGGGCGCTTGTGGATCCCTGGGTTTTCATCTGGGCTGGTGGCGCGGTTCGACCCGAGCGAGCGGGCGTTTCAGACCTACGCGCTGCCGACGATGGCCGGCGGGGCGATCGACGCACCCTACGCGTTGAATGTGGATCGCGACCGGGGCACCGTCTGGATCTGCGGCACGAACAGCGACACGCTGATCCGGTTCGACCCGAACGCGTCTGACGCGGGCCGGGAGGCCTTCACGGTGTACCCGTTACCGACCCGGGTCACCTACACGCGCGAGATCGACTTCGACGACCAGGGGCGTGTCTGGACCTCCAACTCGAACCTCCCGAGTTGGCAGATCGAGGGCGGCTTTCCGCGCGTCGTTCGGCTCGACCCGCGAGACGAGGCGCGGACCGCCGCGCGCGCCGCTGGGGCGGATTGAACTTTTTCGCGGCAGCGGTGGTCTATCCTACAGCGGCCGTTAGTATGGTGAAATAGACCCGGGACAGAGGGTCCTTTCGGGTGACGCGGGATCTCGGCAGATGAAGAAAACATTTAGTATTGGATTTTCGCTGCTCGCCTTTCTCGTCGTCGTCGGGGCGGGTGGCCTCGCGCTCGCGGCAGATCGGGGTGCGGACGGGAAGTTCTCTAAGCGAACTTCCTCGCACTTCGTGTTGTTCCAGGACGTCGACATCGACGAGACCGGTGGGCTGCGCGGGTCCCGTCGCTTCGAGGACGACGTTCTGGGAGCCCTCGAGGTGGCTTATCGGAACCTCGACGACCTGCTGGGGATGCGGCCGCGCAGCGCGCTCACCGTCTCCGTCTGGGACCCCGAGGTGTTCGACGAGCAGTTCTCTGGCCTGTTTCGCTACCCGACGGCCGGTTTCTACGGGGAGTCCATCCATGTCCGCGGGACGACGCGCGTCGACCCACGTCTGATCCGCGTCCTGAATCACGAGCTCGTCCATGCTTCATTTCACGCCGAGGCGCCGTCCGTGGCGTTACCGGCTTGGTTCAATGAGGGCGTCGCAGAGTGGTTCGAGGCGCGCGCCACTGGCAGCGGGGAGATCGGGCCCGGAGAGCTGGCTTACCTCCAGCGGCTGGCCCGCGGCGGCGCGTTGATCCCGTTTGCCGAGCTGTCCGCGCCCAGCTTCGCGGCGCTCAACACGCAGAGCGCGAGCGTGGCATACCTGCAGTCGCGCGCGTTCATCGCCTTCCTCGCGAACCGCTACGGGGAGCGCCGCATCCGGGAGATGGTGCGGGACGTGCTCCGAAGCGGGGACATCGAGCGGTCGTTCCGCCGCCGGTTCCGCGCGGGCGTGCCCGATCTCGAGCGCCGCTGGCGGGAGAGTCTCGGCGGCTGAGGGCTCGCCCTCACGCTGCGCGGGATGCGCCGCCGTGGAGCGGGCGGGCTAGTCTCGCGGTGCGACAAGTTCAGATGAATCGGCGCTTCGCCTCCATTGAGGACAGCGCTGGGTCGGGATCCGCCTTTGCACTACTCGCTTCGTGTCCTGGGGCTCCTCGCGTCGTTCATCGGCGGGGTGGCGGCCGCCGAGCCCCATGGTGTCCCGCCCGCCGCGCTGCCCTCTGACGTGACGGGCGCCTTCATGTTGGCGCCGGGCCAGTTTGCGGTCCGCTATGCCTATGAGATGACCCGCTATGAGCAGATGCGAGACGGACGGGACCTCGTCTCTGCGGCTCAGGTGCTCACGCGGACTGGCTATCAGAGCGCACCGAGCCGGGTCGACGTCGAACGGCACGACGTGTCCGTTTGGTATGCCCCCGTCGATCGCGTCACGCTGATCGCGCGCTTGCCGGTCCTCGAGAAGTCCATGCTGAACCAGACCCGAACGGGCGGCTTCGAGACCCGGTCGAGTGGTGTCGGCGACCTTGATATGACGGCCGTGGCGCGCTTCATGCAGCATGGAGACCAGCAGAGTTTCGTCTCGCTGGGGCTGGGGGCGCCGACTGGCTCCATCCGCGCGCGGGGGGATACGCCGTCCGGCCGGGAGCGCTTGCCCTATCCGATGCAACTGGGCACTGGCGTGTGGTCCCTGCAGCCCGTGTTGTCGTACCGCGGGGAGGCCGAGGGCCTGGCGTGGGGAGGGCAGGCGACCTCCCGTGTCTATCTCGGGGACAACGACCTTGGCTATCGGCCGGGGAACCACTACTGGTTGATGGGCTGGGTGGCTGGGCGTTGGACGGATTTCCTGACCACCTCACTCCAGACCGAGTGGCAGCACTGGGGGAATATCAAAGGGCGAGACCGCGGGCTCGATGTGGAGTCCACTCCGGTCGCCGACCCGATGGAGCAAAAAGGAGAGCGTCTGGACATGACGCTTGGCGTCGTCGTCGGGCGACCGAAACGTTCGGGGCCCGCGCTTGAGTTCGAGGCGACGCTCCCGCTCTGGGAGCGGCTGGATGGTCCGCAGCCAAGCTTTAACTGGCGGTTTCAGGTGGGTCTCCGATGGGCCTTGTGAAGGGTTTGTTGGGCCTCTTGCTGCTTTGGGCGGTGGCCTGCGATGACGTGCGACGTTATGGCGGGCGCGGGATCGTCGAGGACGTCCACGTCGAGTCCGGCCAGGTCCTGATCGAACACGACGACATCCCTGGCCTCATGCCGGCGATGACGATGAACTTCGACGTGGCGTCTCCCGAGGTACTCGGGCGACTCGCCTCGGGTCAGGAGATCGCCTTCACGTTGGTTCGCACCGACCGCGCCTACGAGATCGTCGATATTCGCGTGCTCGGGACGGTGGAGGTGGGGGACGAGTGGGCGAAGCTCGGGGAGGAGTTGGTCCGGACCACGCAGGCCCCGCCCTTTGCCTTGACGGACCAGGACGGACGCCCGGTCTCGAGTGATGACCTACGCGGCCGTGTGCTGCTGATCGACTTCATCTTCACGCAGTGCCCGGGCCCATGCCCGATCCTGACGGCGCGGCAGGTGGCGGTGCAGCGAGCGCTCCCGCCCGAACTGGTCGACGACGTGCAGCTGGTGTCGATCTCCCTGGACCCGGTCAACGACACACCGGAGGCGATGCGGGCGTACGGCGAGGCGCGCGGCGCGTCGTTCGAGAACTGGTCCTTTCTGGGCGGTCCGCCGGACGTCGTCGACGCCGTCGTGAAGAGCCATTACATCGGAAAGACACGAAGCGCGGAGGGAGAGATCGAACACCTCATCGTGGCGTTCCTCGTGGATGGGGAGGGGCGCATCTTGCGCCGCTACATGGGCATGGGTGACGACGTGGAGGTCATCGCCGCCGACCTCGTCGCGGCGGTGGCGAGTCAGCGCGAAGAGGAGCGCTGAGTTGGAGAGCGCGGACGTCGTGGTGATCGGGGGTGGAATCGCGGGTTGCTCCGCCGCCTGGTTCCTCGCCCGCGCGGGCCTCGACGTCCTCGTCCTCGAGCGTGATGGGCTGGCGCAGCACGCCTCGGGGGCCGCGGCGGGGATGCTGACGCCCTTTGCCGAGGGAGCGCCGGGGAGCGCCCTGCTCACGCAGGGGCGGGAGGCCCTGTTGCAGTTTGAAGCGCTCTGCGAGGAGTTGCATGCTCGCTCCGGGGTCGACCCCGAGTTCGAGCGCTCCGGCTCGCTGCGCGTCGCGCTCTCCGACGCGGAGCAGGTCGACCTCCAGGCCCGGTTCGCGCGATTGCAGGCCACGGGCGTCGACGTCGAGTGGTTGGCGCCCGCCGAGGCCGCGTTGTTGCAACCCGGGCTCGCTGCCGAGCTGCGCGGCGCGCTCTGGGCCCGCGAGGAATCGCACGTCCGAAGCCCGTTGATGACGCGGGCCTACGCGGGGGCCGCGCAGAGCCTGGGCGCCCGCCTCGTGACGGGTTCCGCGGTGGTGGGGTTGTGCTTCGAAGGCGACCGCGTCAGCGGCGTCCGGGTGGCGGGCGCGTTGGAGGGTACGATCTCGGCCGGCTGCGTGGTCGTGTGCGCGGGGACGTGGAGCGGTGTGTTGCGCGAGTGGCTCGCCCCACGCGCGATCGCCGACCGCTTGCCATCGGTCGAGCCGTTGCGCGGGCAGATCCTCTCGCTGCGCGGTGCCGCGCCGCTCCTGCGAACGATCGTCTGGGGGGAGGGCGCGTACCTCGTCCCGAAGCGTGACGGGAGCGTGGTGGTGGGCGCGACCGAGGAGCGCGCGGGCTTCGACGCGCGGGTCACCGCATCGGGGCTGGCGCAGCTGCTGGTGGCCGCCCCGCGCGCGCTCCCCGCCCTTGCCGACGCAGCCTTCGACCGGGGCTGGGCGGGGCTGCGCCCGAGCTCACCGGACGGCCTCCCCTCGATCGGCACGCTGCCCGGCATCGAGCAGCTCGTTGTCGCCTACGGACACCACCGGAGTGGTGTCTTGTTGTCACCGATCAGCGGCGCGCTGGTGCGCGATCAGGTCCTGGGAAAGGAGCCCGCGCCCGGGGCGAAAGCGTTCGACCCCACTCGCTTCTCGGCGCACTAGGGGCAGTCGCTCGGGCTCGAGGCGCCGG
>Ga0315331_10001221_pt1 | contig 19097 bp, 19 predicted proteins | sample M160m34915metaG_FD_203456 | JGI IMG/M metagenome (GOLD analysis project Ga0315331, IMG submission 203456) | Ammonia-oxidizing marine archaeal communities from Monterey Bay, California, United States - M1 60m 34915 | ecosystem: Environmental > Aquatic > Marine > Intertidal zone | place: USA...
CAAAAGCATAGCCTTCTATACTTCCGCCTTCTTTTGCTCCGCTTTGTAATCCACTTTGCCCTGTGACACCCCTTAACTCATCTAATTTAGTAAGAGTTTGATTAAGAACTTCGTTTTGTTGCTCCTCGTTTAAATTTATTAATGATTGCAACCATTGTAAACGTTGTTTTAGTTTAGAAGGATCCCACCCAGTATATGGATTAGCAGAATTAGGATTATCTGTTAACGCATCTGAATGCGCGGCTATTTGAGCTTGTAATTCTTCCGAAGATTTACCTTGGATTGCAGGTATAAATGCAGAAAGATCAGTAAAATATTGGACTTCATAAGGAGTTTCTGATCCTTGAGTCTCAGAATCTGTTCCACTTGCTGGTTGAGTAGTAGCAGTAGTATCTGGAGCCTCTCCTACTATACCCATTTGTTTAGCTTGTTGTGCATGGTTATAAGTTAGAGGTCTAAACTTACCTGTATCTGGATCAGTAAATCCTACAAGGTCACCATCCGTATATAATTTTTGTGAGTATATATCATGGTTTGGATGGTCTGGATTTCCTGCAACATCTTCGCTACCAAAAGCCCAAGCTTCTAGATCTCTATCTCCAGGGGTTCCAAAATGATCGTGCCCTTTATCTACAACTTGATTTCGGTACGCTCTTTGTGCTCTGGAAGCTCTTTCATCAGCATCAGAACCACCTCCAAATTTATTCATAGGATCAACACTTGTCTGAAAATAAGCTCGGTTTGGATCCATATCAGGATGAAGTGCTATCATCTGTTCTGCAGGAGACAACTTGTTAAATGCTTCTCTTACTTCCCAATCCCCAGGATCTCCTCCTTTTAAAGTTGTTATCCAATCACTTCCACTAAATATATTGCCATAGCCAGTAGGGCTTATGTCCGTATTGCCTTCTTTCGCTTTTTCTAATGCAGCTTGGTAATCGTCTACATCTTGCCCATAAGTTCTTGTACCTCCCCCATGTGTTTCGTATGTAGCTTCTCTACCTGCGTCCATACGACCTTCTAAACCTTTATTTGTTTGTTCTTTTAGCCAATCTGTCGGACCACTAAACATATCCCCTAGAGATTCAAGCCCACCTGATACATAATCTTTGGCAGTATTGAAAGTGTTAGTAAACCAATTACCTTCATCTTGAGGAGGATTACCTGTCTTCAACCCCAAAATTCCTCCGTGTTTTAGCCCTTTTTGTCCAGAAAGACCTGCAAGTCCTGTAGACATAACGTCATCTACGCCTGGAATGGGATTAATTTCAGCAAGTTTATAAGGCCCCATATCAAACTCTTCTTCATTAGTAGCAGATTCGCCATACTTCTCAGCACCCACTGCTGCCATTTTTTGCATGTACCAAGGCAAATTATACTCATTAAAAGGATTTTCTACATTACTTTGCCCTAAACTTTCAGCTTGTTGTGATGCGCCTAGTTTAGCTGCTTCTACATCTCCACCTTCTGGGATATATTGGGTATCAGAAAAATATCTTCGTCCACCACTTCCTGGCCGTCTAAATGTGTCTTTTATAGAAACAGGTTCTCTCACAGCTGTATACCGAGGAACAACACCTTGATATCCAACAGGAGTGTCAGGCGTTTCTAATATACCCGATGCACCTACACCTAAACCTAAAAGACCTGCTAATTTTCTAGGGTCTAAAGTTTTTTTATCCTCCTTATAAAAGAATAAGTTTTTTACTTGGTCCGCTAAACTTAATTCTTTATCATCTGTCTTCATACTATAGCCCTTCTATTTTTCTTTTCTTCATCTTCATCTTCTTCCCCTTCAGGATTTATTATATAGTCATATGGCCCCTTTTGCATTATATTTTCTATCTCGTCAGGAACATTTCGAGGGGTCGGAAACAAAGCTTCTTGTTCAGGATTGGCAAATATACTACTAAAATCATAAATATAATCCAAATCTACCACAGGTGGAACCGTCGATATAGTATTTATAGCATTTCCACCCATCATTGAATAGTCTTTCTTTTCCTGTTTCTTTTTGTCTTCTAATATATCTGTAGGTCTAGTAGTTAGGTTTATATTTTGGTTGGTTTGCAAATCTTGTTGGGTCTGTTGATCTTGCTGAGTTTGTTGATTTTGTTGATTAAGAGATGTAGTGAAAGCAGTAATATCTAAAAGACCATCAATAGTTTTTGTTTGATCTTCTTGGGTTTTAAGATCTGCACCTTGATTAGATTTAATATCTTTCTGTTGTTTTTTTTCTAAATCCAGCATGGACACATCTAAAAGTCCATCAACAGGTTTTGTATATTCTTGGTCAGACTTATATACTCCGTCTAAAAAAGATATTCGATTATCTAATATAGTTTCCCATGATAAGTCTTTATCTTTTCCGTATGAAGTTTGGGCATCTATAAAATTATTAATATCTATATTAGGGTTTTTCTCTAATACTTGTTTAACAACATCGGGGGGCACGTTACCTTCATACTCTTGAAATATATTTCGTACATAATTTTCAGTAAGATTAGTATCTTCCATAGCAGTTTTTGATACTGTATCTACCCAATCTAAAGGAACGTCTCCAAAATTATCCTTAAAATATTTTGTAGTGTCATTATCTACAACAAAAGAACCGTTTTTTAATACATTAGATTGTATATAAGATTTAGCTTTAGCTTTATTTGGATCATACGCCCCATTAGTTAATATTTCAGAATCCTCAAGATTTTTTGTACTATTATTTTTTAACCCTAGTAAATCTTTACCGTTATTAGAAAAATTACCTTTAAAAGATTCATAGACTATAGGCCCTGTAGCAGTTCCTGATTCTAGTATACCCGCAGCTACAGAAGGTACAAAATTAGCAAAAACATTTTCTTGGGTGAGAGATTGTTGAAGTCCTTGAGCAACGCCTATATTTATGGACATTTGCTCTCCCCCCTCTACAAGTCCTTCAGTTAATAAGGCTTGGGCCGATTTTCCAGAACCTTTTGCAGTAGAAAGAGCTAATTTACCAAAAAAAGTAGAAGCACTCCCACTCATTGGGGTAACCATCATTTTACCTACTACACTATCTCCAAAACCCCCTATTAATCCTGTAGTAAATATAGCACCTTTCGCCTCATTCATTATTTGAATAGCTGTCTGTAATTTATCCCCATTATTTTCTGATAATATATTTTGATACTCTGCCGACGCTAAATAAGAGGGATCATTTAATGCCCGTACTACTCCCTGTTCAATTTCTAAAGCTGCACCTCCAGCCGCTTCTATTACCTGAGTACCTGCTCCAAAAGCTAATCCAGGCAGTTTTCCTAAATATTTAGCCTTACTAAATATACCATAGTCTATTAATACATCGAATAATCCATTGGCCGCTTGTAGAGAATATCCAAAGATACTAGGATCTTTTCCAAATGTGCCATCTTCTATATAAGGAATGAGAGGAACCCCCGCTATAGCCTTAAACTTTAATTTCCCATCTATCTGACTATTTTCCATAGCTTCTACAGCTTCAGGACTAAGACGTTCTTTAAACTTGTTTTGCATATCCAACCCAAATTGAACAGCTATAGATTGTTTACCTGATAATAAATTTTCAAAGAAGTTAGCATCTTTTTCTAAATTTGCTTCAGTAAGATCAAAATTTACAACTCCTTCTGGCAAATATTTAGCTAAAAAGAAACCTAGCCCTCCTTTATCTTCTATACCTTTAGCATAACTTGCTACTTGCTCACCAAGTCCTGAGAGAGAAGAATTTACAAGATCAGAAATTGTAGTTTGGTTAAATAAATCTTTTTCTATTTCTGTAAACCCATCCATACCCGACCCCAAAGCATTCAATAAAAAATCAGTTGTTTTATACTTTTCTTCAAGTTTTGCTGCCGTGGCTTCAGCCTTATCTGGATCAGTAATATTTCCTAAATATGCTAATTTTTGAGAAGCACTTAATTTAGAGCCATCGTAATTATCTAATAACATTATATGTTCTGCCGATAGTTCATCCCCTATATCAACAAGAAAGTTACCAGCATTAGTATTTTGATCTTTACTTGTATAAACATGGTCTGCTAGGTTTCCTTCACCTCCCATTAAACCTGCTATTGACTTAATATCATTTTTTTGTAACCCAGTTACATTGTCTTTATAAAAAAGAACATTTTCATTTATACTCTTTTCCATTATGGCATTTAAAGTTGTTTGGTCTACCTTATCCCCTATTTTGTATTGCCCTCCTTTGTAAGCTCCCACCCCAGTAGTTTCTACCATCGCTTGAATATCTGATACCGATGCTTCTTTACCCCTAGTCCTGTATTCTTCAAGCATTAATTCTGTTATAACATCTTCTCTACCTATAGTTAAATTTTGAACAGCATCTAAGGCTAAAAACTCACCTTCCACAGGACGGTTTATTTGTAGATCTTCAGGAGCATATTTATTATGTATATCTATTTCATATAATATCTCTGGAGTTACAACTGTACCTTCACGTTCCCATGTAGTCGGGTCATCTACATCATGCACAAAAACTAAAGGAGATTGAACAATATCTTCCCCCACCACTTCTCCAAAACTAGAAGTATTATCTAGTATATTTTTAAAGTTAGTTTCAGATACTAATACTTTATCTTGTCCTTGAGATCCATAGTATTCAGATTTCATAGTTTCTAAAAATTGTTCAGCTGAATTAAAGGCCCCCATGTATATATTTTCGTCTTTTAAGGCTTTAGAAACTGCATTTTTATTGTCAAAGACCACAGAAGATCCATCATTAAATCTATATAAAGTTTTACCATTTGGTAAAGTTTCAACCCCAGTTTCCCATATTTGAATTTTACCATCTTTTTTAATTGGTACTCCTTTTTTTGAAACAATTACTCCGCTAGGAGTAACAAGTGTACCATCTTGTTTTTGTATTAAACCATTGACTATATTCTCTATAGGTTTTTCTAGAAGTGCCCCCAACTTTTGTTCGGATGATTTACTTAAGGAACCATAATAAGCTTGATTTACTGCCTCTTTACCGCCTCCTTGTAAACCTGTTATTGTAGCAGCAGTTATAGCCCTTGTAAGATCGTCGTCAAACCCTTCACCTACAAGCCCTGTAGTTTTGTCTAACAACCCACTCATTTGTTCTGAAAAAAGTCCTACCATAGCATCGGTTACAGTACCTGTTTTAGCTATAATATCTACACCCTTAGCTATAGCATCTTGAACTTCGGGGGAAATTATATCAGTGCCAAATGCTTCTGTTTCTAAGTCACTAAAAAAATTAGTAAACTCTTTTACTCCTGACTGTAATGGATCGCTTACTTGGTCTAAAAAACTAGTAACAATAGAAAACTCAAGATCCCCACCTTTACCTAGTTTACTAGTAACATCAGACACAATTTCACTAGTAGATTTTACTAAATTGGGACTTATGTTTAATTCAGTAAGGGCGGTTGACGTGTAATCACCTATAGCTTCAGACACTTTGGGAGTAACGGCACTAAATACTACATTACGTAATATGTCATCAAATTCGGCTCCATTTTCTGCAGCGATTGCAGCATTTACAAAAGGAGATAGCTGAGGAGCAAGTAAACTAGTACCTGCTTGGATTACAAATTGTATAGGTTTATCCGCTATAGCAGCTGCAGTATTCTCTACAGATTTTACTATATCTTTGAACACGTTTGATAGATCTTCGGGTTCCCAACCAAACCCTTCACGAGCACTATCTGTTAAATCATCCCATGCATCATCAACACCATCTCTAAAGTCATCCCATACTTTATCTATAAACCCTAGCATCTACAATTTACTTTTTTCTGATGTTATATTGGAATCCCAAATGCAAGTGAGGACATTGTTTGTTTGAGACATGCCCATAGGAATATCTATTCTACTTTTTACTTCTTTAAACACATCAAGATACTCTAGGCTAACCCCTGGAAATACTCCCCTAGTAACCCCTTCTTTTGTTAAAGATTCTATTAGACTGATAATGTTATCTATATAGTTGGGTTTGGTATCTATATTATAAGGCATTACCATAGCACTTGTTTTATCTTTCCCTATACTCACTACAAATACTGTATTATTCTTCTGGTAACTTTTAATATTTGGTCTAGCCAAAATGCTCTCTACTGAAAGTAAGGATTTTGAAATTTCTTTTTTATCAATATTATCTTGTTTAGCTCTGTGTAAAATAGCTTGAGTCATAATAACTGGATAAGGAAGTCTCTTTTGGTTACTATCTACTTCACTTTTCATATTAACTTACTTCCAGTATACTAACTATCACATGCAACCTATTTGCTGTTGCAGCTTGGGTTTTTAAAATATCTCCTGCGTTAAGTACCATAGGGGAAGTTAATAATTCTAGCGTTTGTTTTGCAGTGATAGCTTTATCTTTAAACACACTATATACATCTGCAGATGCATCAGTAAGAGTAATAGTTATTGTATCGGAATTATTGGAGTCCTCAGATACTAGTATAGATTTTATGATTGCTATCGCCCCTGTAGGGCAAGTATAGACTGTAGTATTTCCTGTAGAAGTTAGATCTACTTTAGCATTTTTATATGTATTAGCCATTTACTCTAAAAACCATCCCATAGCATCTGATTGTTCTTTCAAAACAGGACTTCTGAGAGCATTATCTACCTGATTAAAATACAGTCTAAGTATGTTATTAAATTGTGAAAAATATGTTGCATTATATTCTTTAGGAGGAAGAGGTAACGCAGGGGCATTAAAAGTTAATTTATGGTCTGTTAGATCAACTGTCATTATCGCCTCCCATCTGGTCGCATATCAATACGAGGAGCTCCTAATTGCCATTGTGTACCTGCTCCGCTAGATTCTACTTTTAGAACAACTTGTCTCCCTCGAACTCTTGTATTTACTTGACCTGTATATTTTTCAATAGGTAATGTAGCAGTTCTAGTAATCGCTCCACTATTAGACCCTCCTTCAGATAGAGGATCGCTATATCCTGATCCCGAATTAATCATAGGAGAAAGAGACATTGTTACTGCAGGACTACCTGCTGTAGAACCATCAAAACGAATATCAGGCATTACTCTCCATATAAACATAAACTGATGTCCATCATCTAAATCAAATTGAGCAGATTCTACAGAAGCCGATATAGCACTAGCAACTGCGGATTCTCTATTATCAATTCCTTTTTCATGGTCAACTAAATTTTGTCCTGAAGTAGCTGCAACAGGATGGTCTCTAACACCTGTATCTAACCATGCAGTTCTAGCAAGAGTTCCGTAGTACCATGTGTCATCAGTATAGTTATACACAACATATTTATTTACAGTGTTTGAACTAGCAGAACAATAGAACCACCATACTTCATTAAAAGCTTCATTTGTACCCCCAAAAAATTGATCCGCTTGATCCATGTTAATATCATTAAACACATACTTTCGTACTTTACAATTTAATGGTTTAGTCGTTCCATCATATACATAAAACTTATCTTTACCCATCCAGAAAGCTATACCTGCGGCATAAGTAGCTGCACTTTTAGATATGATAGATATATTTTCTCCGACTAATTGGGAAGTCCATACAATTTGTCCCCCTGCGAATTGGAAAGAATACAACGCAGCATCAGTCCAAACTAAAATTTCCTGCCTACCTTGCTTTGCCGTTATTATCTCTGTTCCTCTAGATAAAGGTAACGAACCTGCTTGATTTTCAGCAGAAGGTGTCCAGTTTGCGGGATCTTCTTGGTTAGACCAACGTACTAACATAGGGTCTATAGTACCACTCCCTAACGGGTTAACCCCAAAACAGAACACAAATCTATTATCAGATACTAAAGAATGGTTTTGTGTAGTAGGTGTATTGGAAGCTCCTGCTTGTGTTGATAATAAAACCCCTCTTGTAGTAAGACCATTAGATGCTACCCAATAATAAAGAGGACTTCCCTTATACCCAAATATTAAATTTTGCCCAAAGTTAGAAGAAGTCCATATACGTATAGCACTTATATCTGTAGATAAAGAAGAATGATCCCATGCATCTTCTCCCCATGTACCCGCATTCCAACCCGTAATAGCAGCTTGGTCTATATTACCTATATTTAATTGGTATGCTCCTACAGTACTTGATCCCCCGCTATTTCCCGCATCTGTAGGATTGGCAGAAACAGGAGTTCCTCCTACACCAGCTGCTGTGGTTATACTTTCAATGGTAGATACTGTCCTTGCTTGAATAGTATAAGTATTAGAAGTAGGAACAGTTAATATTTCATACTCTTGATTAAGTATATTCGCTACAATATTTCCTCCCAAAGATGCTGCACCGCTAAAAGTAACAAAGTCACCTGCGGTAGCTCCATGAGCAGTATCATTAACAGTTAAAGTAGAAGACCCATTAGTAGCAGTAAATGTTACATCTCCTGCACCCGTTGTAGATCTTATAGGGGTAATATCATAGTACCTACTACCCATCTCAATATAGAATTTTATGTGTGTACCAACAGCGAGTTGCTTTAAGCCAGCAAGAGTACTCCAATTAAATAAACTACGGCATGTCCCAAGGAAGAACTTATCAGATATACGTTCCCAACCCCCTATTTTTTCAGGAGATCCGCTTCTAAATCTAATTTTATCGCCATCATACCAGCCACCTTCACTAGTATAACTCGTGGTTTCACGATCAATTCCTGGCTTGAGTACTAATTTTTTTAGGGGCATATCTTAACTCGTCCATTATATATCTATCTTTTTTTCTTGCGATTCTTTTATTTTTTCGGGAACAATCTGGCAAGCAGGTTTTGCTCGATATATTGCTGGATCCCGTAATAAAAATGTTGCTTTTGCTTCGACTTCTTTAAAACACTCCTCTTTGCTTCTTAATAACTCTAACCCCGTAATAACGTTACATGATTCTACGTAGGGGGCAGAACATAATAGTATTATAGGTAACCACATACTAACACGTTATCCTGCGAGCTCGAAGTGAGGACCATCAATAAAGGGCCTTCGACCTTCACTACGTCTTAAATCAATATAGGCATTCATGGCTTCTTCCATTGTACCTTCCCATTCTCTTATATCTGGAATATGCCAGCAAGCCCCCCAACGTATTCCAATCTTTTCTTCAATCGCAGCTGCTTTCATTGCATCGGCTAAATCATCATAAAGATTCAACTCCCACGATCCCCTCGAGCCAATATAAGCCATGAGGTCTACGGCATCACCTGTAAGGTGTTTCGATTTCATGGTCTGCGTCGCACCCTTTTCCAGAAGGGCTTTTTGTTCTTCTTCCGTTCTCATTCCGCAAATCACACCGAAGTCGATTTTTGTGAGTTTTATGGCCGAGCAAACAACAGTATGGAGTTCATTCTTTATACCATTCATTCTGCTTAGGCTTCTTTGAGATAATTGAAAAGTCATTTTGTCAATCCTTTCTGCTTTTCATATGTCCTGAGTCCACCAATTCCTAAAAGTCCTCCAAGAACAGTAAGAAGTGTACCCATGTCAAAACTGGGCAGGTCAGGTATAATCGCACCTGTTAATGCCACTATAAAAATAATAAGAGGCTGAAGAATAAAGTGATAGCAAAAAGCAACCCCACAGACCCAACCAACGAAAGGTCTCCAGCCACCTTTAAAAAGGCTTCCACTTGCAGCTTCTGCTGCATTGACTTTAATTTGGGCGAGGGCCAAGTCTTGAGCATGTTTCTCAGACATTGTTGCAATGTCATGCGCTAGTCTAGCTCTCTGGTCTTTATCTTCTACGACCTTGTCTAATAATCCTGTAACTGGACCCACTAGCGCATTGAGTAAACTCATTTCCCGCATCCCTCACATTTTCCGCCACGACCTGTGACATAGCCCGCTACGATGCCAACGACACCAACTAATGCATTATTCAATAGGCTCAATATACCCTCATCAAAAGAACCACCATGATCTGCTGCTATCATAAATTCGTCTATTACAATAATACCAAGTAGAGTCATTAGACCTACTGCTAGTACCATTACTGTTAAATCTTTCATATTCATTTACTATACTCCCCTTTAGACTGTACAGTTAAATCATTGTTTCGTTTACTATAAGCTGTAGCTCCCATAAAAACAGATACTACAGCAGCTTGGCTGACAAAGAAAGTGTTTAAAAACCCTGATAACTCGTTAACACGAACCACGTTAATGATAGGTGTCATCATAGCAACTACAAACAAAACCATTGATCCCATAGCTACCCAAGCCATAAGGCGTTGTTGATCTTGCATCTTGTCAAGATTTCTATGCATCTCTCGTTGATGCTCTAGTTCTTCAATCCTCTTTGCCATAGCAAATTCCCCGTCGGTGATCTCCCCATTATTATCTATATCGTAGTGTTCAAACTGCGAACCTTTTTGTAATTTTTTCTGTGCCATCACATCACCTATCTAATAAGTAACCATTTTGGAGGGTATATTGTTGTCCAATAAAATGCTCCTAAGACGATTAAAATAAATAATAAATCTTCAACTTCCATGTAACCACTCACTAAAACTAGGACTTCCTCTTTCCATAGCATCTACCATCAACGCTCCAGCTATAACAACAAGAAGTCCTCCTAATAATAGAACACCTATTCCTATAGCAATTATTTCCATCATTTCGTCTTGTTTTTGTTTTTTCTCTTTAGCAACTTGTTTAGCATGTTCTTTAGCTTCTTGCATCCGCTGTGCTCGTAAATCCACAATAGATTTAAACGTACCGTGACCGAAACGTTGGTCAATAAGGACCGACATATTGTAACGCTCTTCCGCAGCCAATTTTGCATCAATAATTTCATGGGCAACACTCTTTATTCCGAATTGATCTCTTAGTCTTATTCCGTCTTTTTTACTTCGCTTCGCATTTAATTGTTGTTCCCCATCTAATAAATTCTCTACGGCATCTACAATACCATTTACATCAGAAACCGTATTTATACTTGACTTTATAAAGTCCACACTTTGTTTTACTAGTTGGATTCCCGTTACTATGTCCGATAACACCATCCATCATGCTTTCATCGCTAAGGAAATTAACAAAAGTATAGTAGTCCCGCTTGCTCCTATTAATATCATTTCTAGTCGTTTTACACGGCCAAGTATAACTTCCCAACGTTCTTCGCTGACAGCCTTATGCACCTCAAATTCAGTTCTTAAATCTTCCATTCATTACTCACTAACTTGGTTTTGTAGGCCAATCCGAATCTGATAGGTTAGGCCATTTACTATGTGTAGGCAAATCACGTAAAGCTTGCCTGTAAGTCTTCATATTATCAGATAAAGTTACATCTGCTAAGGCATAAAAATCTGTTTCTGTTAAGAGTGTACCTCTTTTTATTCTATTAGCCGTAGCAGTATCACTATCTAACTTAGCTTGATAAGCTGTATCTTGAGTTGCTTTTGTAGTTGTGACTTTACCATCTTTATCTACAATATCAGCGTGACGATCCTTCTCTACCCATTTTATAACCCAATTACCTTTAGAATCTTTTTCTACCCCCTCTCGTATAATAATTTTAGTAGTTGCCGAAGGAGAAGGAGCAGGTGTTTCAAATACAGCTTTATACCCTAAACCTTCTATAGTGCTAACCGAAGGGGCAGCGGAAAAAGATGTATTAGGATTATCAGCCTTGATACTACTCCACGTCTTAGTAACTTTGTTTGTTTCGTGGTAATATTCTGCCATATTGACTCCTATGCGATAGCTAAAAATAAATAAGTTCTGGTTCCTGATTGGTTTAAATTCCAGGTAAATCCAGCATTTAAAGGATCTATAAGATCCCCTGATTGTACAGTAGAATTATCATAGTTAGTAATAAGATATGAATCATTACCTGCTACTAAACCTAATGCAGTATTAAACATGAACCATCTTATATTTGTAACTGAGTCTATAGTACTTACTTCCCTAATAAGTACAAATCTTGCTCCACTTGTAAAACCGCAATCAACATCAGTGGTAGCCCCAACACCATATACATGAGAAAAAGTACCTACTTTACTAACACCCTCTACTGTAGCAAAAGAAGTTGCTATATACCCAACATTACTTCTATTCTGCCCCGCATTATTACTCCACCCTGCAGTACCTAAACCTGCAGATGAATTAGATATCATATTGTTCCAGTCACTTCCAACAGTAAAAACAGAAGAAGTAGGAGAAGGGTAAGACCCCCAAGATTCGGCATTAAGCCATGAAGTCCCAGTGCCATCAGCCCCAGATAAAGCAGTTACTCTCCCGTTATCTTTTAACCAAGAATGCCATATCCCCACACCATTTACATTTCCTGCACTGTTTGCAGAATTTTCAGGCATAAATATAATCAACTCAGGAACTACACCTAGATTATGTTCAATATTGCGGTTGGCTGTACCATCCCCCCTATAAAATGTGTTATCTAGAAAGCCTGGGTAAGCGCGAAACATCCAATTCCAAAACTGGGAACCGTAAGTAGCATACCCATCACCAAGACCTGTAGGACTTTGAAAAGTACTACTAGAACTACTACCTGCAGCAGGTCGAGATTCAGTTACTTGATTAATAGCATACCCCGCGCCATCACCTAAATTTCTATAGGTAAGCCCATTTTGACCTGAAGTCCCAGATGTTGCAGTAGAATCTAATCTAGTTATACCAAAATCTACAGGCCACCCTGTAAAAAATGTGGTTTTATAATTACTCCATGAATCTAAACTTTGCCCATTGCTAAAGCCAGGATTAGTAGAGTTTTGTCCGTAATATACTTGAGTGCCCGCTGTAGGGGCTGCCATAGGCCCATTTCGTATAGCTACATAAACACGTTTGACCCAACTATTATAAAATTTCTTCCCTCCATTATAAAAATTAAAATTAGGAGTATAATTATTATTGTAGCCAGCTATTCCATTAGTAATATCACGGCCATGCCCACCTTCCCATGCATAGAATTGATACATTTTATCCGTTAGACCCCAATACTCATTTGTGGTATCGTTTCTTTTTTGTAAGACCCATTGGGGATACCAGCCTAAATCATAATAAGGGTGCGTTCCTGTAGGCCAAGTTCCTGATTGGACATCTAATCCAAAACACTGTACCAATCCTGAAGAGCTTGTATCATGGTTCCATGCAGCTATTGTGTAGTCACCCGTAGCGTAATTTGTACTTAAAGTTACCGAATTACCACTTACTGTAAACATAGCACTTGTGGCTGGATAGTCTACCGAAGATATTTTTGCTAGTTTACCTGCGTCAAAGCTTCTATGCCATGCCCAACGTGGATCTCCTGAAGCTAATCCCGCGACTACAACAAAACCTGGATTTTCTAAATTTAGATTAACTGTTGTTGAAGAAGAACTATCGTGGCTTACTTTTTGTACATCAAAGAACTTAGGATGCTTTCTAAAAGTGTGAACATTATACACATTTTGAGTTTGATTATAGGCTCTAGCATTACCATAATTAAAACGAACCACCGTACCATCATCATCTTCTGGATAATTATAATTTGAAGCATCCCCCGCGGGTCGTCCTATAAGAGGCCCTGCAGTACTAAAATCCATAGAGTTTGCTAAGGTTTTTTCGACTTTATTACTTTCGCTAACATAAAGAGCTTTGTCTGCTCCGCGTTCTGTATCAAACCAACATTCAGGAGCCGCATTTAAACTACCAATACTAGTAGTATGGAAAGCTGTCCCCCTAGACCATATCATTCCTCCATGATCGGATATATTTACATTATTTAAAGGCATCGTTCTATCAGAACCCGCAGATGATGAATTGTGATCCCCACCATACACATCTATATGAAAAACATCTTCTATGTTAGGCTGTAGTTCAGATCCGCCCGCTGCGGCCATTAACATTTTTTGGGATAGATTACTCATACTAGCTCAATTTTTTACCTGCCGTGAATCCATAGTATATTGTACCACCATCAACAGTAAAAAATGTAAATACATCTACAGAGTTAGCTGTACCTGTTAATGTTGGAGCTACTCCTAAAGGCCAATCAACAGATCCAGGCCATGAAATAGTTCTATTACCTGAACCATCTTGTTTAACTCTTATTGTAAACCCAAAAGCCGTACCATCTGCAGGGGGGTTAGAGAATGTATAAGTTACGTTACCTGTTAATATATACTCAAACACGTTACCAGTCGCTAGATTAACTGTTTCTGAACCTGTGGAAGTAGCATCTTCAACTAGAGTCTCTTGGTAAGTTAAGGGTTTAACACTACCTGCCATTGTTACATTAGTTGTACCTGTTGGAATCTCTATTACATCGGCATCAGCATCATTTTTTATTGTTACATCATTAGTACTACCCTGACCTGTAAGGATTAAACCTTCAGTAGCCGTATAACCTATAGCAGCTGCATCACTTGATGACGTGTCTCCAAGAGGTTTAACAGTCCCTAAAACAACTATGTCAGTTTGACCCGTAAGTATTTTTAATACATCGGCATCGGCATCATTTTTTATTGTTACATCATTATTAGCTCCTTGGCCTGTGATAATAATACCATCATCACTAGTATACCCTATAGCAGCCGCGTTACCTGCAGAAGTATCCGCTGTGGGAATAAGCTTTGTACCTTGAACAGTAGAAGTAGCAGTAACTGTATGAGGTATAAGGGTGGCTTGAGCAAGTACGTCCATAACTTTAGCAGTACCACCTGTTCCTTCCGTAGCTATCCACTTCATAGCTCCAGCGATTATAGCCACAGTAGCTCCAGAACCTTGTTTAATAGTTAGAGTATAGGAAGTATCATTTTTTATTGCCCATAACTTGCTTATCGAATTGGGAGCTAAAGTAATAGTACAAGCTTGCCCACCATTTGTTATAACTAAGTAAAAAGCTCTAAATTTATTAGTGTTTGACGGGGCATCAGGTACAGTAAGAGTAACTGCTGCACTATTAGCTAATGAATAAGTAGCGTATCCTAGAGCTGTCCCTATTAATTCTAGGTTTGTATTTGTAGCTGTACCCCATGTTCCAGACCGTTCGCCTGTCCCTATTTCTTCTAGCCTTAGATTATTTTCAAATGTACTCATATCATGTTCCTTTGTAGCCTGATATTATAATAAAACCCGTTAATTAGCCAGTATATATTTATGCCGCCTCTAATGTATTGGTCCAATTTGGGGTTTGACTGGGGGTTATAGCATTAAAATTAGGATTTTGTGATGGTAGTATATCAGACCACATATACACAGATCCTGCCGTAGCTGTACCTACTGCACCCGTAGGATACACATTTGCTGTACCTGTTACACTACTTAAAGCGTGGGTAGACCCTGTCATAGCAGACATAGCAGATAGTGTTACAGTTACGTGTATATGTACAGAAATAGACCCTATAGCAGAAGTCATAGTACTTGGAGCATTTAGTGTTTGGAAAGTATCTCCAATAGAAGATGTAAGTGCTGAAGGGGCAGATAGGGTTAAATTAGCATCGCCCGATACAGTAGTTCCATTACCTACAGTTGTAGTACCTTGAACCCCCATAAGAGTTTCAAATACATTTCCTATTGTGGAAGTAAGTCCTGCCATCGCAGAAAGCGTTACATTAGCATCGCCCGATACAGCAACAGTACCAGCATGGGTAGTAGCTTCTATACCTGTAGCATTAACTGTTTCATCAATAACGACAGTTATAGTGCCTATACTAGTAGTAGCGGAGGTATTATTAAGAGTTTCAAAAGTATTACCCAGAGAAGCAGTCATTAACAGACTAGGAGCTTCTACATTAGCAAAACCTGTCCCAGACACCTGACCTGCATGGCCAGTAGCCTCTATCCCCATAAGGGTAGTAAGAAAATTAGGGCTTATGGATGCAGTAACTTGTACACCCGTAACCGCTACATCTATATTTGCGCCTAAAGCAAGACCAGAAAATGGGGCAGATGCTAGAGGATTAGCTGCAAAACTCATTTAATATCCCTTTATTACCCCATTTGTTTTAGTTAAATACTTTTTCACCTCTAGGTGGGGTTTTTTCTGCTGCAATAGCATCATCAACTTTCTTTTCGTGATAAGCTACTTTATCAACTCCCATTGTGGCTTTGATCCAAGTGATTAGCTGTTTTTCAGAAACGTCTTCCATTTTAGTAAACGAACTTTTGTCAGAAGCAGGGTCAAGATTTTGAAAATCCCATCGAGTTTTTGTTACACCATCTACAGTATCGGTTACTGTGAAATGAACTCTGTCTATTTCATTAGCTCCATTCGTTCCTGTAGTCTTGTATTCTAGTTTATCAATCTTCCAAACTTTAGCCATCTTTGCTTACCTCTTCTTCCATAGTTCTAGTAATGGTTTCTCTTGCTGCTTCTACTTGATCCATTTGAAAACGTAAGTTGTGTTCTTTTTGTGTAAGATCAACCAAATGATTCCAACAAGCTTTAGCTCGATCAGATAAGTCAGCTATTTTGTATTGCTTATCTTTAAATTTTATCTCTGTAGGTTGTTTAATTTCTTCTGTCATTTAGTTCTCCTCGCTAGGTCGGTTTAGTAGGCCAATCTGAATCTTTTAAGTAAGGCCAATTTTTATGTGTTGATATATCACGTAAGGCTTGTCTATAAGATTGCCATTTAGTTTTGGTATCACTAGGTACATCTGGATTCTGTGTCCAATCTGTGTTTGCTAAGAGATGACCTCTTTTTGTTCTTTCCTGTTTACCTCTATCTTCAGCTAACCATTCTTCTGTAGGTCCAGTAGATTCTCTATAATCTGGATCACCTTTTTTAACTAGCCTTTCAACTACAGTGCCATCCAATTCGATTGATATTATCTTACGAGTATCTGTCATTATGACCTCTTCAATCTTGTTACGTGGGCTTTCATTCTAAAATTATTGCTCCAAATATTTTCAATTTTAAATTTACTAATTGTAGTATTAGCTGCAGCATTTGTACCTCCAATTTTAACTACAGTAGTACCTATCTGTCCCCAGTAGGAATTGTTAGTATCCAACCTAAAAGTACAATAATTATTGTCAGTTGTATATAATTGGGAAGAATCAGCTTGGAAAAATTCAAAAACACCATAATCAGGAGAATTACCCCCTTCTGTACTAATATCTGTTTGCCCATAAAATCCATGTGATCCAAAAGACATATCAGAATCGGTTTGGGCTGTTCCCCACGGCCAATTACCTGTCGATTGATTTAGAAATTGGACAGCAAACCCTTGGCAGTCTAAGTAATTATTACTTTCATTTCTTTGCCAACCATGAGTTTGATTGTAAAAAGATATTTCCCAACGTCTAGAACCTCCAGAATTATCTACCATGTGGTCGTGAAATTCAACTCTATAATAATATCCTCTGGCTACAGCAACTTCTAAAGTACTTGCGCCACTAAAATTTGTAAAGCTAACGTGTTCCCAAGCACCACCCGCTGCATCTTGCCATGTTGGAGATGAACTACCATTTGAGGTCAATACTTGACCAGATGCTCCATAAGCAGTGTCACTTCCACTAGTAGCCAAAGCACCATTAATTGTTATTCCAGCATTTGTAGTCTTAAATCTCCAATTATTATTATGATATAGAAAAGTAGAGGCATCGTTATCTGCCCAGAAAACCCAATCACCATTATTTAAAATACCTAGGCCAGCAGAGTAATCATTTTGTATATAAGTATTCCCTACATTACCAAGATATAAATACCCATCTTGTGCATTACTACTAGACCTTACATGCAAACCATTAGAACCTGTCCAAACAACACTAGAACCATTATAGTATATGTAAGTTTCTTGATTATACTGCCCCCACAAGACTGGATCGTTTGATCCATTATAAATTGAAATGGCTTGTGAATAGTCATTGTATATATACCCATAAGTATTCCCTAAATAAAGAATACCATCATTATTATTTGAGGCATTTACAACTCTAGCACCATCAGCTTCTGTTCTAAAAGTATAGCTTCCATTGTGATAGAGGTAGGTGTAGCTATCTACAGTACCACTGACAACATCATCATTCCCACTTGATCCAGAGCTTTTGAGTGTAATATATGAACCATCTACACTATATAAGCTTGCTCTGTTATTAGCACCCAAAAATATCTGTGCATCATCTGTGTCATTTGGGTTGCTAAGAGTAATTGAACTTGCGTTTGAAGTTAAGAATACTGTATTGTTGTGATAAATTGTTGCAGCACCATCAGAAACAAAAGTCATATATGTTTCATTATCGGTTCTATTTTTTATCTCAATCCCACCATTGCCATTTACTCCAGAAAGGATTTTAAGATGACCGTTTTCATTTTGGTATTTTATAATTCCATCATTAGTTGAGCTATTATCATGGTAAATTTCTAAATCAGACCCTGCACCAAAAGTTACTTTTTTGTCATCTGCTAAGGCAACATTACCTGCAAAAGTAGCATTACCAGAGCTATTAATCTCTAAAGCCGTACTTCCACCATTGTACATAAATTTGTGGCCTAAAGCCCAATATTCTGGAGTTAAATACGCACTGGTTGATCGGTTGTAATTAAAATATATTGGATTACTGCTTGCACCTGCAGGGTCAATTTCAACAACAGGGCCACCATTCCTGATTGTGAAAATTCTGTCAGGTGTAGCTGTACCAATACCAATTCTATCTGTACTAGCATCAACATAAAACATATTAGTTTGATTTACACTTTTAATTCTAAAGTCTGTGTCAACTCCAGATTCATTAAAATGAGCATTTGCGTTAAAGAAAGCAAAACCAGAGTTTGACATATCCAGTGTAAGGGCAGTAAACGCTCCACCACCATCACTATCATTGCCTCTAAAATACATATCAGCATCTGCTGTTGGAGTATAAAAAGAAGGGCCATTACTTATAACACCAATCTCTAGTCTTGAATCACCGTTATCCTTAAATCTCCAATTAGGAGCATCAGAGTCAAATATAATATCTCCTGCAACATCAATCGTAAGATCACCACTAGACAAATCTATCTCTGTGCCATCAATGGTTATATTGTCAACTACAACTCCTGCATTAGCTGTAACAGATCCTGCAAAAGTAGAATTTTGAGAGCCATCTAGTGTTAATGCCGTTGCATTCGCACCAGTTTTAAAAACCATAGAACCTGTGTAACTAATATTACCGTGATCTGGATCACCT
>Ga0315331_10001222_pt1 | contig 19088 bp, 20 predicted proteins | sample M160m34915metaG_FD_203456 | JGI IMG/M metagenome (GOLD analysis project Ga0315331, IMG submission 203456) | Ammonia-oxidizing marine archaeal communities from Monterey Bay, California, United States - M1 60m 34915 | ecosystem: Environmental > Aquatic > Marine > Intertidal zone | place: USA...
CCGCATCCGGGTCATGCGTCGCCTCGAATAGCCTGTCGAGATCGCCGAATTCGTTGATCAGCTGGGCCGCCGGCGCCTCGCCGATCCCCTTGATACCAGGCACATTATCTGTCGAATCGCCAAGCAGCGCCTGTACGTCGACAACCCGGTCGGGGGTGACGCCGAATTTCTCCACCACCTCATCGGGACCGATGAACTTGTTCTTCATCGGGTCCATCATGCGCACGCCGGGGCCGACAAGCTGCATCAGGTCCTTGTCCGACGACACGATGGTGACGTCGAAGCCCTGTTCGACGGCATGACGGGCATAGGTGGCGATCAGATCGTCGGCCTCGAACCCGTCGAGCTCCAGGCACGGCAGGCTGTAGGCCCGGGTCGCTTCGCGGATCAGTTCGAATTGCGGGATCAGTTCCTCGGGCGCAGGCGGACGGTGCGCCTTGTATTCGGGATAGATATCGCTGCGAAATGTCTTGCGCGCGGTATCGAAAATCACGGCGAGAAAATCGGCTTCCGAATCCTCGACCAGCTTGGTCAGCATATTGGCGAAACCGAAGACCGCATTGACCGGGGTGCCGTCGGCCCGCGTCATCGGTGGCAGCGCGTGAAACGCGCGGAAAATATAGGCCGATCCGTCTACCAGATAGACATGATCCAGATCGTCTTTGCCTGCCATTTTCGTGCGTCCCTGTTTCTGCGCTGTGAGTGCACAGCATGCAGAATCAGGGCGCGAGAGTCGAGAATCCGCCGGTGATTTTATTGCCCCCCGCCCCCCGGATGCCCTAACAAAAACGGGAGGGGCAATGCCCCTCCCGCGTGTCGCATCGATTCCGGTGTGGTCAGAGCTTCCAGGCTTGGGATACGCTGACATTTGCGTCTATCGGCGACAGGCCGACACCGCCGCCGACATTCACGGCGAAGCCCTGGAACTGCTTGAAACTCTCATCGAAGAAGAAGTCGATCCCGCCGGAGACGACCTTGAACGGTCCACCCGCGGCGCCGAAGCTCCAACCCCAGTCGGCGAAAGTCCGGCAATAAAGGCGGCCGAAACTGCCGCCGTAATGAGATTACGTCGAATATTCTTGATCATGGAATAGAGCCCCCTACCCATTTCGTCACATAAAGCGACGAGCCTACCGCCATTGAGATCTGTCAACGTGAACCGCCAACCCGTCAATACATTCATAGCCGTTCGAACCTGAACGGCGCATGAACGCGAAGTTTATCGAATACGACTGTAAATACCAGAGTACCGCTGTGGCTTTTTTGGGGCGGGATTTCAGGCTTCGGGATCTCCCCGGCGCATCAAGTCGGTCTGTTCCTCATAGGACCGGAAACCGCCTTCTTTCTCCGCCCGTCCCTGATCCTTGGCCGGCAGGTCGGGCTGTATTTCCTTCGATCTTTTCCAGCCCGCCAGCGGTGTGTGTTCGCCGTCGCGCGGCACATAGCGCGAATCGCTTACCTTGTCGTAGCGGTGAACATAGCGCGGACAGTTGCGAAACACTTCCGACACGGTCACGCGGACGATGAGCTGCGCCTCATACACCTGTTCAAGCAGCGGGTCGTTTTCGTTGATCGTCGCCGTCCCCTGAATGCGCAGGCGGTACGGTTTTTCGAAATCCGTGAACAGCATCCCGATCTGGTCGTTCCCGGCGATATTGCCCATGGAATAGAACATGCCGTTGCCGTCAAAGGACGGGAATGCCAGCGTCCTGTCGTCGAGCACGCGCACGAAGCCCGGATCGCCGCCCTTGTAGGACACCGTCGGGCGGCCCTGATGATCGATGCTGGCGAGCCAGAACATGTCGCGGGCTTCGATAAAATCCCGGTGAAAGTTGCTGATGTTCGCTTCGACGACACGGCGCTCCACATTGTCGGCAAGTCGTCTTGTGTCAAACCTGTCCTGCAGCGCGCGGTGTTCGGGGCCGTATATGCCGGTCATAATCGCCTCCTGTCCGTTAAGCCTGATATGGATACCACGCCCGGACAACCCCCGGTCGGGCTAAAAGATCCGCTCAAACGCCCGGTCGCGCAGATCGCGTTTCAGAATCTTGCCAAAATGGCTGCGCGGCAGGACGTCCATAAACGCGATCTGTTTCGGCACTTTATACGCCGCGAGATTCTCGCGCCCGAAGGCATAAAGCGCCTCCGCCAGATCGGCATCGCTGATGTCGGGATCGTTCTTCGCCGCGATTAGCAGGATCGCTTCGCCCCACTTTTCATCTTCCACCCCGACCGCCGCGCATTCGGTGATCTTGGGGTGCTCCATATAGACCGCTTCAACCTCGACCGAGGGGACGGTCTCGCCGCCGGTGATGATCACATCCTTTGACCGGTCGACGATGCTGACCCGGCCGTCATCGTCCATCACGCCGATATCGCCGGTAAAGCACCAGTGTAGTCCCTCGGCATCTCCCTTGATCGGCCGCCAGGTGACGGCGCTGATCTCGTCGTTGTTATTGTAGCGAAGTGCTGTGTTGAATCCGCGCAGCACGATATGCCCCTGCTGGTTGCGCGGCACCGGTTGATCGTCGTCATCGAGGATGCGTAGCCGCGTATCGATATGCGGCTCGCCGACGCTTTCGGGATAGGTGAGCGCCTCACCCGGTTCCGGCGCCGCCATATTGATGCTCTCGCTCAGACCCGCGGCAATCATGATGTCGGACTCGGAAAATATTTCCGCCAGCTTCTCGCGTAGCGCCGGCGGTGTCGGCGCGGACGTGCTGATAATGGCCCGCGGCTCGGTGATCGGAACGCCGTCCCAGGCCTGATAGATCGGATTGATGACCGCCGGGACTATCTGGAGATATTCGATTTTCCGCGCCTTGATTTCGGCGATGTACCGCACCGGATTGAACGACGTGTCCGCCGGGAAAACCACCGTGCCGACCCGCCAGAACACGGGCAGCATGCCCCAATCCATGCCCGCGGCATGATAGGTCGGCATGATCATGATCGTGTTCCAGCCGCGGCGCACATTGAATTCGGCAATATTGCCGATCACCGTGAAATAGATGCCAACATGACTGTGCATAACGCCCTTGCTTCTGCCAGTCGTACCGCCGGTGGACACAAGCCGCACCGGATCGTCGAGCGAGGTTACCACCGGCAACGGCCCGGCCTCTTCGGCGCCGACAAGGGTATCGTAGTCGAGCCAGTCGTCCGAGCCCGCGGTAGAGATACGGATACCGGCATCGGCACCGGCAAATTTTTCCTCGAAATCGGCGTTGGTCACGATCGCCGTGCAGCCGTGATAGTTGACGTAGTCCGCGACCTCATCGGCCAGCAGGCGGACATTGAGCGGCGCGACGATTATGCCGGCGCGGGCGCAGGCAAAGATGGTCTCGACCACGGCATGCTCGTTCCACAGCATCACGCCGAGGAAATCGCCTTTCGCGATCCCCAGCCTGCCAAGCGCGCGGGCAAGCCGGTTTATGCGTTCGTCGAGTTCGCGATAAGACAGCCGGCGATCCCGCAACAGGTCGTCGATGGCGATGCGGTCCGGGTGAATTTCGGCGCCGCGCGAGATCATATGGGCAATGCTCGAGAGCTGCCGTTCCGGATTTTTCAAGGCATCGGCTATGGTGTTTCCTCCCTGCCGCCCGCCTATTCCGGGGCGCCGATCCAGCGCCGCTGGGCATCGAACGATTGCGGCCGTGCGCCGTCTTTTTCACGCGCGACCATTTTGGCGAGCCGCGCCTGCTTTTCCGGCGTGTCTTCGGGAATCTCGTCGAGTGCGTCTTTGTGCAGCGTCTCGTAATCGCCGCCGACCGGACACACGTCCTGGCAGCGGCGGCACCCGGTGGTCACCCCGGCGCCGCGCAGAATGCTCATCCAGCTGTGAAAGGATTCTTCGGATTTTATCAGGCCGAGTTTTGCATCGGGGTCCGGTTCGCCGAGGATTTTCACCATCTGGTCGGATAGCTTTTCAAAGCCGTGAGGCGATCGGTAGGCGTCACAGCCGGCCCAGTCGCGTGCCCAGTGATCGACCACATCGCCGGGACAGGTACTCAGGCAGCGTCCGCATTCCGGCCCGTGGCAGAGAGGCGTCGTCAGCGGCGTATCGGTTTCGCACACGACATTGCAAAGAATACCGGACAGGATCACCCGCGGGCCGAATTCGGGTGTCAGCAGCTGAAGATTGAGACCCAGCGTCCCGAGCCCGGCTTCCACCGCCCCATGTTCGAGCGACAGATTGGCCGGCGACCAGCCGTCGCTGCGGTCGCCGAGCGGGTTCTCGACCGCCCGCGGCACCACCATGCCGGAACCGCCCAGGTCTTCCAGCCAGTAGAGCAGCCGCAGCGCCGCCTCTTCGATCAGGTCAATCGTGAGCTCGTCGTTGTAATGCTTGTGCCGTTCGTCCCAGCGGGTGATGCGCGAGGTACCGCTCATATAGCGTTTGGCGAGAACGATCAGACGCCCGCCGTCACGATCGGTCATCTCGGACGGTTTTTTCGGCGACCCGGGCGGTGCATGACCTTCAAGATTACGGCCATCGGCAATGCCGACGAGGTCTGCCCCCAGTGCCAGCGCCTTGGCTTTGATATCTGCGGCAGAAAGTGTTGGCGGAAGAGGGTCCACGATACGAACGTCCTTAATCTTTATCGGCGGTGGCAGCGTTTTCCTTTTCACGCTGTTCTTTTTTGAACGCCTGAAGCTGGCGCGCAACCATTCCCTGATACCCGTCGGGGCCGACCCAGCGCACGTTCCATTCGTCCAACCCCTCAACCGGGTCGCCATCTTTTCGGGCCGCCTTGAACCCTTTGGCCTTTTCCATCTTTTCTGGCGTTTTCTCCGGGATCACCTTTTGGACGTCGGCCAGATGGGCGTGATAGTCATTGCCGACGGGACAGACCGCGAGGCAGCGCGGGCAATCGCCGAACGAGCCGACAACCCGTACGATTCCCTGCCAGAAACCGAACACTTCCTTGTCGGACAGCATCTCGCGCTGTTTTTCCGGGGGCTCGCGGACAAATTTGCGACAGAATTTCTGGATCGTGGAATAGCCGTATTCCTGCGCCTCTTCGGTACAGGCCCGTTTGTCGATCCCAAAATGCCGCACCGCGTCGGTGGGACAGGAATACAGACAGCGGCTGCAGGATTCGCCAATACATATCTGTTCGGTGATCGGCGCATCGGCCTCGATCATCGCCTCTGTCAGCACGGCGGTCAGATATATCCGCGGGCCCAATTCCGGCGTCAGAATATTCACTTCGAGCCCCATCGTCCCGAGGCCCGCTTCTATCCCGAGATGACGGGTACTGAGCTGGGCATAACTGCCGCCCTTGTAATCCCAGTGCGTTTCCTGCGACGTCGTGATGAAGGACGGATATCCGAGTGTCTGCAGCCAGTCCGCCACCCGGTAGGAACATTTGTCGATTTCCCGCAATACAAGATTGTCGATGTACTGCACCGGCACGCTGGCCTTGGCCCGGAACGCCCCGGTCGGGATGCGCTTTGCGATTACAATAACGCTTTTGGTATAGGGTGAAATCCGATCCGGCGTTTGCGGCCATTTCGGGTCCGGCGGAAAAGCATTCAGCGTCTCGGCACTAGCGATGCCGACCAGGTCGGCACCGAGTTCCTTCGCTTCCTCTTTTACAAGGGCCGCATCGATATCAAAGGACATGTTTATTATTGAGTTTTATTATGATGAAACCGGTTTTAGAACGATCTTACCGAGAATCTCGCGCGCATCCAGCATCTCGTGCGCTTTCTGTGCGTCGGCGAGCGGCAGAGTATCGTGAATGGGCGGGCGGAGGTCGCCCGTGGCAAACCGGTCGACCACTTCGCCCAGAATGCGGGCGCGCGTCTCCGCATCCGAATCATAGCTATGCCAGGAAAAACATCTGACGGCCGGGCTTTTACCGAGATGGGTGCGCATTTCGGCGAACAGTTCCTTTTCGGGCAGGCCGGCCAGCGCATTGAACGACAGGATCATGCCGAGAGGGGCCAGCATTCGCAGGTTGTCGGTGAAATCCGGGCCGACGAGCTGGTCGAGCACCAGATCGACGCCGCGCCCGTCCGTAACCTCCAGCACTTTGTCGGCAACATTGCCGGTCGAATAATCGATCGTATGCGCGGCACCCAGACCGGCGGCAAGGGCGCACTTGTCCACCGAATTGGCACCGGCGATGACCTCTATGCCCTCAAGACGGCACAGATCAACAACCGCAGATCCGACCCCGCCCGACGCCCCGTTCACATAGACCGATTTAACGTCGGTGCCGGCGCATGCTTCCTTGAGCAGACACCAGGCTATGGCGTAATTGGGGATACACACGGCGGCATCGAGATCGACCCCGCCGGGCAGCGCCGTGACGATATCCGCGGGCACGGCATTGAATTCCGCATGGCGGCCACCGCCGGTGCCGAACACCAGCACCGCCTGGCCGAGCGCCAGGTGGCTCACCCCGGCGCCGACACCGTTAACATGGCCGGTCATTTCATTGCCGATCACCGCGGGCAGTTCCGGCATCCATTTATAGATTCCCGACCGCAGCAGCATGTCCGGTTTACCGACGCCGAAGGCATGCGCCTTGACCAGCACCTCGCCAGGACCTGCCGTCGGATCGGGTAGGTCGACATATTCCAGAACCTCCGGCCCGCCGGTTTCCGAGAACTGTATCGCTTTCATGCCGCCACCATCATTTCGTCCTTATCATGCCGTCGCTATCAGGCCGCATCTTGTGACGCCGGGCGGGCTTTCCGGCTCGCTTGGGTCACCCCAATCTCGATCAGGATAGCGCCGACGATATGATAAACACCAATCGATTCGCCGAGCAGCGGAATCGCCAGGACCGCGGTAATGACCGGGATCAGATACATATACATGGTCGATCTGCTGGGGCCGATCCGAACGATAGCGCTGTTCCAGATCAATATAGCCACAACCGACGGGAAAATGGCGAGAAACGTCAGCGACACCGCCGATTTTGCGCTCAGCACGACCTGCTCGCCCGACATGATTTCATAGGCGACAAAGGGTACGTGGACGAGCGAGCCGACCGTGCAGACCACCGTCAGCAAAGACAGTGGATGAAGACCGGACGGAATTGTTTTGATCGATACGCCGTAGGCGCCCACGCCGAGACAGCTCGCGACAAGCATAAGATCGCCGACATTTAAGGACAGGGCGAGAAGCGACGACGGATCGCCCCGGGAGACCATATACAACACACCCGCAATCGCCATCGAGATGCCAAGCCACACGGCGCCTCTTATCGGCTCCCTCAGGATCAGCTACGACAGAAGCACGGTCATCACGGGCGTCGACGTCTCGATGACCCCGGCATTGATGGCGCTGGTATAGGTCATCGCCACATAGCTCACGCCGCCGACCATGAACGACATCACCAGATGGGCCAGCCGCTCGGTGCGCGATGCCGCCGTGGTGGCCGAATTCTCCGTTATGCGGGATCTTCTTTCGGTTTGCGGCTGGACAGGATAACGCCGGCGATAATCACCGCACCGCCGATGACATGGAACATCGAGATCGTCTCACCAAGGAGCGGGATGCCGAAGAGCGCGGCGGTCACCGGGGTCAGGTACATGTAATATCCGGCCCGCGGCGCGCCGAGCCGCGCGATCGCCTTGTTCCAGCACATGATGGCGATGACGGACGGGAAGATCGCCACGAAGACGAGCGACACATAGGCGATGGGTCCCGGCACGGGCACCTGTCCGGTGGCGACCTCCGCCACAAAGAACGGTACGTGAATGATGCCGCCGACGGTGCAGACGCAGATCAGCAGCGACAGCGGATCAATACCCGCCGGCAGCCGGCGTACGGCGATGCTGTACCCCGCCAGACCCAGATTGCAGGCGATCAGGATGGCGTCGCCGAGATTGAAGGACAGAGACAGCAGGACCTGCGGATCGCCGCGGGCGATAAGGTACAGAACGCCTAGGATCGCAAGCGTCGTGCCCAGCCACTGGGTGGTCGTGGTTTTTTCGCGCAGAAATATCCAGGCGAGGATGACGATCATCACCGGCATCGACGTCTGAATAACGCCCCCGTTGATCGCGGTCGTATGGGTGAGGGCGACATAGGTTACGCCGGCCCCCATGAACGGCATCAGAAATCCGGCGAGAACCAGCAGCTTCCAATTTGCCGCCAGTCTTTCGCGGTCGGCTTTCAGGTGGCGCCAGGCAAAGGGCAGCAGCAACAAAGCAGCAAATGTCCAGCGCGTGAAACCGAGCGTATAGGCCGGCACTTCGCCGATGGCGAGCCGGCCGATGACATAGTTCATCCCGAAGATCAGCACCGCGATCACCATGACGATGTGGGCGCCGGCCTCGCTTTTTCCGGTCGCTGCGCTGTGCTGTGTCATCGGGATGCCTGTTGTCCGGCGTGACGCCTTGGGGGACGCCTATATGCGCGCACCAAGGTCTCGGGCCGGAGATTTACACCCCCGGTCACGAATGCACCAGCACGGAAGTACACCGGTCTATCCCGACGAATGTTTACGCATTTTGGGCAAATTTCGGGTTCGCGTACTGGGCGTTGTTGTTCAGCAACTCGTCGGTCAGTACTTTGCCTATGGTCCGCTCCCGCCCTGCGCCTGTCGGTTCCAATTCATTAGGTCACTAACGATATTAAACCATACCATCGCCGCCGGTATGGGAAAAGCGTTGTGTCGCCCGGTTTAATGGGGAAAGATCGGGCCTCCATGACCGAACCACGGACACATCATGCCTGATACAGCCCCGGCCCCAACGGGCGGGTCCGCCGTCACGGCGTCCGACCTTTATGCCCGCGCCGAAGCCCTGCAGCCGGTGTTGCGCGAACGCGCCGAAGCCTGCCAATCGGCCCGTTCCGTGCCGGCGGAAACCGTCGCCGCGTTCAAACAGGCCGGGCTGACGCGGATGACCCAACCCGCCCGGTTCGGCGGCAATGAAATGGGTTGGGACGTGCTGTGCGGCGTGGCCCAGCGGCTGACCCGGGGCGACGGTGCCCAGGGCTGGATCCAGGCGATCATGGCGGATCATGCACAGATGCTCGGCACCTTTCCGCTCGCGGCGCAGGAAGTCATCTGGGGAGAAGACCCCAACGCCGTCATGGCGGCTTCGTTCGACCCCAAGGGGGTCGCCACCCCGGTCGAGGGCGGCTGGCGGTTCTCCGGCCGGTTCGGCTTTTCCAGCGGGATCGACCATGCCGACTGGCTGATCTGCGCCGGTTTCATCGTTGAGAAAGCAGACGGGGGCGACAAGCGCGACGGGCCGCACTACTTCATCGTCCGGCGCGCGGAAGCAACCCTGATCGACGATTGGCACACGGTCGGACTCGAAGGCACCGGCTCCAAAAGCTTCGAAGTCGAAGACGTCTTCGTGCCGTCCTACGCCTTCCTGAAAGGCAGCGACGCACGGATCGGCGACGGGCCGGGGGCAAAGATCAACCCGGGTGCAGTCTACCGCGTGCCGCGCGGTTTTCTGACACCGGCGCTGTTTGCGTCCATGAGCATAGGGATGGCACAAGGCCTGATGGATCAGTGGCTGGCCTATACCGCGCCGCGTATGTCGCGTGGCATCAAGGTGGGTGACAGCCCCGCAAGCCATATGATTGCCGGCGAATGCGCCGCGGACATCGATGCGGCCGAAGCGTTGAACCGCGATACCATAACGGCAGCCATGAAGGTGCTGGAAGCGGGTGAGACGCTCAGCAATTCCGAATTGCTGCGCGCAAAGCGCAATTCGTCCTGGGCGTGCCGCACAGCGCTCAATGCCGGCACAAGGCTGTTCAATACCGCCGGTGGGCGGGCGATTTTTACCGGCAGTCCGCTGGAGCGCAAATACCGCAACCTGCTCGCCAGCGCCGCCCATCACATCGTCAACTGGGAAGCCAGCGCCCTCGACAGCGGCCAGGCGATGATCCACGACGTGGGCGCCTAGAGCATGACAATGGACCGGCCTCCCTTTCGGATCGAAACCTGCATCGCCGGAAAACGCGAACCCGGCCTGACAATCTTCAACGTCCGGCCCGGCGGCGCGGCGGACCGGACGACACCCGGGGGCTGGCTGCTCGGTATCGAACAGAGCGGCGATACGGCGTTCTCCCGGGCGTCGGTAATTCCGCCCCAGGACACCAAGACCCTGCCCAACGGCAATATCCTGTCGGCCGGCACCAATGGTGAGACGATCACGGAAATGACGCTCGGCGGCGACGTTGTCCGCCAGTGGTATGCCGCGGGCAAATGGACCGACAAGACGCCGCCCGCCGGTGCGATCCGCATCGACGCGGCGCTTTTTCATCACCGGATCAACCTGCTCCCGGGCGGCAACATGCTGCTGCTGTCGGTGGAAATCCGCGAATTCGACAACTGGCCGTCGAGCGATACCGACGCGGATGCACCGCTGGAGACCGCCCAGCTTGCGGGCGATGTGGTGCTTGAAGTCGCGCCGGATGACGGCACGATCGTCAACCGGTGGCACCTGTTCGACCTGCTCGATCCCTACCGGCTGTGCTATGGTAGCCGGGCCAAATACTGGGAGCGACGCGGCTTTCCGGGCACGATGGACTGGTGCCATACCAACGCGGTGAGTCACGATCCTAGCGACGATTCACTCCTGCTGTCGCTACGCCATCAGGACTGCATCGTGAAGATCAGCCGCGCCACGGGCGAGCTGGTCTGGATCCTCGGGGACCCGGCGAACTGGCGCAGCCCGTGGGCAGACAAGCTGCTGACCCCGGCCGGCGATCTGTCCTGGCAGTATCACCAGCATGACTGCACGGCGACACCGCGCGGCACCATCCTGTGTTTCGACAACGGCAATTACCGGGCCGCCCCGTTCGCCGACAAACTGCCGCCCGAGGACAACCGCAGCCGGCTGGTCGAATTCGCGGTCGATACGGCGGCGGGCACGGTCGATCAGGTCTGGGAGTGGGACGGCGGCGCCGACAGCATCTATGCCTGCTATCAGGGGGGTGCGTTCCGGCTGCCGGAAACCGGCAACACGCTGATGACCTATGGCGGGATCGTCACCGTCGACGGCGTGCCGGGCGATATAGCGGAAACCGGATTCTGCCAGTCGCGCATCGTCGAGGTAACGCCGTCGGGCGAGGTGGTGTTCGATCTACATATCGACGGCACTGCCGACAATCTGCCGCTATCGGCGTTCCGCGCCGAGCATTATCCAGTCCGGGTCTAGCCGGACAGGATCAGGAGGCGCTGCCGGTCAGCGGGAAGGATGCGGACCCGATGATCGGGCCGTTATTCGGCGCCTGCAGGATGACGACACAGCCGTCCCGGCCCTTGGCCCCAATGCTTTCAGATCGACTTGTTTTGTCAGTGCCCCACCGGCCCAGAAGCCGATCCGTTTATAGGTCCGCACGATATTGGCGTTGACGATGGTCTCGCCGCGGTTTTCACCGGCGCGCACTTCGGTCTTGACCGCGGAATCGTATAACCCGATCCACAATTCGCCCCGGCTCTCGCTCGGGCTGGTGCCTGCGGGGACGCGTATGTCCGCGGTGCCGTCCTTATTCTGGGCGACGTCGATCTCGACCTTCTGCGCCGCCGCCATGCGGATCAGGGTGTCGACCGTCGACCGGTCTGAGCCCACGGTTTCCGCGCGGCCGTCGATGACGATCTGCGGCGTTTAGACATAGCGTTTTTTCATGGTCCGGCCGTAGGCCCGCTGGCGGGCCGTGACTTCCGCGGACGAGAACGGACCGTTCCAGCCGATATAGTTCCAGTAATCCACATGGAACGACAGCGCGATCATATCATCGCCTTCCGCAAGCTCGGCGGGAGAGGCAAGAGCGGCACACAGTACGACGCTGGTCAGAAGGGTCCGGACAGTCTTGAACATGACCGCGATATAGGTGGCCAAGGTTAAAATACGCCAATCAACCGCGTTCACTTGTCGGTGAAAGGGTTATTTCAAACGAAAACGGCCCGGCCCGGTCAGGGGCGGGCCGATAACTCGGAAAGCCGCGGAAAATCAGGCGGCGTCGAGCATATTGCGGATCACGTATTGCAGGATGCCACCGTTTTTATAGTAGTCGAGCTCATCCAGCGTATCGATGCGGCAGAGCAGTTTGACATCCACGCTCGAGCCGTCTGCACGGTGAATTATGCAGTCCAGATCGCTGCGCGGGCTAAGCCCTGCGGCCACGCCCTTGATATCGAACGTCTCGGTGCCGTCGAGACCGAGGGTCTCGCGGGTCGCACCGTCGGTAAACTGCAGCGGCAGCACGCCCATGCCGATCAGATTCGACCGGTGGATACGCTCGAAGCTCTCCACGATCACCGCGCGGGCGCCGAGCAACTTGGTGCCCTTGGCCGCCCAGTCGCGCGACGAGCCGGTGCCATATTCCTTGCCGCCGACAATCACCAGCGGCACGCCGTCGGCCGCGTATTTCATCGCCGCGTCGTAGACCGACATCTGTTCGCCGGACGGCTGATGCGTGGTCACGCCGCCTTCGACACCCGGCACCATTTCATTGCGGATACGGATATTGGCAAACGTGCCGCGCATCATCACTTCGTGGTTGCCGCGGCGCGAGCCGTAGGAATTGAACTGCGCGGGACGGATCTGACGTTCGAGCAGGTATTCGCCCGCCGGGCTTTCCCGCTGGATGCCGCCGGCCGGCGAGATGTGATCCGTGGTCACGGAATCTGCGAGGATCAGCAGCGGACGCGCGCCGGTGATATCGGTGATCGCCTCGGGCTCGCGTTCCATACCTTCGAAGAAGGACGGATACTTCACATAGGTGCTTGATTCATGCCAGCCGTAGGTTTCGGATTTTTCGCTCGCCACCTTCTGCCATTCTTCCGGGCCTTCGAACACGTTCTCGTAGCGGGTGCGGTACATTTCGGCGGTCAGGCATTCGCGCATGGTATCGTGAATTTCCTGATTGGTCGGCCATATATCCTTCAGATAGACATCGTTGCCGTCACTGTCCTTGCCGAGCGGGTCGGTAGTCAGATTGACTTTGAGCGAGCCGGCCAGTGCATAGGCGACAACCAGCGGTGGCGAGGCGAGATAGTTCGCCCGCACCTGCTGATGGACGCGGCCTTCGAAGTTGCGGTTGCCGGAAAGCACGGCGCCGACGACGAGATCGTCGGCATCCACCGCATCGGCGACCTTGTCGATCAGCGGGCCCGAGTTGCCGATACAGGTCGTGCAGCCGAAGCCGACGATATTGAAGCCGAGCGCATCGAGATCGTCCTGCAGTTCCGCCTTGGCGAGATAGTCGCGCACCACCTGGCTGCCGGGCGCGAGGGATGTCTTTACCCACGGCTTGGCCTTCAGGCCCTTGGCGACGGCATTGCGGGCGAGCAGCCCGGCGCCGACCAGAACCGACGGGTTCGACGTGTTCGTGCAGCTCGTGATCGCCGCGATCACGACATCGCCGTCTTCGACCGTGTAGTCGTCGCCAATGGCACGGGCGAGCTGATCGTAATCTTCTGGCGCGGCGCCGCGGTAATCGGCAATCGCCGCCATGCCGGATTTCTTGATAGCGGACATAACCACCCGGTCCTGCGGGCGTTTCGGCCCGGCAAGCGACGGCTCGACCGTCGACAGATCAAGCTCCAGCGTCGCGGTGAACACCGGATCGGGGGTGTTTTCATCGCGCCACATGCCCTGCGCCTTGGCATAGGCTTCGACCAGGGTGACCTGTGCGTCGTCACGACCGGTGAACGAAAGATAATCGCAGGTCTCGCGGTCGATCGGGAAGAAACCGCAGGTCGCGCCGTATTCGGGCGCCATGTTGCCGATGGTCGCGCGGTCGGGCAGCGACAGAGCACCGACGCCGGGGCCGAAGAATTCAACGAACTTGCCGACCACGCCCTGAGCGCGCAGCATTTCGGTGACGGTCAGCACCAGATCGGTTGCCGTCATGCCTTCCTTCATTTCACCGGTCAACTTCATGCCGACGACTTCAGGCAGCAACATCGAGATCGGCTGGCCGAGCATCGCGGCCTCGGCCTCGATCCCGCCGACGCCCCAAGACAGAACGGCGAGGCCGTTGACCATGGTGGTATGGCTGTCGGTACCGACAACGGTGTCGGGATAAGCAACGGCCTTGCCACTGACATCGTCGGTGACCCAGACCGTCTGCGACAGATATTCCAGATTCACCTGATGGCAGATGCCGGTGCCGGGCGGCACGACGCGGAAATTGTTGAAGGCCTTCGATCCCCAGCTCAGGAATTCGTAGCGTTCCTTGTTGCGTTCGAATTCGCGCTTCACGTTGTTGTCGAATGCGCTCGGGGTACCGGATTCGTCGATCATCACGGAATGATCGATCACCAGGTCGACCGCGTTCAGCGGGTTGATCTTCTGCGGGTCGCCGCCGAGCGTCACCATGGCATCGCGCATGGCGGCGAGGTCGACCACGGCAGGCACGCCGGTAAAGTCCTGCAGCAGGATGCGCGCCGGGCGATAGGCGATTTCCAGATCGGACTTCTGGGTCTCGACCCATGTCGCCGCTTTTTCGATGTCGGCGACGGTCACGGACCGGCCGTCTTCGTAGCGCAGGAGGTTTTCCATCAGCACCTTTAGCGAGAAGGGCAGACGAGAGATATCGCCGTATCCGGCATCGGACACCGCACTCAGGCTGTAATAATCGTATGATTTTCCGCCGGCTTCGAGGGTGCGGCGGGCCTTCAGCGTATCCTGTCCGATTGCGCTCACGTGGTACCTCCTTCAATTCTGATGCGGGCGGAAACTAGCGGCAAACGTCGCGGAATCCAATAGGAATGATGGTGCACCGCACGCGCAGCTAGTCGTTGGGGTGCAGCATGGCACCATCATATAATATCGAACCGATATATATTGTTTATTAATACATCACATTCTTGTCACAATTGCGCCCTTGTCCGGCCCCAATTGGAGACCCATGTAGATTGGCGGTCCTTTGGACGTTCTCCCCAAAACGTCCAACCAGAGGAAACGCTGGATCCCTCCTAGGCCGCTGATCGCAAGATCAGCGGCCTTTTTCTTGTTATATAAGGCGTCATCCCGGCGACAGCCGGGATCCCGTGCCCCGATACGATCCACACACACTTCTGCACGCCCTCGGCCTTGAACCGAGGGACCAGGGCCACACGCAGACCGGATACCGTGGGTCCCCGGGTCGGAGCCCGGGGACATAACCGAGAGAGAAATAGTTTTACCCGAACACTGCGGCTCCACCCTTGCCCCACCCGTCCCTGATGACGACTCGCCCGTTTTCCGCTATCCCATCCACCATGGAGGGGTTCACCGGCACAGGCTTGGCCTGCATCAGAAGCGACCGCATTGTTTTTGCCGGTCTCGATTTCGCCGTCTCATCCGGCGATGCGCTAGTCCTGTCGGGACCGAACGGGTCGGGCAAGTCGAGCCTGTTGCGCCTGATGGCCGGCATTGCCGCCCCGGCGGCCGGTAAAATCAACTGGCAGGGCCGCCCCGTCCGCGACGATCCCGAAGGTTTTTTTGCCGACCTGCATTACGTCGGTCACCGCGACGCGGTGAAGCCCGCGCTCACGGTGCGCGAAAACCTGAGTTTTCACGCCGCCCTGCGGCGGGGAGACGCGCACATAGATACGGCGCTCGATCAGGTCGGCCTGTCGGCCCTTGCCGACCTGCCGGCCCGTCTGCTTTCGGCGGGGCAGACCCGCCGCCTGACCCTGGCGCGCATCCTGGCGACACCGGCGCCGTTATGGCTACTCGACGAGCCGACAATCGCGCTCGATTACCGGTCGGTCGACAGGATCCGGTCGGCGATCGCCGATCATCGCGCCGGCGGCGGTATCGTCGTCGCATCCACCAACGTGCCGCTCGGGATCTACGACGCGAAGACCGTCGATATGACCGCCTATATCGAAGGCAACCACACCCTGTGGGGCGATTCCGTAGATGACTATTCAGCAGGCGATTCGGCATGAACGCCTTCGCCGCCCTCGTCGCCCGCGATATCCGCATAGCGCTGCGTCAGCTCAGCGATACCCTGATGGTGATTGTCTTCTTCATCATCGCGGCCGCGCTTTTCCCCTTCGGCGTCGGCCCGGAACCCAATCTTCTTGCTCGCATGGCGCCCGGTATCCTTTGGGTTACAGCCCTATTGGCCGCCATGCTGTCCTTCGATCGGCTGTTCCAGAACGACTACGAGGACGGTACGCTCGAACTGCTGGTGATCGCCCCGCAGCCGGCCTGGCTCACGGCCCTTGCGAAGATCACCGCCCACTGGCTGACCACCGGTCTTCCGCTCTTGGTGGCGTCTCCGGTGATTGGTATCATGCTAAATCTCAGACCCGACGGTTACGGCGTATTGATGGCAGCAATGGCTCTGGGGACGGCGATTATCAGTTTAGTAGGCGCCCTGGGTGCTGCCCTCACCCTCGGCTCTCGGCGAAGCGGCGTATTGTTGTCGCTCCTGGTGCTGCCGCTCGTCATTCCGGTGCTGATATTCGGCGCCGGGGCGGTCGAGGCGGTGATCGGCGGGTTTCCGGCGACACAGCAGCTTCTCGTACTGGGCGGAATGTTGTTGGCGTGTGTCGTTGTGTGTCCCTGGGGATGCGCGGTCGCCCTTCGAATGGCCGCCGAATAAGGCCGGCGCGAGTACTGCCTGGTACTTCTGGTTGGATGCTGGATGGACGGAAATCACGCAGCACTTACAGGCATAGCGCCGGTTATCGGTCTCGACCTGACCGGGACGTGGCAACTTGCAGATTGCCGGCTGACCTATGCCAACGGCAAGGTATAGCGTCCGTGGGCCAGCAGCGCATCCGGATACCTGATCTACCCGGCGGACGGCCATATGTGCAAATCGCTGAACTACCCGGCGGCGGACGGTCGGATCGCCTGTATTTCCTATTGCGGCACCTATGAGATCGTCGATGATCGCGTGCGGCATTTTATCTCTGTCAGCGCCGATATCCGCGACATCGGTGCGATTCTCGAACAATCGGTAACTCTCGAACACGGCCGTCTGACGCTGTCCGTCTCGCCTGCGCCCGCCGGCGGGCCGGGCTCGGTCATGGATTATGTCTGGAGCCGGGCAGATGCCGCGCCGCTCTCAGCACCTTCACGACCCCGTGGGTTTGCCGGAAAGAGCTTCAAACCCGCGCCGTAAGCGGCTATTGCTAACGTCTCGTTAACCATATTTCCGCATTAATGCGACGACGAAAAATTATGAAAACACGCGGTTGCCCGCGCGACGGCCATGGGATGACACGACCCGATGCTACATAAATTTGCCAATCCGACCCGGTTTCTGCGGCTTGCCAATGCGATACTGCCCTGGGTGACCGGGCTGACGATCGTCCTGATCGGCGCCGGGCTGTATTTCGCCTTCGCCGCGTCGCCGCCCGATTATCAGCAGGGCGAAACCGTCCGCATCATGTATGTCCACGTCCCGTCCGCGTGGATGGCGATGTTTGCCTATGCCTTTATCGTCGTCGCTAGCGCCGTCGGACTGATCTGGAAACACCCGGTCGCCCATGTCTGCGCGCTCGCCGCGGCGCCCATCGGCGCCTGCTTCACGCTGATCTGCCTCGCCACCGGTTCGTTATGGGGCAAACCGATGTGGGGCACCTGGTGGGTGTGGGATGCGCGGCTGACGTCGGTCCTGGTACTGTTTTTTCTCTATCTCGGATTTATCGCGCTCGCCAACGCGTTTGACGATGCGGCGCGGGGCGAAAAGGCATCGGCCATCCTGGCCCTGATCGGCGGCGTGAACCTGCCGATCATCAAGTTTTCGGTCGACTGGTGGAACACCCTGCATCAGCCCGCCAGCGTCACCAAGCTCGGCATGCCCGCCGTCCATTCGTCGATGCTGATCCCGCTGCTGCTGATGGCGGTCGGATTTACGACCTTGTTTGTGACGCTCGTCATCGTGCGCGCCCGCGCCGAGCTTGCCGGGCGCCGGGTCAACGCGCTGCGATCCGCCCGCATTCACGCAGACACGGCGCAGAATGCCGAAGACAGTGTTCAGGGCTGAAATTGACCTTATATATGTTTACAGGATGACGATGCGCTCAACCGTCCTTCCGACGATCGCCGGAAGGACATCGAAATGGTGGCTTTCACATGTCTGAGCTTTTGAATATGGGCGGTTATGGCAGCTTTATCTGGTCGGCATGGGGTATCGCCCTGGTGGTGCTGACGGTCCTGATCGTCGCAAGCCTCAAATCCATGCGCGCGCGCGAACGCGAACTGGCGCAGATGGAAGCGGAAGCGCCGCGCCGCCGTCGTCGCAGCGGCACCGCCGAGACAGCCGCGGAAACTGCGGGAGAAAACGGATGACGCGCAAGCGCCGCCGCCTCACTGTTGTATTCCTCGGCGGATTGATGCTCGCCACGGCAGCCGCCCTCGTGCTGACCGCATTCGAAGACAATATCGTATTCTTCCATACGCCGACCGATATCGCGACCAAGGCAGACCTCCCCAAAGACCGCCGCCTGCGTGTCGGCGGACTGGTCAAGGAAAAGAGCTGGCACAAGGCATCGGACGGGCTGACCCACAATTTCTTCGTCACCGACCTCACCCATGAGGTGAAGGTTGCCTATAAGGGAATCATCCCCGATCTATTCCGCGAAGGTCAGGGTGTCGTCGTTGAAGGCCGCATGCTGCCCGATGGCAGCTTCCGCGCCGACGAAGTCCTCGCCAAGCATGACGAAAACTATATGCCGCCCGAAGTTGCGGCAGCGCTGAAGAAATCCGGCCAGTGGAAACCCGGTGACGGCCAAAACCCCGTCCACAAAACGGGTTCGGAGCCCCTCACCAAGCCGGGGTATGCCAAGTGATCGCCGAGATCGGCCATTATTCGATCGTGCTGGCCCTGATGCTGTCGGTTGTGCAGAGCACGTTACCGCTGATCGGCGCCCATAGAAACGATCCCACCTTGATGGGCGTCGCGGTTCCCGCAGCGCTCGGCCAGTTCCTGTTCGTGCTGATCGCTTTTTGCGCGCTGACCTGTGCTTATATCGTTTCCGACTTTTCGATCGCGCTGATTGCCCATAATTCGCATACGCTGAAGCCGATGCTCTACAAGGTCTCCGGCGTATGGGGCAATCATAAAGGATCCATGCTGCTGTGGATTCTGATTCTCGCCCTGTTCGGGCTGATGGTCTCGGAATTCGGCCGCAACGCCCTGGCCGCCA
>Ga0315331_10001226_pt1 | contig 19074 bp, 14 predicted proteins | sample M160m34915metaG_FD_203456 | JGI IMG/M metagenome (GOLD analysis project Ga0315331, IMG submission 203456) | Ammonia-oxidizing marine archaeal communities from Monterey Bay, California, United States - M1 60m 34915 | ecosystem: Environmental > Aquatic > Marine > Intertidal zone | place: USA...
CAAGACCTTGTACCCTGCCTCTAAACATTGAATAAAAAATGAGAGCTGGAATTCCTATACATAGTCCTCCCGCAGTGGTTAATAGGGCCTCCGAAACACCGCTAGCAAGACCAGTTTGTTTAGACCCAACAAAACTATGTTGTGCGATTTCTCGGAAAGCTTTAATCATGCCAATGACAGTTCCCAAGAGTCCTACCATTGGTGCAATTGCACCAATGTCTGCTAAGTATTGAATGCGTTGATGGAGTAGGCTAGCCTGGCGTGAACCTTCTGCTTCCGTAACCTCTCGAACTTCTTCAAAACTAGCCAGTGGATTTTTTGTGGCAAATTCTAATGTCTTAGAAGTGATCCGAGAAATACATTGGTCTTGACGATTGCATACAGAAAGTAGTCCAAGATAGTCCTGCTTGCGGATTAGTGAATCCGCTGACCGCATAAAGCGACTACTTACTACGGCGCCTCTTCGGACCGTAAGTGTGTAAAAAATGATCAAGAACACGGCGGCGATTGAAAGCGCAGCTAAGGGCCATGCCAGAAAACCGGTTTCTTTAACTAGTTCCAATAGAGTCAGATCATTAGTTGGGCTTGGTGCGTTTGCTTGAGCTGAGCTCTGAGCACTTGCCGTTCCCTCGATTAGCAGGGTCGCAAAACTGATTCGGATAAGGGTAAACATTATAGGGAATGTTGTATAATTAAGGTAATTTTTTATTAAAGATGCCTCTTTTCTTCATGCTTTTCAATTCCTCCTTATATTAAGAATTTGTCTTTTAGTGGATTTCTTACGTTTAATTCGATAAATAGAATACGTTCAACGTGTCCGCTGACTTTCAAATTTCGCCTATTAACCTTATGAGCAAGCTACAAGAAGCGCCTCATAAGCCTGGCATTTATCTTATGTTGGATCGACTTGGGCGAGTAATTTATGTTGGTAAAGCTAAAGATTTAAGGAAAAGGCTTTCTAGTTATTTTACTCCTTCAAGAAAACTCAGAGCTGACATTAAGACTAGGGCACTGATTGATAGTATTTGGGATTTTGATCTTCACACAGTGAAAAATGAAACTGAAGCTTTGCTACTAGAGGGTAAATTAATTAAAGAGTATCGGCCAAAATACAACGTGGTCTTCCGCGATGATAAAAGGTTCATGATGTTAAAGGTAAACCTGTCGGATGCCTTGCCGAGATTCCAGTTAGTTAGAGTCCGGAAAGAAGATGGGTCTCGTTACTTTGGTCCCTTCCCTCATTCAGGAGCATTGCGTTTTACCTTTCATTGGCTTAATAAGCAATTCAGCCTCCGGACTTGCCGTTCTGTTAGTCCAGGAGAATCAGATTATAAGCATTGTAATGATGATGTCATTCGTAATTGTGCAGCACCTTGTATAGGCAAAGTCAGTTCTGAAACGTATAGAGATAAGGTTAAAGAGGCTTGTCGATTTCTTGAGGGGGGATGGCGTGATAGGATTTCTGAGATTGAGAGTCAGATGGATGAAGCGTCTTCTAATCAGGAATATGAATTAGCGGCGGATTATCGAGATATGATTGAAAGTCTAAAAAAAATCCTTCAGCCGACAAGGAGGTTCACAAGAGGTAGAGGAGTTCCTGGATCTAACATTGATCCTGCTGCAGATATACGGGAGTTGAGATCATTTCTAGGCATGGAAGTTGCTCCGATCACAATGGAGTGTTTTGACATTTCAAATATTTCATCAAATCACATTGTGGCTTCTATGGTGAGATTTGAAAAAGGTGTTCCTGATAATTCAAATTATCGCCGTTACCGAATCAAAACAGTCAAGAACCAGGATGACTTTTCTAGTATGGCTGAGGTGGTGAGGCGTAGATACTCAAGAATTCTTTTAGAGGCTAAAAAAACTATGAATAAAGAATCTGTAGAATTGATACAAGAGAGCCCCTCAGAAGTATTGAAGAGGTTGAGTAAAACAGGTTCTAGAATCAAGTTACCTGATTTAGTTATTGTGGACGGAGGCAAGGGCCAGCTTTCAAGCGCTCTTAAAGAGCTAAAAAAGCTTGGTCTAGAGGACCTTCCAATTATTGGTCTTGCCAAGAAAAATGAAGAAATTTTCAGACCAGGCGCCATTGCCCCTCTTCGGATTCCTCATGAAACTGGAGCGTTAAAGTTACTCCAGAGGATTCGTGATGAGGCTCATCGTTTTGCTAATTCCTATCACCAGTTACTAATGAAGCGAAGAATTGAAGAGAGTGTACTGGATGATTGTCCTGGCCTTAGCGAGGCTCGCAAAAGAAAATTACTGAAAAGATTTGGTTCTGTTGCCCGTATTAAAAAGGTGAAACCAAAAGAAATTGCCGAAATAAAAGGCATTAGCCTTAAAATGGCCGAACAGATTATTGATTTTTTATGTTAAAGTACTCTACGCCTCAATGATTCTTGACGATAATAGGTTGGGGTAAGATCTTAAAGAAATTGAATTTCATAATTAGTCACTCCAATAAAGAAGTGAATCATATCCTCTCATTGATATTTTTTGTTTTCCTGTGTTCCTTGTTTTTACAGGCAGAGGAGGATCAAGCGTTATCTCCTGAATCTTTAGAAAAGAAATCAGGCGACATACCAAAAGCGTTGCCTGTTAAATCATCAGATGAGGATGCTAATGAAAGCAGGAAAGCTCTCCGTGCATTGCCTCTTGTGCCTGTTAATCCTGAGGAGAATCCTCTAAGGGCCTTGCCTGTCGATAAAGAAAAAAAAGAGAGTAAAAAGAAAGACGTTACTATTGATGAGAATAAGGAAGATAAGGAGGATCCTCCCAAGAAATTTGAGCTTCCGCCGCTTCCCCCTATCAATGATCTGGATTTTACTGATAGTGATAAGAAAAAATCTAATATCAAAGCGGCATGGGAAACTAAGACAGAAGCGCGCACCCTCACTTTAAAAGTTCCTGCGCCCAGAGGTCAGATAACTGATAGGAAGGGAGAATCTCTTGCTCAGAACAAGTTAGGTTTTTTTATTGCGTTAAAATTTCCTTATCTTGAAGATCGGACCGACGAGAATATAATTAATTATGCTAACGAGCGTATTGATTTTGCTTCATCTTTACTGAGACGTGAATTGTCTTTATCTGAAGAGCGAATTCTAAGCCATTACAAAGACAGGAGATGGTTGCCTTTGCCTTTTTCTGCGATGCTGACAGATGAAGAGAAAGAGGCGTTTGAAAAAACCCAAAAACCTGGTTTGGAGCTTTTTCCAACGTATCAGCGTTATTATCCTGGTAAGGGGTTGGCATGTCACATGATTGGTTATGTTGGAAAAAAAGCTAAAGCACCTACAGGGCCCGTTGCACCAGGTGAATTGCTTTGGCCGGTTACGGAGGGACGAGAGGGATTGGAAATGACATTTGATGATCATCTACAAGGTTCGGCAGGGAGAATAAACTATCTATTCGATACGAATGGAGCAAAGCTTGCCGAAGAGATGGTTGCCCGACCTGTTCCCGGAAATAATGTTGTCACAAGCATCGATCTTGAAATGCAGAGTCTCGCAGAGAAAGCTCTGGAAAGTCATACAGAAAGGGGAGCTTTTGTTGTAATGGATTGCCACACCGGTGACATTTATGCTATGGCTTCGAGGCCCACCTACGACATTAATGTTTGGGTTCCTTCTATTAGCAGTAAGCAATTTAAAACCCTTCAACAAGATTCAAACTTACCTCTTTTTCCGCGAGCTTTTAGGGGGCAATATCCTCCCGCTTCCACATTTAAAATTTCTGTAGCTCTTGCGGCTTTGGAAAACGGAACGGTGGATCAAGATACGCTCATTGATTGTCCGAAATCACTTCAAATTGGAGATAAAACATTTCGTAATTGGAGTAAGAATAAAGAGGGGAAGCTTAATGTTATGAATGCCATTATGCGTTCTTGTAATACTTGGTTTTACGTGGTCGGCGGAGATTCCGGAGGGGATAACATTGCTTCAATGGCGCATCGTTTTGGATTCGGGGCAAAGACGGGAATTCCTTTAAATGCTGAAGAAGATGGATTCATACCTACAGATGCTATTTTACGAGAAAAGTATGGGCATGCATTTACTGGCGGGTATGTTGCACACGCTTCAATCGGTCAAGGATATGTTCTTGCGACGCCAATTCAGGTGGCTCAGATGATGGCTGGAGTAGGTAACGGTTATGCTGTTCCTAAGCCTAGGCTAGTTTTGCAGGTTCAAGATCTAAATAATAATATAACGGAGTCCTTTGATCCAGAGGAACGGAATGCGTTAAATCTAGATTTAAAGAATTTATGGTTAGTTCGTCAAGGGATGATCGATGTTGTTAATGCCAGTGCAGGAACTGCTAAGAGGGCAAGGAACGATCATGTTACTATGGCAGGGAAGACAGGGACAGGGCAGTGGATTCAAAATGGGGAGGATTTGTTAATTTCTTGGTTTGCTGGATTTGCGCCTGCAGAGGATCCGAGATTTGCTTTTGCTGCGATATGTGAAGGGAATCCCGGTGAAGAAATTTCCGGTAGTAATAAATCGGCTCCAATGGTTGGTGAATTCTTCAATGCTCTTTACAAGTTGAAAAGTGAGCGAGGCGAATTAGATGGGTATTCGAAAACAGCGGTTGCTTCTTCTTTTGAATTGCCAAAACCAGGGGAAGACCAGCAGGCTGAGGACAACCAAGCGGTGCGATCTGAAAGCCCTTTTCGAAGAATATTTAATCCCTTTAGAAAAAAAAGATAAACTGCTATTCATTTTAGTTACGGTCTATGGAAGTTCAAGTTGCTACCCTTTGTGATTCTGCGCATGATTATAATCACAAACTTTGTATCATTGGTACATTTGATACAATCTGTTCAACGCACTTGCCCGTTGTGCATCCCCAGTGTGCGATAGCTCTTAGAATTTGTTTTAAGCCTGGAGATGAAGGTGATCACGAAATTTCAATTAATTTTATAGATGACGATGGCAAGCCCAAGATGCCATCTATTCAATCAAGGATAACGGTACAGCTTCCTCAGGATGCATACTTTCTTACTCGTAATCTTGTAATTAATATGCAGCGTCTTCACTTTGACAGTGTTGGTCAGTTTTCAATAGATGTGAGTGCGGACGGTAATATGCTTACGAGAATTCCTCTCAGGGTAATGTTGGTTGATAAAAAGAAGACCAGTTCATAATTATTCAAAGTAAGTATCTTCATGAGAATATGGAGGAGAGCAACAGCACAGCAATCTGATTGGGCCGTCTCCAGACGCTGTGATTTGGTGCCATGATCCGGCGGGAATTAAAATGGCATCGCCGGATGATACTTCTTTGCGGGAAGTCTTGCTTCGGCAAGGCTTTGATTCTTCACGGGAACATTACTCTTATCTAAAATGCTTATAATTGTTGATCCGTCCTTTGTAGTGAATGATATCTGCTCATGAATATTATTGATATGTATAAAAATAATTTCAGGGAATAATGATAGAATTTGCAAGTTTGACTTTCAGACTGATGCTATTGAAACATTAAGAATTATGCGAGCTGATCAGAGTAATCGCCATTTCCATTTCATAGGAATTTGTGGTACTGCCATGGGAGCAGTCGCTGCAGCCATGAAAGACCGTGGATATACGGTCACTGGATCAGATCAGAATGTTTATCCTCCAATGTCTGATTTTCTTGCTGATAAAGGGATCGAGATAACCAGTGGTAATAGTCCTGACAATATTCCTGAAGGAGTCAATTTGGTTGTTATCGGTAATGCAATGAGCCGTGGCGATGTTGAACTGGAAGAGGTGCTTGATCGTAAAATTGCCTACACTTCCTTGCCGGAACTTCTCAAGGATGAGTTTCTCAAGGGCAAGAGGAACATTGTTGCTACGGGAACGCATGGGAAAACAACAACATCTTCTATGGTGGCTCATATCTTAAAGTTTAATGGACATGATCCTAGCCATATGATTGGAGGGATTCCTTTGGATCTTGGACAAGGAGGTAAGTTCACTGATTCTGATTTCTTTGTACTTGAAGGCGATGAATATGACACTGCATTCTTTGATAAACGATCGAAGTTCATTCATTACCTCCCTGAAGTTGTCATAGTAAATAATATTGAGTTTGATCACGCTGATATTTTTGAGGACATAGATGATATTAAATTGAGTTTTAAAAGGATGTTGAACATTGTTCCTAGGAACGGGGTCGTTTTTGTTAATGGGGATGATTCAGATGCTGTCGATGTTACTTTTGGTTGTCCCGCTCCAGTCATCAGAGTTGGAGTGAATGATCAATGCGAAAATCGCCTACAAGACATGGCCTTTTCCTCAGGCTCGTCGTCTTTTACTTTAAATGGCTTTGAATATGAGGTTCCTATGGATGGTGAGTTTAATGTTCGTAACGCAGCCATGGCGGTCAGCGCTTCTTTGTTTGTTGGTTTAGGGGAATCTGAGATTGCAGAAGCTCTTGCTAATTTTTCTGGAGTTGCACGTAGGCAGGAATTCAGAGGAGAGGAATCAGGAATCAAGATCATTGATGATTTTGGGCATCATCCTACTGCGATTGGATCGACCATCGATGCTATTCGTCAAAGGTATGAAGGTTCTCGGATCTGGGCCCTTTTTGAGCCGCGCTCCAATACTAGTCGGCGCAATTTGATGCAGGACCAGTTAGAATCCGCTTTATCAAAGGCGGATGGTATATTTATCAGCGAAGTTCCTGATCCGGAGAAAGTTCCTTCAGGTGAATTGCTCAATGTTGATGCAGTAATTGAAGGGCTGAAAACAAAAGGGAAGATAGCCTTCCAGGGTTCGGATTCTGATGACATAGTAGAAAAATTAATACCACTCACCGAGCCTAACGACGTGATCATTGTACTAAGTAACGGAGGCTTTGGAGGGATTCATTCAAAATTACTACAAGGGCTTCGGTGATATTTTTAAAGGAAATGATACGGTTGCTTTGTTTTTTTCTTTTAGGGGGATTGGCTAGCCATTTTGATGCTGAAGCCGGATTAATCTTTCGCAATCATATCTTGAAGGATGTTGATCAACTCGTAGTTGTTGTGACAGACGGGTGGGATAGTTCTGAGGGGAAGTTGATGTGCTATATTCGTGAAGGTCGTAAATCATGGAGGCCTGAATGGAAGAAAGCAGTGCCTGTTATGCTTGGTTCTAAGGGGCTCGCTTGGGGGAGGGGAGTACATGCAGAGAATGGGAAAAGAATGAAAAAGGAAGGTGACGGATGTGCACCTGCGGGAATATTTAAAATTGGTAAGGTTTATGGAGAGTCTAGGACATTACCTACGAGATCAAATTATCCTTATCATAAAATAACTGAATTAGATGCCTGGGTAGATGATCCTAAGAATCCTTTTTATAATAAGCATGTCAGGATCGGTTCCAAAGAGAAGGAGCCTATTTGGTTTCAATCCCAGCGAATGAGGTTAGGTGACCCGGCGTACAAATGGCTCATTGAGATTCGGCACAACAGTGATCCTCCTAAGCCAGAATGCGGCAGTGCAATATTTTTCCATGTTGAGAGAGGCCCTAGAAGAAAAACTGCAGGATGCACTGCAATGAAGTTAATTGATTTAGAGCGCCTTATATCTTTTTTGAAGGAAGATAAGAACCCGCATTATGTACTTCTTCCGAATTCTGAATATAAAAGAAAAAGGAAAAAAATGAACTTCCCTGATTTTTCCTATTAAGCATGGATTTGATTAAAATACTTTGCCCAACATGTTTTGAAGTTTTTGAAATTGTTTCTCCTCCTTTCTCAGAAATACCGGCGGAACTTGATTATGACTGTGAGGTGTGCTGCTCTCCCCTGATAATTGATCTGCACAGTAATGGTGATGAAATGACAGTTCAATCACGTGCTTTGAGTAATTGATATTATGCCGAAAGTTTCAGTTATTCTTCCTGTATATAATGCAGATAAGACTCTATACCGTGCCGCGAACAGTTGTCTGGATCAGACGTACAAGGATCTGGAATTAATTATTATTGATGATGGATCAACTGATAAGAGTGCAGAGATTTCTAATGATCTTTTGAATAAAGATCAGCGTGTCTCTTTCATTCAGTGTAATGAAAATGTTGGTGTGTCTATTGCTATAGAGAAGGGGAGGAGAATGGCCAGTGGATCATTCATTGCTAGAATGGATGCTGATGATGTGTCATATCCGGACAGGATAAAGAAACAGGTGGAAGTCCTAGATGCGAATCCATCCCTTTCAGGATGCGGGACTGCGGTCCGATTGATGAATGCACCAAGGGCTGACCCAGGCAGAGGATTTTCCGCATATGTTTCTTGGTTGAACGGGTTAAATGATTCTGAGTCTCTTGCATCTCAGAGGTTCATTGATAGTCCGATCGCTAATCCTTCGAGCATGGTCCGTTCTTCTGCTTTGGATATAGTAGGTGGCTTTTCCAATCCTGATTGGGCCGAAGATTATGATCTTTGGCTTCGTTTTTTAGATAAGGGGATAAAATTAATGAATATCCCTGAAGTCCTCTTTGATTGGTATGATTCGCCGACTCGCTTAACGCGCAGTTCTGACCGATATTCTTTAGAGCGATTTTCTCGAGCCAAGGCCCATTATATTTCTAAATTGAAATTAGCCGTTGATAGTGGTGTTGATGTCGCTGGAGCAGGGCCTATAGGAAAGAGGATTACTAATGATCTTATTTCTGAGGGGATTACAGTGAATCGTTTTTATGAGGTTAATGAGCGGAGGATAGGAGAATTTATTCATGGAGTCGAAGTCTTTGATTATTCCTCTCTCAGATCAGGATCTTCAATGCTTATTAGTGCAGTGGCTCGTCCAGGTGCACGTGAAATTATCCGTGAATTGGCTATCCATTCAGGATTCCGGGAAGGCGTTGATTATTTTTGTGTGGCTTAATCTAATTGTCTGATTCTATATCAAGAACACAACGGAATCCGGTATGGTATGAAGCACTAATGTCATCACTGAGTTGTCGAGCGCCGACCCTGTACCCTGTACAGTATCCTTCACTGCAAAGGAAAGATCCTCCACGAATGATTCTCTGGAATACAATAGGGCCTTCTCCTTTTTTAACGATTGATTGACCTATTCCTCCTTTAGGTGATTCGATAGGGCTTCTTGCATAGTAGTCTCTCTCATATTTATCCGCGATCATTTCCCATACATTTCCTCCCATATCAAATAAACCATAGCCGTTTGGAGGAAATGATTTAACGGGAGCGCTTGTCATGTAGCTATCTTCGTTTGTATTTTCGTTTGGAAAATCACCTTGCCAGAAATTGGCCATTATTTTCCCCTTGGGTGATAGCTCGTCACCCCAAGGATATAATTTTTCTTTGAGTCCTCCGCGTGCCGCATATTCCCATTCAGCTTCGGTAGGAAGTCTTTTGCCTGCCCACTTTGCGTAAGCGAGTGCATCTTCATAGGCAATGTTAACTACTGGGTGATTTGACCGTCCCTCAAGATTTGATTCTGGTCCTTCTGGATGCTTCCAGTCGGCTCCATTGACCAGTTTCCACCAAGTCCAATGCGATGCGGTATTTATGTCAACATTGCTTTTTGGAGGAGCCATCACGAAGGCCGCAGGCAATAGATCTTCTGGCTTTGCCTTTGGGTAATCTTTTTGATTGAACGGTCTTTCTGCTTGAGTTTTATACCCAGTCTCATCCACGAAATTTCGAAACTGAAGGTTGGTTACTTCAGTTTCGTCCATATAAAAAGGCTTTAGAATGACTCGGTGAGGAGGAGATTCCTCTGCCCCGCTCCTGACCGGTTGTTCCTTGGATTCGAGACTTGTTCCCATAATGAATGACCCACCCGGTATGAAAACCATTCCTTCTGGGGGGAGTGTTTTTACTTCTTTCGATCTTTTCTGTTTTTCGCAACCTGAAATGCTAAAAAAACAGATTAATATTAAGAATGAGTTCCTGATCATGTGCCATTAAAGATGCTGGAATTTAATGAGTTTGTCCACTTCATTGATATTCGTTTGACAGCGAGGCTTCTACATCGCTTGATACAGTTAGATGACTAAGTTCCGCCCATGCATTGATCTTCATGATGGACTTGTTAAGCAGGTCATTGGAGGAACCTTTGCCGAGGATAGAGACGAAGCACCAATAGAAAATTTTGTCAGTGAACGAAAATCAAGACACTTTGCCCAAATGTATCGCAATGATAACCTTGTTGGAGGTCATGTTATTATGCTTGGATCTGGTAATGAAGAATCAGCGAATGATGCTATAAAAGAATATCCACAAGGTTTTCAATTAGGAGGAGGCATTACTCCAAAGAATGCCGCGGGGTGGCTTGATCGCGGTGCCACGCATGTGATTGTAACGTCATACATTTTTGAGGGGAGTTTTTTTTCGGATGAAAGATTATCAGAAATGGTTAAATCAGTAGGAAAGGACCGGTTGGTAATTGATCTTAGTTGCCGAGTTTGCTCTGAAGGGGGATGGAAAGTTGCAAAAGACCGGTGGCAAACAATTACTAACCTTCCAATTAATCATGAGACACTTGATAAGTTGTCTGATAGTTGTTCGGAGTTTCTTATTCATGCTGCTGATGTTGAAGGAAAGTGTGAAGGGATAGATGCCGAACTTGTTAAATTGCTTGGGAGTTGGGGTAAAATTCCTTTGACTTATGCTGGCGGAGTTAGATCTATTGAAGACTTACATAAGATAGATGAGCTGAGTTCAGGTTGCTTAGATGTTACCGTCGGTTCTGCTCTGGATATTTTTGGGGGAACTGGAATCAGTTATGCTGAATGTGTAGAGTGGAATGGCCGCTGAATGAGAAATTTCATTGCCATGTTTTGGCATCCTGAACGACGTCCTTGTAGATTGAATGCAGTTTTTGTGCCATCACATTTAATTCTTTAGGATGCTTTTCTGCAAGATTATTCATTTCACTGATATCTTTAGATATTTTATAGAGCTCGAAATCCCCTAAATTTGCTGTCTGTAGCAGGGATCGGTTTGCTTCTGTTATTGATCTTGCCTTGATATTTTTTCCATCAGCAGATTTCAAACTGGCTAGCAATTTCCATTCGCCGTCCCTGATAGCAATTTTGGCTTTGTTTAAAGACGAATAGTAACACCAGAAAAGAGGTTGTTTTCGTTGCACGGAAGATCCTCCGAATGCATTGATTATATCAGCACCGTCTAGCTTGAGGTTAATTGGGATTTCACCTGCTGCCAGGCTTGCAAATGTAGGTAAGAGGTCCAATGCGCTAACAGGTGAATCACTGACTTGTTTATCTTTTATTTGAATTGGCCAGCGCATTATTCCGGCAACTCGTATTCCAGCTTCGTGAGTGTGAAGTTTCATTCCCCGTAGAGGGCCAGGGCTTCCGTGAGAGCGCCACGCGCTACGGTACCTATTCAGAGTTTCGGGGCCATTGTCCGAAGAAAATATTACTAGTGTGTTTTTTGTGAGATTTAGGCGATCCAGAGAGAGTGTTATCTGGCCGACTGCAGAATCCATGTTTTCTACATTTGCATAATAGAGAGCCTCTCCCTTTTTCTTTGCTTTGGGATAGTTTTCAATGAGGTGCTTGGGAGAGTCTATTGGTTCATGAGGTTCATGGAATGCTACGTAAGAGAAGAAAGGTTGGTCTGGGCTATTTTTCACATGCTTGGTTATCCAGTCCACAGCTTCTTGGGCAACGATTTGGCAGCTAAAGCCTTTGCTTATACCTACATTTTCTCCGTTACGGACAAAGTTTTTCGGATCCTTATGGCTCGGAGCGGCATTATTTTGGGTGGCGAACCAATGATCAAATCCAAAGTCACCGGGCTGCGGTTGATTTTTTCGATTAAAGATTCCATTGCAGTGCCACTTTCCTGACATGCATGTTGCATATCCAGTTTTTTTCAGCATGGCCGGAATAGTGAATTCTTTTTTGCTCATATGCATTCGATTGCCTCCAGGTATCCAATCATAGACTCCTGCCCGGTTAGGTGTTCTGCCAGTCATGAGCCCAACGCGTGACGGTGAACATACCGGAGAAGATGAATAGAAACTGGTGAAACGGATTCCTTCAGAGGCTAACTTATCGATGTTTGGAGTTCTGATAACTTTATTTCCGTAACAGGCAAGATCTCCATAGCCGAGATCATCACATAGGATGATTATGATATTGGGCCGTTCATCGGCCATGGCCCAGGAAAAGGACGATAATAATGTGAGGCCTATAAGTAGAGCCTTGGTGAATCGAGAAAGCATAACGATGTTGTTTATATTGATCGACAGTTATTATCTGCTGAATCTACAGAATAATGCACAATTTATTAGCAAAATTAATTTCAGGCGAAGGAATAAGGATGAATAGAACGGTTTACAATCATTTAGCCCTTTTCTGATTTGGGGTAATAATCGGTAATTTTACTGGAAAAGTGATAATAAGAGAGGGAATTACATTTTTTTGATTTTTCTTCTAAGACTCTTGTCTCTTCAATCGTTGTTTATGATGTAACAAATTAATGTTAGAAAATAATACAGCCGACGAGCGAGAAGAACTTGTTCATAGAGCCCTCATTGAGTTTGAGTCAGCCTTGATTGGTTATGCGGCTAGTATCGTTAAGGATGAGGATCGCGCTAAGGATGTCGTTCAGGACACATTCATAAAGCTTTATGAACAAGATCCTGAAAAGGTGAGAAAATCCCTCAAGGCATGGCTTTTTACGGTCTGCCGGAACCGTTGTTTTGACGTTATAAGAAAGGAAAAACGTATGATTAATGTAGAAGATGATCAATTAACAGTCATTCGAGATGTGGCGGATGACCCATCACAATCCGCAGAACGAGCGGATGAACATAGTAATGTTATTAAGTTTTTGGACCGGTTGCCGCAAAATCAGCGTGAAGTGATACGCCTGAAATTCGAAGGAGATATGAGTTATAAGGAGATAAGCCAGATCACTCAATTAAGTGTGAGTAATGTCGGTTTTCTTATTCATGCGGGGATCAAGCGATTGAGGGGTCTTTTATCTGATCAGGTCGCTTAGAAGGAATGACAAAGTTTAATAAATGATTTTATAGAAAGGAAATAATAGAAATGAAAATTAATTCAGAAGATCCTAGACTTACCGCTTATGCACTTGGTGAACTTGACCCGAGTGAAGTTGATGATTTCGAGAAGATTCTTGAAGAGTGTCCCGAAGCAAAGTCGGAAGTGGATGCGATTAGAGGCACGATAAAAACTATCAAGGAAGAATTTGCAGAGGCTCCTAAAAAGAAGCTTTCCAAAGAGCAAAAACAAATACTTTTTAGTAATGAAGAGGATGTTATTCTGGATCCAGGTCCTGGCACTTTCAGTAAGGTTAACAGGTGGTTAGGTGTTACCGCAGCTGCGGCTTGCTTTGTAGGAATGGGGATAGTTGGCCTGAGATCAGTAAAACAAGAGCTTCAAGAAAATTCAGATGGGGAGAGTCAACGAGTTTATACCAGAGCTGTGGATCCTACTGGACCAGTTCCACTAGATTCAAAAGAAGACTCAAAGAAGGGTTCTATTAAAGAGTCAGATTTGGATTTTGCAGAGGTAAAGGAAAAGGCAAAAGTAAAAAAAGAATCCAAATTTGAACAAATAAAACAACTAGAGAAGGCAAGTGTACCGTCTTCGAAGATTGCGAAATCTCAAAGTGCAGATCAAAATGGACCTATCCCAAAAAGATTCGGCTTAAGTACTCAAAATGCTGCTCCCTTTGCTTCAAATGAAGGTGATGAATTAGCCAGTGTCGCGGGTATAAGACGGAAGCAGAGCAGTAAGTCTAGGCTGAGTATTAGGACGATCGAGTCTAGTGCGAGATCGCCACTGGATCTGAAATTGGGTCGGGAATTGCAGGATGGTTCCGACAAGAGATTTTTCAATAATATTAAAGAAAAAGATGGTCGGGATGACGCTCAGTTCGGAGATAAAGAATTGGAGGAAATTAATGGTGAGCAGTACCAAGTTTATCATGACACTCCTTTCTTTCCAACTATTGAACGGCCCTTATCTACTTTTGCGATTGATGTTGATACGGCCAGTTATTCGAATGTCCGTCGTTACATCGGACGCCGTGGGCAGCTCCCTCCGGTTGATGCTGTTCGTGTTGAGGAATTGATAAATTACTTTGATTATGATTATCCTTATTCAGGTGATAAGCATCCTTTTTCGGTGCATCTTGAAACTTCCTCAGTTCCCTGGAAAGCTGGTCATCGGCTCGTGAGGATAGGATTGAAGGCCAAGGATATGCAATTGGACAAAAGGCCGGCATCCAATCTCGTATTTCTAATAGACTGCTCCGGATCCATGGGCAATAAGGAAAAATTACCACTCTTGAAAAAGTCCCTCGTATTATTAGTTGAGAATTTGAATGAGGATGACCGTATAGGGATTGTTACTTATGCTGGTGGAGCAGGAGTGGAGCTGGATCCGCTGCACGGTGATCAGAAAGATAAGATCATTGAGGTCATTAACGGACTCAGGAGTGGCGGTTCAACGAATGGTGAAGGAGGAATTCGTGTTGCATATGATCTTGTTTCGAAGAATTACATCGAGGGTGGAACGAACCGTGTAATCATAGCCACTGACGGCGACTTCAATGTTGGAATTTCGAACAGTAACAAATTAATTGAATTGGTTAAAGGTCGTGCGGATAAGGAGAAGATTTTCCTTACCGCACTTGGTTTTGGCGAAGGTAATATCAAGGATGCTCGGCTCGAGCAGATTGCCAATAATGGCAACGGGGAATATTACTATATTGACTCCATTAAGGAGGGAAGGAGAGTCCTTGTAGATAAGATGAGTTCGACTCTAGTCACTGTTGCCAAGGATGTTAAGATTCAGGTCGATTTTAATCCCAGGAAGGTCAAAAGCTATAGGCTCATTGGTTATGCTAACCGCAGAATGAAAGCTGAAGAATTTCGTGATGATGCAAAAGATGCAGGGGAAATCGGGGCCGGTCATGCAGTGACTGCCCTTTATGAGATTGTTCCGGCAGGGTCTACTAGTGACGAGGGAGACGTGGCAGTGAAGTCAAAGTACAGGAAACCAGCCAAGAAAGCTGAGCGGTCGGACATTGTCGAAAGTGAAGAATTACTTACTGTGTTTTTGCGGTACAAAGATCCTGAAGCTGATATCAAAGATGAGGCGGAAGAGTTTTCTGTGCCGCTCACCGATTCAGGCAAAGGATGGGAGAATTCCAGTAAGGACTTTCGGTTCGCTTCATCAGTTGCAGGGTTTGGAATGCTTTTGAGAAATTCCAAGTTCGGTGGTCAGGTCAATTATGATTTACTGCTGGAAATAGCATCTGAAGCGATAGGAAAAGATAAGAATGGTCTTCGTAAAGAATTCGTTGAGCTAGTCAAAAAGGCAAAGTCCATTACCCAAGCGAAGAGTACTTCTGAATAGTTCCGGTTAAAGACAAATTAACGTTGGCGAGTTCGGCGACTGCGAAAATCACCAGTTGGCCGGCCCCTGCTAGGCGTTTCCAGAATCGCCGTTTGAGTTTCTTTTGGTAATCCGCTGGTAGGTAGCCATGCTTTGGCTGCATCGGGGTCCGTTCGAATCCAGGACTGAGCGACTTGCTTGAGCGTACTTGCTCTTGTCTCTTCATTGTCAATTGTTGCGGCCCAGGTAGCTGCGCTTTTTGGATCCTCACGGTCAAGTGAAGTTGCGAATGAGCTTATAGCTGAGTCCCTGGCCTCTGAAGGTTTCATTTCTACGAGGTGATTGCTTGCAGCTTCAGGATCATTTCTTGTCCAGTTCTCCATGACTTCCCTATAGGCCTGGTCTTGTGCATTTGTTGGAAGCGTTGAGGCCCATTCCACAGCGTCTTGTGGATTTTTTCGGGTCAAATGTGAAGCCACTTCATTAACCGCTCTTTGTGCATATTCTTTTTCAGCGTTGCTTGAAACCCATTTTTTTGCAGCATCAATGTCTGACCGTATGTAGCCTTCAGTTACCTGATCAAATGCGGATGATTTTAATTCGCCGTCCGGAAGCGATTCTGCCCATTCTATTGCTGTGCTCATGCCTTTCTTTAATTGTTCGGATGCAATCTGACTAATGTAACGTTGTGTAACATCACCTCTGCGTTGAAATCCTTCTGGTCTCTCTTCCGTTTCATTACGGTTCGCCGCAATTTTTAATACGTAATCAGTTGCAGCGCGTGCATCATTTTTGGCTAAGCCGTTAATGAGCCCATAAGTAAGGAAACTTTTTTGTCTTTCATCTTCTATATTGGAAATTGTTCTCATTGCGGATTCCGGATCAACTGATGCCCAGGCAGATAAGGCGGAATACGCATACATGTTGCTTCCTTGGCCGCCTCTGCCCCATGATTGACGTGAATTATTCTTGAGTGCCGTTTTAATGGCAGACTCTCCGTCCGCTTTTCCCCAGGCCTGAAAGAAAAGTTCCATTATTCTGCTTCTTTCGCGTCCGTCCAGATTTTCATTCAATGACTCATAAATTTCTGATGCATTATCTGTATTTAGGCCCGTCAGCATTTGGGCAAAAAGTAGATTCTTTTCTATAGGATCACTTGAACTTAGGTAATTCTGAATTAATTGGTTTGCCGGTGCGTTGGTATTTGGAGTAGATCTGAGGTTAGATGAATTTCTGATCGGGTTGCGGTTATTATTATTCGCTACAGTGGTAAGTGTCTTAGTTTGTGTTTCTTTCTCAGTCTGCTCTAATTTATTTTTTTCAATTTTTGATTCGGTTCTTTTACCCACAGCGAATGCTGTTATAGCGATGAGGAACCAAATGGCATGAGGAATTATTTTTTTATCCATGTCTTTGAAATGGTTATTAGATTTAAAAATAGAGTGATTGTCTATAGCAAAAGCCCCGAGGACTATGAAGTCCTCGGGGCCAGATTGTTTTCTAGAAATTTTCTAGAGTCTTGAACCTGCTTAAATTATTCAGCAGGTTTGCGAGGGCCTTTCGGGCGACCACCTTCAGGGCGTTTTCCTTTCGGGCGACCACCTTCAGGGCGTTTTCCTTTAGGACGATCACCTTCAGGGCGTTCTCTTTTAGGACGATCACCTTCAGGGCGTTCTCTTTTAGGACGATCACCTTCAGGGCGTTCTCCTTTAGGACGATCACCTTCTGGGCGTTCTCCTTCAGGACGACCGCCTTCTCCTCGCTTGCGCCTTTCGCCCATTTTTGCGATTGCGGCTTTTATTTCCTCATCAGAAACTTTTCCATCTCCATCGCTGTCTGCACGCTTAGCGAACATTTCTGCAAATTTTTCGTTTTCAGCTAAACGAGTTTTGATGGCTTTGAAAGCTTCTTCAGGTGAACGTTGTGCACGTTGTTCCCGAGGGCCTTTTGGCTTCGCGCCTTCTGGGCGTTCAGCTGCAGGTTTCCCTTTTTTCTTGCCTTTTTTCTCTTCATCTTGAGCGATTGCTGAAGAGGACAAAAGAGCCAGAGCTATTGCGCTTGCGACTAGTTTTGTGAGTTTTGATTTCATTGTGTTTATTTTTGGTAGTTAAAAGTAATTCAGGGTTGTGAAATCTCTTAGAGATCTCATGAATTTATATTTAAGATAGTAACAGACTTAGATTACCTTAAGATGATCTGACTAATTTTTTATATCAGTTCTAGATAATATAAATTTGATTTGATCATTCTTTATGAGTTCTGCTTCTAAATTTAAGCCTAAGCATTTTGAGCATGCTTTTGATAGGGCTAGACCTAGTCCGCTATGAGATCCGTCAGTTCGGGAAGCATCACCCCTCCATAATCTTTCAAAGAGCTGACTCAACATTTCTTGATTAAAATTTTCAACTGAGTTGGAAATGCTAAGAATATGTCCTTCAGATTCATGGCTTCCGCTGATATTAATAATTCCTTCTGAGGGCGTATATTCTGTGGCATTTGAAAATAAATTATTGATAATTAGACGGAGTATTTTGGGATCCGTTTCAATTAAATGTTCGTTGGAAATGTTTATGGTTACTCTAATATTTTTTTCTTCAGCTTTTTTAACGAATGGATCCCAACAATCTCCCGTGAATTTTTGGAGTAGTATTTTTTCACATGTAGGATCCTCGTCACCATTCTCGTATCTGCTCAATGCTAATAAACTTTCAATTATTTCCTGTAATTGTTGTGCGACATCTAGAGTTTCATTGGCATGGGATTCTGTGTTATTTTCTGGCCAGCGCAATGCGACTTCTGCCATCATTTTCAATTCGGCGATAGGGGTTCTAAGCTCGTGTGCCAGATCTCCACTAAATCTCCGTTCTCTTTCAAAACCATCCTCTAATCTTTCCATTAGTTTGTTGAGATGTCCGCATATAGGAGAGAGTTCTACCGGTAGATCATTTTTTGAAAAACGATGACTCAAAGAAGAAGAGTCTACTGAGGCTAATTTATTACCCAGTACATACAGAGGCTTTAGACCATTCTTTAATGCAAAGTGAACTAAAGAAAATGAACAAAATCCTGCAGCGATACCGATAGCTATTATTCCAAATAATAGGGTATTAAGAGATTCTTCCATTGGTTTAGAGCTTAAAGCAATGATTCCTGTTAGTGATGTGTTTCGTGGTAGATTCTGTTCTTGATTTTCTGCTGGAGATTCATCGGTAGGTCTTCGTATGCCTTCATTTCCTCTTGGCCTTGGTCTGCCAAATCCAAATCTACGGAAAGTCGAGGCCATGGCCCGCATTGAGTCTCCATTTTGGAGCGATATATTAAAGAAAATAGGACTGTTAGAATCTGTAATTTCAGGAAATTTAAATTCTTTTGTAGTTAGTCCTTCGGATTGCCGGATGACTGTATCTTTATTTGACCATATTATGTATTTAGGACCCCTTTCACTTAATAGATCCGGCCATCTTTGGGCTATGCGATTTTCAGGAGTGGTGCGATTTTCGCTTGGTTGAAAGTTTTCTCTTGGTGGCCGTACAATCAAGTGGTCAGGTCTTTGAGGTCCAGTGTTTCGAGAAGTGGATCCAGCAATAAATCGAAGAGCACCTGCCATTCTTTGTAACTCATAATCGATTTTGGCTATCTCACTTCGCTTAACAGATAAGTATATTCCTGCCCCTGCAATGGCCCATAATAAGGTTAAGCCTAGCAACAACCAGATAAAGAGATTCTTCCTA
>Ga0315331_10001227_pt1 | contig 19074 bp, 12 predicted proteins | sample M160m34915metaG_FD_203456 | JGI IMG/M metagenome (GOLD analysis project Ga0315331, IMG submission 203456) | Ammonia-oxidizing marine archaeal communities from Monterey Bay, California, United States - M1 60m 34915 | ecosystem: Environmental > Aquatic > Marine > Intertidal zone | place: USA...
GTGAGTTCGGTTTGAGAGGCCGAGTGATAGCCCTAATCGACTTTTTGTGTCAACACGGTTTTCTTATAAAAAAACATAATCTGAAGCTCAATCCGAGACAAAGACGGAAAAGTGGCGAACAAACCTCCGGTTTGCCTGAATCAGCACTCCGCACCGGCACATTCTGCAGCAGAACATCAGCGACCGGTGCCGCATTCGATACCCAGCATGACGGAATTCAATCCACTTCCAATACCCAGCATCGCCAGTTTTGTGCCAGCGGCGGGAGGATTCTGTTCCAGGCCCATTGCCAGCGCCATCGGCAGAGCAGCCGCCCCGGTGTTTCCGAAGCGTTCGACCGTCGGAAAGTCCAGATGCGGAGCCAGTTGAAGCTTTTCCAGCAGCAAAGCGCGGTGTTGTTTGCCAACTTGATGAGTAAAAACGCGATCGACATCGTCATTAGTCCAGCTGACTTCATGCTTCATTTTCTTCCAGGTACGCTCTGCCAGAGCGATACCTGCCCGCAGCAGACCTTCAGAGTCGGTTTCCATGCGAGGACGGCTGTCTCCGTGAATGTCTGCTGCGACGCCGCCTGCGCAAAGATCGTGCCGGGAGGTGTCTGATAGAAATGCTCCGCCAACCAGGTTGTGTGCGGTCTGGCTCAGGCTACTGTGGCAAAGCACAATCGCGGCGCTGCCCGACCCGATCGTAAGGGACGCAAATGCGGACTTGATTGATTTTCGCGTCAGGGTCTTGTCTTTCAACAGGCTGTCGATCGTGCCCTCAACAAGACCTCGTCCGGTTTCCGTACCCACGATGACACCAGCACTGATACGACCCAGCTCAATAAGATCCGCGACCACCAGCATGCCGTTCAGAAGTCCAAGGCAGGCGTTGCTGACGTCCATAACCAACGAATCGTCCGGCAGTCCTGCTCCAGCATGAACCCCGGCGGCTGTGGCAGGTTCCATTTGATCTCGACAAACGGAACCATGGATGAGCGCACCAAATTTCTCACGAGGCACTCCTGACGCCTCCACGGCATCATTTGCCGCCTGCACGCTGACTTGCCCTGGAAGTGTGCCACGGTCAAAGAAACGGCGTTCCTGAATCCCCGTCATCAGCTGCAGGCGGCCGAAAGGTAGATTCAGGCGTTCGTAAACCGGCGCCAACTGACGTTCAATGTCATCAGATGTGACCACATCAGGCGGCAGTCGATGGACTACCGCTTCAACACAGACATTCTTGTAACGCATGAATCAACACTCAACGCTTGAGCCTGGTCCTGTATCCCGGCGTCGGACGCTTGATCCGGGGTCGTTAACCCATGAGACACCAGGTGAATCTCATCCGGAAGACGGTTAGAACGCAGGCCGTCTTACCCCGCCCGTCCGGCGTTTGCAGCATAATGAGCTACGCACACTGCGCGACCCCTGTGGCAGTCATCGTGCAATTTTGCTTTCAGCATTTCCTGCGAACAGGTCACGTTCCGCTGGCGCGCAGGCCGCCGCTGCGATAAGCCGCAGCCATTGAGGTTGGAATCTCAGCTTCCGCCAGAACGACTTCTGCCTGATTTTCCTGTGTCAGAGCTTTCATTTCCTGCTCGCTGGCTACCGCTTGCGCTCGACGTTCTTCAGCTTTGGCTCGCGCGATTCGGACATCGGCTTCGGCCTGATCAGCCTGTAATCGGGCGCCGACATTGTCACCGACGTCAATGTCGGCGATGTCGATCGATACAATTTCGTAAGCCGTGTGCGAGTCCAGCCCCTTGTCCAGAACCGCCTTGGCAATCAGCATGGGATTAGCGAGTACTTCTTTATGCGTCATGCAGGACCCAATGGCTGAGACGATACCTTCGCCGACTCGGGCAATGATCGTCTCTTCCGTGGCCCCACCTACCAACTGCTGCAGGTTGGTACGGACCGTCACGCGAGCGCGAGCTTTCAGCTGAATTCCATCGCGAGCAACTCCGTCCAGCGTTGAACGTCCATGCCGCGAAGGATCAGGACAGTCGATGACCTTCGTTTTGACACTTGTCTGGACTGCCTCAAGAACGTTACGTCCGGCAAGGTCAATAGCCGCAGCAGTATTCCATTCCAGATCAATGTTGGCTCGATTCGCTGCGACCAGGGAACGAATGATGATCGGTACGTTACCTCCCGCCAGATAGTGCGACTCCATTTGGTTCGTTGTGATGTTGGCGAGTCCGGCCTGACGAGTCATGATGCGTGACTCCACGATCACGTGCGGATTCACTTTCTTTAGTTTCATGACCACCAACTGCAGTGGCCCGACGTTGGCTCCAGACATGAATCCTCGAAACCAGAGCGCGGCCACTGACGCGAACATTCCGACAAAAATCAGGACAATAACCCCCACGATCAGGAAAAAACCGCCCAACAGAAGTGTGACGAATTCATTGCCGCCCCCACCAACCTGTGCCAGTTGAGTCAGTCGGGGTATAAATTCAACATCTGTCATCGCCAATTCCTCAAAATGCAGGGCAGATCTCTGGTGGCCACGATTGTACGGTGACCTCACCCCAGTTAGCAACTGACCGCACAGGATTCATGTGCTCGGTCGCGGGCTTCGGGAAATCGCAACCATGTTCGCCAGCGAAGGATCGCCGCAACTGCAATCACAGATTGATCGTTCGTCGGCTCGCAGCTCCGTCTTCTGCCCCGGGTTGAACCGCAGCGTTCATTCAGCCTTCAGTAGGAGCGCCCATGCAGCGATCCGTTCGGCAACTGATGGTTCTGACTGGGTTGGAAATGCCGGAGTCAGTGTCCATACCCCTGCCCCCCTCATATCCAGCGCGGCCTGCTCGGTCAGCGCCTGTGACTGACGGGACCGGCCAGCCTGGCGAAATATTAAAACGGAGGTGTTTTTTCGAGCCAGTTGTTCTGGCGGAAGGCCAGAGACCTGAGGCCAGGACCTGATGTACACGGCTGCTCGGAGCAACGGCAGTTTTTGATCGAGTAGTAGTTGTGTACACAGCAGAGCTTGTTGTGTCTCGGCCACCAGAAGAATGCGACGCATATCCAGCTTCCGGCCCTTCGCAACTGCAGCAATCGCGTCCGTCACAACGGCTCGATCTTCTCGTCCCAGGTCACTGTTCTCCGAATTTTCCGGCACGACCAGCAATAGATGGTGCTCTTCAGCAACGCTGCGCCAGCTGTTGAGCACCACTTCCGCCGGTGTTGTACTTTCATTCAGCAGTACGACGACGCCCGTCGTCCTGGCTGATTCTTCCTTCGGGACGTATGACCAGACGCCTGCACCGTCTGCACCGAGCTTCTCTTCCTGGCGGTGCCACGCTGACGCGGCCGGAGTCCCATAGATTCTGCCAGCAAATTCCGTTGACAAAGACGGTACCTGGTCTGGCCTGCCTTTCGCTGTGATGCTGATCGAGCGTTCTTCCGTATCCCGGGCCAAAGCAAATGTTAACTCCACCTGTTGATCTTCTTTGACGTCAGTCAAGGCCTTTCGTAATTCAGCGACCGACGATATTTCTGTTCCGTCGATCTCTTTGACGATTGCTTCGTCAGGCAATCCGGCTTGAGCGGCGGGCGAACTTGGCAGAGCGTGAACCGGTACACCCTGATCATTGTCTTCCCCTGTATTGTTGTCTGCCCCGCCCGCGATAATTCCCAGAAAGCCACGCGGCAATCGTTTTAGTTTGTCTGTCAGGACCACATTCCTTTCAAGCAACGTGTCGCCACGTTTTAACGACAGGCTGAGTGTCGTGCCGGCATAGGACTTCTTCACAACGGACTCAAAAATTCCCAATCGATCCATCCGCACGCCGTCTGCCGCAACGATCTGGTCGCCTTTCTGCAGACCTGAGATGTCTGCCGGTGATCCCGGGTGAACGGCACGAACAGGAAAGTTCGTTGCCAGCGGATTGCGTGTGGCAAAGCCCACTCCCATGACGCCATGAAAAAGATCGTTTCCTGACCGCAGTCGTTCTGCAATCGCGAGCGCGTCGACGCCAGGAATTGCAAAGCCGATACCTGAATCATACCACTCAACGCCAGCACTGATTTCGGTCCCCGAATCACCGGGAGACAGTGGAACCAGGATTCCAAGTACCTCACCATTGAGCGAAACCAGTGGTCCCCCGTAGTTGACCGGAGAGATTTTCGCGTCGGTCTGAATTGCGAGTCCGTGAACTCGCTGAGTGGCGCTGATGATACCCGCCGACGAAGACGGCTGTGCGCCGGGATAGAGCTTTCCGACAGCGATGGACCATGCCCCTACAGCCGGCCAGCGGTCGGATGCGAACTGCGGCAAGCCGGCAGCCAGAGTTTCACACTTCAGCAGCACCAGCTTGTGGACATGGTCTGTTGCCACGACTTTTGCTGCACTGCGATTTCCAGCGGCATCTTCCACAAGAATGCCGGCTGAACTACCGCTGAAACCCAGGACGCTCGTAAGCACGTCACCACTTTTGCTGATGACAATCCCCGTCGTTACCTTTGAATTAACGGTCAGATCGTCGCCGGTTGCCGCGCCGACGATTCGAATGCGTACAACTCCTGGAGCGACCGCTGATATGGCTTTTCGCACGGCGGCGCCGAACTCGTCCTGGGCACTCACGGTCGCAGACAGTAGTGTCAGGAGCACCAAATAAAAACACGGCAGCGATTGGCTGTATCGAAATGTCCTGCCACAGGAAGCCGGATAAAAGCACATGAACGTCCCCATCGATTTCTTACTCGCCCGCCCGGCGGCATCAGTCGCGCGACGGTGTACCGACAATCCCACAGTCTGACGTTGACTGCTTCATGAAAAACCGGTCAGCATTTCGCTGTCGAACAGACCGGGGCCAGTCCTGGAGATTTGCGGAATCGTGCCTCGACTGCCCTTCTCTGACTTCATGGTCGGTTCCGACAACAGGCACCATACCATGTGGACCGGCGATGATGAAGCGGTGTCAGCGCCGGAGCACGGGAGCCATACGGAAATCGTCCAGATCCAGTGTACCGGTTGCGCCGTTCAGACCGATTCGGATCACGATCTCTCGTGCGTTGGTAGGCACCGGAATTCGACGGCGTGACTGCTGCCAGTTTGCGGTGCCTCGCCACTTACCCACAATCTGTACTCCGAGTTCGCGGCGAACGGAATCGTAGAAGTGAATCACGACGGCCGCGAAGTCTGTCGTCCTCGGACCGGGAACGACGGAATCGACTCGAGCCCAGACAGCGAGGTCAAGAGCCGCAACATTGCGTCCGCTCACCGCACAGCCCTGCAATGCCTGCGACAGCTGACCGGGGTCCTGGTTCGAAAAACGCAGGCAGACTGGACCACGCATCGGTTTTTCTGAACACATCTCCGCCTGTCGCTGATAATGCCAGCCATCCACGCGGCCATCTTCGTTGCCATCGATTTCGAAATCGCCGTTTACGATGGAAGGGTGGCGGGGATCCGGCTGCACTCGTCGCTGCTGTTCTGATGCACCCGTCATTGGCACAAACAGTGTTGGCACAAGCTTCTGTTCCTTCAGTTCACCACCCTCCTTTCGCAGCAGATAGAACGACTGCTGGTATCGCTGCCCCTTGGGGATAATCATCATGCCGCCATCGCGAAGTTGATCAATGAGTGGCTGCGGCACACTCTCCGGTGAGCAGGTGACGATCACCTTGTCGAACGGGGCGTGTTCTGCCCAGCCTTCGTATCCGTCACCGTCACGCACCTTGATATTGTCATAACCAAGTTTCGACAGCCGCCGGGTCGCGGACTTTGCCAGCGCGGAAACGATTTCCACGGAGTAGACTTCCTTGACGATTTCTGCAAGTACCGCGGCCTGATAGCCGCTTCCTGTACCCACCTCCAGAACGCGGTCTTCCGGTTGAGGATCGATGGTGTCGGTCATGTACGCCACGATGTACGGTGGAGAAATCGTTTGTTGTGAACCAATCGGCAACGCTGTGTCCTGGTAGGCGCGACCTCGAAGCGTGCCACTGACAAACTCGTGCCTTCGTACGTTGCGAATGGCGTCCAGCACCAGGGGGTTTGTGATTCCTTCGGCTTCGATGACTTCGGCAACCATCCGCCGGCGAATCTCCGAAAACCGATCGCGAGCCTGCCCGGGGCAGCCCGCGGCATGTGTCAGAATGATCAGTGCCACAAGACTGCTTCCAATGAATCTGTTTCGCAGGGAAGACATCACCAGTTGGAAGCCATCCAGCCCTTCCGCTGTGATTGCGTTGCGAGCTTCGATTCGTGGTGGTCGTCCGGAACACGAACGTCGCGCGAAATCATTGACGGGAGCTAGTCCGTTGGTGGAAGTTGGTGTTATATGCTGCATCATTGTTTTGCTTTGTGTTTTCGTTCACGGAGTGCACCCCGGCGGTGTCGGGACAGCCCCTTGAGCGTAATCGCGACGCGCACAAATCGTCTCATACAGCGATGTCAGGCCCTGTGTGTATTTGACGCGTCTTCGAGCAGGTTTTCCAGATGTCCGACCGTTGCTGAAATCGAAAAATTCTGACGGACATGTTCAGATGCTGCTGGAGTATAACGTTTTGCGAGGCTTCGATCCGCCACGAATTTCGCAATCTCTGTCGTCAGAGCGTTTACGTTTCCGATCGGGCACAAAGCTCCGAATTGACCGTTCTGTAGAATTTCTGCGGGTCCGGACGGGCAGTCGGTAGACAGCACAGCCGTATCACAGGCCATAGATTCAAGCAGCACGTTTGGCATACCTTCAAAAAATGAAGGCAGCACGAACAGATCCGCTGTTCTGTACCATGCGGGAGCGTCAGTGCGAAAGCCGAGCAGTCTGACCCTGTTCTGCAACTGAAGTTCTGAAATCTGTGTTTCGAGATCCTGTCGGCCTTGTCCCTCTCCCAGAATCGCTAAGCGTAAGTTTACATCGGGATTCAGGTTTCGCAGTTGCGCCACTGCGTCGATCAGCAGATGGAACCCCTTTTCTCTATTCAGTCGGCCCGCTGTGGCGATGCGAAAGCTCTGCCGGGCAGTTGCAGTAGCGTTCCACCAGTCGTCGTCTATTTTTACTGTGGCCTGCCGTATCACACTGTCGATGTCGACTCCGTTGTACAGCGTCGTCACCGATTCCGGTGTCAGACCGTAGAATGATTCCGCTGATCGCGCGGCGCCGCTGGAATTGGCGACGACACATGCGGAATAAGTATAGAGTCTTCGCAATCGTCGTCGTTTGACTGACTGAAACCGTCCAGCGACGGGCCGGAATCCATACTTCGGGTCCGTTACAATTGTTGAAATGTTGGGCACGTTGACGCGCTGTGCCGCATCAGCAGCAATCAGCGTCATAAGAAAGGTTCGGTCGTAGCTGACGTCTGCCCGCACCTGGCGCAGAAAACGACTCATGTCGTCGACTCGCCGACGGTGCATGGTTCCTGGAAATCGGGTCGGACGATTCGTGTCGCGTGATTCGAATGTGTCGATCGGAATGTCTTCCGGAATCTCAGCCAGAAGAGGGCCGGAGCCATAGACCAGATACAGAAAAGGCTCAAATCGGCTTCGGTCAATATGTCTTAACAGGCCGACCAGCTGCCGCTCTGCGCCACCGCCATGCATCGATCCGATGGAAAAGACAACTTTGATTCGTGACATAAATCCGGAGTTTCAGTGAGAGCAGATTTTTCTGATTCGGCAATCAGCAAGGTCGGTTTCTTAGCACCAAATATCGAAGTGGTGTTCTAAGACGGACTTACGTTCCGTGTCTGTTTTTGAGCATGATAAATGACGCTGCGTCATTTGACAGTTGGTTATTGCGAGTTAAGATCGTCGCCGTTGAGTTGAGTAAGGCATGCGGCAGAATTCTGCACCTCTGTTGCACGCATCCACACATGAGTCATCTCCCAATGTGTCTGCCGTAGGCGACGGAGTGCCGGTTTTTCTGCACTTTTCCTCCCCGGTGTGATGCTGCGCGGAGTTTCGATGGAGGGGTCGCATGACGCAGCCCGCTGATCAGGGAAAGACGACGGGATCGTACCATGCCGCAGAGTCTGAGCCTGTCGTGGCGGTCATTCGAAAGGCCGTTGGCGATCAACATTTTCAACACTGGTTCCGCGAACGCAGCAGGTTTTCCGTAACCGGCGATACGCTGCACATCTATGTGCCAAATCCGTTCATTTCGAACTGGTTGCTGAAGCGGTTTCGGTCACAGTTCAGCATGGCTGCGGCCGCCCTGCTGGGGCCTGCCGGAAGGTTTGAGCTTTCCGTCGATGAGTCGCTGCAGACCGCGGTTGTTTCCACAGATAAGGTGTCAGTTGTTGAAGAACGTGCTGTCGCTATGCCTCCAGTGCAGGACCAGCCGGTTGTGGCCGGGGCGGTTCGGTCTGCTGCGAAGGTGGCAGCCTCGGTTACAGGTGTTCAGTCCCTGGCCGTACGACCGGCAAATCGTCGGCGATTTCGACAATTTGCGGGTCTGATGTCGGGCGAGTGCAATGACCTTGCGCTGATGGCCGCGCAACAGGTTGCTGAATTTCCGGGTGAACGTTTCAATCCTCTGTATATCCACGGCCCAACAGGTGTCGGTAAAACCCATTTGCTGGAAGCAATATACAGCGAAGTCAAGACAACACATACCAGCCTGAATGTGATGTATTTGACCAGCGAATCGTTTACGAATTACTTTACGCAGGCGCTGGCTTCCAGGACTGTTCCCTCGTTTCGACAGCGGTTTCGAAATGTGGACGTTCTGCTTGTCGATAACATTGAATTCCTTGATAACAAGCGAGCAACCCAGGAGGAATTCCTGCACACGGTGGTGCAGGTTGTCGAGCATGGCGGGCAGCTTGTGATTACCGGCGATCGTCATCCCCGTCTGCTGAGCAAGCACCGTGAAGAACTGACGACACGTTTCATGAGCGGGCTGGTATGCCGGATCGAAAGTCCTTCCGAAGAAACCCGACGTCGTATCGCGGCATCGCTGGCGCTTCCGATTCGAGAGAGCTTTACCCAGGAAGCTCTGGATTATGTCGCCATAAAGTGTCGTAACAATGTTCGGGAAATACAGGGGGCTCTGAACTGCCTGCACGGCCATTACAAGCTCGGCGGAAAAAGAATCACTGTCTCTCGCGCTCGTGAAATTCTCGGAGATATGGAGCGTGAGTGCCGCCGACTGGTACGCATCAGTGATGTTGAAAAGGTGATCTGCGACGCGTTTGGTCTGACGACTGCCGATCTGCGTTCAAAATCACGTCGCAAAGCGGTGAGCTGCCCACGGGCAGTGGCTATGTACATCGCTCGGAAACTGACGAAGTCGGCCTACCGCGAAATCGGGATGTACTTCGGGGGACGCGATCACAGTACTGTTGTGGCTGCGGAAAAACGCGTGCAGTTATGGATTGACAGCGACTCGCCGATCAGCCTGCCGACATCGTGTCGCGGTCGCACCGTTGCTGATGTGATCCACGAAATCGAAGAACGGCTGCTGAGCCTGGCTTTGTAACGCACATACAGGAGACCCTGCGGGACTTCATACGGTTCAATACCGGGCCTGCACAGGATTCAACCCGCCACGGTTGTCCTGCACCTGTTGTATCGCCTGGTTGTACTGGCTGTTCAGACCACGCAGCTGCTGTTCATAAGCCGCCAACGGACTTGCCGGGACGGCCGCCCTGAGCTGCACGTCGGGATTGTGGCCGACGCCCTGTCGATTGCTGGACGGCTGGGTTCCCGTAGAAGTGGTTTGAGTTATTGCAGGACCTTCCGCCATTTGCTGACTCCGATGTGTTCCGTAGCTTTGCGGTGACGATTCGGCTGGCGTCAGAACACCTCCTGCAGCAAACGTCGGAGGTCCCACTGACGGAATGGCCGCAACAGGCGGCTGCACGGTTGGTACCGGTTCCTGCTGGCTGTATCGCATCTGTTGCAGATGCTGTTCGGCCGGAAGGATTCGTGGCGGCTGTTGGTACATTCCTCCATTGATCATCGAGTTTGTGCCCGGCATCATTTTGGGTACACCACCGACATTCTGCCCCGGAAATCGAGGCTGAGTCGAAGCTTGAGAGAAGGACGACCGGATCTGGTTCATTCCTGCCGGGCTGACTGAGCCATTCCCTGTGGTGATCGGGAATAATGCTCCCGGACCGGTGTTAAGTCCGGCAACCGGAGCCTGGTAATTCTGCGGTACCGCGTTTTGAAACTGTTGTACGGGCGCCGCGGGTTGTGGAACTCCGTAACGATTCGAAATCCGCGGTTGCGTGACCTGCTGTATCAATCCCTGGGTCGGCGATCCCCGGGTGGCAAATTGTGTCTGAACTCCGTAATGGGCTGGGTGATCTTGCTGCAACGGCCGTTCGTATTGTGCGGGCGCGGCAGCATGCGCAGACTGATGTGGCGCTATGCCCTGCTGAGGAAACGGTGCTGACTGACCGCCGGAGAATTGAGGAACTGTGTTGTGCGTGGCGACATTTGCCATCTGAGCTGCGGCGACCCCGGTCGGGTAGCTGTTTGCGGGAGCATTCACGAACGTCTCACGGGGGGCAGCACCGGCACCGTGGTGCTGAATGTCTGGGCGGGGGGACGTTGGGTAGCCGTACGAAGTAACCACGTTTGCGGTCGATGTTCTCCCCGCGTTCAAGGCCACCGGGTAGGCTGAAGTTGTATTTGGTTGAAACATCGTGGTTTGCTGCGGCTGCGGCGTGAATCGACCAGTCGGTCTTTGCAGCCCGCCAGCTGCCAGTCTTTGCTGCTCTTGATTTGCTCTTTCCTGCCGAGCCCTCTGGGAACGCACGCGTTCTTCGGCCATTAGCCGTTTTGTTTCCTCAAACGACACATTCAGTGGCTGAGATACGTCAACCTGTATAGCGTTGGCGTCCTTCGGCTGAAGGTCCTGCTCCAGACGAGCAATGGTTGTATTCACGTCATCCGCCGTATAGATCTCAGCCAGTTGCGATTCGGCAGCTCGGCGGTCGCCGCGTTTCAGTGCCAGCAGTGCCAGGTTAATGTGAGCATGTTCATGCTGAGGAGCAACGTGAAGAGCCTGCCGCAGGTACTGTGAAGATTCATCGTATCGATTCTGCAGCAGGTAACTGTATCCAAGGTCATTCAAAATACCTGGGTCCTGCGGTTGCTGTCGCAGTGCCTGTTTGTAGTGGTATTCTGCAACTGACCACTCATCCTCCAGGTCGGCTACGATCGCGATGCCATGGTGGGCGTCGGTGTTACCCGCGTCGAGACTGAGTGCCTGCTGAAAATCCTGTCGCGCTCTTTCAAGGTGTGCGGGAGACTGACCATCGCGGAGGGCTGCTTGTCCCGACTGAACCAGCTGTTGAACTCGTCCCGTCGACACCGGTTGCGAACTGGCCGTCGCCATGACCGTCTGTTGAATATCCTGCTCGCCCTCAGTGCGCGCAGCGACGGGTTGAGGATTGTTCATGGCCGCGAGTTCTTCGGCCGTCTTGTATTTTGTCTGATTCGCTGTTTGCCATGGAAACAAAGATGAGTCGATCGACTGACATCCTGAGAACACAGCAAGGCATATAAGCCCGATACAATGGGGGCTTCGTGTCATGGCAAGCCATCCGTCTTGAAAAGATGGAAATGGTCAGCCGTGAGAGAAACGAGAGCTGACCACAGGAGCCCGTCGTTATACGACTGGTCTCAGACCATGTCGAGATCGTCCGACACGTTCAGATTCTGAATCTACCCACCTTCAACGACTATCGGCAGATGTTGCCGTTCTAATGACAACTTCTGCATGTGTCGTGGCCACTAAGCGCAGTAATCGCGGCAGGAAAACCTGCCGCGTTGAATTCGTCGGAAATGTTGAACAGCCTGCCGTCAGAATGAACCACCACCATTATTTCCGTTACCAACTCCGTTACCGGATCCATTGCTGCGCGATAATCGGAAACGGCCATAGTCCTGTTCAGCTTCGACAGCGTTGATTCCGTTGCTGTAGGGTTGCGAGACTACGGTTCGCCGTTCTGCGTCCGCAGCGCCCAGATCGGTCAGTACTCTTACGACGAGATTACGTCTCACGGCATCAAGTTCCGGGTCGGAGTTATTGTCGCTTCGCTGAACCAGAACCGGGAACGGCGTTGACGGCATCCTGGCGGCGATTTCCATAATGTGATCCCGCCCATAAGGCGATAGCTCTGATGAGTTGTCCACGAACTCATTGCGATGGATCACAAAGTCACTGGCCTCACCGTTCGTTTCCATGGTGTGCCAGTGAGCGCGACTGACGGCTCCCAGTGGAATCATGTCCGGAACCGCCATCGAGCGATGTCCGGATAAGCAGCCGGAGAAGGCTCCACTTAATGCAGCGATGACGAACAGTTGCCAGATCTTCAGAGATTTCATGTTATTCCTCATGTCGCCGCATAAGAGCGTTTGAGAGCTGCTTCGAATTTCGGTGTGACGGACCGGAGCAGCGTGGCCGCACAAGTATTATTTCTGCCAGGTGGTACTCGTGACGGGGTTCTGTTTTGAAGGAAATACGGGCTTTCTCAGAAACGTCGTAAATCGGGAACTCAGACTTTGCGTGGAAGCGGGAGGCGTGAATGCTCCCTGTGCGTTACCCGGGAGGGGAGGTGCCAATTGCTGGTTTGACGGCTGTTGCTGGTACTGCTGGATGTTGTTCGTGCCAGGCGGTGGCCGGGTCACTTTGGGCTGCGGGGGCAGTGTCTGCATTCCACCGTCCTGCCCCGCTGCCCCGGGCACATTCATGTTCGGAGTCGCGTACTGTGGCACCGCTTGCGCACTTTGCATGTGATATCCGGACGGAACTCCGTGAGTCGCTCCCGTACCGTACGGCTGAACCTGATAGACATTCTGATCCGGATTGCCTTCGGTACGACCATACTTGTAAAGATCATGATCATTTGGGTGGGTGACATAGAAATTAGGCAGAGGAGGCACCTCATCAGATTCCATTGGTCGCACAATTTCCGGTGTCACAAGGACCAGCAGTTCTGCTTCCGCTTCCGCAGCGTTTTTGCCGTGAAACAGTCGACTGCCAATGTATGGAATGTCGCCAAGCAGCGGAATCCGGCTGACCGTTGTCGCGGCTTGTCGTGTAATCAGGCCGCCAAGAGCAAGCGTCTGTCCCTCACGAAGTTCAACTGTTGTCTGTACTCGCTTCACTGTCACGCCGGGAATGCCGTTGACGGCATTGTCACCGTCAATGGAACTGAACTCCGGGACAATCTGGAGGCGTATCAGATCTCGGTCAATGACCGTCGGCGTGACCACCATACTTGTGCCAACGCCGCGGAATGATGTGTTTTGTCCGCCGCCCAGCCCAATAATTGTTGGCACTGCGAATTCACCTCCAGCCAGCAAGCTCGCAGAATGGCCGCTCATGCACACGATTGTCGGTTCGGCAAGCAGAGTTGCCGTACCGTTCGTTGTCAGCCATCGAACCAGGACGCTTATTTCACCATTTTCAAAAATGCCGCTCATCGTGGTGCCACCAGTGGCTGCGCCAAGAGCACTGCTCAGCACATGACGACCGCCGTCAAGATCCAGATTCGGAATGTCAACAGCCATATCTCGCAGCTCATTGCGACTGAGTTCTGCGATAATGACCCGCATCTTGATATTGAAATCGCCCGGAACTTCCAGCATGTTGACAACTACGTCGTTGAAGCTTAATCCGTTATTCAGAAACTGGTTCTGTATCTGGTCAACATTGCCGCCGCCACCGCCCCCGTTTAATGCGTTGGTCTGATCGTCACCGGCGTAGCGATTCAGTGATCGCAACACCTCAGACCGAGCGATCTGCATGATCTGATCGGCCTCTTCTGAGTCGTATGCCTGCCCCTTCAACAATACCTGGTCGCCGATCGGGACCAGATAGACGTTGGAGTTTGGAAATAATTCTGCAAGCCGTCGTTCCAGTCGTGCAAATTCAGAGCGACGCTGGTTCTCGAGGTTTTCATCTCGCACGACCGTAATTTCGTAGATGGCTGGCGTTGTTTCACCCTCGAACCACATCATGAGATCGGTGGCGCCGAGCTCCAGCCCGACGATTGCCAGTTCCGTTGGACTGTATTGGACGTAGTTGCAGATGCCTGAGTCTGTGACCGCAAGTCGACGTACGTTGCGTCCGGTAATGATCAATTGACTGTGACGTCGCTCAACTTCCAGTTTGAATTCGGGCTTAAGCAACTGTCTGACGTTGGGGCTGTGCTCTGCTCCGACTCGCCCTGACAACCCTGGCTGTTGCGCGATCAGACCAGCACTCGGCACGACGCTCCTGGCCACGGGACGCGTCAACGGAAGGTTGAACTGTGCCGACACTGACCCGGCAGCCATGGATACCACAGCGGCAGCAAGGGCGCTGCGGCAGATCCTGGTGCGGAGTAACCTGGCGGGTCCTGAAATCACAATTCGATGACCGATATTTTCGGCAAACATTCGAAGCTGCTCCTTCCATGTCGCATCTTCGTGAAAGCAGGGGTGAGCCTGCGAAGTATTGTTTGAACGCTGGTCAGACTTTCCAACAGGATTTCTATCGGATGGATAGATTCTGAGCCGCAGATACGTTCAGGGGTTTCCATCGTCCCCCGCCCCACCAAAACTTGCAGTTGTCAGTCCGCAATATGGTTTCGTCTGGGGCAATTATGGCTATGAGTCCGGTTAGGCAGGATGTCTTGTTCAGTAAATGCATTAAGGGGTGAATGGGTTAAATGGGGTGTTTGCGTGTACGGTGACGCTCAGTCCTGTGGTCATTCAGTCGGTTCTGCTGTACGTCACTGTCTGCCAATGATCGTTTCGACAAACGCAGGTCTGCGCAACGGGGCAGACCATTTGGACACAGAATAAGGGCAACAGCATACTCCTTGGCTGATTGAATCCGGCGGCCGTCCCGCCACCGCAGCAGGACATTGACGGCAGGCAGACGTCAGTCCAGCCGGTAACGTTTCTTCTTTCATGCTGACGGTATGCACGTCGCTACGTCTTTTTCGAGGCCCTTGATCGAATGTCACCGGACCTGTTCTGTGGGCGTCGACGAACACCACTGCAGTTTGTGGATATGATTGCCGCTCCGGCCGAATTGAGACTCTGAGATGTGCAGGACACGAAAGATGTAGCGGTCAGTGGAACTTGCCATTGATGCGTCGCCACGATTTCGCCGAACTATCTGCTTTTTCAGCTTAGGAAAAAGATGCCTTTCTTTCGGGTCGATATCGACCACAGTTCGAGGCGGATCTGGCCGTCTCGGGCAGCGATAGATTGCCGCAGAGAAAGGATTGGTCTGCGGAGACTTCGACCTGGAGGGATTCAAATGCGTCGAATTCATGTTCCCGTTATGGTGTTTTTGGCCCTGACCGCAGCGCACTGTCCCGCGCAGGAAGTCGTGAGTTTTGGCAATGCGGGGGGGGGATATGACGCCGTTACATACAGCGCCCACAGCTGCACTACCGGCGCCTGCAATACCGGTGGATTCGGTGGCAACTTCGAGTACGGAGGTGCACAGCTTTACCCCTTTGACCAGCAGGACCCCTGGCTCCACGGTCAGTATCAGCGTGTCCCAGCTTACGGCGGTTACAGTAGTTTTCGTCCGTACAATTACCGACATATCGCGCCGCAATCACAAATAGCGGCAAATTTCGGCGCGAGAGGCGGAATGGCATACTCGCAACAGTTCTGGAATCGCTATCGCGAAGCCTATCTGAACCAGCATCTTCATTCTCAGACTTATGAAGATGCTTTTCCCACACAGCCGCAAGACATTCCGTCTTCTCATAAGCCGATTCTGTATTCTGCGGATGGTGGCCCCCAGACACAGCAGTTTCTTCGGTTCCCGACCCCGATGAGTCGGTGACTGCTCCGGTCGCTCAGCGGCACGCGCTGCCGGGTTCCCGTTCACATTTACCCGGTTGGGGTTTCCCGACAATAGCATTCCGCATCAGCAACGCCGTTTATGAAACAGACACCTTATTTTCCTGGTCTGGAAGATAAGGTGTTCTTGTTTACTATGTTGCTGTCGCAGAATGAACGCTGCGTTCGTCGGCGGCCGTTCGGACCTCGATGTTCCTTTTGCTCTGTCATGGAGAGAGTACTGCCCGAATGAAGATCGCTCGCCTGCAACTCAACGACGAATCAACATGTTATGCCGCATTGAACAGTGACAATTCGTTCACTCGATTGACGGGCGACCTGTATTCAGGGCTGACGTCTACCAGTGAGCACGTAACGGGAAAGCTGCTTGCTCCCGTGCACCCTGTTGACATTCTATGCATCGGATTGAATTACCGAAGGCACGCTGAAGAAGGCAAGGCCGCAATTCCCGAGCACCCGGTTTTATTCATGAAGACCAGCACGGCGGTTCAGAATCCTGGCGATCCGATTGTCCTGCCTGGAAATCTCAAGAGTCACAAGGTCGATTACGAATGTGAACTGGCTGTTGTCATTGGACGAACCTGCCACAACGTATCGAAGGCAGACGCGCTGGACTATGTGTCGGGATACACCTGCGCCAATGATGTGAGTGCTCGAGACTGGCAGAAGGAAATGGGGGGCAGTCAGTGGTGTCGTGGCAAGACGTTTGCTACGTTTTGCCCGCTGGGACCATACCTGGTTACTGCCGATGATATTCCGGACCCGAATACGCTGCCCATTCGCACTGTACTGAACGGGAAAGTTATGCAGGACTGGAACACCGACGACATGATTTTTGACGTGCCTACGTTAATCGAATTTCTGAGTGGCAGCACAATTCTCGCGCCGGGCACGGTTATCCTGACGGGCACACCTCATGGAGTTGGCGCGGCACGTAAGCCGCCTGTATTCTTGAAGAACGGTGACACGGTCAGTATCGAAATCGACAGAATTGGTACTCTGACGAATCCCGTTACCGACGAAGCATTCTGACGGGTTCAGAGTCTTGCTGATCTGTCTGCCAGGTGAGCCGGCAGTTGCGGTTTGGCCCAAGTAAGAACGACCGACGGTCCTTGGCACCGACGGTCGTTTTCTGATCGCGTTGTTGTTATCCGCCGACTATTCAGCGGCTTCGTCTTTCGGAGCTTCCGCTGCTTCCCCGATCTCAAGATTTGGCACTGAAATCGACGTGATTTTCACCCGCGTGTATTTTTGACGGTGTCCCGTGTGTCGGCGGCTGTTTTTCCGACGACGGATTTTCTGCACTTCAATTTTCGGTCCCTTGTCTTCTCCGATGACCACTTCAGCTTCCACTGAGGCTCCGTCAATCATCGGCGAACCGATGATGCTGGGGCCACCGCCGTTGGCGATCAGGATTCGTTCGAACGTCAGGCTGGAGCCGACTTCAGCGCCGTCGCGGTAGTCCACAGACAGCACATCGCCTTCCTGAATACGATGCTGGCGATTTCCATCTTCGATAACGGCAAACATTGGGAACTTACCTTGGTGAGACACGGACTTGTCAAAAGATCGGGCCGTCACGGCGGACGGCAGAGAAAACTCAGGATTTTATAACCGGAAACTAACGAATTACGGAGTATAGCGTGACTTTCGGATACTTCGAGTGGGAAATCTGACCCTCAGCGAAGTTCTCACTCAGATTTTCCGGGGACGGGAATCCGGGAACGACAAAGTCCCGCAATCAACTTCCCATGGACACTGCCCGGCCATCATCATCCTGGCAACTCACTTTCAGGTGCTCGGGAGCGACATCTGAGCGGGAAACAATGCTGACGACCACGTCGCGATCATCTTCCAGATTGATGATTTCTTTGCGTTTGCGGTTGTTCAGATCATTGGCGACGCGGTCATGAGTTTCGATGATGATTTTTGCAACGTCCTCATTGCTGGCTGCTGACATGACCAGACGCATCACTTCAATTGTCAGGCTTTCTGACGTCTTCACCTGCCCGACTCCGCTACAGCATGGACAGTCCTGATAAATGCTGCGTCGCAGCGATGGACGTATTCGCTGCCGTGTCATTTCTATCAGGCCAAACGGACTGATTCTCATGACACGTGTACGTGCTCGGTCCCGCTGCACTGCTTTTCCGAGTGTGCGTTCGACGGCCCGTCGGTGTTTTTCGTCGCGCATGTCAATGAAGTCGTTCACAATCACGCCGCCCAGATCCCGCAGGCGAATCTGACGAGCGATTGCCTCGGCCGCTCGAAGGTTCATGCGATATGCCGTTTCCTCCGGGTCGTTGGCGACCCGAAAGTTGCCGCTGTTCACATCAATGGCCACCAGGGCCTCTGTCTGGTCGATAACCAGTGAGCCTCCGCCATCGAGTGGAACGTGTCTGTTCTGAATCTGTGCGATTTCGTCTTCGATCCCGTAGTAACCGAACAACGGTTCCGGCTTGTTGAATCGCTTAACGCGGTCCACGTGAGCGGGCATGACGATTTTCATAAACTCGCGAGCTCGTTCATATGCAGAGTCTTCATCGATCCAGACCGCATCGATCTCGCCCGTGTAGATGTCCCGCATCGTGCGGATCATCATGTCGCTCTCTTCATAGATATCAACTGGTCCCGTCTTCTCCTTGATCTTGCCAACGATGGTCTCCCAGAGACGCAGCAGGTAATTGAGGTCGCGTTTTAAGTCGACTTCGTCGCGGTCAATTCCTGCAGTGCGAACAATAAAGCCCAGTCCTTCCGGTGGCCGAATATTCCGCATGGCCTGTCGCAGTTGCCGGCGTGCTCGCTCGTCATTGATCTTCCGGCTGATGCCGACACGTGCCAGTCCCGGCATCAGAACGATATAACGACCCGGGATCGATATATACGTGGAAAGCGTCGGGCCCTTGTTGCCGATGCCTTCTTTGATGACCTGCACCAGTACTTCGCTGCCGCGCTGGAAGATCTCCTGAATCGGAGGCTTGTTACGGGCATTACGTTCATTCAGACGTTTTTGGGGCCCGCCACCCCGCTGCGGTCGGTCATCATCATCGTCACCGCCGGGATTCCGACCGTCCTTCATTAAGTGCTTGAAGTACTGGAATTCAACGTCGCTGACGTGCAGAAAACCATTTCGGCCAACGCCAAAATCGATGAACGCAGCCTGGATGCTGGGTTCAATGTTAACCACCTTGCCTTTGTAGATATTACCAACGTAGTTCTCAGCGCTGCTGCGTTCCACGTAAAGTTCTTCAAGGCTGCCATCTTCAACGATTGCAATCCGGCTTTCTTCCGGCTGCAGTACATTGA
>Ga0315331_10001228_pt1 | contig 19073 bp, 14 predicted proteins | sample M160m34915metaG_FD_203456 | JGI IMG/M metagenome (GOLD analysis project Ga0315331, IMG submission 203456) | Ammonia-oxidizing marine archaeal communities from Monterey Bay, California, United States - M1 60m 34915 | ecosystem: Environmental > Aquatic > Marine > Intertidal zone | place: USA...
CGCGGAAATCTTCGCGTTCAATGAGTAGATTGCCTGACATGGGGATCTCCCGCTTCCCCTCGGTGGGTTCGCCGGGATTGTTGACTGCTTCATTGGTTTCAACGTGACCCTCGGGCCAATTTGTGATAGTTAGCTTGACTGGGTCAAGCACAGCCATTCGTCGTGGTGCCACACGATTGAGGTGTTCACGCACAGAGCTTTCAAGCCGGATGATATCGATCGTGCTGTTGAACTTTGCGACACCAACGTCGGAGCAGAAGTTGCGAATTGATTCGGGAGTGTAGCCACGGCGGCGATAACCCGAGAGCGTGGGCATGCGTGGGTCATCCCAGCCATCAACGTAGCCCTCTTTTACTAGTTTCAGCATGAAACGCTTACCGATCATCAGAGTGCTGAGCTTCAGCTTCGCAAATTCAATCTGTCGCGGATGGTGGATGTCAAGTTTTTCGCAGAACCAGTCATAAAGGGGACGGTGATTTTCAAATTCAAGTGTGCAGATCGAGAACGTTATTCCTTCAATCGAATCGCTCTGTCCGTGTGTCCAGTCGTAGGTTGGATAGATACACCAGTCATCACCGGTGCGGTGGTGCGTTGCCCGTAGAATACGATACATCACGGGGTCACGTAGATTGATATTGGGCGACGCCATGTCAATCTTGGCACGCAAGGATTTGCAGCCATCTTCGAATTCTCCGGCACGCATGCGACGAAACAGGTCAAGATTTTCAGCGGGGCTTCTGTCGCGGTGAGGGCTGTTTTTGCCAGGAGCAGTCAAGCTGCCTCGGTACTCACGTGTTTCTTCACTTGATAGGTCGCAAACGTAGGCGTCACCTGACTCAATTAGTTTTTCTGCCCAGCCATAAAGTTGTTCGAAGTAGTCACTGGCAAAGTGCAAACTGTCCCATTCGAAGCCCAGCCAGCGAATATCCTCCATGATTGATTCGACGTATTCAGTTTCCTCTTTGGCAGGGTTGGTGTCGTCGAATCGTAGATTGCAGGTACCGGAATGTTTTTCAGCGAGCCCAAAATTGAGGCAAATGCTTTTCGCGTGCCCGATATGCAGGTATCCATTGGGCTCGGGAGGAAATCGGGTCTGAACATTCGCAAAGCGACCAACCGCCAGATCCGCGTCAATCGCTTGCTCAATGAAGTTCTTTGATTCCCGTTTCTCGTTTGTTTCGCTCATCTCAATCGCTCCTGGTTCGCCCACTGTTGGCGGCAAATGATTACGAACGCCCTACCCTGCCTACCCGAGGTTCCAAGCGATCGGTGGCGGCGAATTCAGCGAAGTGACACGTGCCGCGATGGTTAGGGTACCGAATCAGGAGGAAACTTCGTAGTGACCTCGATTTGGGCAGCTTGAGCGAGTGCTCACGATGCCTCGGAAGAAACCTGGGCTGGGGCACCCGTTTTAGGGGACTCTGGTGATGAGTCTGCTGTTTGGAGTGACCTGATGAAGTTGATCAGATGCCACACATCGTCGGGATCAAATTGGCCTTCAACAAAGGTGGCCGCAGGCATGGGCGTTCCGTCAATCCCTTGAGTAATTCGACGGTACAGGTCCTTGGAGGATGACCCACCGCGAAAAATACCTTCAGCAAAGTTTCGCGGAATGATGTTCACGGGCGGGAGAGCTCCGCGGGCCATCAAAGGGATCAACTGTTCCCGATTTTCTGGTTTCAAATCGACACGGGTTGTCCAGTCTTTTGTCCAGTCGTCGTAGTCAGTCGTTTGGCCATTGCCCAACCCCTTTTCTCCGTGGCATTTGCTGCAAGATGCGATTTTCCCCACAAACAGCTCTTGCCCCCGTTTGACGGAAGCTGTGAATTCTGGGGCTGTCGCGCCGCTACTGAGTCTGGCAACATCAGCCGCACTTTCTGCCAAAGGAAAATTTGCGGGCGGATCTGGAACCTTCAGAACTTCATCCGGTCCGTCAAGCCAACCCTCGGCAATGTCTGCCGCGTACTCTTCTGCGTATTCCCATTCTTCCAGAAACGTTTCATACAAATCTAAGTTCGCTTGCATTTCTTCCGTCAAGCCTTCGGGCTTTTCATTTCCATTTTCCTCCAGCGCTGTCTGAAAGTTTTCTTCGGTAAAGACGCGATTCCCAAAGTCCGAATTAATGAGTCGGTCACCACCCTCGAGTATCTGCTCATGAATTCCAACGTTCACTTGCTCACGTTCGTGTTCTCCCCTCAGCGACAGATAGATGACGTAATCTACAAGAGATTCAATGTCTTCTTCGGTTATCTTGTTGATGAGTAACGCCGGCTCATTTTCCTGCTTGCGGCGGAAATTTTCGTTTTCCAGCAGCTTTTCTACCGGCAGCATATTTGTGCCCGCGATACCATCACGAATAAGCCTAGTAAGATTCTGCTTGGTCGGTTTCTCTCCTCGTGGGGTGGACTTGAACTTGAAGATTCCCATCCGATAGTCGCGTGGATATGGCATTTGTGCCGAGGCATCTTTTCCTCGACCATTTCCGGTGACTCCATGGCAGTTCGCGCAAAGGGCGCGGAATAGGCCACGCCCCTGCACATCGGCAGGGCCGGACGCACGCTCCAAAGATTCCATGCTGACCAGAGTCGCAAAATCCTCATCTTCGGTGATTATCGTGGGTAAAGTCGGGACATCAGGGCTGCCGAACATCGTATCCACCACCCACGTCGAATCTTTCGACGCTTCATCCATCGGAATATCCTTCTGGATTTGATATTTCATGGTGTGAACCAGGTTTGGTTCGAACTCAACGGGTGGTTCCTCAGTGGAGCAACCGAGAGCAAAGAAAGTGAGGCTCGATGCGGCGAGTAGTCCAAGCCGTTTTGTTGGATTCAGCAACAACATAAAAATTCTGGGCGTGAGCGGCAGTGATCGTACTGATCCTATTGTAGTCTCCACAGCCCGTTCAGGAATCGGTGCAGATTGTCGCGGCCCGTTCCAATGCGCCATCGATTCTACCCAGCACTTGTTCCTTTCCTAGGATCGCTAGGGTGTCAAACATGCCGAATCCGCCCGCCTGACCTGTGGTCGCGACCCGAATAGCATGAATGATGTCTTTGAGCTCAATTTCCATATTCACACAAAATTGCCCAATCTTTTGTTCAAGTTGATCGGCGCTGGAAAAGTCGACCTGTGCTAAATGACCACGGAGTTCAAGCAGCAAGGGACGAGCATTCTGCGGCTTACAGATTCGCTTATTGAAAGCTTTATCGTTAAAGGTGAATTCATCGATAAAGAAGTAATCAAAGTCGAGAATGTCACCCGCCATTTTGAGTCGATCGTCGGCTCCTTCAACGACTTTGGCAAGTTTTTCCTCTGCTTCGGGCGTCCCAAGCAAGCCGGCACGAGCAGCAAACGGTTGAGTTCGTTCAATGCGAGTCGCGAGCGGTAATTGTGCGAAGGCGTCGCCCTGAAAGGCAATCAGTTTTTTTGGGTCAAATGACGCGGGTGACTTGTTCACTCTTTCAATCGTGAACAACTTGACCATCTCATCAACAGTGAATTTCTCAGTTTCCCCATCGAGGGACCAGCCTAGCAGCAGAAGGTAGTTGAGAATGGCTTCCGGCTCGAAACCAATCTCACGATAGAAGTCGATGATGACCGGATTGAACGTGTCGGCTTCAGTAGGGATATCACAGCGTTCAGCTATGTTCCTGCCTCGTGCGAGCAATTGGGCAAAGTCTTTGTTGTTTTCGTACTTCGCCAATTTTCGTTTACTTAATTTTGCCGAGCCACCGGGTTCGGCGACATAAGGCAGGTGTGCGTATTGCGGTCGCTCATAGCCGAGCGATTCCAAAATGAAAATTTGACGTGGAGTGTTTGGCAGATGTTCCTCTGCACGAACCACGTGAGAAATGTTGAAGTCATGGTCGTCGATCACACTGGCAAGATGGTACAGGCAACTACCATCGGGACGTTGGATGACCGTGTCCTGCTCCTGTGCCCATTCGAACTGGACCTCTCCACGCACCAAGTCATTGATCGTACATGTCCCCTCTCTCGGCATTTTCAGTCGCAGAGTACGCGGTCGACCTTCTGCTTCGAACGCTGCTGCCTGCTCATCTGTTTCTGCCATCCACTGACGGTCGTAGAAAAATCGTTCCCCTTTCTTCTCAGCAGCATCACGTTCTGCTTTCAATTCGTCGGGGGTCGCATAGTCGCGGTAGGCATGACCACTGGCAAGTAACTGTTCAGCTGCTTCCTGATAGCGTTGGGATCGCTTCGATTGATAGTAGGGCGCATGCGGTCCATCCACCTCGGGGCCTTCGTCCCAGTCCATTCCGAGCCAACGGAATCCGTCCAGAATCGGCTGTAAGGCTTCATTTACATTGCGGCCCGCGTCGGTATCATCAATTCGCAAGATGAACTGTCCCCCGCTCTGCCGTGCAAGCAGCCAGTTGAAGAGAGCAGAACGGACTCCACCGATATGGAGATAACCAGTGGGGCTGGGGGCAAAGCGTGTTCGAATCATGGGAAGCTTATCGATCTTCGAGGGGGACAGGAGTGCCCGTGAAGATATACGAATCTGGTCGATTGACGTAGTGTGCCTCTACGCATGATCAGCGTCAGCCTTGCCCGCCAGCTTAGTGGTCCCCCAATTGCTGTCGAAGCGTTTTCATGCCTCGATGCAAGAGACCGGCGATTGCGCCACTTGTTTTCCCTGTGATTTCCGCAACCTCTGACAATTTCAGGCCCTCAAGGTAGTGCAGGCGAATTGCTTCTCTTTGGGACTCGGGCAGATTTTCCACTGCTTCTGCCATTTGGATAACATTTTCTCCGAGCATTACATTTTGGCTGGGAGTCGGAGATTGTCCGGCCAGTAAGCCCTCAAGTCGCAAGGAAGAGTGCGCCAGTTTTTGTTCCATGGACTGCTCGCGGCGGACATCCCTTTTGTCACGATGCATATCGCGATCGAGGTGACAAATATGATGTGCCAAGATTTGACGTAACCAACCTCTCAATTCCGCCTCGGTGGAACCTCGGAACCCATCGAATCCTTGCACAGCTTGAAGCATGGCTTGTTGCACCATGTCGCTGGCACCTACCTTTGCTTGAAAGGCTCGACGTAGCTGGATTCGTGCGAGCATTCGAAGATAGGGCTCGTAATCTGCAACGATGGCGGGATCGGTCACGTCAACCTTTGGATTGTCCTCGTCTTCGATTTGATCATTCATGGTGAGATATTCATGCGTCAGATGAAATGGAGTCGTTCTGCTTGATGAGGTTTGTCGTTTCTGCCTTGATTGACTCAGTGACGACGGCCGCGAGCATGTCAAGTTCAGCTTCCGTAGCGATAAGTGGCGGCATCAAAATGATCACATCACCCAAAGGTCGGATCCAGACACCATCGCGGACGGTCCGGCGGCAAACCGATCGACCTAACTGTAATTCTGATGGAAACGGTCGACGTGTTGCACGATCAGCGACGAGCTCGATTCCCAGCATCATACACCGGCCGCGGATGTCACCGACATGTGGTTCGCCTGACAGATCGCTGATTACCCGGTTTCGTAGATATTCACCCTTTTCCGCAACACGATCGAGGTAGGAAGATTCTGTCAGCAAATCCAGTGAGGCCATTGCTGCGGCCGCCGCCAGCGGGTTGCCTCCAAATGTATGACCATGAAAAAACTGTCGTGAATCACTTGCCCGTGCCAAGAATGCATTAAAAATATGGGGTCGAGCCACTGTTGCAGCCATGGGGAGATAGCCTCCTGTCAGGCCTTTCCCGATGCACAGAATGTCTGGCGTTACGGATTCATGTTCGCAGGCAAACATTTTACCGGTACGACCGAATCCTGTCGCTACTTCATCACAAATCAATAGCACGTTGTAGTGGTCGCAAAGTTCCCTCACGTTTTGCAGCAAACCGGTGGGGTGGGTGATCATGCCTGCGGCCCCCTGAACCAATGGTTCCATCACGACTGCTGCCAACTCCTCGTGATGCTTTTCAAGCAGCATCTTGATTTCGTTGGTGTAGTATTCAAGCGGCGTTACACTGATGTCAGAAGGAACACGATAGCTGCAGGGAATGGGGCCACGAACTGGCGAGAATAGAATTGGCGCAAAAAGCTGGTGGAAATATTTGATCCCACCGAGGGAAACTGCACCCGTAGTATCGCCGTGGTAGGCAGAGCCTAACGCGAGGAACCTTGTCTTTTGGGGCCTTGGATCCTCTCTCTGTTGCCAATACTGAAACGACATTTTTAGTGCTGCTTCGACGGCTGAGGAGCCATCGCTGCTGAAGAAGACATGCCCCAGATCACCTGGGGTTAGCTCCGTAAGGCGTTTTGCAAGATCGTCCGTTGTCTGGCAGGACATGCCCAAGGTGGTGACGTGTGCGACCCGCTGGAGTTGTGCCTGAATGGCGGAATCCAATTTGGCATGCCGGTGTCCGTGCACATTGCACCATAGACTGGAAACGCCATCGAAGAGTTTTTGGCCGTCAGTGGTGGTGAGCCAGCACCCTTCACCGTCTTTGATGACCAGTGAATCATGGTCAGCCATTTGCGTAAAACCGTGCCAGTGAGCGACTTGTGGTTCAGCGGGGTTCGTCATAGATCCATTCATTTAGGTGCATTTGCGGTTCGCATCGCTGCGGGAAACCGCTAAAATTAAGGTGTCCGCAACCAACGGAGTGAGACATCGATGGCACGAGAAGCAGTTTACCAACAATCTGATCCTGAGACCTCGGAGGCTCCTGTGCCTCCAGAGCAGGATAGCTCCCTGCGTCCTAAACGCATGGACGAAATGGTCGGCCAGCGTGATGTGATCGAGAGGCTTAAAATTGCGATTGAGGCAGCCCGACAACGCGGTGAACCCTTGGGGCACATTCTGTTTGACGGCCCACCGGGACTCGGAAAGACCACTTTCGCAACCGTGATTCCAGCGGAAATGGAGACGGTCGTCCAGATGGCCAATGGTGCGGGCCTGAAAGCGCCCAAGGATCTTCTGCCCTACCTCACCAATTTGTCCGAGGGAAGTGTCCTGTTCATTGATGAAATTCACCGCGTTCCCAAGGCGGTCGAGGAATACCTCTACACCGCTATGGAAGACTATCGGATTGACATCGTTCTGGGGGAAGGCGTCAGTGCTCGTACTCTCAACTATGAATTACGGCCATTCACGCTGATTGGGGCAACGACGCGGGCTGGCATGCTGAGTGCCCCACTGAGAGACCGCTTTCAGATTCGTGAACATCTGGGCTGGTACACCGAGCCAGAGCTTTGTGAGATCGTGCGACGCAACTCAGTGAAACTGGAAATTCCCGTCGATGATCCATCGGCAAGTGTAATTGCAGCACGCAGCAGGAGCACCCCGCGTTTGGCTAACAATCGTTTGCTTTGGGTGCGTGATTATGCGCAGAGCAAAGCGAATGGAAAAGTAAGTGACGCCGTCACGACAGCAGCACTCGATATGATCGGGATTGATGTCCTCGGTCTCGATAAACAGGATCGTGGTTATCTGGATACGCTGATTCGTGTCTTTGCAGGCGGGCCTGCCGGATTGGAAGCGATAGCCCATACCATGAATGTCAGCGGCGATACGTTGGAGGATGAAGTTGAGCCATTCTTGCTACGCAGTGAATTAATCGTGCGCACACGTCGTGGCCGCATTGCGACTGATAAAGCGTATGTGCACCTCAAGCGGCTTCCGCCGAGTGCCACTGGCTGATGCTCACGGTGCAGTGGCAGTGTTGATTTTCGTCTCGCACCGTCAGTCAGCTTTGCTCCTTCGTTTGTGAACGACCTTCTTTTTTGTCTGTCCTGTCTTAGAAGGTTTCGTAGTAGATGCCGTGCTGCATTCCTTCTTTAAAACCAATCGGCAGACTTTTCTTGATCAGTTTGCGAAGGTCAGTGATGATCTTGCGTCGTTCACTTGGCAGTTCCTTGATGTATTCGGGGACGGTCTTTGCTTTACTTTGCATCGTTGTTCTGTTGGGTCGGAGGCAAGTGGGGTGACAGTTTCATTCCGCTTGCCAGCAAAACTGATTCCTGAACGGTTACATCATGTTCTGAGTTCCATGCCAGTTTCTTCTTGCCTTGAATCACGTTGGCAAGATCCTCAAATTCAGCGTCGTAGCGACCATCGGATGGTGGTATCTCAATTTCCTGAAAACCTTTTTTATATTGCCCCCGCGGTCGATCCAATGCCAGCCTAACCTTGGGCGGTTCCAGAGGATCGATTTGAAATGTTCCCTGCTCGCCAACCACATGGAAATGACGTCTTGGGAATCCAAAGGGATCAATGTGGTTGCAACGCACCGTCGCTATTGCGTGGGGGTAATCAAAGACGGCAAGTTGATTGTCCAGAAAAGTATCTTTGTCCGGATAGCTGCTTCGGTTGTGAGCTGTAATTTTTTCGGGGCGTCCCAGGATCGTTACCATGGCGTCGATCAAGTGACACGCGAGTTCAAACATCCCGCCACCAGAGAATTCACTTAATTCCTGGCGCAGGGAATCGTTTGCAAATTTCCCCATTTCAGCTGTCACCTCCGTGATGCGCCCAAGCCAGCCTTTTTTTACAATATCAAATAACATTACAAAGGCTGGGTTGTATCGAAGCATGTACCCCATTTGGATTGTGACATCTTTTTTCTCGGCTTGTTTGTGCATGGCACGGCAGGCTGGTAACGACATTCCGGCGGGTTTGTCCAAGTGAATGTGCTTCCCTGCAGTCAGGCATTGCATCGCGGTTGGCACAAGTTGTGTGACTTGGGTTTCGACTGCAATCGCCGCAACATCGCTATTCAGTAAATCATTCTGGCTCATCCACGTGACATCACGATAAACCTCTCGGTCAGCGATTTTTTTGCGTTGGACTTCATTTGGCTCGACCACGCCAACCAGCTCAAAAATGTCATTGAGTCCGCGGATCGCCGCAAGTTTTCCGGCCGCATGCGGATGGCTTGTTCCAATTTGGCCGATGCGAATTTTTGGTGTTGCTGGCAGGATTCCATGAGCGCTGGGAAGCAAGCCGGATGTGAGCAAGCCAGCACCAGCCGTGAATCCCTTGCCTACCATGACACGTCTTGAAATAGTGTTTTCGTTTTTTTTCTGATTCATGACATGATTCTTGTGATTTTGAGCTGCAATTGTCTGGACCACTCACGAGGCCTCTTGTTGGCATTGAATCGACTTCTGCCAGTGCTGATGCGTATCGTCCGGCCATTGCTAATGGCCGTAACACAGCAGGGGCATTCAGACCAAAAAAATTAAAGGGGGGTGAACGCTGAAACCAAATCAGCGATGCTAAGGATAACGGATTCACTCTTTGGTGATTTTCCTACTGCCCTGCTCCATCGGAGCCATTCAATCAAAGTTGTCTGATCCCTGTGAAATCAACTTACCGGCTAAACGTGCCACTTATCTTTTAAAGGAGAATTCATTGTCCGTTCCAGAAGAACATATTCTAGTCATTCCAGCGTCCGTGATTGAGCAGATCGGGACGATCGAAGGTTTTGAATCTGATGTTGATAAGTTTCTCGTCCCCATTTTAGGAAGTGAGGAGTTGTCGTTTCAGCCTCGGGGCGCGATGGAGACAGATCCATCCTATAAACAACTGATTCCTTATGTCCTGCTTGAATGGACGGACGGTGATGGCGTGATCCGGCTTTTTGCTTATACGCGTGGAGGAGGTGGCGGAGAGTCTCGCTTGCATGCCAAGCGTAGCGTTGGCATCGGTGGTCACATCAGCCGGGAAGATTCAGCAGAGGGAGCAGACCCTTACACTACCGGAATGCAGCGTGAGTTGGCAGAAGAGGTGTGCCTTGACTCAGAGTACAGTGAAACGCGGGAAGGCTTGATTTATGATCCCTCCAATGATGTTGGAAAAGTGCATTTGGGCGTGGTGCATCGTTTTGTACTTCAGACTCCTGACGTCTCCAGCAACGAAGCAGACTTGGCTGAGGGAGGGTTCATGACCATTGATGCTTTGCGAGCTGAGTGGGATCGCTTGGAAACTTGGACGCAACTTGCGATTGATGCCTTGTATTCCTGATTTGACGCCAGTTGCTTTTGCGGTTTTCAGCCACCGTACATGAAATATCCCAATGGCAATTTAGAGTTGTATGAGTTTACTTACAGGTCGGCAGAATGATTTATCTTGATAACCATGCCACGACTCGATGCGATCCACGAGTTGTAGACGCAATGGTGCCTTGGCTCTCGGAACATTATGGCAACCCACACAGCAGTCACTCGCTGGGGGTGGAATCGCATCAAGCCATGGAAAAAGCAGTTGGCCATATTGCTCAATTGCTCAATGCTCCCGTTGATTCCGTGGTCATGACCAGTGGTGCTACGGAAAGCAACAATTTGGCGATTCGGGGTATGTGCCTGCACCCGCGTCAAAAACGCAGGCACATTGTCACTGTGACGACGGAACATCCCGCTGTGTTGGATGTATTTACAGATCTTCAAAGCAGTGGCTTTCGAGTCACTCACGTTCCTGTGCAACAGAGCGGTTCCGCCAATGCCGGGATCGTTGACCTGCAAAAACTCGAAGAAGCCATTGATGACGACACTGCCCTCGTTTCCGTGATGTGGGCTAACAACGAAATTGGTGCTATCGCGCCGATGAAAGAAATCGCGGGTTTGTGCCATGATCGCGGAGCACTGCTGCATAGCGATGCGACGCAGGCTGTGGGGCGTATTCCAGTCGATATGATGGATGTGGACATTGATCTCTTGAGTGCCACCGCCCACAAACTCTATGGTCCCAAAGGGACAGGATTGCTGATGGTTGGCAATTCGAACCGAAGGGTTCGACTGAATCCACAAATTGTGGGAGGAGGCCAGCAGCGTGGAATCCGAAGCGGGACGATGAACCCAGCGGGGATCATCGGGATGGCGACCGCCATGCAGCTATGTAACGATGAAATGCAAGAACATCATGATCGCGTTGCTCAGTTTCGTGACCAAATCTGGAACACTTTGAACTCACATATCGATGGTTTGCAGCTGAATGGGCCAGATTTTGGTCAAGAACGCCGGTTGCCAGGAAATCTAAATCTTGCTTTGCCAGCAATTGAGGGGCAGGCGTGGATGTCATCCGTGCCCGAGATCGCGTTCAGCAGTGGTTCGGCTTGCAGTGCTGCACATTCTGCGCCCAGCCACGTATTGACTGCTTTGGGAATTGACGAGTCGACCGCCCGCCGTAGCGCAAGGTTTGGTGTGGGACGATTCACTCAAGTCCAGGATATCCAAACGGCTTGTGAAATGTTGGTGGACGGTCACTCCAAATTGCTTGCATTGGCAAATTGAGTACGCGTTGCCTTGCTGAGAATGCACATCGCCAGGATCAGCAGTGGGGAAAAATCTCTCTTTACCGAGCGTGGACCATGACGCTAACATTCATGCAAAATCCTCGTGGTTTGTTGTGCTAGACGGCACTCGGTAAGACCACGACTTATAAGCATCATTCAAGGATTGAACGATGGGCGCAGTCCCAGTGCTACTGATGGTGACGTTGTTCGGCATGTTGAGTGCCCAGCCTCACCTCGGCGTTTGTGTTTCTCCGACCGCTGATGTTCAGCGACTCTCTGAATCCCGCTTGCCATGTTCCAACGCTTTGGATCATGGGTTGCAGGCGAGGGAAGCTCTCGCGGATCAAGTGTCTGCGCATGACGTGGCAGTCTGTTTTGTTGCGGACGGCACCGTTTTTAGCAAAGCCACGGTCGGCCTTACCAAAAATACAGCCAATGCAAATGCTCACCATTTGCAGCAGACAGATGATTCATCCCCCATAGCAATTCCAGAGCTTGGGAGTGATTCGGTAGGCTGCGTCTTAAATGCGGCTCGCAACTCTCGAGTGATCACATTGCGAAAGCCAGATAATTCTGGCGCTGCTGGCTCAGGATTCAGTTTTCCCTCGGTTCCACCTTCCTTGGCGGAAGCGGGACAGACTTTCTCGCAGAATGTTGATCGTGCTGGTCGTCCTATCGACCCTGCGGCTTCCGCAGTAGGTGTGACGAACGGAACGACATTGCCTTCAACGACAGCTGCAAACCCACCGTCATTACCCGTGCCACCGTTCACGGGGTCAGCCGGTTTGGCACCTGCTGGTTCCAGTTCTGTCAATACAACAGCTGCTACTTCTACACGAGCAGCCCCGCCGGTTTCATCGCGTGACGCCGCGACTCGAACGACCAATTGGGGGCAGTTTCCCCTGCCCACAACGGCTCCTGCAGTGACAGGATCAAACCCTTCGGCCTTTGGTGCCAATTCGGGAGCAGCGGCAAATGCTGCAGCGTCAGGAATACGCAGTACAGGGGCGAGTCCCTTGTTGCCAACCGACACATTCGGGCGAACGCCCAGCGGATTAACAACAGCGACTGCCGGTCGCACAGATCAATCTGCCTACTCCACCGTGCCGCAATCAACAACGAATTCCGGGACATTAGGATTTGTGCACGTGCCCACAACGGACACTATTTTTAGTCGAAACCACACTGCCAACCCCAACGCTGCGGCCGGCTTTGGTGTTGGCTCCACTACGTCACGCCCTGCCCGCGAAGCAACGAATGCGAGCAATTTGAATTCAATGCGTGCTACGTCATCGGGGCAGGCTGTAGCGGGCGTGCCTGTCGGGCAGCCGCCAATCGGTCGCTTCGGTGCGAATCCATCAGCTGCTTTCAGCCAACCGTCCAAAACTGCTTATCCTGCGGTCGCATCCAGTGTCCCGAATGCAAATGCAGGCTTCTCCGCATCGCGACCTGACGCTCGACTGTCAGCTGCACAGGTGGCTGCCGGTGCATGGTCGGTGGATGCTTTTGGACAACCCGTTGATCGTACAGGGCAACGCATCGCTAGTGCTCCCGGAATCGATCGTGGTCAACGACTCAACCAGCAGACACAAGCGACTGGAGCAGCAGGCTTTGGTGGTTCATTCGCAAACCAAACAGCAACCCACATGACCAATGTCCGCCCACACGCCGAGGGTGGGAATTTGGTGACGCATGCAAGCACGACCATGCAAAATGAGGGAGTATCGAAATTTAGGCACTCTCCAAGCGACGCAAAACCACACCAAACTGGCGGAGCTACGCTGGCTTCAGCCACGGGCAGCATGCCCCAATTCACAGAAACTCGGGTGATCGAAACAGAATCAGTTACAACTCAGCCGCTGTTCAACGGACTGTTACTGATTTCTATTGTGGCCAATATCTACCTCATCTTCTGGCTTAAAAACCTCCGTCTGCAATACCACGAGATGGTGGCAGCAAAGCGGATGGCAAGTTCAAACGCATCGTCCAACTAATGCAACTGGCTGTGCATGGTGCGGTGGGCTAACGTTTCATCTTGTGGTACGCGTTTGTGGCATCAATGAGCAAGCATTTCAGCTTGTTTGGCCATTCCAGCATCTTTGACTAGCAGCTCGCTTTCGGTGGAAAAATGGTCGCCTTGCTTTGTTGGCGTGGAAGCCTTCGAGTGACCAAAGTGCAGGGACATGGTCGACATCATCCTCGCCGCTGCTTGGCGTACTTGTCATTGATGCTCTGTTTTGTAAGGGCTTGTAACGCTGTGTCAGGGTTGGTAAGCCCTGTTGGATGAATTGTCGCTTGGCGGCCGATTGGTATATTAGTAATCCCTTGTTTCACCAATTTAGCGGGTTGGCACTGCACCTTTTACGCTATCATGGATTTTGACTGGGGATAGGCTAATAGCCCAAATTGCGGGAGTGGACCGAATTCCCAGCCGTGCTAAGCGAAACTAACTAGGCAAGCAAGGATCCTGTCTTCGTGTGCTTCTTATCATCAGCACTGGATTCAGGTGATAACGATGACCATGACACTGCGTCCTACTCTTTGGAATTACAATGAGCAAGAAATTACTGATTGTTGATGATCACGAAATTATCCGGCTCGGACTGCACTCAATGTTAGAGATGACAGATTTGGAGATTGTCGGGCAGGCGGCTTCAGCAGCCGAAGCACTCGCTGCCATCGAGACTGCGACTCCTGATGTTGTCTTGATGGATATTCGCATGGAGGGTGGTGATGGCTTGAATGCCTTGGGGCGAATGAAGCTGGATCACCCGGATTTGCCCATCGTGCTGTTCTCGGCGTATGACAACCCCACCTACATCGCACGAGCTGTTGCTTTGGGGGCATCCGGATACGTGTTGAAGTCAGCCTCGCGTGCGAGATTGGTCGAAGCTCTTCAGACCGCCGTTGCTGGTGAGTCGGCTTGGACGAGGGAAGAGCTGCGGCGCGTGACGGGGGCGTTGGCCACCCCACGGCTTAGCCAAGATATTGAGGTCCCACTAACGCAACGCGAAAGTGAAGTGCTCAGGCAAATGGCTCTTGGGTTAACCAACAAGGAGATCGCCAAAATGCTCGGGATTAGTTACGAAACGGTCAAAGAGCACGTCCAGCATATTCTCCGCAAAATTGGTGTAAGTGATCGAACACAGGCGGCCGTTTGGGCGGTACGAAAGAATCTGGTTTGACCCAGAGCAAATAGACCATCTCGATCGACTCAATCCGCCGCGTGCGTACACGCGGCGGATTTTTTTTTGCCGGTCTGTTACAGCTTGCAAGCATTCAGCTGTCATGCTGTTTGGGCAGCCTGAGAAGGGTGGGCCACCAGATTTGGAAACGGGCGAGTTTCGAGATTGTTGGTAGGTCCGGGCTGCCCTTGGTGAAGAGTTCGCGGTGACGTTGTTCGCGGCTATTGCTGTGGTTAGTTAGCCACGAAAAAAGCCAGCCCCGCGAATGTGGGACTGGCTTGTTGTTTTCAACGCAATTCGAATGAGTTAACTCATTCGCTGGTTGGGATCAGCGGTCCTTCGCCAGAGCCGAGGCCACCTTTGAGGTCGCCGTCCACGCTTGGCATGGTATCACCCGCTTCTGCGGCTTCAGCCTCAGCGGCAGCACGTTCTTCTTCCTCGCCCCAATCAACTCGTTTGAGTGACAGTCCGATTTTACGCTCGTCTGTGTCCACTCGAAGCACTTTGACTTCCAGTTCTTGGCCAACTTTGACGACTTCTTCGGGGTCTTCGACCTTGTGTTCGGCCAATTCGCTGATGTGCAGCAAGCCTTCCAAGCCGTCTTCCAGTCCAATGAAGACACCAAAGTTGGTGATCTTCGTGACGGAGCCTTTGACGAGTTGTCCTGGCTGGTACTTATCAGGAATGTCGCCATCCCATGGGTCGTTATCGAGTTGCTTCAGGCCCAGTGCAATACGACGTCGTGATTCGTCGACGCTGAGCACTCGACACTTGATTTCCTGGCCTTTCTCCAGCAATTCGCTGGGGTGGCCGATCTTTCGTGTCCAAGACATGTCGCTGACGTGCAGCAAGCCATCGATGCCCTCTTCCAATTCGATGAAAGCACCGTAATTGGTAAGGTTTCGCACCTTGCCGGTGACGTCTTGGCCCTCTGGGTAGCGATCGATCACTTCATCCCATGGGTTCTTTTGGGTCTGTTTCATACCCAAGGACAGTTGTTGACCTTCAGGGTCAACTCCCAAGATTTTGACATCGATTTCGTCGCCAATGTTGACCAATTCGCTTGGGTGATTGACGCGTTTAGTCCAGCTCATCTCACTGATGTGTACCAGACCCTCGATGCCGGGCTCGAGTTTGACGAAGGCACCGTAGCTCATCACGTTGACAACTTCGCCTTTGTGATCGGAGCTGACAGGGTACTTGGATTCGATGTTTTCCCAAGGATTGCGGTCTTTCTGCTTCAAACCGAGAGCGATTTTCTGCTTTTCCCGATCAATATGAAGCACTTTGACTTCGATTTCCTGGTCAATCGAGACCATTTCGGTTGGGTGCCCAATTCGCTCCCAAGCCATGTCCGTGATGTGCAGCAAGCCATCGATTCCGCCGAGGTCGACGAACGCACCAAAGTCGGCGATGTTCTTGACAATACCTTTGCGGATTTGACCGACTTCCAGTTCCTTCATCAAGTAAGCACGATCTTCTTCACGCTGCCGTTCGATGAGCGAACGACGGCTGATGACGATATTTCGACGGGTATCGTCGATTTTCAGAACTTCGGCTTGGATGACGCGGCCAATGAAATCCCCGATATCGCCGGGACGACGAATGTCGACCTGACTTCCGGGCAAGAACACATTGACGCCAATATCGACCAGCAAACCACCTTTGATCTTTCGGATGACCGTACCGGTGACCACTTGGCCCTCGCTGATCTCTCCGATGATCTTTTCCCACTCGATGATCTTTTCTGCTTTGCTCTTGCTCAGCGAGATCATTCCATAGGGGTCATCCGCGGCCCCAAGTTCGTCCTCCATCTCTTCGATCAGGACTTTTACAGTCGTGCCGACGACTGGCTTTTCTTCTTCCGGGCTCCATTCATTGAGGCTGACGGTACCTTCACTTTTGAAGCCGACGTCGATCAAAGCCCATTCATCGTTGACTTCTACAATCCTGCCATCGACGATTTCGCCTTGTGCGTAGTCTTGCTGATCCTGTTCCAGCCAGTCCAGCAACCACTCGTCTGCTTCTTCTTCGGGGGCCAAAACTGCCAGTTCATTGACGATATCGTCATCGTCTAGGCTGCGGATGAGGTTGCGATTAACCATGTGTTTTTCCAGAGGTGAGCGGAGCTGACTGACGACCCAGTCGCTCGACGTCTCGGGGGTTAGGGTAGGAAATGGTCGTCTACGCGCAACACAATGTTGCACGTTTGACTCGGTAACGTATCAAAGGCCAAAAATCGTCACAACAGCTAAGTCGCCAGTTTGCTGGCATTTATTGGTCTTGTTCATCCTGTCAATCAACTTTGGGTCCGCTGAAGCTCGCCATGTATGTTCGAATTTTGAGCTTTGCCGATGAGCCGAGTATCCCACCAACGGTCGCTGGTTCCCCATTCTCGCCGCAGAAACATCAAGCAGTGAGCTGGATGCGGTGTGGGCAAGCTTTTGCCCTGCGTTCACGCTGACCACTTCAAAGTTATCGTTTTCTAGCCACCGTCCATTGCGGAAAACTGTCCGGGAAATGTGATTTCGACATGGTAAATCCAGCTCAATCGAAGGAGCCCGACGCCGAATCATGCCAGCCGCCAGTTAGCAACGGATGATCGAAACCAAGTGGTTCCATTGGAAAATCAACGAAAATGGCTGAATTGTGATCGTGATTTCAGGCAGTCCATTGATTTCTGAGGCTGTCTGCACGCTCAAAGCTTGATCCCGGGGTGCAGATGGAGCAAGGAAACGTAACAATGCCTGAACCTTTCCCTGAACTACCCGATTTCTGCCAAGCAATTCATGTCCGGAACAACTTCTCTCCGCATTGCTCTCGGTGGTGATCACGCAGGATTCCCACTGAAGCAGGTTGTCGCTGAGCGATTCAATGGAACAAGCATCTCGCTGACGGACTGTGGCACGAACAGCAGTGAGAGTTGTGACTATCCAGACTTTGCTGTCGCGGTTGCTAAAGAAATCATTGAGGGACGGGCAGACCGCGGCATCGTGGTTTGTGGTAGCGGTGTGGGAGTGAGTGTGGCGGCCAATAAAATTCCCGGTATCCGAGCCGCGGTTTGTCACGATACTTACTCGGCTCACCAAGGTGTTGAGCACGATGATATGAATGTCCTGTGCATTGGGGGCAGGATCATTGGCTCGGAATTGGCATTCGAAATTATTGACTCGTTCTTGAGAGCTCGTTATGTGCCACAAGAACGACATGCCAGACGACTGGAGAAGGTTTTGAAGATCGAGCAGCATGGGCTGAGTGCCCTCGATTAAGCAGCGAGCCGTATCGACAATGGGGGGACCCGTTGATCGTGGGACCTTGCCCGATTATCTGTTACCCCGTCATCAACCTGTTCAGAAAAGTCTGGGTGCGTCGATGTTGATTTGCTGTGTCTGTTGGGACAGAGCGGCATTCATGATTTCAATCGATGCCCGAGATTCCAGTGTCACCCCGGCTCGGACACCAACGCAGGGATCGTGCCGGCCTTTGGCGAGTTCGAATTCAATCTCGCTAAGATTCTTCTGAACGGATTGTTGCGGTGAGTTGATGGTTGAAGTTGGTTTGAAAGCGACTCGGCACACAATTGGCATTCCTGTCGTGATACCTCCCAGAAGTCCTCCGTGAGAGTTGCTGGTGTACCCATGGCTGCGTATTGGGTCGTTGTTTTCGCTTCCTAACCTCTCAATTACTTTGGCTCCTGCACCAATCTCACACGCTTGGACCGCGTTTAATCCTCCAAGGCTGCCCATCAGTCTGGCTTTCAAGCTTTGGTACAAAGGGTCACCCAGCAGAGGCGGCACGTTGAGCGCAACGACTTCAACCGCGGCTCCCAGAGAATCCCCCGCTTTTCGCGTGCTCTTGATCAGCTCGCCGGCTGCGACTGCGAAGTCTGAATCAAGTGAGTGAATTTCAGAAGCCTCCATTTGCTGGATTGCTTCTTCGATTGTTTCGTGGGCAATGGTGGCTGAACCCGTTTGCTCAATCACTTTTTCAAAGTGTTGTGCCAAAGAGATCGATGACCGCAGGGATCCCACCTGTGAAATAGACGAAAGAATGACCGTTCCAAACTGCTCTTGCAGAAACAAGCGTGCGATCGAGCCACCAATGACATCGCTGATGGTCGACCGGTAACTTGATCTGCCTCCGCCTCTCACATCGACAAATCCAGATGATTTATGGAACTTCACCAAGTCGGTGTGCCCCGGTCTGACTTCACCGGTCTGACCACTGAATTGGGTGTAGTCACCGGATTTTTTCGATGTGGACAAGACGATTGCCGAAATCGGCTCGCCTGTTGTGAAACCGTCTTCGTAGCCTTCGGTCTCGTAGGTCTGATCTTCGACCTCGACGGAAAGCGTTGATCCAGTCAGTAGTTGTTCGTGATCTTTCCTGTAAAGACCGGAAAGAAAGATGACTTTGTCTTTTTCATTTCTGGGGGTGCCGTGTCGATTTCCGCCTGGACGGCGGCGGTCCAGATAACGCTGGACATCGTTTCGGCGAATCCGCTGACCGGCAGGACACCCGAAAACAATGGTCGTCACCGCCGGGCCGTGTGATTCGCCAGCACCAGCCACGCTGTAGATGGGTCCGCCCAGAATTTCCATTAATCAGATGTCCCATGGTGG
>Ga0315331_10001231_pt1 | contig 19050 bp, 9 predicted proteins | sample M160m34915metaG_FD_203456 | JGI IMG/M metagenome (GOLD analysis project Ga0315331, IMG submission 203456) | Ammonia-oxidizing marine archaeal communities from Monterey Bay, California, United States - M1 60m 34915 | ecosystem: Environmental > Aquatic > Marine > Intertidal zone | place: USA...
AAAGTCTTCGGTGCTTTCGACCTGAATACTGATGAAGCGCTCGTTACCGGGGGTGGCACTCGGATCTTGGCCAAACGGGACCGCGTTATTCTGCAGCCCTGGATCAAACACCGGCAACGCACCAGTTAGGTACGTCCGGAATTTGGTTTCCCCGCGCGTCATGCCATCAACGAAGAACGACATGTCAGCGGGTCGCCCGGTAGGAGCCGATACACTGATGTGCACAGGCGTGTCAGCTGGCAATGCCAACTCCGCCAACGGCAACTCCACTTGCGATGCGGTGCGCTCAACACCTGCCGGCGAATCACTAGGATTGGGGTCGATGCCCGCCTCATCAATGACCTCTACCAACAAATTGCCATCGCGTGCCAACACGCTCAAGCGGTTGCGGTCTGCATCACCATCGCCGTAGTCAAACAGAATGCAGTTCTCTAACGTCTGCGGCTCAAGCCAGAACGAAGTTGCAAAGCGCCCCATGAAGCCACCGTTAGCGGTAAACGGGAACGCAATTTGATCATGTCGACGATTGCCACTGGCCGGGGGCGTGCTACCAGTTGTTTGAGGCCCGATGTTGTTCATCACATACGGGCCTTCCTTATTAACATCACGACCACGGCGATGCGTGTTGGTCGCAAACGAATCCAATGCGAGCGGTGATTGCGTATTCGGCCAGCGGCGCCGGCGAGACATCGCAACGGATGGCTCGATACCTGAGTCGGCATCGTCATCGACGGCGTAACGCGCAGCTCCAAGCCCCATACTCGGGTAGGCCTTCGGCACAATGTGCGCGAGATAACGCGCGCTCGGATCGTTACCGGGCTGGTTCGGCTGCAAGTGCCCCAGATTGATCGGCCCACTCACCCAACCGGGCGAGCGACGATCCAAGACCATCGCATCCTCGAACGCGGACTGCGTGTCCCACTTACGTTCAATCCGGAATCCAGGCAAGACCGCAGCAAGACCAGTTCGCTCATGTCGCCCAACGACACCAGGTGCAATCAGACTGCGCGAACGACTAGCGGCTGCTCGGTAGGTCACCCAAGGACCACTCTTGAAACAAATCGGGGCGGTCCCCATCTCAAGCACGCTGTCGCGGCCAGTTCGCATGGAGCGATACAGATCAACCCACTTGTTGCGATCCGTGTTGTTGCCGGACCCCTGCAACTTTGGCACGAAGAAGCGATCAACGAGGTCCTTCCAACTCTCAAAGGGTCGGCCACCGGCCGACTCGCCCTCAATAATCAAAGTGCCCCGAAGCTCAGAGATCTCGCTAGCCAACTCACGCGCAAGACTTGGACTGATGTACGGCGGCGCAGGCTTGCGAGTATTGTTGTTGTTGTTGATACGCAGGTCAGCACTTCGACGCACGTGACTCAACAAGGCTACAAGGACATCTTCCGACGCAGTATTGATATTGACCGGCGCTGGAATCAGTGGCTCAACAACCGTGTCGATCGGCTCAAAGCTCTGGGTCACAGGCATCAACAGACCCAACAGAAACACCGACGGCAACTGCAACTGAGCTCGCCCCGGACGCTGCGTCGACGCCGTCATCAACATGCCGTATTCGACACGACCTGTAGCGAGGTCGCGAATACGCACTGTGCTACCGGCGCTCAGGTGCACCGCAGACTTCACCATCAGCGTGCGCGTCAGACCGCCTTGCAACGCATTGAAGACTCGCTCAGGGCGGCCCCAAGTCGGCGCGGTTTCCGATTGCGACTCGACGGAAAAGACTCGGTCAATCGCATCCAACTCACCCATCGTAAATGCGCCGAGTCCGGCCTTCGCGATATCCAAGACTTCGCGTGCGCTGCGATAGGAGACGCGCTTGCCGTCGCGACCAGGAGCAAAATAAGGCCAGATCGCCGCCAAGACGCAGCGATAGTCGAGCACCAAAGCACGCGCTGCGATTCCTTGCGTGCCATCGGCGAATCCCTGCCCGCGGAACAACCCGCGCTGCAAGCCTTGCAACACATTGCCATCGATCGAGTCGTAACTAACGATCTCATTCGCGAGCCAGAGATACCCCTCGTCAGGCAATGCCGCAGCATCCTCTACAGACGCAGAGGTAGCATCCGGCTCCAGGTCTTGACTCAAACGCGTCGCGGTGCCGATCGCATTAGCGAGCATCAACGGCGAGACCGAATCAAGCGACGCGAAACGCTGCAAGTCTTGGACTTCACCGCCAAGCAGAACCCTGCCGTCATCCTCAAGCGCCGAGAACGACTCCGGCAATTCGACACCTTGCGGATACTCATCGCGACCGTCGAAATCAGGGGTCGGATCCACGGATGGGTGCGATAACGCGACGTCACCAAGCATCAGGGCACGCACACTCGCGGACGCCTGCTCTGTCGATGTCTGCTCGACATCTCGCATGGCTGCATCAGCACCGACGCTCATCGAAATTGCGAACGGCAACGCCAGCAACATCAGCAATGTCAGCGCGAACAGCACTGCAAGCAACGCGAGGCCGCGCTCACCAGCTGCCGACGAGAATGCAGATGAATGCGTCATAAGTCAGACTCCAGATCTACCCAAGTGATCGTCGGCGCCTCAACCGGCTCGCCCCGCTTATCATACGTGAATCGGAAAGCGCGCGTCGGCTGCAGCTCAATCGGCAACTGCTGTGCAGCCGAATACTCAAAGACCATGATTCGGAACTCATCGACAAGGCCAGGAATTGGTGATTCCTTGGGTGATACATCAAGCACCATGTCTGCCGTCTGCTCTGGTGAACCAGCCGCGTCAACTCGCGCATACTCACGACCATCAACAGCAAGCCACAAGGTGCTGCCATCAGCCCCCACTTCCAGTGTGACCCAGCTCTCAATCGGCAGCGACTGTTCGCACTGCACGTTCTTGCGAACCTTCTCACCACCCAAGGCGGTCATACTCATACGCACATCGGGCCGTAACCCCTGATCGAGACGCACCTCAAGCAAAGGGGCCATATCGATCACGACACAGCCTTCGCGACGCTCGAGATAGAGATCCACGCGTATGACAAATCCATCGCGAGCATCGACAACTTCTTCGGCAACAGCCCACTGCAACAGCGATTCCTTATCGCCAGGCATGGAGCGACGTGCATGACCAAAACGCCCAGCCACAACATCGTCGCCGCCAAGAGCAGGCCTCATCCGCTCATCGAGCACTGGCGTCTGCGGCTCAAAGTGAAAAACAATCGCTGGCTGCAGCAGGTGTGCCTGCACGACTGCTGGCTCGGCCTCAAGCCCCGGACGCACGAGCACTTCCGTAGGCACCCCTTCAGCTCGCGCGGTCATCTGCGCTGCACGGCGCTCACCAGCGAGGATCGCACCCGCAATCATGTCAGGATCCGTCTTGCCGATATAGCCGATACCGATACCGAGCAGCACCGAGATCACGCCGATAACAGCCAACAGTTCCAACAACGTAAAGCCAGCGCTATGCGAAGGCAGTGCCCGCGAGACTGGCGACTGACGATCCAGCAGGTTGTGTTGCATCGGGTTCTTTGCTCGGTGGCTAGTTAGACGGGAAACTGATGTCGTCGTCAGTGCCGAAGGTCAGGTCCCTACCGGCACTAAGGATCTGAAACCTCTTAGCGCCGTAGTATGAGCCATCTTCTCGACGCCTGGCCTTGACTCGAACTGGCGCCTCGTCAACGGCTGGCACGACCAATTGCGACTTCTTCATGTTGAGCTTCGTGAAGTAGACCATCGGCGTATTCCAGCCATCGGCGATCTCCATACGTTGCGTCATGTCATCGAGCAATGGATACGGAGCTCCATGCTTGTCTGCGTCGGTATTAGTCATCTTGTCGCGCATCCCGCTGAGATTCGTACCGCCCTTAGTGGACTGACTAACCATCACGAGCAACGACTCGATGCCGGTATTCTGACCGTTATCGGTCTTCCAAGCCGGGCCAGCTCCTTTACGTAAGTAGCGGAGATCATCACTGGGGTAGTAGCCAAACTTGGTCTCAAACTTCTTGCACGCCGTCGAGAGCTGAAGCATCAAGGCCTCGGTCTCGGTTTGTTTCGCGGCGTGATCAGTGTCGAGAATGCGCGGCAATAACACCGCGGCCAAGGTGCCAATGATGCCGATAACAATCAGCAACTCGATGAGAGTGAATCCGTTTTGCTTGTGCTGATTCATGCCAATCACTTGCCCTTGCGACGCTCCAACTTGTAATCATCAAACGCGAGGTCGACCCGAGCGGAAGGATCCCCCTCCGCAAACAAGACCGTTCGCAATTCATTTTGCGTGCTACCGCTCAACTGCTTGAGTTCGTGAGACAGCACCAGCGCATCGTTAAGATACACAAGCAAGCGCAACTGCTTGCTGTTGTTGCCAGCGCGCGGCTCCACTCGCAGTTCTAACTCCTGAGGACCTTCCGTGCGCAACGGCACAGACAACGTCGGGGCAATCCGAAGCGGCCCCTTCTCATCACGGCCATCGATCACTTCCACGTAGGGCTTGCCGTTATAAATTCCAACACGGGCTGAGAACTCAATCCCGGAACGAGCACGACGCGTTTCGATCGCCAGACCTGCGATCGAGTTCGTCATATCGTGCTTAGAACCGACCTCCATCGTCACGGAAACTGCGAGGAAGTTCTTCCCGGGCTTAACGCCATTAGCGCGCTCTGCACTGACAGCGCCCTTGGTCTTGAACTGTCCTCGTAGCACCAACCGACCGCTCGCAACCTCAGGCCTGAGGCTGCCATCCTGATTTTTCGCCCAGATGTCACCGATCGCCGCACGGTCAAAGCTATCGCCGAGCGTCTCTTTTTCGGCGTGATCAGCAATGGCGCTGATCGTGTCACCAGCCCACTTGCCCATCACGCTATCGCGACCAACGTCACGCTCCAGGCGCTCCAGGCGCAACCGAGCTTCATCAACACGGCCGCGGCTATACAACACCACGCATTGCGCCCCCTTGGCGTAACCCTTCAATGCTTCGGACGACGCCAGCGCTTCTGCCTGCTCAAACGATGAACGTGCACTTCGACGATCGGCGGCTGCGAACGCACTCATACCCTGCAGCTCTAGTAGCTCAAGCTCGGGCTTCGGCGACAACGCGACAGCGCGATCCATATAACGGCGAGCACCAATCAAGAACGCTGCTTGATCAGCTCCAATCGCTTGGCTCGCAAGCCCAGACTGCACCAGCGACATCTCTACAATGGCATGCACAAAGTCATCATGCTGAACCAATGTTGCCGCGAGCGCTTCTTCAGCGGCTGCGAACTGCCCCATCAAACGCAGGGTACGGCCGCGCAAATAGAGCGCATAAACATCATTCGGTGACGCCTCCAACGCTCGATCCAAGAATGCCAATGCTGAGTCGAAGTCACTGATCCGCGAACAGATCAACGCAAGGCCCGTCATCGCACGGTGGCGCAACAACGGGTCTTGATCCGCAACGCTCAAGAAAAGGTCGTAAGCCTCCTGGAACTCGCCTGTATTGACCAAGCACGCGGCGCGGCCAAGCTGCGCCGATGCAGCGTCAGGACCAGTAGGAACTTGCTGGAACGAACTCATGGCCGCGCCCATATCGCCAGCTGCATAGTTCATGCAGCCACGAACGTATGCCGGCGCAGCAGCAAGGTCGCCATCGCTAGCGAGAACACCGGTCGAGAGACGGCAATTCATGATCGTGCGAACGATCTTCTGCCGCAACTCATCATCTTGCACCGTACCGAGTGTCGCCTCCGCCCGTGCAGCAGCAGCAACAGCTTCGCGACTGCGACCCCGCGAACGATAGAACTCAGCCAAGGCACCATGGGCTCGGGCATCCGTTGGCGTCAACCGCGCCGCCTCCACCAAGTTCTCTTCAGCCTCAAGCCACAGCCCTAGGCGAGCCTTGATCGCGCCGTAACCTTGCAACTTGAACGACTGCGCCGTCGCATCGCCAGTCACGCCATTGAGCAGATCCAGCTCGCCATCGAGACTGCCTGTATCCTGCAAGACGACCTGCATGATGCGCAAGCCATCAAGATTGCCACCCGACATCTGCAGGTAAATCTGCGCCTGCTTAAGCGCCTCCTCATAGATCCAACTCTCGGTCCTCGCTTGACCAAGCAACCAATGGATCAACTGCAGGCGCTCGTTTTGCGCACTCGCAACCTCAGGCACCTTGCGCACGTGACGAGTCACTTCATTGCGAACGGTTTGCTTGAGGATGATTCGAGAGATCACCTGGCCAACGCCACCGAACTCAACCGTATTGCCTTCCTTACGCTTCTTGAGGCTGAACAGCTTCATGCGCAGCTTTACGCCAACGAAGTTACTGCTTTCCTCAAGCGCAAACAGATCGCCGCTACTTGGCGGCTCAATCCGACCGTAGTAGGCACCGCTGAGGCCAACGACAAAAAGTCGGTCGTAGAGCTTCGCTGCTTGCTCTGGACTCATACTGCCCGGATCACCTGGCTCACCGCCATCAGCCCCACCTACAGTTTCGTCACTCGAGGCAACTGCGGCACCACCAGGTGCAATGGTCACATCCTTAACCTGCTCGCCATCTTGACGAAGCAGCCACGAATGGCGGAAATCTGGACCAGCATCCAACGGCAACGCGGCCAACGACACGGCTGCATGTGGCGGGAACGCCAAATCACGCGGAGCTAGCGGCCTGGTTTCACTCGGCTCCGTCAAGAAGTCACGACGCACCAGAGCGTCCGCTACACCTTCAACCAACGGGGAAGCCTGAACCGGTTGCGCCTCATACTCTTTCTCAGTCGGGCGCCACCTATCGACCAGCCTAGCAAAGCCAAAGTAGCCAGAGCCGTAGTAGGCACCGAGCAAGACGACCAGAATCAGCAGCACTTGTTCCTTACGGAGACTCATCGATTAGTCCTTCTTCTTCAGGAATGAGATGCCGGAGATGGTGACCCTGCAAAGGCTCGGCTCACCAAGGCGAGCAGGCTTGGTCACCTGCAACTTGTCGAGGATCAACGTGCGGTTTGGCTTGCGACACGACTCAAGGAACATGGCGATCGTTGGTTCGTCACCTTGGAACGCCAACGTGACAGATTGTTGCGCCACCCAATCCGCAATATCAATCTCTCCACGACGGCTGCCCCGCCCACGACTGCGACTGTTACGCAGAGCCTCGAGCTTGATCGAATCGATTTCATACAGACCCATCGCATCTTCATCGTGCGCCTTGGCCTGATCGTGCGCATCGAACAAACGCGCCTGAATCTCATCGATGATGTCGAGGCCAAACAGAATGCGACGGATCTGATCGACACCAGTGCCTGGTTCCCAAACAAGATCCTTCTCATCAACCGTGATGTCACGATCGCCAGCACGCTCGGAAACCGCTCGACGCAACTTGCGACTCTGCAAGAATAGATGCCGATCGGCGTCGCCCGACCACTGGCTATATTCAGGAGCCACAACAAAGGCCAATTCGGTCTTCAACCGCGCGAGATCAGTCGTCAACTGCTCGCCTTCAGCGACCACCGAATCCAAGGTCTCCTGGGAATACGCCTCGGACAGCGCGCCACGCGGCGTGCCGCGGACCCGGCTACTGTAGACACTATCGATGACGCTCGACGCAATCATCCAAACGAGGCCGCCGATCGCGCAACCGATCAACCACTTCTTGTTCTCCTGAACAAAGGCTCCAGCGTCCATTATTTACTCTCCAGATCGACGGTGATCTCAGCGCGCTGGGCGCTGTCTTGGCTCTTCATTTCTTTCATGCTGGCATTCGGCAGCCCAGCCATGACCGGGTCAGACTTAAAGTTCTCACTAAACTCAGACAACACGCGACCGGTATCCGCACCGTTCAGCTCCTTGGCTGCAACTTGCAGCACAACCTGCGACGAACTCGAACCGCTACGGCTACGGCCACCGCCAACGGTGATCTTCTCAACCCAAAGTTGCGGCGAAAGGTGCTTTCCGATGGCTCGCTGCACACGCAAGACACCATGCAGCGGCAATGCGCGCTTCTGCAGATACGAAACGAGTTCGCGGTTAACTTGATTCTCGGCCAGCAACTCTTCGGCTTCTTCATGGATGCTCGTCGCGCGAGCGACCTTGCTAGCTTGCTTCCTTGAGAACGTCTTGTTGTAGGCCATCTCCTCTTTGTTGTTCTCCATCTTGAAGAACATCAATGCGACAATGATGGCACCAGCGAGAATGTTGAACACCGTCCGCTGCTGGAAGCGCTGCTTCTTACGCACCGCTTCGGGCAGGATCTCAATCGAATAAAGCGATTCATCCATGCGGCCAACGGCCAGCCCCAGCGCAACGACAGCTTCATGCCGCATCTGCTGTAGCTGCTCGGCGTCCTCAGGCGACAACGCGCTCAAATCGAGGTTGGCAAACGGATCAAACAACTCAACCGGGCAACGCAGGTTCTCACGCAACAGACCACGCAAACCGCGTAAGCGAGCTCCACCACCACACATCAACACCTTGTCGATGCGCAGGTCAGACATCTTGGTCTGCGCCTTGCAGAACGAAAGCGAAGAGCTGATCGCTGCTGGTATCGACGTCGCAGCACTCATGGCTGCCATCGTGACCTTCTCGGCCTGGCCGCTCTTGTAGTTACCGCGACTTTGTGGATCGAGGTCAAGCAGGTCCTTCTTCAGAACCTCGGCCTTACGCACGCTGACGTTGAAATTACTCGCGATCGCGTCATCAAGCCCCTTGGTGCCACTCGTCAGGTTTCGAGCGAACAGCAGATCCGTGCCGCGCACGATCGCAAGGTCGATTGTCTCATGGCCAATATTGACCAGTGCAACAACCGCGTCCTCATCGACCGGCCCACACTTCAGGTAAGCATTATAAAGCGCTGTGCAATTCGGACTAAATGCCGACACCGCGCCGCCGCCACTGGCGACCAAGTCCTGCATGCGATCAAGACCTTCGTTCTTGGCGAGCGCCAACAGGACCGTATCGCTACCCGATTCATCTTCGATCGGCAGCAGGTTGTAATCAGCGGACAAGTCACCACCGGACTGCTGCGCCAGGTCCTGGATCTCCAGGTCCATCAAATTACGCAACTGCCAATCCGGCGTCGGCGGCACCTGACTGTAGCGCAACGTCATGTCGCGACCAGCCAATCCACACGTGCTATCCTTCAGCGGGATACCGGAATCAGCGAGCGACACGCGCCCATCAGCGTTCGGCAACCCGGCAAAACGCAACACGCTGACGCCATGTTTGCCCTCCTGCGCGACCAGAATCTTGGCGCTGTGACTGCCGATATCTACGGCTGTTGCTTTACTTGCCATTCAAGTGCCTCGCGATGTAGTCGGTAACTAGTTTCTGCAGGGCCGGCTGTTGCACCGAGCCAAAGGCATCAGCCAACGCGACCAGCCTCGTGCGCTGCACTTCGTATGTCGCCTTGTCGATTGCCAACAAGCGCTCTCTAGCTTTGACTTGCAACGCAAGCGCACCGGCCAAATCTTCAACGTTGCGCTCGCCATAAAGTGCGATCAATTCATCAACACCGCTAACCACACGATCGAAGCCGCCACGGGTAGTGAAGAACTCAGCTTCTTCAAGATCCCGCTGCAAGGCGGCTACCTGAGTCGACTGCTCGTCGAGAATCTCACGACGAATGACCTGGGCTTCGGACAGCGCCTCCGAATCCATCGGCACGTTCTCAAATAGCTTGGTGACTTCATCCAACGCGCGGCCGGGTTGGCCTTCGACACGCTCGGACGCGGCTGTTCGCACGTAGTTACCAGCCTGCTGTCGCTCGGTGCGGAAGCCAAGCCTCAAGATCGCCTTATTGGCGTTCACCGCCAATCGATACAGCCCGTTGCCTGTGGATCCGCGCACGTCGGTCTTGGCTTCAAACTGCAGCATCGCGCGAGTGGCATGACTGCCAAAGAGCACCTTTTTGGCCGCGGCTTCCGCCTCGACCTCTGCCGATACAAAAGCGCCATCGCCGGCCATCAACAAGCCGCCAGCGGCATCTGATGGCATCACAAAACGCATGCTGTCCGCACCCGTCAGGGCGATCTCCAAGCCTCCGTCAACAGCCTCGCAGGCCACGCTCACACCGAGGTCTGACAAGACGCAATGCCCGGCCTTGTGCATGCTCTCCATTGCAGCAGGCACTACATCCGGCTCAATCGCCAGCACTGTGCCTGGATTGCTCTTATCGGTTGAACGAACAGCAACGGATCCACCAAACCCAAATGCGGTCTGGCCCGATTCCTTAAGCGCGACACTGACACCGTTAGCGGAACCGCCCTCGACAACTGCAAGGTCATCAACCAGAGCTTCCGCGTCCTTGTTTGGCAACAAAGCAACGACTTCAACCAACAAGCGATCGCAACCGGTAGGCACCGTGACAACCGTCTCGACGCGCTGCCAGCTTTCGTAGGCAGTCATCTTGGTGCCATGGCAGAAGCGGAACGGCCCCTCATCGCCACTGTCGAATGCTCGAGCACGCACTGCGATCTGAGCTCCGCCCAACGTGAGGCAGTGACCAGCAATCGTCAGCGAACGCCCTGCAAAGACCTCGAGCGGCTCTGCCAATTGCATGACCGCGAAATCGGCCGCAGCCTTCAGCGTCTTAGCTTCACCTTCGCCCTCAGCCTCATCGTGACGCGCAGTGAACGACGACAGGCCTGTATTGGGCTCCCCATCAGGACGGAAACCAACACCGCCAACTCGCAACGCCCAGCCATCGGAACTCTCGCATGAGCCAGCCTCGTCAGGCAGTCGATTGCCACTCACCACCAACGGTGTGACATCAACCTGCGGCCTAGCGGCGCTACTGGAAGACTGCTGCTGGCCGTCCCACCAATACCAACCACCACCGCCGACGGCGACCAGCAGCAAGATGGCAATCAAGCCGATTGATCCGCCGCGCTTTTGCAAGCGCCCAGCGTCGATCGTGCCCATTGCAAACTCACCGGCGTCCGTGCCAACTGAGCCCCCCGCTTTGTCGCGGAACTTAACCTTGGTGCGACCAATGGTGATGACGTCACCAGGCGTTAACACGAGTTCGTTTAAGCGCCTCCCGTCTAGGAAGGTACCGTTCGTCGAGCCGAGGTCTTTGAGCACCAAGCGATCGCCTTCCGGCAATATCTCGCAGTGCACACCCGACGTCTTCTCGTCGGTGAGGACGATGTCATTACCCGCTTTGCGACCGATCCGAATGATCGAATCGCCAACGGGCAGAACTTCGCCAGCGCGATCCCCATCGAGGATCTCGAGGACGTAGTTGGCCATATTTATTGTGATGGAGGGGTCGTGGCAACGCACGCGGCGCTGTTTTGACCAGCGGGGGCACGCCAGTCAGCTCAACCTCCGACCGGCAAGCACCGATCGGTAAAGAACCAAGCCTTCGGGCCAGACTCTATCAGCCGAACTATCTCCCACCAGTGACCGCGGACAACGGAACCGGTACAAGACTATAACAAACTACCCATCCCCAGCAGCACCGCAAGGTACTGTCGGACGTGACGAACGATACAACTCCAGCAGGCCCCCATTTAGCCTCTCCAACCAACGACTTTGGCCAACCTCTACCACCTGCCTGAACTGCCCACACCGGGCCCAGCAAGCCTCTCTGGCGACATCGCGCACCATTTGGCACGTGTATTACGGGTTCGGGTGGGCGAAACCGTGCGACTAGGTGACGGACGCGGCAAAACTGCGACAGCGACGATCACTGCCGTGCAAAAGACGCTCGTGGGCATCGACCTGGGCAAAATTGCTCAGGAGGCACCACTACAACCCGCACTCACGCTCGCTTTCGCCGTGCCCCGCCCGAGCCGAGCAGACTGGCTCGTGGAGCATGGCACAGAAGTCGGCGTGCAGTGTTTTCAGCCACTGTGGACGGAACGAAGCCGCCCACAAGGTCTGCGAGCCGATCGCTGGCGAAAGGTAGCTACCGCCGCTGCTGGCCAATGCGCCCGTGCCTGGCTACCCGTGGTGAAGGAGCCGATCGAGCTAACGGAGTTCCTGCAACAGCCGCCTGCCGGAGTGCGCCTACTAGCCGACGGGGACGGTCCGCCCATCGATCTTGATGCAGACGTGACAGCCGCATCGTTGCTGGTTGGCCCCGAAGGTGGATTCTCGCCGCAAGAACGCGAGGCCGCAGCAGAGCATCAGTTCTCCGCGGTAAAATTTGGCGCACACATTCTGCGAACCGAGACCGCCGCCTTGGTTGGCGCGGCAATCTTGCTACGGGGAACGCGCTAGCAACTCACAAGGCGAGCGGCCCGCCAAGCAGCGGGCCACCAATCAAGCAGCGCTGCGCTTACTGCCCGACAGTCGCGACACCCGCGTCGGACGTCACAATGCCAAGCTGATTGGCACCGACATCGAGCACAGCCCACTGATGGTAGGCAATGACTCCGGTAAACACCGTCGAATTGGGGATCGCAATCGGCAAGCTAGCAGTGCCTGCAGCCGAGATCAGCGTCATATCCAAAGCTGTTGGCGTGGCATAAAGATCACATCCTGGCGCGCCAGGAAGAGGCACACCAACAGGACCCGTGCTCGACAATCCAGACACCAACACTGCGGCTGACGCCGGGATGCCATCGGTCAAAGTCAGATTGTAAGTAGACCCAATCAACGGCAACGCATCCGCGTCCAACACCGGCACCGGGAATAGCGGCAAACTGGTGCAGCGAACGCGCCAGGACGGCTTCATTAGCTGGAAGCTCCAACCGGCACCCGGGTTGGCACGCTGATAACCAAGGCCATACGCGCCAGTAGACAAATCGCTAAGCACGACGTCCTGACCCGAGGAGTCGAGCGCTATGTAGTAAAGACCGCTCACCGCCACGGGGCCCGAGAATGTTGCGGTATAGAAATCAGGATTCGGACCGACCGTGATGCTGCCCGTTGCAAGCGGCACGCTCGCAGGGAACGACCCAGCACTCGCATAAATGTAGGCCGGCACGGTCACAGGACCACCCGTCGTGGAGCGAGTAAAGATGTCGAAACCAGTCACCGTTGCGGCACCCGAAAGCGGAACGCGGTAGACGTAATCAGCGCTCGACGTGGTGTTTAGCAGGACTCCACCGAGGTCATTCAACTGCTGACACTGACCAACCGGGATCATCTGCGAGATCGGGCAACCGTTGCCGAACTTTACGAACGTCGCGATGGTCGAACCGCCAGGAACTTCGGTTTCAACCGACACAAACGAAGCGCCACTACCCGGACGAGCCTCATCGATTTTGCACATCGATGTGCCCGGTGCGAAGTTCGCGTCAAAGCCGAAGTTGTAGATCGTATCCCACTCAAGCGGGTTAGTCGCAGTCGCTGTAAAGACAATCTCGTTGCCTACACGCGCCATGCTCCAATCGTTAGCAGCATCGGAATCGATGTCGCCAAACGACATATTGGTGGCCACTGCGGAAGCATCGATCGGGATACGCAACGAGCCACCAGCGCGACTGTTGTCGACGTTGTGGATTGCGTACTCGTAGTGGTAGTTACCACCACCAAGACTGGTCACCTTGCTAGCAATATAGAAGCGACCATCATCGGTACCGTTGCTTTCAACGTTGACCGTGGCGCCAGGCCAGCGACTAAGGACCGAGCCGTATTCCTGGCCTTCACCGTTGTTCGAGAAGCTCCAGCTACCACCACTGAACGAAGGGGTCATGCCACGGTGCGCGTTATTATCGCCGCGATTGGCGAGGCTCTCACCCTCATGAATCAACTGCAGCGCGTAGTAGTAACTCGCGCCGGCGGTGGTCAGGTCGATCTCGTTAACGGTGACGCGGTTATCAACACTGTCGAAGATCGACTGGCTCAGACTGCGGGTGCCGTCTGCCGGAGCCGGGTAACCAGACTGCGCCGGATCACCAATATCAAAGTAGCTACCGACCGGATCCCACTCACCGAGCCAAGGATCAATCTCTTCTGGCGGGCCAAGCCACTGCCGGCTGGCGTTATTACCAGCGCCATAGGTATCCGAGCAATCCACGCCCATCAGAGAACCAGTGCCCGGGTCCTGACAAGAACCGCACTGGCCGTTGACATTGATCGACGTGAACGCGTGCTTGCAGAAACTCCACTCGTTGATCTGCTCGATCTTGTCGTTGTGAACACGCGCGATGATAAAGCCAAACATCGGGTGGTCCGGCTGCATCGCAGCGAACCATGGGATGTTGACCGAACCCGTGTTGCACATGGTGTTCAGCATGGCCATGCCGATCTCACCGTTCGGGTGCGAAGGGCCGCGGCGACCGTAGTAAGTCAGATTATCGATAACCGTCAAACGGCCATCAAGCCCAGCAACAGTGTTCGCCTGGGCAGCCAGACTCGCCAGTAGCGATGGGGCGATACAAACAAGAGCGAGTCGTTTCATCATGTGCTTCAAGAGTTTCCGTTCGGCGATCGCCGGATTGACCGGCATCAACGAGAGACTCTCAGGCTAACGGAAGCCAAGCACACTGCCCACTGGGCAAGCCCTAACCCATCTACATAAATGGCCACAGAGACAAATCTCTGCAGCCACCGAGGAGTCCCCATGACCTTAGTGGCAACGGGATCCTGATACCGGAACGGCTAGGCGAACAAGTCCGCCATACGCTCCCACGCAAGCTAGTTAATGCCAATCAACAGCGCGAGACCATTCGAAGTCGCAATGTTGAACGCGTTGATACCCAAATCGAGGATCGCTGACTGATTCAGCAGAACCGTTCCCGACAGCGCCGGGTTATTGGGAAACACAAACGAGCGCTGGCCAGAGCCGCCACTCACAGCGAACGAATCAACAATCGTGAGGTCTTGGTAAAGGAAGCAACCTGTCATCCCAAGGAACGTCAGATCAACCCCACCAGGCAAAGCCGTCAACGAAAGCACCGACAGACCACCGATCGAGGTCAGCGGGACATTCGTCGTGATCAAGTCGATTGTTGTGCCGATCACCGGACGGTCCGAAGCACCCAAAGCAATGTCTGAGATACTCGTGCCAGCAGAACTGCAGACAGTGATACCGGCATTCAAGTTCGCCGAGATATCGGTCGCACCTGGATCAGCAGCGCCACCACCCACAGTGAAGCCAATCAAGTAGCCATTGCCACTTGCGCCGCAATTCTGATAGACGACATGCACGTCACCATTCGCCCAGTATTGGATCTGGAAGGTGGCCGTATTGCTGTTGCCGTAGTAGGTCACAGCATCGTAAGTGACGACTGCCCGACTCGCATTTGAGTCGAAGTAAACATCACCGCTCGAACTCGGGTTCAGGTCAGTCCACAGCGGCGCCCAACGAGCGGATCCACTGAAGAAGGCACCCGAACTGGGGTTATAGGGTGTGCCATTGCCACCATCAGATGAGATGAAGCCGTTTGAGCAGACCGTCAGCGAGTTAGTCGAGCCACCGGGGTAGTCCAACGTAAAGCTAAGCGCTTCCGTCTGGTCATCGTCATCACTAAGACTCAGAAGCGTGCCCGAAGGCGCAATCCAAGAGCCAGCGCCCGGCACCAATGTGTATTGCCCACCATTGTAGTCGAGCGTGTAGGAAGAGTTAGCGAGGTCGAAGGACTCCTCGTAGACGGCTTCGGTGCAGACAGCAACGCTGCCACCACACCCCGTGCCGACCGAAGACACAACTGCGAACGTCGAGCCACTCGGAGCCTTTGCCTGAACGTTAACGAACGATGCTCCAGGCCCCGGACGATGCTCATCAATGGTGCACTGTGATGCACCCGCAGCAAAGTCACAATCAAAGCCGAAGTTGTAGATCGTATTCCACTCAACCGGGTTGCTTGACGGAGCAGTAAACACAATCTCATTGCCAACGCGAGCTGCCGACCAATCATTGGCCGAATCGTTATCAATGTCACCAAACGTGAAGTTTGAAGCCGTAGCGCTGGCATCAATAGGCAACTTGAACGTGCCACCGGCGCGACTGTTGTCGACGTTGTGCACCGCATACTCGTAGTGATAGTTGCCACCACCGAGCGCCGTCACCTTACTCGCAACATAGAAGCGACCATCGTCGCTACCGTTGTGACCAGACTCAACATCAGCACCGACCCAACGATCCAAGACCGAACCGTATTGCTGGCCTTCACCGTTGTTCGAGAAACTCCAACTACCGCCACTGAACGTCGGGTTCATACCACGGTGCGCGTTGTTATCGCCGCGGTTAGCAAGGCTCTCACCCTTATGAATCAACTGCAGCGCGTAGTAGTAACTCGCGCCGGCAGTGGTCAGGTCGATCTCGTCAACGGTGACGCGGTTATCAACACTGTCGAAGATCGACTGACTCAGACTGCGGGTGCCGTCTGCCGGGGCCGGGTAACCAGCTTGCGCCGGGTCGCCGATGTCAAAGTAACTGCCAACCGGGTTCCACTCTCCCAGCCAAGGATCAATCTCTTCTGGCGGGCCAAGCCACTGCCGGCTGGCGTTATTACCAGCGCCATAGGTATCCGAGCAATCCACGCCCATCAGAGAACCAGTGCCCGGGTCCTGACACGAACCACACTGGCCGTTGACATTGATCGACGTGAACGCGTGCTTGCAGAAACTCCACTCGTTGATCTGCTCGATCTTATCGTTGTGAACACGCGCGATGATGAAGCCAAACATCGGGTGGTCCGGCTGCATCGGTGCAAACCACGGGATGTTGACGGTGCCGGGGTTACACATGGTGTTCAGCATGGCCATGCCGATCTCACCATTGGGATGCGAAGGTCCCCGGCGCCCGTAGTAGGTCAAGTTGTCGATAACCGTTAGACGACCATCGAGACCAGAAACAGTGTTCGATTGTGCAGCGAGGCTCGCGGAAAGCATCGCGACGGACAGCATGGAGATGTTGCGCATTAGTGACGTGAGACGTAGCGGAAACGGAAATGCAGGGTCTATCGCGAGGGACGACAGACCTTCCAAATCATACCATTAACTCCCATCACGGCACGCTCACGTAACGCCAATCCTGTAGTAGCAGGCGGCAGCCCTCTAATACGCGAAAGTCTTCCCGGCTCGGTCGCATGGGGGAAATGACATCGCCCAAAACCGACGCAGGCAAGCACGGCATAAAGCCCTGCTTGCCCGCAAACCGGTTATCCGCACAAGCTGGCCTCAATCAAGTCGAGGCCAACCGCGGATCCGCTCTTGGCTAGTTTCCTAGCGTCGCGATTGCACCATTCGAGAGCACAATCCCGAGACTGTTCACCGAAGGATCCCAAATGGCCCACTGGTGATAGATGTTGACACCTTCCAGCGCAGCGCTGTTCGGCACAACAATAGGCGAACTACCGTCACCCATCGCATTCGTGGAGACCATGTCGAGCGCCTCGGTCGACGTCATCAGGTTACACGTCGGCGCACCAGGCAGCGGCACCATGCCAGGAGTCTGCAAACCCGACACCAGGATCGCGAAGGTGTTGGCCAACGCATCGCTAACGGTCGGGTTATAGGTCGTGCCCAACTGCGGAGCTCCAGTGACACCCATGTCCGGCGTGAAGTATGTCGGCGCCGTGCTGCAGTTAACACGCCACGAAGGACGCTGGACCAAGTTGGACTGGTTCCAATTACCAGTCACCGCCGTGCGGTAATAACCGGTGCCGTTGGTACCACTATTCAAATTGGAGACGTAGCCACCCGGCGAGTTCTCGTAACCAATGTAGAAGTTACCAGTCACCGTCACAGGGGACGCAAACGTTGCCGTGTAGAAGCCTGAAGCAGGCTGCACAGTAATCGTGGTTGAAGCCAGTGGCGTAGCAGAAGGTTGACCACCTGCGTCACCGTAGATGTGTGCAGGCCGTGTAAGCGTGCCAGCATTCGTGCCAGTAAAGATGTCGAAACTAATCACATCCATGGCCCCACTGTTCTGCACGACATAGCTGTACTCATACGCGTTCGTGCTGTTGCTTAGCGTGCCGCCGTTAGCGTTCAGGTCAGGGCAGGTCACGGGCGGTTGAGGAACCGAGCCTTCGCAGCCATCACCAAACGTATCGAATCCAGCAAGGATCACACCGCCAGGAACCTCAGCGTTAACGGTAACGGACGGAGCACCTGCTCCTGGGCGTGCTTCAACGAGTTCAACACCACCCGCACCAGGAGCGCGGTCAGCGTCAAAGCCGAAGTTGTAGATCGTGCACCACTCAAGTGCGTTGCCTGTCGGCGCGGTAAACACGACGTCAGTGCCGACCTGCGCAACAGTCCAATCGTTGGCGCCATCAGCATCGAGGTCACCAAACGAGAAGTTTGAGGCCGTAACACCGCTAGCCATAGGAACACGGAATGCCCCACCAGCGCGACTGTTGTCGACGTTGTGGACTGCGTACTCGTAGTGGTAGTTGCCACCACCAAGCGTCGTCACCTTAGCAGCAACGAAGAAGCGGCCATCATCCGTGCCATTGCTTGCCGAGTTCACCGTCGAACCAGGCCAACGACTAATCACCGAGCCGAATTGTTGGCTTTCAGCATTGTTCGAGAAGCTCCAGTTGGACCCACCAAATGACGGGTTCATACCACGGTGCGCGAGGTTGTCACCACGGTTGGCAAGGCTCTCACCTTCGTGCAGCAATTGCAGCGCGTAGTAGTAGCTAGCACCAGCCGTTGTCAGGTCGACCTCTTTGACCGTGACGCGGTTATCAACACTGTCGAAGATCGACTGACTCAGACTGCGGGTGCCGTCTGCCGGAGCCGGGTAACCAGCTTGCGACGGGTCGCCGATATCAAAGTAGCTACCAACCGGGTTCCACGTGCCGAGCCACGGGTTGATCTCTTCCGGCGGACCAAGCCAAGTCCGGCTAGCGTTGTTGCTTGCCGCGTAGGTGTCCGAGCAATCCACGCCCATCAACGATCCTGTGCCAGGGTTCTGACACGAACCACACTGGCCGTTGACATTGATCGACGTGAACGCGTGCTTGCAGAAACTCCACTCGTTGATCTGCTCGATCTTATCGTTGTGAACACGCGCGATGATGAAACCAAACATCGGGTGGTCCGGCTGCATCGCAGCAAACCACGGGATGTTGACCGAACCCGTGTTGCACATGGTGTTCAGCATGGCCATGCCGATCTCACCATTGGGGTGCGCCGGGCCGCGGCGCCCGTAATAGGTGAGGTTATTGATCACCGTCAGACGGCCATCAAGGCCGGC
>Ga0315331_10001234_pt1 | contig 19034 bp, 20 predicted proteins | sample M160m34915metaG_FD_203456 | JGI IMG/M metagenome (GOLD analysis project Ga0315331, IMG submission 203456) | Ammonia-oxidizing marine archaeal communities from Monterey Bay, California, United States - M1 60m 34915 | ecosystem: Environmental > Aquatic > Marine > Intertidal zone | place: USA...
TCTACAATTTGGGGAAAGGTTCTATGAGATTTGGGGAGCTTAAAAAAACCCTTATGCCAATCACACAACAAATGCTTACAAAGCAATTGCGTGAATTAGAGAGAGATCAGTTAATTATAAGAAAGGTTTATGAGGTAGTTCCTCCAAAAGTTGAGTATTCTTTAACCAAGTTTGGAAATTCTCTTGGTCCTGTATTAAATTCATGGTGTAAGTGGGGAACAGATAACAGCAAATTATTGAAGAGTATCTCTAGCAAAAACTAGAATCAATACAAAAAAATATGTAGGTAATGGATGAAGATATTTCAGAGGATTTCTTTAATGTATAATGCGAAAACTTAAAGCTTTAGCATAATTAAACTAATAAAAATGAACAAAGAAAACATCTATGAATTTTTAAATTCCTGGAAAGATGGAGTTATTTCAATAGGATCAGTCTATAAGTCAGATGATGATTACAAAAAAGAGGCTGCTTCTTTTATTGATAAACATTATGCATTTGATGAATCTAATGTTCTCTTTAAACCAACTTTTACCAAACAAGTTATTTTTAGAAATAACAAAGAAGATGCCCTTTCATATTTCATTAAAGGAGATATTATTGAAGACAATGGTTTTGCAATTAAACCTTGGAAGTCCATTGAGCCCTTGGAAATACATATAAATATTGAAGAAAGTTTTTCAATTGCTATGGGTGTATTAGAGCTTTCTCCATTTAATGATGAAAATCCTACAAAGATAGCTTTTACTTTTATCTTAAATGAGTTTGATGGTGCTATAAAAATAAAAGCTCACCACTCTTCCCCTATTATTAGCTAATTTCTTCTACTTAGAGATCTCCATGCTCTATTCGCTAGGTTTGAGCCAAGAATTGGACTTGCTAATTTATAGACTATTCCTGGTATAACTGCACTTTTCCCCTTCAAAGAAGCCTTTTCAGTTTCATAAACAACTTTCTCGACAGTCACCCACATCCATGAAGGTATTTTTTTATTTAAATGATCAAGGCCTGACTTTAGATGGATATCTGTTTTTACATATCCTGGCAAAGATACTGTAACACTTACATTTTTTAGCTCATCGTTTAGTGATCTTCCGTAAGCATATATAGCTGCCTTAGCGCTTGCATAGATTGATGATTTTGGCATAGGTGAAATAGCCCCTATGCTTGAAATAATTACAACTCTACTATTTATTTGAGCGCTTAGGTTAGGAATATATTTTTGAATTAAATCAATTACCCCACCACACATTAAGTAATATGCATTGTCTTTTTCTCTATCCGAATAGTTATCAGCCTTGCCATTTATAGCCTCGCCTGCACAAGCAACAATTAAATTAGGTTTATCTGCTTGCTCAAATAACTTTTCAATTGAATCTCTTTTGGTTAAATCATAAATATAGTTCTTTACATTAGGGTTATTTAGCTTGCTCACAGCCTCTAATGATCTATCTTCATTTTTGGATACAATTTGAACAGCCCACCCTTCTTTAAGGAGGTATTTAGCATAAGCAAGGCCTATACCCGATGAGCCTCCAGTAATAAGAGCAGTTTTTTTAATAGTAGTCGCACTCATTTTTAAAGCATATCAAGTTTTTTATTAAGAATATCTTTGAGATGAGGACTTTTTTCTGAGTTAATAAAAGCGTCATCAATATCCTTAAACCTTTTTTGAACTAACTGACGATAATTCGGGTGAGTAAATATATATAGTTCATTATTTAAAAGTGCTTCTATAACTCTATTAGCTACAATGGAAACGTCTATTCCACTCTCAACCATTGCTTTCGATTTTTTTGAGAAGCTATTTTCAGCTTCAATGGCATCATGGTCTAATTTATATTTTTCAGGTCTATTTCTTTCAGAGTCATAAATCCTTGTTTTCACAAAAGCAGGGCATAACACTGATACATTAATATTTTTGTCTTTAAGTTCTTCTGACCAGCCTTCAGATATAGCAATTACAGCTGCCTTCGTTGCATTGTATGCCGCACTATATGGCACTCCTCCCATTCCAGCCATCGATGCTACATTTAATATCCAACCGCCCTCTCCATGCTCTTTAATAAGAGGAACAATTGTCTTTGCTCCGAAAACAACTCCCATTAAATTCACATCAATTGCCCATTGCCAGCCTTTTGCATCTTGAGTATCTACTGGACCAGAGTCACCGCCAACACCAGCATTATTTACAACCATATGAACTTTTCCAAACTGATCAATTGATTCTTTTGCCACTTGCTGCCATTGCTCTTCATCTGATACATCTAAAGGAACTGAATGAGTTGAAATACCAAGTATTTTTAATTTATTTGCAGCACTATTTAAATTATTTTTATCAATATCAGTGAGAACAATATTCATTCCTTGCTCTCCTAGTGCTTTTGCAATTGAGAAACCAATACCTTCTGCTCCTCCAGTAACTACAGCAGTTTTACTTTTAAAATTTGACATCTAATACTCTAATTTTTTTCCCGTTAATACCAAAGTTCCAGCCCATTCATCTGATTGATTGGCTCTCCATGATTCAATTTCTTGAAAACCAGCTTTTTTAAATAAATCAATCCATTCTGACTCTCTTAGCATTAGCATAGGAGTTCCAACTTTTTCTTCCCAATCATGAGAATCAAGATTTTCATGATATAAATCTATACCTACGATGAGTCTGCCGTCGGACTTAAGCCATGACTGATAAATTTTCTTTATAGTGCTTGCAGGATCTTCTAGGTAATATAAAACCTCCATTGAGTGTATAAGATCAAATTTATCCTTTGGCTCATAAAGGTCAATATCAATATTAATGTATTCTTCGGATCCTCTGGATTTTGCATTCTCTATCATTTGACTTGCGCCATCGATACCCACAGCTTTTGAGCATAACGCAGAGCTTGAAACTTTTCTTACAACCCAACCATTTCCACAACCAACATCTAAAAAGCTAAAATTTTTATCGATTTTTTTTACCGCATATTCAAGCATTTCATCAACAGGTTTAGAGTGCCCTTCTTCCATGCCAAGATCTTTTCCAGTTTCGGCCCATTGCCCAAAGACGTCAGTTGCTTTTTTCATCGAATATTTAATATATTAAATTCTTTACTGCATCGTAATTGAAATCTTTCCAAAATGCTTATTATCTATCTGATGTTGAAATGCATCTGCCAATTTAGATAAGGGGAAAGAATCGCTTATTATTGGTTCTATCTGATTGGTTTCCAAATAATCAATCATAGCTATTTGGGATTCTTTGTTAGCCATAGATATTCCACTCATTCTAATTTGCTTAAGAAAAATCCTAGGAAGAACGATCTCACTAGCATTTGGGCCACTAAGAACACCTATTAAAGCAATATGTCCTCCGAGCTTCGTAGCTCTCACAGACTCTCCAAAGGTTCCTCCTCCTCCAACTTCAATAACATGATCAACGCCTTCATTGTTAGTTGCGGCTAATACCTCTTTGCCCCACTCAGGGGTCTCTTTGTAATTAATTACCTCATCAGCACCCAACTCTTTTAATCTGTTTAATTTTTCCTCTGAAGATGATGTAGCTATAACTTTTGCTCCCATTGATTTTGCTAACTGAAGTGCAAAAATTGATACTCCTCCAGTCCCTTGAACAAGAACGGTTTCACCAGCTTTCAAATTCCCATCATCAACCAATGCTCTCCAAGCCGTTAAGCCAGCACATGGAAGCGTTGCTGCTTGAGCAAAATTCATATAACTAGGCATTTTTGTTACTGCTGTTTCCTGAATAGCAATATATTCAGCTGCGTAACCATCCTCATGATCTCCAATGAAGCTCAGTAGTTCATATTTTGGAGGACCGCTTTGCCAATTTGGAAAGCATACACTCATAACATGATCGCCAACTTTCCAATCTTTTACATCAGAACCAATCTGAACTATTTCACCTGCTGCATCTGACAAAGGCACTCTTCCATCTTGTGTAGATATAAGACCAAGAGCAACAAGAAGATCATGGTAATTTAAACTGCTAGCTACTATCTTTATTACTATTTCATTAGCACTAGGTTTAGGCATTCTTACATCTTGTATAAAGATATTTTCTAAGCCTCCTGGGCTACTTAACTTAGCTTGTTTCATTTAGTTTAAATTTATTGCCATCATAAAAATTAAAAAATAATAAATTTTAGAAAAAAAATTTGCATACAAATACAACCCAATCAGATAAAATCCAAAAATGGTATATAAATTCTATCTAATACCAATTGCAGTAGCAATTATTTGGACTTCTTTCTCACTCTTAAATCTTACCGGATCTGATGGTAATGAGGATTTATTGAATGATGGGACATCAGTTTTATATGAACAATATGAAGATATTCCCATCCATTGTGGTGCTTATCCAGAGCTTAAAGAATGTATTGATGGTGCACATAAATCTAATCTAGACGCTGTTTTGCTATTCGGTAACAGTCAACTTCATGCTGTTAATAATATTTCTAATAAAAGTGAGCTTGTTGCATTGAGATTCCATAAAACTCGTCGCAAAGTAAATGAATATGTCGTTACGATTTCATACGGAAATGCAAATTTTGAAGAAATAAATTGGGCTATGGAAAATCTTCTAGATAAAATTAAGGTTAAAAGAATCTTCATAGCATGTGTATTTGACGACATGAGAGAGGTTGGCCTAAGGCCAGAAATGCTTGAGACAAACCAATTACAAGAAAATGCAATTAATCAAGACTTTAAAAATAGCTATATTTTTCCTGAAATACCAATTCAAGATATTTCTGAATCCTTAATAAATGAATTCTTTACAGACTCGCCTGCTTGGAATACGAGACACGAACTAAAATATAGAATAAACGTCAATTTGAGAAAAATGAGAAATTTTGTCTTTGGTATTACTCCTGAAACAAAAAGGAAAATTCTCCCTCATGCATATGAAAGAAATATTAATTATTTTTCTCAGATTTTAAAAAAAACTTCAGAAAAAGGTATTGAAACAATAGCTTATATTGCCCCTATTTTACATGATGAGGGAATTCCATATGATAAAAATGAGTATTCAAAATATAAAAATGACATTAAAGACATAACAGATTTTTATGGTGCTAAATTCATTAATCTTGAAAAAATTGTTCCAAATGAAGCTTGGGGGCTTAAACAAAATACACAGCTAAAATCAACTCTAGAAAAAGATTATATGCATTTCACAGAAACTGGACATATTATCTTAGCTAAAAGTTTAAATGAAATTATTGATGGTTGATTATGCTTTTTAATTCATGGACATATATTACTTTTTTTATCTTAGCAGCCTTAATTTTAAGGGTTAAGTATTTACCATGGAGATATTCTTTAGCTGTCTTAAGTATCTTATTTTATATTTCCTGGGATTACAGGTTTGTGCCATTAATATTGTTCATAACGATACTAAATTTTTTTAGTGCTAAATTTATAGATAAAGTAAGTAAAATAGAATTAAAAAAATTAATTCTGGCAATATCTGTTTTTATTAATTTAGCAATATTAATTTTCTTTAAATACATCCTTTTGATTCTATCTATGTTTGAATCAGTATTTGATATTAAACACTATGTTAGCCATTTTCATTCAATCATTCTTCCATTAGGGATAAGTTTTTATATTTTTCAGGCCATTAGTTATGTTGTAGACGTCTACAGAAAAGAAAGAAATGCTGAAGCGTCTTACCTTAACTTTATGTTATTTATAGTTTTTTTTCCTCAATTGATCGCCGGTCCTATTATGAGAGCTAATCAATTACTTCCTCAATTAAAAAAGCGACCTAAAATTAACAATAATGATCTTAAAATTGGAATGAGCTACTTCCTTAATGGCTTATTTTTAAAAGTAGTTCTAGCTGACAATATAAGTCCGTTTGTAGATTCTGCCTTTGACGTTAATCCTTCTCTGCTTGGATTTCTTGATATTTCAACCATGGGTTTTTTATTTGGATGGCAAATTTATTTTGATTTTTTTGGTTACAGCCTAATTGCCATTGGTAGTGCAAGGATTATAGGAATTATGCTTGTAGATAATTTTAAAGATCCATACATTTCTCAATCAATTAGAGAGTTTTGGACTAGGTGGCATATCTCACTATCTCAATGGATAAGAGACTACTTATATGTTCCTTTGTTAAGAGTTTTTTTTAAAGATCAGAGACCTTCTAATCTTAATTTACTAGTTATTTTATGTTTGTTTGTAAGCTGGTCTTTGATGGGGATGTGGCATGGTTCAAATTTATCATTTCTGATATGGGGATTAATGCATGCTGTTTTTCTCTTAATATATAGAATTAATCAAAAAATATTCCCTAATAAATTGTTCAAGAACAAAATAGTCAAGCTTATGTCATTGGGAGTAACCTTGTATGCAGTCATGATTGCATGGATCCCTTTTAGGGCAAACGATGCAAACCATACTTATGAATTATTTTTATCATTAATATCACATGAAAACTTTTTAAGCCTTGGGTTGAGAGAAGATACTTATCTGATCGCCTTCATAATTACTATCGGTTACTTTCTTTATTATTTTGTTGTGAATACATTTAAAGTGAAAAATATAAATTTAGAGTTTATTTTTATATTATTTAAAGTAATGATGGTATACATATATCTACAAGCAAAAGATCAATTTATATACTTCCAGTTTTAAATATGAATTACTTAATAGGTTTTCTAGTTGGTCTCGAGTCTTCACTTTTACTTCTTGACCAAAGGTTTTATTGGAGATCGATGATCACAATTTTTATCTTCCTGATATATGCATTAAAAAATTTCAGGTATTCTCAGCTAAGATCAAGGATATCAAAGCCATTATTTGTTACCATCATCGGATTTATTGTTTATTTTTATTTAAATTATGATTTTTATTTTTTTCCTGAGTTTTATTCAAGATGGGGTCTGACCCAAAAAATATATTATCTTTTCTCAACTCCAATCCTTTTAGTTATATTTCTTTTAATACTTGGAAGCAAAAAAACCAATCACCTTAAGGAGTTTATTTTTTCCTTCTCGATGACATTTGCTTTCTTGGGATTCCTGTTAAATGTTATCGACTATCATGGAACAGAAAATGAAAACTTCTTAGCTGTAAGATTTTTATTGCTTATTCCAATTTTTCTAGTCTATTTCAAGAATAATTTTATTAGGGTAATTTTCTTTATTACTCTTTTCAATATTAATCTATTCTACTTTAGCCGAACTATTTTAGCTGCATCTGCATTGTTTATTTTACTTCTTACCTTCAGAAAGATAATTTTTGATTCCAAAAGGATTTTTTATACTCTAAACTTTTTTGCGTGTTTTGTTTTGTCGGTTTTTCCTGTTTTATTTTTAATAGCATTTCAGGAAGACTCATATTTCACCAGTATTTTCCTTTCTGAATCCAAGGGTGTCACTGGGAGATTCTTAATATGGGCTGAAGTGCTTCTGCGTGTTTCTGAAAATGAATTCTTATTATTTGGTCATGGCTCTAATCACGACACCCTTTATTACCAATCAGATTACTTTCTAAGAAATCTTTCTTCTCATAATATGTTGTTAGAAACATTATTTAGACTTGGTATCGTTGGTTATTTATTAATGATAAGTTTATTGTTTCAAATTCTAAACTCTTGTTATGCAGGAAAGGATGATTATTCTATTCAGCTTGCATGGATATTAATTATATGCGGAATGTTCCTATCATGCTTATATGAATTTATCTTATTTGATGGCTCTGGGATATTAAATAACATAGTCTTTTGGTTTACCCTAGCAACACTTCTCGTTGGGAGTTCTTTAAATAGAAGTTCACAGGCATAAAAAATAACTATCCTGTCTTATTTTTGATTAATTTTATTAGATTTCAAAGCCCCATTAAATAATTAGAGGTATTACCTGTCAAAGAGCTTGCTGTTTTGCCTCCTTAATTCAGTTTAAGCATAATTCATATGCAAAAGCTTTTTTTATAATGCTAATCTAATTGACCTTAGCAGTCTTGGAATCAACCAAGTTACCAAAATAGAAAATATCATTCCAAGTAAATAGCTTGAAATAGTTCCAAGCATTCCTTTGATTTGAATGCTCTGTTCAAGTTGGGTTATATATATTAGTGACATGAATACTATTGCGGTAGCTAATATAGATATGAAAAATCTCTTAAAAGGCTGGCGGCTTATTAAACTTATGTTAGATAAGCCTACAAACCATCCGGTCATAACTCCTAAAAACCATATGCTGAGATCATGACCTTCATGAGACGGATAAAAAATATAAAGTATTAGCTGAAAGATAATTATAAGAATAAGCCAATGCCTTTTAGTTAATTTCTCATACCAATTATTAATAACTGCATGATGCCAAACAAACAGAATCATTGTTCCAATAAGTAATCCAGCAAAAACATCGCCAAGATCATGCACGCCTAGGTACATCCTACTAAAAGCGATTAAAATTATTGTTGAAATTGCGCCAACAGTTATCCATTTTTTTTTAAGCTCATATGCTAACAAACCCCAAAGAGTAACTGCTATCTGAGAATGCCCACTTGGCCATCCATAAGTAGTTCCGATCTTAGGATCCAACATAAGCTCTATTGCAGGTCTTGGGTCTTGAAAAAAATCTTTTAAAAATATGTTTATAAGAGCTGATATAAAAAGCATCATCGCAACTCGAGAAAATCTAGCTGGTGACCAATAAAAATATCCAAATGAAATAAATAAAATAAGAAAAGTTGGATAACCAGCTAATGAAATAGTGTCAAAAAAAATATTTAAAAAAGGCGATCTGATGCCTTCAACCCAGGACAAATCATTCCAAACTGATACAGACATTAACTATTCAAGTGAGCTTGGAACTATAAGCACCTTCCCATTTCTTCCGCCTTCCCATGCACGAGTAACAGCTTCTTCAATCTCATCAACACTATATCGAGAATCAATATTAGCTTTTAAAGTACCGTTAACAATAAGAGGTATTACCTGTCCAAAAGCTTCTTGTTTTTCTTGCATAGTTGCAGTTTGATACCATTTATAAAGCCAAAAACCTCGAAGTCGAGTGTCATTATAGATAAGCTGACCTACATTTAGCATTGGCGGCTTACCTGATAGAAATCCATAGGAAACTAATGTGCCTCCATAACCTAGGCTTTCTGCTAAACGGCCATATGTGTCACCGCCAACTGGATCAAGGGCTAACATAATTGATGCATTACCTGTTGCCTCTGCAATTTGTTTGGCAAGGTCAGGCCCATCAATTAAAACAACATCTGCTCCTTTAGCTATTAAATCATCAGCCAAACCTTCACGACGAACAATATTGACTGTTTTTATGCCTCGCTGTTTTGCTAACTGAATTACATAACCGCCAACTGCTGAATTTGCAGCACTTTGTGCAATCCATTGGCCCTCTTTTATGTCTTCAAAAGAAGTAAGCATGAGTAATGCTGTAAGAGGATTAACAGCTGACATTGCAAGCTGCTCAATCACATCGGCACCAATAGGCCCTAAATCAGGCAAAGGTAAAAAACCTGCTGCTGGACCAACTAATTCTTCTGCCCAAGTATTCCCACTAGCAAGAAGAACTAACTGGCCTTCTTTTAAAGTTTTTACACCAGCAGATATCTCAGTAACTCTGCCCACACCTTCACTACCAGGTCTTGCAGGTAGTTCAGCCTTAACACCATACAAACCAGCTATTTGTAAAAGGTCAGAAGGATTAATTGGCGCAGCTAATACTTTAACCCTTACCTCGCCACTCTTAAGTTTTTGAGATATTTCTGTCTTTACCTCAAGAACATCTGCAGGATTGCCAATCTGACTATAGCTAACATAATTTGTTGAAATGGTATGATCATGACTAATGCTTTGATCAGCTAAAACAAAGCTGCTAAGAGTAAATATAAAAATAAGGTTTTTATATATAGAAAAATTTTTCATGGTGATCCCCTAAATTATTGTTATTTTTTAAATAGCAAAGATTGTATTTAATTATCGTTACGATGCCTTAAATTAATATTATATGCAAACAAGACGGATCAACTATTTTCTTATACCGGTGAATTCTTAGCCTTAATACCATCCCGCTCAAACCATTTTCCAAGATAAATGCCTATAAATGACCAGAATGCAGCCATACAAGCGCCAACAGCAGCAACAGCACCCAAACCTAGACCCAAACCTTGTGTGAGTCCAGTGAAAAGCCAAGCCATGAGCATATCACTTCCACGATAAGCAACAATATCTATCACGGGCTTTGCCTTAAAACGGCTTTCTCGGTCAACTCGGGTGAATAACATTTCACGAGCAGGTCGAGTAATTGCATAGTTACCAGCCCGGCGAATAATTTGCAGGATAACCACAACACCCAATAAGGGTGATATAGCCAATACCAGTAAACCAATACAAATCATCACAGGAACCAAAGCAATGGTTAATGGCATACCAAATCTACTGACAATCCGACCAGTTGCAAATAATCCAGTCAAAATTGCAAGAATGTTAACCGCTAGATCCATTTGGGCCCATATCACAGAGCGCTCCGGGCGACTAAGATCACTTAAGAGATTTTTTAATTCAAAGTATACAAAAGAGCTAATGCCAGTATATAAAAAAATAAAGGCACCAATAGACAATAAATATGGATTTGAGAAAAATAATTTAAAGCCTGCCAGTGGATTGCCACCTATTGAAAGATAAGATGCAGTTTGACTATGTTCTTCTCTGGTTGATTCAGATATTTTTAATGATTGTAGATAAAAAATTATTGGAATTGGTATTAAGACCATCATGCTAGCAATTAACATTAAATTATCTGTACCTAGAGACAATGAGAAAAAAGCAGTTATAGATGGCCCAATTAAGCCACCTACACTAGCACCTACAGCTATAACACCAAAAAGTCTTCCTGATTGTTCCTTGCTAAATAGCTCTGACATAAAGCTCCAAAAAACTGAAATATGGAAAAGACTGAATACACTAACCCAAACATAAAATGATTTATCAATAAAAGTTCTATCTTCAAACATAGAGCCTAAAAAATAAAAAATTATGAATGAGCCTGCGAAGATTCCATACATTGCTGGCACTAATAATTTAAAGCGAAACTTTGAAACCATGATTCCATAAAACGCTACGATCGTTGTGCTTATAAAAAAATTAAGGGTCCATAGGAAACTTACTTCTGCATCGGTCCAATCACTAGCCATAGCGTCACGAACTGGGCGTAAAATGTAATATGCCGACATAAGCACAACAACAATTAAAAAGGAAAAAACTACAGCTTTGATCTCACGCTCTTTGATCATTGAGATCTTTTTTAAGAAATTTTTCATTTAGTTTTCTTCTTCAAAGAAAAAAACAACAGAATAGCCTTTTTCCTCAAGACAGTTTTCAAGATTCTTATACTCGCTTAACTCAGAGACTGCATCTGCAGAAGCATAAGTTACCCATCCTGCAGCAGTTATCACAACCATACCGGGTAATAGAATTGAAGAAATAACTCCTCCAGTTGTAGCTAAATCAATTATACCTGCTAATCCTGCGAGTCCATAAAAACCACCGAATACCTTCATTGGAGTTTTTATTTTTCTAGCCTTTCCTTCAACTTCCGCTAAACAAACATAGATATGATCATTAATTAAGTCTACTGATTTATCAGGTTCAATTAATACATATGCTGGAGTGCCTTCAATATGAACAAATTTATTCTTTTCTGGAGCAGAACTTGCTGTGTTAACAGCACAAGATGTTACTAACAACAATGAAAGTACACCAAATAATACATGTCGTCCAAATAAACTCATTTTAAAATATTATCAATTCTATTAATTTAGCTGATACTCAATATATACTAATATTTATAATAGGGGGGGTATTATTTTATGAACTTACTTAATAATAAAAATCTCAAATGGAAGCGCTACAATGAGGGTGATAAATTTGATTACCCTATTGACTATTCTGAAGCTATTCTAGATGCCAGAGAAGATGGACGCTTGGAGATTTTAGTTAAATGGGAGCCAAATTGTTATTGTCATTTCCATAGACATACTGCAGAAATAAGCTCTTTGGTTTTGGAAGGTGAGCTTGAAGTCACAGATATAGATATCAAAACAGGTAAAGAGTTAGGTAAAAGAGTTAGAGTTGCAGGAGATTTTGTACATAAAGAACCAGGTGATGTACATATGGAACAAGGGGGAGAAAATGGTGCGTTGGTTCTCTTTAATATCTATGCTCCAAAAGGTGAAGGCAAGTTAGCAGAATCTCTAAAAAAAGATGGGAGTGTTATAAACACCTCAACCATGGAAAAAATTTTAAGAAAACGTAAATAATTAGATTTATAGAATGTAGTTTACTCCCACTCAATATTAGGGGTAGAAAAAACCTTTTTAGAACAATGGTTTACAAGGGGCATTTTGTAGTTTGTAACTACTTTGTAACTCTTGCTTATTTTTCTTACTTTCATAACTTCTCAAAACCCTTGTAATATCAACACTTTAGCAGATGATGAGTTACAAACATTGTAACCTTAATGAGGTTCTATTCATTTTATATTTATCCAATAATTCTTTTTAACGCCGTTAAATGAAGCTTGAAAGATTTTCTTCCCTTAGTCGTCAACGACACCCAAGTTCGTTGGCGAGTAAATTCTATCTTTTTTGATAGTTGAACATAATTTGCATCTTCCAGCACCTTTAGATGTTTTGAAAGCACTGAATCACTTACATCAAGTTGTTCTCTAATAATCTGAAATTCCAACTCTTTTGAAGAGTCTAATAAAGCACATATTTGTAGGCGATTTGGTGCATGTATGACAGTGTCGAATGTTGCCTTATTCATTATTTTTGATTCCCTACTAAATATTCACCAGTAGGATATTTATATAGTAGATATGCCATATAACCACCTGAAATTAATGCGGCTATGTGAGGTGCGTATTCGATCCCTTCATAAACTCGGAATTGTCTTCCAAAAATGAGAATAACCGCAAATATAAGAAGTGAAACAAGCTCACTTTTTATCCTCTCGTTTGAACGAGGTAATATATTTATCTTTATGCCCAAAAGACGAAAGGTGTATAAAGAAAAAGCTAGAAATATACCAAAGCTAGCCATTCCTATATACATGCCCAAAGCCCACAGATTGTCATGCTCTGTCATCCCCCAGCTAAAAACAACAAGGGAGTAACTTAAGCTTATTAATGTTATTAGAAGTAGCGGTATTCTGAATGATTTGATTGCGTCACGCTTGGTTGAGTCTACTGATTTTAATGTCGCAGCCGCCTCTTCTTTGGATATAGTTTGTTTTTCATTATTCATCTCTTCTTTTCCCATAATTTATGTTGATGAAATAACTATACCATTAACTTTCCATAATGGAAAGTGATAACTTTCTATATTGGAAAGTAATTGATTTTCTTTTGTTGACTCTACACTAATTATGAATCGCAATAGTCGTGTAAGTTTGTAACAGAGTTTGTAACTGCTACGAAGGAAAGGAGTCTACAGAAGAGTTTGTCACAGGTTTGTAACTGCTTTTAGAGTGCTAAACCCTTTAAGCATAAGGTTTACGAGGAGCCCTACTACTCCCACTCAATAGTTGCAGGCGGTTTACTGGAAATGTCATAAACCACCCTACTTACCTCTTCTATTTCATTAACTATTCTATTGGACACATGTTCTAAAAACTCATAAGGTAAGTGAGCCCATCTTGCGGTCATGAAATCTACTGTTTCGACTGCTCTAAGACCAATTACTTCTGCATACCTTCTCTCATCACCAACAACTCCAACTGATTTAATTGGAAGATAAACAGCGAAGGCTTGACTTACTTTATCGTAGAGATCTGCTTTTATAAGCTCTTGGATAAAAATATGATCTGCCTCTTTTAGTACAGTTGTTTTTGCTTTTGAAATTTCACCAATTATTCTTACTCCAAGACCAGGTCCTGGGAAAGGATGTCTATTGAGCATCTCAGCAGATAAACCAAGCTCAACGCCCATTTTTCTAACCTCATCCTTAAATAAGTCACGAAGAGGCTCAACAAGATCCATCTTCATTTCATCAGGCAATCCGCCGACGTTATGATGAGATTTTATTACCCTAGCCTCCTTAGACTCTGAGCCAGAAGACTCAATGACATCAGGGTAAATAGTGCCTTGAGCTAGGTAGTTGATATCTTTCAATTTTGTTGCTTCGGCATCAAATACATCAATGAAGGTTCTGCCTATTATTTTTCTTTTCTGCTCTGGGTCCGATACACCCTTAAGATGTCTTAAAAAAACCTCTTCACTGTCAGATTTGATAACATTTAGACTCATATTTTCTTTAAAGGTTGTCATTACCTCTTCAGCTTCTCCCTTTCTTAAAAGGCCGTTATCAACAAATACGCAAGTAAGATTTTTGCCAATTGCTTGATGTAATAATGCAGCTGTAACTGAAGAATCAACTCCCCCGGATAAACCTAATAAAACTTTCTGATCTTTTACTTGATCTTTAATTTCTTGAATCCTTTGGCTGATCAAATCATCCATCTTCCAATCTTGTTTAGCATTGCAAACATTAAATATGAAATTATTTAAGATCACATGACCATCATTGGTATGGGTAACTTCTGGGTGGAATTGCAAAGCAAATATTTCCTTGCTCTCGTGCTGCATAGCAGCAATAGGTGCATTAGTTGTTGATGCAATTAATTTAAAATTATCAGGCAAGTCTTGAACTTGATCGCCATGACTCATCCAAACATTTAACTTATCACCTATTCCATCGAAAATTTTCGATTCACTTTCAATATTTAACTCAGCATGACCAAACTCTTTATGACTTGATGAAATAACTTGGCCTCCCATTTGCTCTGCTAGCGTTTGCATCCCATAACATATGCCAAGTAAAGGTATATCCAAATCAAAAACTATCTGAGGAATTCTTGGTGTAAAGCTTTGTGTCACTGACTCAGGTCCGCCTGAAAGAATGATACCAACCGGATTGATATCTTTAATTTTATTTTCATCAATATCCCAAGGAAGAATTTCCGAATAGACATTTGATTCTCTAATTCTTCTAGCAATCAATTGGGTATATTGAGAACCAAAATCAAGAACTAATACGGTATCAATACTTTTCTTGCTAATAGAAAGATCAGACATTTAATCTTTTAACCTCTTTGATAATTTGGTGCTTCTTTGGTAATCATTACATCGTGAACATGACTTTCTGCCATACCGGCATTTGTAATTTCAATAAACTGACTATCCTTTTTCATTGCATCAATAGTTTTACAGCCAACGTAGCCCATACTTTGTCTAACTCCTCCAATTAATTGATTAATAACATTTATTACTAGGCCTTTGTAAGGCACTCGCCCTTCAATACCCTCTGGTACAAGCTTCTCTGGATCAATATTATCTTGTAGGTATCTATTCGAAGCCTCTTTTCTATCTGTCATAGCTCCAATAGAACCCATACCTCTATAAGTTTTGAAACTCCTGCCTTGGAATAACTCAACTTCACCTGGAGCTTCCTCAGTTCCAGCAAAAACACCACCCATCATCACAGAATCTGCTCCAGCAGCTATAGCTTTTGCAATGTCACCAGAGAATCTGATGCCACCATCAGCGATAATTTTTACACCTTTTCCCTCAAGGGCATCTCTAATAGTCAATATTGCAGTAATTTGTGGCACTCCGATTCCAGCAATTATTCTAGTGGTACAAATTGAGCCTGGACCCATACCAACTTTGATAGCATCAGCTCCAGCATCTACTAACGCCAAAGCGCCTTCAGGAGTTGCTACATTACCGCCAATAACTTCGATATCTGGAAAGTTATTTTTAACTTCTTTAATGGTTTGAAGAACATTCTCAGAATGACCATGGGCACTATCAATTACAAATAAATCAACACCAACTTCATGCAGGGCTTTTGCTCTCTCCAGGGTATCTGAACCAGTGCCAAGTGCTGCTCCAACCATCAACCTTCCTGATGAGTCTTTTGTTGCATCAGGGTGTTCAGCTGATTTTTCAATGTCTTTCATGGTTACAAGACCACTTAATGAATTATCAACATCAAGGACTAAGATCTTTTCAATCCTATTCTCATACATCAATTTTTTTACTGAATCCTGAGATGAACCCTCTGCAACTGTCACAAGCTTTTCCCGTGGCGTCATAATAGTTGAAACAGTATCTGTCATATTATCCGCATATCTAAAGTCTCTGCTAGTGACAATACCCTTCAGCTCACCATTATCAACAACAGGCATTCCAGAAATATTTAACTCGGTCGTTAACTGCTGTAATTCACTTATGGACTTACTAGACTCAATTGTAATTGGATCTCTGACAACGCCGCTTTCATACTTTTTTACAGCTCTTACCTGATTAGCTTGCTCTTCTATATCATTATTTTTATGTATTATGCCTATACCTCCAGCTTCAGCTAAAGCAATAGCCATCCTAGATTCTGTAACAGTATCCATGGCTGCAGAAATAAGAGGTATCTTTAAAGATATATTTTTTGTGAGTTTTGTTTCGGTTGATGCTTCGCTTGGAATAAAGTCACTAAAACGCGGTAGCAAAAGTACATCATCGAAGGTGAGAGCTTTTAATTTTACTTTGTCCATGTTGGATTATACCAAGACTATATGGAAAAAAAAATTACTTGAGATTGTTTAATATAATATTTTTAAAAAATAAGGCCAAGAATATATATCAAGGTTAGACCAGCATTAAGAACAACTAAGGATTGTTCTTTCCATAAAATACCCACTACTACCCATATTGTATTAGCTGAAATAAATGCCCAGTGATGCAATTCAAGCTCTGGTACAAAACTAGCTAATGAGGCAGCCAGAATAAGAATTCCAGTAGCTATCCAAGCAAGAGATTGATATGGTTTTTCGTTTTGTTCCATTTTTTTTATTCCTTATGATTGAAAAAGTTGATCGGTTTTAGCTGCGCATATGAAATCATTTTTATGCAGTCCATTGATTTTATGCGACCACCAACTCACAAATACTTGGCCCCACTCTAATATAATCTTAGGATGATGCCCTTCAGCCTCTGCCATTTCTGCAATAGCATTTGTAAATGAAACAGCTTCATCATAACTTTCAAAGTTATATTTTTTTACTAGCATATCGCACGGATCAGTATTGATAGCCCACCCATCTATATCCTTTAACAATGTTTCTTGCTCGCCAGCACTGACTATAGGTGCGTCCGCTCTACATGCTTCGCAGGTTAGATCACATAGATCAGCCATTTAATTTATACCGCCTTTAGTTAACTTTGATGGATCTAGTAACTTATTCAGCTCATTTAAACTTATTCCAGTTTCTTCATGTGCAACATCAATAATTGACCTTTGTTCTTTATAAGCTTTTTTAGCAATAGCTGCAGCTTTGACGTAACCTATTTTTCTATTAAGTGCGGTTACTAAGATAGGATTTTTTGATAATGACTCTGCAATATTTGCTTGATTAACTTTAAATGTTTTTATTGCTTTATTTGCAAGCAAAGGCATTGAATTTGCCATAAGAGTTATGCTCTTTAGTAAGTTATATGCAACCACAGGAAGCATTACATTAAGCTGAAAATTCCCACTTTGCCCTGCCACAGTAATAGTTGCATCATTACCGATAACATCAGCACATGCCATGGCAACGGCTTCCGGAATCACGGGATTAACTTTACCAGGCATAATACTGCTTCCTGGCTGTAGTGCTTCAAGCTCTATCTCGGACAAACCTGTTAGAGGTCCGCTATTCATCCATCTTAAATCATTAGAAATCTTCATTAAAACTACACTCAAATTCTTCACTGCAGAGGACAATTCAACAGCATTGTCAACAGAACTCAATCCTTGAAAGAAATTTTTGGCTTGTTTAGTTTTTAAGCCAGATAAAGAATTTACTTCATTGCAAAAATACTTTGAAAAATCTTTATGGGTATTTATCCCAGTTCCAATAGCGGTTCCACCTTGTGGCAGCTCAAGCATCCTATTACTAGCTGCTTTTAAAGATTTTTTAACGCTTGTTAGTTGAGCTTTCCATCCTGAAAGTTCTTGAGAAAAATCAATTGGCATAGCATCCATTAAATGAGTTCTACCCGTTTTAACATTACCCTTAACTTCTTTCATTTTTGAATCAATTGCATCAATAAGAATATCCAAATTAGGAAGCAGCAGTCTTTCCATATCTAGCAATGAACTTATGCAAATAGCAGTAGGTATAACATCATTTGAACTTTGGCTCATATTTACATCATCATTAGCTCCAATATCTATTTTAGATTTTTTGGAAGCAATATTTGCAATAACCTCATTCGCATTCATGTTAGTGCTTGTACCAGAGCCGGTTTGAAATACATCTAATGGAAATGAATTATCATGTTCGCCTTTAATTACAGTTTTTGCTGCAGATTTAATAGCATTTGCTTTTTTTGCACTTAATAGTTTTAATTTTTGGTTTGCTGCCGCTGCAGAAAATTTAATAATGCCAAGTGCTTCAATAAAGGATCTTCCAAAAGGGAAGGCAAATTTTATACCACTGATTCTAAAGTTCTCTAATGCTCTTTGCGTTTGTGCTCCCCATAAAGCATCTTCAGGGACTTTTACATCTCCTAGGCTGTCTTTTTCAATTCTATATTTCATATTTAAACCAATATTTGATAAGCTATTTTATCATTCAAACTTATTTGGTGGAGAAAAGAATGTCAAATGTTACGCCTATTAAAATCAACTTAACTGATGGTAGATTGCCTTTAAAGAAAAAAGGTCTTGAAATGAAGGAGTTCGCCAATGTTGCTGAAATAAGAAGGGATCAGCTTGAGAAATTAGCGGCTGGTTTTAGGTTCTTTGCTCACTGTGGTTTTAATGAGGGTGTAGCTGGTCATATTACTTACAGAGACCCTGAATTCCCTGATCACTTTTGGGTTAATCCATTAGGTGTTCATTTTTCTCAAATATCTGTATCAGATTTAATTCTTGTTAATCACGATGGAAATGTTGTTCAGGGAGATAGAGATGTAAATGTTGCTGCATTTGCTATTCATTCAAGA
>Ga0315331_10001235_pt1 | contig 19029 bp, 25 predicted proteins | sample M160m34915metaG_FD_203456 | JGI IMG/M metagenome (GOLD analysis project Ga0315331, IMG submission 203456) | Ammonia-oxidizing marine archaeal communities from Monterey Bay, California, United States - M1 60m 34915 | ecosystem: Environmental > Aquatic > Marine > Intertidal zone | place: USA...
ACATAGGCGCTGCGGGCCGATAGACGAACGGGTGCCATATCAAACATGCCGCTGGCTAGCATGGCTCCCTTAATGGCTTTTGGTGCCGACGCTCCTATCCGGGCAAGCGCAATGGCTGCCATATGCGCGCCGGATGAATGGGCCGACAGATAGACTTGGTCTGCGTCCCCGCCTAGTTGCTGCGCATTACGTGCAATCCAAAGAACGGCGTTCGTGATCTGGTCAGCAACGGGCATCAGATCACCGTCATGGTCCTGGACCCAATCAAAATCCAGAATCGCCATATGCGCGCCTGCCTTGGTGAAGCACTCGGCGAGGAAAGCGTATTGGGCGGCAGTCGTAGCTTTCCACGCGCCGCCATGGACGAATATCTGGATCGGTCTTGCGTCGCCCGTTGTGCGATAAAGATCAAAGGCGGATTTAGTCGCTGGCCCATAAGGCAGTCTTTCCGGTATGGGCATTCGGTTCCGTGCGATTTCGCTGTTAGAGTCATAGCGCGCTGCGACGGTGGCCATGTTCGCTGCGTAGACGGACTGGTGGTAGGCATCATCCAACTCTTTTTGGGTCATGCCGCCCCACACTTTGGACGCGTTGGCTGGCCGGTCAGTCATTGTCAGTGGTTGTCCAAATAAAACGATATCGCCATAGCGATCTGATCATGCTGGCTTTTCGTTGAGCGCGCTGACGTAGGAAAATGCGCCCGGTGAGCCATCGACAATAATACTTTCGCCGCTGAGATATGACGCCCGGTCGGATGCGGCGAAGGCGATCATGTCTGCAATTTCCTCCGGCGTGCCCCACTGCGCGCCCCGGGGCAATTTTTCAGCCTCAAGGCGGGTGCGAAGCGCATCAGCTTCCGCCGCAGTCAGATCGCGCCCAAGCGCTTCACGTTCCCATTTTTCGAAGCGGTCTGGCGTCATAACGACGCCTGGAATGATGCAAACGACCCGAATTTTATGGGGCTTGAGTTCCGCTGCCAAATCGTTAGAAAATCGAAGCTCCGCCGCTTTCGCAGGGCCAGTGCAGGTAGAGCCCGGTGGGAATGCTGTTTTAACGGCAGTGCGCCCAGACACATTGATGACTGACCCACCGCCGCGCTTGATCATCCCTGGAACTAAGCGCTGCGTCAGGCGGAATTGTGCGAAGAAATTGATCGCCATGCCATCGGTCAGATCATCATCGGTCACTTCCAGAAATGGTTTATACGTGCCGGTGCCAGCATTGTTGACGAGGATATCAATACCGCCATATTCGCGTTCGACATGAGCGCTTAGTCGGTCGAGATCTGCGATTTTGGTCACGTCAACTTGGATTGCGTCAACGCCCAACCGCTTCGTAGCGCTATCAAGATGCTCTTGTCGGCGCGCGGCGATGATGACTTTTGCCCCTTCGGCTATCAGGCACTCTGCCGTTGCCAGGCCAATGCCCCGACTGCCGCCAGTGACGACCGCCACTCTGCCAGCCAACCCTAAATCCATGCCCTGATTGCTCCCGATTTCTGATTGCTAATAAACCCACTGCTATAATGACATATTCAGGTGATTTTCTAAAGCGTCCAAAGCGTTCTCCGCTGCTTCTAGCGCCCCTTCAGTGCAACTTCGGTTCCGTCGAAAAGTAATGCGGCCCCCCACAGCTTGGTCATTGGGGCAGGCGACGATAGCTTGGGTGCGCATAGAGGGCGCTTTATTTGCTTCGGTGGACGTGTGCGGACCAAATGCTGCCGCAATAGCTGTTCATCGCTTCGGCCCTCTGGCGAAACGCCAATGAATCCGAAAAGGGCATAGGGGCCGCCGTCCGCTTCTGAAATGTCGTGAATTTCGACCATTGGGCCAAACCGGCTTGATGCATTGCCAGACAAGCCGGACTCGCGCCAAAACGCTGTACCGTAAACGGCGACGGCCTTAGCTTGTCCGGCTATTCGGGTCTTTACGCTCTGCATCGCTTGGGTCGCCTGGAGTGGCAGGGGAGGTGAAAACGTAATTTCAGCCGCGATCCGTGGCGGTAGGGCTAAGACAACGCTGTCGGCGGTGAGGATATCTCCATTGTTCAGGGCGGCACTTATGCCTTCTCTGACTCTCGTCAGCGTTTCGACGCGGGCATTCGGGCGGGTGCGGGAGCTCGAAAAATTTCCAGCATGGGCTTCGGTTATCGCAGCCAACCCACCCTCCAACTGCCAAGAGCCTTCCATGGAGGCAAAGCCGCGTCCGCATTGAACGCGTCCGCACGCATCTTCAAACAATAAATCACCATCGGCATATTAGTCGAACTTTTCAAAGCCCAATTGGTCTATAAGCGCGGCGATGCGCGGTTGACCGAGGCAAAAACCACGTTGGCCCCATATCAAAAGGGCTAGCCTCGTGTTGCTCGGTCATTATGCATCCGCCAAAGCGGTGTTGGGATTCGATTAAGAGGTATTCGCGGCTTTTTGCTTCGAGCGCGTTTGCAAGGGCGAGGCCGGACAAGCCGCCGCCAATAATCATCTTTTTCATGGCTTATGTAACTCGATTGACCCAAACTGCGGTAACCATAGCGGGTTCATGACGTGCGGCGTCGACGTGAGGCTCGGTCTGTCTCATACTGTGCGTGAACTGAACAGATGGGGAGTGCGCCTGATGCATAAATGGATTGACCATATCGTTGTCCGCGTTGAGAACCTTGACGAGGCTGTAAAAGACTATACCGACCGTCTTGGCTTCACTGTCACGAAACCGCCAATGGACCAGCCGGAGATTGGTTTGCGTCGTGCCGTGCTTGAATTGGGTACTTCAGGGACGTTTATCGAACTGGCAGAGCCGCTTGGTAACAAGAGTGAAATTCGCGCAGGCCTCGACAAGCGGGGCGAAGGTGTGCACTTGGTAGCGCTTGCAGTCGCAGACCTTGATGCCGCGAAATTAGACATGAAAGCCCGCGGTGCCCGGGTCATAGATGCAGGCAAACAGGTCTTCCTTCATCCCAAAGAAGGCCATGGCGTCATGTATCAATTGATTGAACGGAAGTAGCCGCCGCCCAGCTTTGCCCGCTATTTGATTTACGCTCTATAGGAGCTTCGGCATGTGGTCGAACCCGCGCATTCCGTATCAGATGACCTGCCAACGCAAGCGCTTAGAAGCGCCAGGCGGGAAGCCGATAATCGTCAATCTGTGCATGAATGTGGAATATTGGCCTTATAACAAGCCAATGCCGCGCGGTGTTCTGCCGCCGCCCCATGGCGCGCTGATTGAACCACCTGATGTGCCAAATTATTCCTGGGTGGAATATGGCATGCGGGCGGGCATGCCACGCTTTATGACCATGCTGGCTGATCGCGGCCTGAAGGCGTCTGCTTTGACGAACGCGCAAGTGGCAGACGTCTACCCCGCACTCATGGATGAGATGGTCAAAGCGGAGTGGGAGCTGGTCGGTCACGGCTGGCAGCAGCAATCTTTAAAACAGGCCGATGATGAGGCGAATGTAATCCGGCGTTCGCTCGCTCGGTTGAAAGAATGCGATGGCGAGCAGGTGCGCTGCTGGCTAGGCCCAGGCCTGGGCGAAACCCATGACACCGTTGACCATTTGAAAGCCGCCGGCATCGATTTCTTACTGGATTGGGTGGTTGATGACCTGCCGTATTGGATCCGCACCAAGCACGGGCCAATGGTGGGGCTGCCTTATACGCTTGAGCTGAATGACGTCCCAGTTTACGCGATCAAGAATTCTTCGACGGATGAAATTCTGAAACGGTTGGAGGCAACTCTCGCGATCTTTGAACGGGAGACTGAGCAGAACCCACGGGTTCTTACGTTCGGCCTGCATCCGCACATCATCGGCGTGCCTCATATGGCCTATTACTTTGAGAAAGCGTTGGACCTGCTGCTGGAGCATCCGCAAACGGTTTTCATGACGTCCAGCCAGATCGGCGACTGGTTCGTTGAGGCTGATGGGACAAATGGTGCGGAAGTAGCCCTGTACACTGATACGCCGCCGCCTTTGCCGTACTAATTTCGCTGGTGGGGGCGGACCTGCCAGGCCACAAGATAGACCAAGGCCAATCCTACGACCGCCGCAATCCAACTTCTGTAATCCTGGTAAAGCAGGCCTGCGGCGCAGACAAATATGGCGAGGCGGATGAAAAATCCGATACGCCCAACGCCATAAAGATAGCCCTCGAAGCCCGCCGCGAGCAGAACGATGGCAAGCGAGCAGGCAGCTATTACGGCGATAATCTCACCCACATCTTCGCCACGCAGGATAAGCGCTGGCGTCAATACTAGGATGAACGGCAGAACGAACTTGATCGAGCCAAGTCGCATGGCCGTTATCGCCGTTTCCATCTGCTTCGATCCCGCGATTACTGAAGCGGCGACGGCCGCCAGGGCCACCGGCGGTGTGATGTAGGAGAGCATGCCCCAATAGAGAATGAACAGATGGCTGGCGACCGGATCAATGCCAAACTCGATTAGTGCAGGTCCGAGTACAATCGCCAGGAAAATATAGCAAGCGCTGACCGTCACACCCATGCCAAGGACAAAGCTCGTGATCGCACCCATGGCGAGCAACAGCCAGAGGTTGCCTTGCGCAATACCTACCAATTCGCGGCTGAAGGCCCCGCCAACACCCGTGAAGGCAAGGGAGCCGACAATGACGCCCACACCCGCCAGAATCGCGACGATATTGGCGATTGTCCGGGTTGATTCTTCGATCAGCGCCAGGAATTGCTGGAAGCCAAAGCGGTCGCTCTTGCGAAATAAAGCGGCAGAGGCGATTAGGATAATGGTCGCAAAGTAGGGCGCATAGATTTCTAACCGCGCGAAAACTAGGAAGTAGACCAAAACAACCAGACTAAGCAGATAGTACCAGCCCTGCTTCAAGGTGGCTGTAAGGCTTGGGATTTCCTCTGCTGGCTGGCCCCTCAGCCCATGGACTGCCGCATGGCAGTCCACCTGAAGCAGCAATGCGGCATAGAACAGGATTGAAGGGACGGCGGCGGCGATGACGATATCGCTGTACGGGATGTTTAAGAACTCGGCCATAATAAAGGCCACCGCGCCCATCACGGGGGGCATCAGGGTTCCGCCTGTCGATGCGCAGGCTTCAACTGCGCCTGCATAGGGGGCGGAATACCCTGCGCGTTTCATTGTCGGTATCGTGAGCCGTCCTGTTGTGACCACATTCGAAATAACGCTGCCTGAGAGAGAGCCAAAGAATCCGCTTGCCAATACAGCGACCTTGGCCGGACCGCCCCGGCTGCGCCCCAAGATCGCCGCTGCAAAGTTCATGAAGAACGCACCGCCACCAGTCACCACAAGGGCCGCGCCGAAGATGAGAAAGCCGATCAGAATGTTGCCGGCAACGCGCATCGGTAAGCCGACAATGCTCTCAAATCCCATGGCATAGGCGCGCACCAGTTCCGTCGGCGTTTTGCCTACACCCCAAAGGAAACCCGGTGCCTGCTCCGCCCAGAGTGGGAAGGTAAAGAAGACTATGCAAACAGAAAAAAGCACGATGCCCCCAGCCCGACGCACACCTTCAAGTGCGAGAAGGCAAAGCGCAGCGGCCATTAGCGTCGGTTTTAGTGGTGCGATAGTGTCCCATCCTCGCTCAATGATCTCACCGCCATGATAGGCGTGATAGAGGCCAACATAGAGCGTGCCAATGAACAGGACCCAATCATAGATTGGCACATGGTTCTCATGCCGTTTAATGGCTGGGAAGAGCAGGAAGGAGAGGGATAAGAAGATGGCGATCAGAAGGTAGTAATAGGCATTATCTATCAGGATGAACCCTGCCGGATTGATCCCGAAACTTTGATTGATGGCGACCGCGATGCCCAGCGCGCCAAGGATGATTGTAATCCAATAAACCAGCGCCCCGCCGCGTCCGCTTACCGTTTCGAAGCTGGCCGTTTCTAGCGCACTCGCGTCGTCATCCTGGTCATCTGCCATTGTGGGTCCATCGTCAGAATAATTATGCCAATTTGGCGTCCGATGACGGGCAGGCTGACAACTCTGTCCGACGGTGATGCGTCTATCGATTAGATGTTATGGTGTCTTGTTTTGGTTTGAGGCTTCAAACTGGAAGCCTTTGTACCCGGCTGCAACGATCTCCTCACAGGTTTGGCGGTAGGCGCCAACGCCTGCGATATATGGCATAAATAGCCTAGGCTTGCCCGGAATATTAGCACCCATGTACCAAGAATTCGCCTGGGGGAAGAGCGTCTTGTGAGCGACCACTTGTACGTGGTCGACCCATTCATTCTCAGCCTCTAACTCAGGCTCAATCGACTGCAGGCCTCGGCTACGCATATGGATGATCGTGTCGACCACAAGGTCCACGTGCTGTTCAATCGAATTGATCATATTGCCTTTAACCGAAGGACTGCCTGGGCCAGTGATCATGAACAGGTTCGGAAAGCTCGCGGACATGAGGCCAAGATATGTGCGCGGGCCCGCTTCCCATTTTTGCTTCAAGGCCAAGCCGTCGCGGCCCCGAATATCGACATTAAATAAGGTGCCGGTCATGGCGTCAAAACCGGTGGCGAACACGATGGCGTCAAATTCGAACGTCTGGTCGCCAACGGGAAAGCCCGTCTCCATCATCCGTCCAATCGGCATCTCACTGATGTCCACCAGGTCCACATTGTCCCGATTAAAGGTCTGATAGTAGCCGTTGTCGATGCAGATGCGCTTGGTGCCGATGGGATGCGTGGTAGGGCAAAGGATTTCAGCTGTCGCAGGGTCTTTGACTGTTGCGCGGATTTTAGCGCGGACGAACTCAGCCATCGTATCGTTTGAGGATTTGTTGGTGAGGATGTCGTTGAATGACCCTAAAAATGCGCCTGTGCCGGCTTCCCATCGTGTTTCATAAGTGGCTTGACGTTCGGCCTCGCTCACATCCAAGGCCGATTTGTCATTCACTTCGCGCAACACGCCGTTTGGCATGTACCGCATTTCCCGGCGCTTTTTAGCGTAGTCCGATTTCCAAGTTTCAGCGTATTCCGGCGTCATAGGTTGGTTGCGCGCCGGGATGGAGAAGTTGGCCTGGCGCTGGAACACTGTGAGGTGCCGCGCTTCCTCGGCAATCTCCGGGATCGCCTGGATGGCGGAGGACCCGGTTCCAATCACGGCCACGCGCTTGCCCGCAAAACTCACCGGCTGCCGGGGCCAATTGCCAGTGTGGTAGGTCTCGCCTTTGTAGTCCGTCAGGCCTTCAAACTGCGGAACCTGTGCAGTTGAAATACAGCCGCCTGCCATGATGAAATGCTTGGCTGTAATGGTTTCGCCTGTATCGGTCTCAATCCGCCAAATCTGCGCGCTCTTATTATAGTGGGCGGCGCAGACTTCCGTTTCAAACGTGATGTATCGCCGAAGATCGAACGTGTCCGCCACATGGTTGGCATAACTCAGGATATCTGCTTGGGCGGAGAATTTTTCTGGCCACTTCCATTCCTGCTGTAGGTCTTCATTAAAGCCGTAGGAGTACTGCATACTTTCAACATCGCAGCGCGCACCCGGATATCGGTTCCAGTACCAGGTGCCGCCTACACCATCACCGCGCTCGAAACATCTGGCGGAGAACCCTGCCTTCTGGAAACGGTGCAGCAAATAGAGGCCAGAAAATCCGGCGCCGACGATAAGAACGTTAACGTCAGGCTGTGTGACGGTAGAAGCGGACATGCATCAATTCCTATGATCCTGCGGCGGCCAGATTATATCCGTTAAATACTGCTCGACGATGCTATTGTCAGCCTTGAGGGCCGCACCCGTTCCTGACTATTTGACCTCACCCTTTTCCATAATGGGCACCTTGTCGGAAAGATACAGGATGAAGCCCAGATTCTGTTCGGCGAGGATGATGGTAAGCCCGCTTTCTTTCAGCAGCTTCGCCTGCCCCCATTGCCGCGAGCGCTGCAGCGCTCGCTAAAAACCATTTCATAATGCTTCTCCCTGATTGTTAGCGCCTTTACCGGCGGCAACAAAAAAAGTATGAGCGGCATTTTGCACAGGCGTCAATCAGGCTGCTTTCCGGAGTCCAGTGGCATCCGCATCTCGTCCCCTACAGTTTGCAGGTCGTACTTCTCATAGAAGGGGCGATTATGGGTGGTGGTTTGGACGAGATAGAGACCAAATTCCGCCGCACCTTTGGCTTTTGCCGCGCTTATCGCCGCTTCCAGCAAACGGCCGCCCAGATTGCGTCCGCGTGCTGCTGGATCGACAATCAGCTCCTCCAGTTGGCAATAAATTCCGCCGTAGCGCATGGCCAAATTAAACGAGACTGCAGCGCTGCCAAGCAGTGCGCCCGCTTCGTCAGCCACCAGCACCAAGCCCCGTTCGCCATCCAAAAGGGCGCGGAATACGGTAGCCCATTCCGGTTCTGGCGGTGTGCCGCGCAGCAATGATAAGAGCTCCAGGCACCGGGATTCGTCTGCGCTTTGTGCGGGGCGGATTGTGATTGTCATGATGCGCTCTAAGTCTGTGGGGGGGGGGAGGTTAGACTCCGACGCACAAGCCAATGTCAGCAAATGGGAGCAAAAGCTGTGGAATCGATAGTAGCAGGCAGCGTCGCTATTGTCTTCGGCGCATCTGGCGGTATTGGCGCGGCCCTTCTTGCGGCCCTTAGGGATGCAGGTCGGTTTGATACAGTTCACGGTTTCAGCCGCCGCAGTGTGGTTCCAATAGACCTGACGGACGAGGCAAGCTTGGCACATGCTGTAGATATCGCCGATAAATCTGGTGATATCCGGCTAGTGATCGACGCGACAGGCTTTCTTCATGGGCAAGGAATGGCACCTGAAAAGACGTGGCGGGCGCTGGGAGCGGATGAACTCGCCCACGCTTTCGCACTCAACGCAATTGGACCAGCTCTGCTGATGAAGCATGTGCTGCCAAAGCTTCCACGCACGGGCAAAGCGGTTTTCGCAACGCTTTCAGCGCGCGTCGGATCGATCGAAGATAACCGCCTGGGCGGTTGGTATAGTTACCGCGCGTCCAAAGCTGCTTTAAACCAACTCGTCCGCACTGCTGCCATCGAGCTTTCCCGTCGCGCACCCGAAGCGCTGTGTATTGCGTTACATCCAGGCACAGTCGCAACGCCCTTATCGGATAGTTTTGCGAAAGCTGGTCTAGATGTCCTGACGCCCGCCCAGTCCGCCGAACACCTGCTGTCCGTGATTTATCAATTGGATGTAGACGCAACCGGCGGGTTTTTCGATTGGCGCGGCGATCAGGTTCCTTGGTGAGTTTTGGATATGGTGTTCTGCGAGTGGTGCTTCGTGATCGGCTTTCCCATGATGTAGCGGCACTTCAGGGGCTTGATCCCAACAATGACGCCGTTTTGATGATGGAGGTGCGGGGCGAGACGGAATACGCACCGCATCACAAACAGAAGCTTGTACTCGTGCTGCCTGCCATGCGGCATTTCGCAGCGGAGCACAGAGACGCTGGCGTCCAGATCGAGTATGTCGAACTGGACGCTTCTGAAAATACTGGAAGCTTTACTGGCGAGGTTTAACGGGCTTTGGATCGGCTCAACCCGAGCGCGCTGGTTATCACAGAACCAAGCGAATGAGGCGTCCAGGAGATAGTGGATAGCTGGGATGCTGAGCTAAATGCACCAGTAGAAGTGCTGCGGGGTGACAGTTTAATTTTTGCCTCTGGCGGTCGGTTTGCTGAATGGGCAAAGGGTCGAAAAACCTGGGCCATGGAGCATTTCTATCGGGAAATGCGGGAAGAGCAGGAGATTCTGATGTCTGACGGCAAGCCGGAGGGTGGTCGTTAGAATTTCAGTGCCGACAACCGAAAGCGCCTTCTGGCAGAAATACCCCGCCGATCCGCATTCGGTTCAAACCAGATAAATCCACCCAGGCCGTGATTCAGATGGTGGAGGCACTGTTCGCCCAAAACTTCGGCGCATTGGAGGATTTTGGTTGGCCCGTTACACGGTTAGAGGCGTTGGCGGCGCTTGACGGTTCCCTGAGAATGGACCGCCGACCCTTGGTGATTACCAGGACGCGATGAAGACAGATGCGCCTTCCCCCTATCATTGGCTGATCGCACCGGCCATCAATATAGGTTTGCTATCGCCGCGTGAGGTCTGCCTGGCAGCGGAGGCCGCGTGGCAAGCCGATAACGCCCCTTTGAATGCGGTAGAAGGTTTCATCCGCCAAGTTCAGGGTTGGCGGGAATATGTGCGTGGCATTTATTGGGCGCTGATGCCGGATAATGCAGCAATGAATGCTCTGAATGCGTCGCGCCTATTAGCTGAATTTTATTGGAGCGGCGTGACGGACATGCACTGCATGCATCAGGCCATCGATAACACCCGACGCCATGCCTATTCACACCACATTCAGCTCCTGATGCTGACTGGTAATTTTGCCCTGCTCGCTGGCGTCGCTACTGCGGAAATAGAGCAATGGTATCTGGCGGTTTATGCTGATGGCGGAAGTATGGCCTCAAAGTCTTATGCAGCCTCTGGCGCATATATCAATCGGATGTCTGACTTCTGCAAGAACTGCGCTTATGACGTTAAGTTGAAGACTGAGCCCGGTACCTGCCCGTTCAACGCAATGTACTGGGCGTTCCTCATCCAAAACGAGGACATGCTTAAATCAAATCTGCGTCTGAGAATGCCTTACCGCACATAGAACGGTTGGTCTGAAGATAAGCAGGCCGCCCATTTGGAAAGCGCGGACGCGTTTTTAGACAGCCGCTCATAGCGAAAGGCTCCGCGCATGCTTGAGATGTGCAGCCTTTAAGGTTTGATGCATGGGCGATTGGTGAAGCGCGCGAGGACGGCTTAGTATCAGGCTTCAATTCGTGGGAAGGCAAGCTGATGGACCGGGAAGACTTCATGGCGCGGGCGATTGAAATTGCGGCGTCTGCAATGGATGAGGTGGGCACATTGCCTTATGGCGCTGTTGTCGTACTAGACGGCAAGATCGTCGGTGAAGGCTTGAATAGGGCCGTGGCGCTGCGTGATCCAACGTCCCACGGTGAAGTCGAAGCGATCCGGGATGCATGTAAGCGCCTGGGCACGACGGATTTGTCTGGTGCAGAGATGTATACCTCTGCCGAGCCGTGCTCAATGTGCGTGGCAACGATGATTTTGGCTAACATGACGCGGCTCGTTTACGCAGCGGATTGGCGGGACAGCACGCGATTTATGCAGGCTATGGCGGGTGATAATCCAACGGTGAAACGGCGGTATACGACTGTGGAATTGCGCGAGCAGGTCAGCCGTGCACCCGAAGACCGCGATATGCCGGCGGAGCGGATGGGTGCAGCGGAGGCCAACGCGATGCTCGATACATATGTTGCAAAGCGCTGATGTGGCGGCAAAGGGAGAAAGAGCTTGGCTAAAACTGCCGTTATCGTCGCTTTTGAAGTTAAGGCTGGCCAGATGGGCCCTTTCCTTGGAATCATTAAAAACCACGCCGCACGCACACTCGCCGAAGAGTCGGGCTGCGAGCGTTTTGACGTCCTGACACCTACAGATGGATCTGCCGCTGTTCACCTGCATGAGGTTTATGCAGACGACAACGCTTTTGCAGAGCACAGGCAGTCCCTACGCCTCGCCGATGTGCGTGACAGCTATCAGGACCTCATCGTTGGCCGAACTTTGTCCATCTGCAGCTTCGTAAGCTAAGCAGCCGCTTGCTGACGACAAAAGTAGGACGCGTGAACGTTGCCTTCGGCCCTGGCCAGAGCCTGATCGAGTTGCTGCTTAATCAGGCGCGATCCCACTGTCTCACCTCGACGTGTTAGGCATTCATGCAATCCATGCAAGCTCCATAAATTATTTGGGTGCCGACAAGCGCGGTTGAGCATATCGTCGAGGCAAAGGTCAGCGCGGTACACGGCCTCCGCTTCCTCAAATTGGTTCTGTTCCTTCAATAGCGTGTCGAGCGCATGGCGCGCGGGCTGCACCCATCCCCAAGGCTGGTCATATGCGAGCAAATCATTCAATGCGACGGAGCGGCAGAGATGGTCAAACGCGTTCTCGTGATTGCCGCGCCGATACTATAGCGCGCCATCCAGCAGGGCCTCCACGATCTCCAGGATATCGACCACCAGATTGTTATGAACGCGGCGCGGGTCTGGCACCTTCGCTTTTGCCTCAAGGAATCCGGCCTTCTCCCGTTCAGCATCCGCGCCATTGCCCATGGCCGTATGAGCGACGGACTTCACGTACCGCATCGTTGCTGTGGTTGAGGCGTAGAGCGCTTGGTCTTCGGGCAAGTTCTGCTGGATCATCTCCTGCCATTTGCCAAACCGCTCCAGCACATGCTGCTTCTTAGGAATATAGCCCTCAATCAAATCAGCCATGGGCGGGAAGGGATGCGCAACAGATTTTCTGGTGTTGTGTCGATTAGTTCCTGGGCGGCAGCGAGCGCCGGGGTGAATTGGCCAAGGAACATGGCACCATACATGGCGAAATGCAGATTATGCGTGCGGTACATCGCTTAAGCGTTAAGCGTACCTTCGGAGATCTTGCATGTGTCCAGGTTCCACATCTGCCAGGGCGTTTCTTTCATGATGGCTTCAACGAATACGGATTTGATATCCAAATCGCCCGGATATTCCGCCGCGACTTTGCGCATGGCGCTGGTGAACGCGACATCCCATGCGGACATCTCGTCCACATTGTCCGTGATTTCTCCCTGTGGGAGGCGGATTGGTAGGGCTTCGATCAGCGCTCGCTTGCCAGGCGTCGCCGTATTAGCGTGCGCTAAGGCCGCTTGCGTCGCGTCATAGGCCGCCGCTAGGGCAGTCGCGCGGCCAGCAGGGTCGTAGCAAACCCATGGCAAGTTATAGTTTGGCCCGGCCGCATATCCGACACCTCAATGGGCCATGGCGCAGGCTGGGTCTGCCGCGATTGTTTTCTGAAAGCAAGCGACGGCTTCCCCATGATTGAACGCGAACAACCAATTCAGGCTGTGCGTAAACCAAAGCTGTGCATCTGCAGAATTTGTGCTGACTTTCCGGGAATAGTCCTCAAGATCATAGTAATCCACGCCGCTTCTCCCCAATGCTGAGAGCAAAAGGATGGGCCTATTTGGCGATGCGATACAGCGGAATATAGGGCCGGGCGAACGTGAGCCCCGTGCTCCATGCAACACAGAGGGCCAGTGCGACGATGAACGCCAGGGGCCAGCCGACCGGGCCGGCCAGCAACGCGACGGCAGGCAGAGCCATCGCGAACCCGATCATACCGCCTATGCCATGCGCCATAATTGCGGAACATGCAGCCCCGCCAGATCGTGCATAGACAACCACTGACAGGCTGGTCCAAACAACCGGTGCCACAGCTGCAATGCCCGCGACTTCCGGCCCAAGCCGCCGACCGACAATGATTGCAGTTCCGACAACCGCCATAACGGCAATCACGCGCACGATAATGTCGATATAGCCTCGTCGCAGCGCCTGGGATGGTGGCTGTGCCAAGAGTGGTCGGGAGAGCGGGAGGCAAATGATGAAGCTGACAATATTCAGCAAGACTGCGACCATGAGCGATAAAGGAGTCGCCAGAACCATAACCGCGCCGCCGCCCCAGACTGCGAAGCCCGCCGCTAACGCTGAAATCAGCCCAGCTTTTCGGATGACATATGCAGCAATCAACAGGAATGGTGGCACAAGCGCGTTGACGCCCAGGCTAACGCGCGCGCTTTCGGCGATAAACGCGGCGTCTTGGTCTAACGCAAGGAAAAGATATGCGGGGCCAGCGGAAATCGGCAATGCCACAATCATCGCGCCGACGAATGCTCCCACCCGCTCTGCTATCAGCGTTGCGAGCAGCACGAAGATTGCGGTGCTGGCAAGCTTTACGGCGAAGCCGATATCGATCACGTCCACGCCTGATGCTCCGGCTGAAATGGCGGCAAGTGTAACATATAGAGGGATTTTCTTTTATATGGCAGTGCGTGGCGCTACCGGACGCTGCTGGCTGATGCTATGGCTTTGGCAACATCGTTTCATCAGGGAGAAGACGCATGATTGATTATGGATTGACGGATAAGGTTGCAATCGTCACCGGTGGCAGTGACGGACTTGGGCGAGCTACGGCGAAACTTCTGGCGACAGAAGGTGCCAAGGTCGTGATCTGTGGTCGCCGGGAAGATTATCTGCAGAACGCTGCAAAAACGCTATCGCAAGAAAGTGGTGGCACGGTTGTTGCGGTTCGGGCCGATGTATCCGATGGTGCTGATTGCGAGAACCTCATGAATGCAACAATTGAGCAGTTCCGGCGCCTCGATATTCTGATCAACAATGCCGGCACGTCTGCAGCGGCATCATTGGAAGCGGTGAGCGACGAATCCTGGCAGGCGGATTTTGAATTGAAGGTCATGGCGGCCGTCCGACTTTGCCGCATGGCACTCCCGCACTTTCGTGCGGTTGGCGGCGGTTCCATCATCAATGCAGCGATTGGTGGCGGCAAAGCGCCTGGGCCAAACCAACTGCCCACTTCGCTCACTAGGGCGGCTGGTCTAAACCTTACCAAATCTCTCTCGAACGCTTATGCGGCGGAGAATGTGCGGGTCAACGCGATTTGCATCGGCCGCATTAAGAGTGCGCAATTGGAAGCGCGGGCTGGCAATAAGCCGTTGGATGAATTCTATGCTGATATGGGCAAGGTCGTACCCATGGGCCGCGTTGGGGAGGCTGAAGATTACGCCCACCTGGCCGCATTCCTGTGTTCCAAAGTTGGTAGCTACATCACCGGAACAGCTGTTAATCTGGATGGCGGCATGTGCGCAACCCTTTAATGGGCGGGCCCTACGATGCCATCATTTTTGATCTGCTGACAGCACTCATCGATAGTTGGACAGTCTGGAAGGATGTGGCCGGTTCCGATGAAGACGGGCCAAGCCTATTCCAGACTGACCTATGGTGCCGGTGCCTACCGGTCCTATGACACGATCGTGGCGGAAGCGGCAACCGCCGCAGGCATCGGGCCAGACAAACCAGACGCGCTCACGCGTCGCTGGCCGGAACTGCAGCCCTGACCAGAAGCTGTAAGCGTGATCGACACATTGGCCGGTCGCGCTAAGCTTGGCGTCGTCGCCAATTGCTCCATCATGATGGGACGAGCGTCGGCAGCGCTGGTGCCGCCAGCCTTTGACGTTGTTATGACGGCGGAGGAGGCCGGGTTCTACAAACCCCGCTCTGAGCCGTATGTGGCAACGCTCGCGGCAATGGACATGGACCCAGCGCGGGTTCTGTTCGTTGCCGGGTCCGCGGCGGATATGCCGGGGGCGATGGCGCCTGGCATGCCGGTCTACTGGCACAATCGCATCGGCGTTAAAGCTGAAGCAGAGCCATTATATCACGAGCGTTCGCTAGCCTCCGCATTGCTTTTGACGCAGCGGGTCGGCATGGTCTCCCGCAGCAACATTCAGTCAGCCAAGCAATGGCTCAGATTACGGGAAAATGCCTTTGTGGCGATATTTCTTTCGGCGTAGACGTTGATATCAAGATGATGGCGAACTGACAGCACAAAGACTGCCGGGCTGCCACAGGTGCCGCCTATGGCACGCTGATCTTCCTTGATCCGAGCGAATTGACGGTTAAAGCCGCGCCGAAGGTCTTTAAGCACAAGGCAGACAGCGGTGCCGGTATGGAAAAGCATTTCTGCCCTAATTGCTGCTCCCAATTTTTTGGCCGAAATTCAAACCGCCCGAATATGCTGAGCTTGCGTGTAGGCATGGTTGATCAGACCGGTCTCTTGAAGCCTGGCGTCAACGTTTACATGCAAAGCCGCATTGTCTCGACGCCAATTGATCCGGCACTGAAGGCTTTATACAAGATGCCTGGCTAAGGCTGCCAGACTAAGCTTATTCGGCAGCGACGCTGCTCTGCGCTTTGGCGCGATATTGGAAGACTTCGTCGGTCAGGTCGATGGCCGGGAATTCATCTTTTTCGCGCCAATGGTCCTGGGTATGCCGCCAGTCCCGGGACTCACCACGCTTCGGCAAAAGGTTCTTGGCGCGGAGGAGATATCCGGGATTAAAGTCCTCTTCGTCGACCCATGAGTGGAGCTCCATTTTCTGCTCATGGGCGCGCAGTTCTGGGCGAACGCTTGCTGCACCCGTGTTTCGCATATGGTTCAGCATCCGGCACACGAAGTCCGAAATGATTTCGCTGCGGAGTGTCCAACTGCCCCGGAAATAGCCAAACACATAGGCCAGGTTAGGGATGCCCGTGAACATCGTGCCTTTGAAGGTCACCGTTTCATTGAATGCAAAGGGTTGACCATCTTTCGAAAAGCCAATGTCGCCCATGGTGTTCATGTTGAAGCCAGTTGCAGTGACGACGACGTCTGCTTTCAAAACGTCGCCGGATTTCAGTTCAATGCCGTCTTCCGTAAACCGCTCAATGTGATCGGTAACGACGGAGGCCTTGCCTTCTGCGATCCGCTTAAACAGATCTGCGTCCGGCACGAACGCGATGCGTTGGCGCCAGGGGCGGTAGTCAGGTGCGAAATGCTTCTCCACATCAAAATCGGGGCCGAGCAGGTTTCGGATATTCGCGATCAGGTCACGGCGGACTAGATCTGGCTTGGTGCGGCAAAGCTTGGTGAACGCTGTTTGTTCATACTGGATTTTTCGGCGGACGATCTCATGAATCCAGGTCTCGTCGACCTGTAATTCTCGCAGCTCCTCAGCGATTTCAATCGCATTCCGACCGGTGCGGAAATATGTGGGCGTGCGCTGTAGCATGGTCACATGGGCTGCTTTGTCCGTCATCGCGGGCACCACGGTCGCAGCCGTCGCACCGGAGCCGATGACAACGACATTCTTACCCGAGTACTCCAGGTCGTCCGGCCAATTTTCCGGGTGGGCGATGGTGCCTTTGAAATTCGCCATGCCCGGCCATTCCGGCGTGAAGCCTTCGTTGTGACGGTAATAGCCTTGGCACATGAATAGGAATTTCGCAGTGAACTGCGCTGGTTCATCGAGATCTGTGCGGATTGCGTCAATCGTCCAGAGGCTATCGGCTTCCGACCAGTCGGCGGCGAGGATTTTGTGCTGATAGCGGATATGCTGCTCCAGATCATTCTCTTCGATCACATCGCCCATATAAGCCAGAATTTCTTCCGCCGTCGCGATGGGCGGGCCAATCCATGGCTTGAAACGATAGCCGAATGTGTGCAGATCGCTGTCGGAGCGGATGCCGGGGGAGCGATGGGTCCACCAAGTTCCGCCGAAGCTTTTCTCAGACTCGAGCACGACAATGCTGTGATCAGGGCATTGCTCGCCAATATGGTATGCTGCCGCTACTCCAGATATTCCGGCACCAACGATCAGGCAGTCAAAATGGACGGTCGTTTGAGGCGCAATGCTGTCAGGCACGGGGCAAGTCCTTCGCTGGAGTGAACAGCTAATTATAACGGACGTTGCAGAAAGTGCAGCCCTACCAGTTTTCCCCAAATGGCCGGAGTTCGATCAGGAAGCTCCAGGTGGATTTGGGTTGATGCGCCAAGTGGTAAATTTCGCCAGCAAGGTCGTCCGGTTTGGCGTAGAAATCATCCGGGTAGTCGGGCCAGCGTTTGCGGGCGAAGGGCATGTCGATAACGGCGTCGATCACGACATAGGCCACATGGACACCTTTCGGCCCTAGGTCCCGGGCCAAAGCCTCTGCGACCATGCGTTGGGCGGCTTTGGTGGGCGTCCAGCCAATGAATCCAGGCTTGCCGCGCATCGCCCCAGTATTGCCGGTGCAGATGATGGAACCTGATCCGCGCGCTTCCATCCCTGGGCCAAGCGTTTGCGCTGTCGCGAGCAATCCACCAGCGTTCACGCGGAAATTTCGTTCAAAATCCTTCAGTTCGATTTGATCATAGGTACCGCGGCTGGCCAGCGTCGCGTTATAGATGACGACATCTGGCGTGTCGTGTGCGGCTTCGATCTCGCGGAGCGTTGTGCAAAAAGCCTCCGTATCGCCGATGTCTGTGGCATAGCCGGATGTGCCGTGAATATCCTGCTCCCAGGACTCAAGCCGTCCAGCATGGCGCGCGACCATGGAGACGTGATAGCCCTCATCCGCGAACTTGCGGACGGTTGCGAGGCCCGTGCCAGGCCCAACGCCAATGACGAGGCAATGCTTCATTCTTTGATCAATCGAACATAATGACGGACCGCGCGATCTCGCCCTTTTTCATCTCGACGAAGGCTTCGTTGATGTCCTCAAGCTGAATGTGCTGAGAAACCAGTTCGTCAAGCTTTAGGCGGCCTTGCATGTAGAAATCAATGTAGCGCGGCATATCCACCCGGAACCGGTTGGAGCCCATGGTCGAGCCCTGGATTTTCTTCTCACGTAGGAATTCTGGCCCATGGAGTTCAATCTTGGTACCGACCGGGATCATGCCTATGATGGTGGCGGTGCCGCCGGGGCGGATCATCCGGAACGCGTCTTCCGCCGTTTGCTTTAGGCCAATGGCTTCAAAGGCGTGATGCACACCACCACCACCAACCAGATTGCGCACCTGCTTCACGGGGTCACCGTCTGCCGGGTTCACAACATCTGTGGCACCGAATTCCTTGGCGAGGTTCAGCTTAGTGGCGGACAGGTCCACTGCGATCACACGGCTGGCGCCTGCGATCGCTGCCCCATTGATCGCCGATAAGCCAACGCCGCCGCAGCCGATAACAGCCACCGTGCACCCCGCTTCGATCCGCGCTGTATTTTGCACGGCACCGACGCCGGTGGTGACGCCGCACCCTATCAGTGCGGCCTTATCCATCGGCATGTCGGCCCGCACTTTCACGGCGGCATGTTCATGCACAAGCATCCGGTCCGCGAAGGATGAGAGCTGGGCGAACTGGTAGATTTCCTGGTCGCCTTGGCTCAAGCGTGGGCGCTCATTCTCGGAACGCATGCGGGATGGGTTTTCGCAGAGCGACATCTGGCCCGATAGGCAATACTCGCAATTGCCACAGAAAACGCTAAGGCAGGTGATCACCGTGTCGCCGACTTTTAGGTCTGTTACCTGATCGCCAACGGCTTCAATAATACCCGCAGATTCATGGCCCAGCACGGTTGGATATTTCCAGGG
>Ga0315331_10001239_pt1 | contig 19014 bp, 20 predicted proteins | sample M160m34915metaG_FD_203456 | JGI IMG/M metagenome (GOLD analysis project Ga0315331, IMG submission 203456) | Ammonia-oxidizing marine archaeal communities from Monterey Bay, California, United States - M1 60m 34915 | ecosystem: Environmental > Aquatic > Marine > Intertidal zone | place: USA...
AGGGGCTCTTTCAGCTAACGCCTGAGAGAATTGCACGCCAGTCGAGGGCGATCGGTTTTTAAGCTGTTCCATACTTTGATCGGTAGCTATGACATTGAAACGCTCATCAAAACATAGAGCGGCCTGTCCATTGCCAGTCGCGCAATCCCAAACCAGTTCACCTGATTTCAAATACTTCGACAAATACTGAAAAAGTTCGGGAGGATATGTAGGCCTGTATTTCAGATAGGAATAAGACTGCTGAGAAAAATAGTCTTTAGCCATCAGTGCTCCTTTGGCGTTCTCAAAATCCCATTTTTACGAAATTGGCTAACCTCCGACTCTTGGGTCTTGGTGCTCTTCACAAATATCAGACTGCGCCATCACACCGTCCGCTAAAAAGGGTTGTATGGTCTCTGGAGCGGTATCTCTCCTCATCTGCCGGTACCCTAAAAAGATCTCATAGCTTTCCCAGGCGTTAAGTGCCACTAAGCAATTTTCTCGATCAATCGCCTCAAAGCCTGAAACAAAAATATTCCCCGTGTACGCACTAGAGGCTGGAAGCCCTACTTCCTGATCCCCCCAAAATTCAGCTACTTCTTCTTTAAACTCTGCATTTTCAAACTGCCACGTGTGAAAATTTGCGATAGCGCCAGGTCCAGGCGCAAAGAGCAGATCGCCTTCTTTATTGTTTTTAGTAGGACTCGTTTTTAATTCTCGCAAACGCAGTACCGTCTCCGGTTCACACATGGGCTTGAACCAATCCGGAGAAATCTCTCTTCGATGATTTAAATAGTTATCCCAATCCTTCTCAGTCTCCCAACGACTAAACATATATGTCGTATGATCATTGTCTCTAGCAAGATAGGGACAGGCAAACAGATTGCCCTTGGCTCCTCGTGCGACCGGCAATCCGTCAGCAGAGCCCGCCAACTCGTTAAACGCTGCATTCATCTCGCCGCTTTCAAATACCAAAGTGTGAACCACTGTAATCTCATCGCGAAAGTTATTAGTACCCTCATTCATTTTTCTCTCCCCTTAAAAATTTCAGTTAGCTATTTTCGCTCCGACTCATAAATCAGCCTTCCATCTAAAAATACACCTCTTTCAACGGACCCATCAGCGCGAGTGTACACGCCGCGACCACTCTTTTTACCAAGCTTAAACTCTCCCACATATTTGTCGCCATTCACGTAACTGTAAACTCCCTGACCGTGGAACTTACCCTCCAGAAATGCTCCAACGTACCCTTCACCGTCGCTGTAGGTATACTTACCCTGCCCTTCGTACAGGCCATTAACAAAATCGCCGACATATTGGCTTCCGCTATCAAGCTCAACTGAAGCTGAACATTTATGTAAGGCGCCATTCTCAGGACAATCTGGCAACGCAAAAACGGATCCCACTACTAACAACAGTCCTGAAAGTAAAAATCCACTCCTTATCATTTCATATCTATAAAACTGATTACTCAAATTTTTCTCGCTTGATTGTCAAAATCGATAAAGCCTCAATATAACCAAATATAGAGAAGGTTCCATAGCCTTTTATGTTCGCCAACTGCATAATCCGTATCACTGCCTATAAGGATGCCCAAGGGTATGGCCTTGTCCCAAGTCGATCGCGCAGTGTTGGACCTTCGAATTCTTTTCGGAATCTCCCTCGCTTCTGCAACTCTGCTACCACTGGTGCGAACTCATCAATCGAGCCTGGCATATGAACAGTCGAGAACATAAAACCGTCACTACCTTCAGCATCGACTATCTGCTCCAACTGATCTGCCACCTGTTCAACAGTCCCTACAACTTTGGGAACAATTGACTGCGCGTTTGCTATACAAAGATCACGCACAGTAGGCTCCTCAACGTGAGGATAGGCAAACAAATAAGGAGTCATACTAGCAGCCTCTGCGGAACTCGCCATGGTGAGCTCAAAAATTGATTGAATGCCTGCAAAATTGTTAGAGTCCATCTCAGAGAGTTTGGTGTCGAGAGGAACCTGCGCAAAGTTAAAGCAAGCGTACCCAGAGATCCAGGCAAGTCCCGCTTCAACCGTTGCAAGATCTATCAATTTCTCATACTTTTCCTTTGCCGCAGCCTCAGACGCACCCACTATAGGAAATATACCTGTCAGAATCGCTAAATCAGCTTCCCGCCGACCCTCATTAGCCACCCTATCTTTTACATCTCGGTAATATGCTTGCATCGCAGGCAGATCAGGACTAATCGTGAATACGCCTTCTGCGTGACGAGCCGCGAATTGTCTTCCTCTTGGAGACTGACCCGCTTGAAATGTAACAGGGATCTCCTGCGGTGAGCGTGGAAGTTGTGATGGTCCCCGACAACTGAAATAGTCTCCCTTAAAATGGATTTCGTGAACTTTGTCAGGATCAGCAAACAAAGGCTTTTCAGGGTCGCGAACCAAAGCATCCGCGTCCCAACTTTGCCACAAGGAATAACATACCTGCATAAACTCTTCCGCTCTCTCGTACCTCGCATCATGCTCGCGTAAGTCCGTCCCGAGGTTATCAGCCAAGCCGCCAGGATTAAGGCCGGTAACAATATTAAAACCAACGCGACCTTTGGTGAGGTGATCCATTGTTTGCGCCATGCGAGCAAAGGTCCACGGATTGAGCTCTTCAGTATTAATTGTCGACACTGCGCCTAACTCTGGGGCCATCGTCGCCACCATCGTGGCAAACTGCGGCGCAAAATACTCCAACGTTTGGCTTCCATACCGCAACGAAGTTGCCGGACTATTCTCATTACTGTTATAAATCGCGCCCCCATCACCCACAAAGAAAGCATCAACCTTCATAGATTCCAGAGTACGCGCAACCCGCGCCCAAATATCAGGCTCAAGTGGGTTAAAAACACCGCCTAGCATCTCTTGAGGATGTCGCCAACCATCAGGGTAATGGTGCACAAAAGGCGGGAAAGTAAATAGCGTGAAATGCATTTTCTTCTTGTTATTTTGAGAAGCCATATTCTGCAGTTCCCCCAAACTGTGCTCAACAACGACTCTATCATTGATCTAGCACGCGAATCTATCGCTATAAAAATAATTCTGAAGGGATTGAACAGTACACGAGTTATGTGGGATTGTTACGGACATGAGCACAACATTAATCATTCTGACTTTCGCACCGCCACTTCTGATACTCGCGTACATCATTCGAGCGGACAAATTTCCTGAGCCCATTGATGCTGTGGTCAAAGTGTTTTGCCTCGGGATCGGTATCACCTTTTTCGCAGGAATTCTAAATAGTTTGGTTATTCCTGAAGGAACTAACCGAGCCTACCTAGCCGGCGTGACAGAAGAGTCTTTAAAATATCTAGTACTTTTATTTTATGTAAAAAAACAAGCATACTTTGACGAAGCAATGGATGGAATAGTGTATGGAGTGCTCGTTTCTTTGGGGTTCGCTACCTTAGAGAACTACCAATATGTTATTCGTTTCATCGAACACGGGCAGGAGATCGCCATCTTAAGAGCCTTCTCAGCTATCCCGTTACACGCAATGTGTGGCGTCATTATGGGTTTCTACTTTGGCATGGCTAACTTCTACCATGTAGGCCAAAATTACATTAAAGCCTTACTAGTACCAATGTGCGTGCATGCGGCGTATAACTTTATCGCTGGCTATTCGTTTTACCTTACGACTATCTTTATTCTCATCTTGTTTTTTCAAGTAAAAAATCTGCACGCCACATTCGTCGCGTTACAACAAAAAAAATTCATCGAAGAAGAGACTAAGCTATAAAAAGCCCTCCAAACAAGAAAGTGTCGTCGCTTCTCTGAAGAAACATCCTCCATCAACCTACGACGTTGACCAAGGCGGTTCCCATCCATCGTGCTGAGCTTGGATGATCAATTCCACCACCGCATTAGTATCTGAAAGAGCCTCATGATGGTTAAGGTCAATGCCAAAATATTGGCATAACGTATTCAATTTATGGTCATTTACTACAGCAGGTTTTGGCCAAGTCTGACGCCCTATTTGTACAGTGCAATACCACTGCTTCTCTGGAATTGTTAATCCGTAGTAATCGCAGCAACCAGTGAAAACGCCGCGATCAAAAGGCATATTGTGCGCAATGAGATACTCTGTACCACCTATAAAATCCTGAATACGAGGATATAATTCCGCAAACGTACTTTCAGTTTCAACATCTTCATACGATATTCCGTGAACATGGGTAAAACCAAAAAATGTATCTGGAGGACGAATATAATGATTAAAAGTTTCGCAAACCTTATTGGCTCTGACCGCGATCATGGCCAACTGACAAGCGCTGAAACGATCGTTATTTGCCGTTTCAAAATCCAAGGCGACAAAATCAAAGTCACTCATGCAAATATTTAAGACCAATCAAGTAAGTTAAGTAAAAAATAGAAACAGTAATTAGAAGCCCTGAATTTTGCGCACTAAAAACTTAACGAGACATCAGAACGCGACGGTCATCATATATAGGTGTCCCCGATTTCCTTAATACCATCAAGCCCAGTATTGTAGCTCACAGCTCTTGATATACCGAAATCAGCCAGAGCTTTTAGCTGATCGGAACTTTCGCTTGGATCCCAGACAGCTGTCAACTCGATGTCGTCAGAATCTCGTCCCTCCTCTTCGCAAGCTTTTCGTAGCTTTTCTAATTGCCTTGGAAGCTCTTCCATCGGCATAGGCGGTATAAACCAACCGTCACCGTATCGTGCAATCCTTTGAAATACCTTCCCAGCATTGCCGCCCATTATTATAGATGTTTCCGCCTTCTTTTCTGGCAGCGGATAACTCTTAAATCCATGCCATGATAGGAAATCACTTTCGTGCTCAACCACCTCTCCCGACCATACTTTTTTTATAGCAACCATGTAGTCATCAAACCGCGCGCCTCGACGTTCAAACGGCACGCCTAGAGCATCAAACTCCTCTTCTAACCAACCGATGCCCGCACCGAAGAGTAGCCGGCCGCCACAAAAAAGGTCTAGACTCGCAACCTGTTTGGCAAGGAGTAAAGGATTCGTTTGAGCGACTATGTTGACACCCGTACCAAGGTTGATAGTTTTGGTGTGCGCACTAAGAGCCGCTAGAGTAACTAACGGGTCAAACAAGGGGGTTTCGGCAGGTAAGCCTAAGTCTCCTGTCTCGTTATAAGGATACTTTGATGTAAGATCAACTGGAATCATTACGTGTTCAAATGTCCATACGCTTTCAAAACCAGCAGCTTCAGCGGTTTGTGCGATACTAATAATTTGTTCAGGAGCGGCGACGCCCACGTTGATTGGAATAATTCCGAATTTCATTATATGGCTATCCTTCGTTGAGTGATTGATAAATAACTTCACCATTATTGTTCTTGGTTAAACTAATGGTAAAGGATACACTTTCAGCAGAAGGCGTGCGGGAAGTATGCATACAATAACCGTGCTAAACTATTTCTTCAATTTTAGTCTTTTCCAAACCGAACCGTTCTCCAAAACGATTTCATGCCGATCTTCGGATACAATGCCCTCTAAATTCCACATAGGAACTAATAATTTTTCACCTTTTAAGAAGGCTTTTGCACTAGCACCTCTCTCATTAGTAAGGAAAATAGTATCTCTCGAATCAAATTGAATCGCCACTCTCTTGCCGTTATACAGCCAAGGGCCGTCAAGATCGAGTTCACTGGGACGACCCCAAACGACATTGTTATCCCATATTATCTGGCGACGATCATCAGAAATTTTTCCTTTAACACCCCATGACGCAGCATTGATCTCATCGTTTTGAAGATGGCTTAATCTTTTGGAGTAATCAGTAAGTAGCCTCTGGCAGACATTTCCGCAGAATATCCAGTCGGCACAACAATAGTTGTATCTTTCGCAACTAATAGCGCCGGACCACTTACCATTTCGTTTTCTGACATTCGGTCGGGATCGATTGTCACCGCATCCTGCCATGTTTGAGTAACGGTATCGAAAAAGCGTGTTTTCCCCATAGCGCTCTCCCTCTCCTGACCTTGTGGTCGGGGCCGTTTAGGTGCGTCAACGTCACCTATAGCTGTTAACCTCCACGCGACAAGTTCAACATCGTTTTCTGGCTCTGCAACACTATATCTTTCCCGATAAGTTGTGTGGAAATCCTCACTAATAATTTTTAAATCTTCATTGCCGATGAGCGTATCAGGACAGGGAATATCGAGCTCAGTCACTTGAAGTGGGTAACGAGCAGATGTAGAAAGTTCGTAGCGGCGCCGGGACGAAGGAACATTTAAAAGCTCTAGAAACTTTTCCCCTTTGCTTTTTAGATTAGACAGTGCATCGTTAACCTCTCGATCTAAAAAGGTACCTACAGTGGTGGATACACTAGTGACATTAGACCATTTAAGGTCAGCATTCACAGCACCCAGAGCACAAAGTACAGAAGTTTCACGGGGGACAATAATTTGGGAGATCCCTAATTCGCGCGCTAACTCAACCGCGGCGACACCCGTTGCCCCTCCACCAGTCACAAGAGACAGTCCTCTGGGATCGATGCCGCGTCGGACTGTCATTTCAAGAATCCCGTTTATCATACGTTCATTAACAACGCGAAGAATACCAAGTGCTGCGGCTTCTAAATTCAAGCCCAAAGGTTTTGCTACATGTTCAGTAATTGCGTCAATGGCAGCATTCACTGAGAGCTCCATCCGTCCACCTAAAAAGTGTTCAGGTACCAAATAACCCAGTGCAACGTATGCATCTGTTACGGTGGGAAGGCTACCCCCCCTCTGATAGCAGGCAGGGCCAGGCTCGGAACCTGCAGACTTCGGGCCTACTTTAAGCAATCCACCGCTATCCACATGGGCTATACTCCCTCCTCCGGCACCCATTGTGAGGATCTCAACAGCAGAAACACCAGTTGGATAGTCATTGATACGACCATCTCGTGTCATCGTTACTTGACCATCGACAACTGTGCTGACGTCGAAGCTAGTACCACCCATGTCAATTAGTAACGCGTCGGAAGCATCCTGTTCTTGGACAAATTGTTGCGCTATAGCAGGACCAGTGGACGGACCAGAAAACAGCATGTAAATCGGTCGTTGCAAAATTTCATCAACCGGTTGTACACCGCCGTCCGAAGATACGACTAATAATTTACCACTCAACTTTTTTTCTTTTAAGGCAGCTTCAAGCTCACCAAGATATGCCTCAACAACTGGCTTAAGCATGACGTTGAGAACTGTGCATGACGTTCTTGTGTATTCACGTAATACTGGTTGCACTTGAGACGATATACTTACTGCCGCTTCGGGCCAGTGAGCTTTTAGTAACTCTGCTACTCGTTGCTCGTGGCTATCATTCCGAATTGACCACAGCAATGCTACCGCGACTGCTTCACATTCCATTCTTTTGAGAGCATCTATACCACTAATAATACTTTCATCATCGAGAGGAACAAGAACTTCCCCATCGGAATTGATACGCTCCTCTAGCTCGACACAGTAACGCGGGGCTATTAATGGCTCAGAGGGTGGTTGCGTGAAATCAAAAACATTATTCCGACGTCCCTCGCCTCGCCACAAAGTATATTTTGTGCCCTGTGTGCAAAGTAAACCCGTTTTAGCGACCCTACCTTCAATCACTGCATTTGTAGCCACCGTAGAGCCGTGTACAAAAACTTCCGTATCATCTAATAGTGATTCCAACGTGATATTGATTGAGTCTGCAGCCAGTTGGACACATGAAAGAACGCCGTCTGATAATCTATTTGGCGTTGTTGGTGATTTAAATCGTCCGACGAGCTCTCCATCTCGCGCAATTGATAGATCTGTAAAAGTCCCGCCTATGTCTGTCCCAATGCGATACCCCATTACTGCGTACCTCGGAGCTTCTTGGTCTTCACTTCGTCTAAAAGATACTTTCCATTAGTAAGGCTTATACCAACGCCGTAAATTTGCTCGGCCGCTTCACATGTAACAAACCCATCATGTACATCATCTAAAACAGCAGCAACTTCGCGTTTCTTGGGGTCACCATTTCCTCCGCCCCCTCCAGTATCAGCAACCCAAACCTGATTCGCCTCAATATCGGTGACGCCAGAATTTTTGAGACTCAGAATTTTTTCCCCATCGGAGGCCTCTTCGACCCAATGATCGGCAACCGCTCCTGCCGAACCCTGTCCAATACCAAACGCGGGACAAGTGTGACCAGAGCCTCCATAATTAATGTTCAACACATGATTGCGTGGCTGAATCCGATGTCGTACACCGACTGCGCCACGAAAAGTTCCAACTCCCCCTGAATCGGCTATTGCACTCACTTCTCTGACATAGAATGGACGCGCCATTTCTACCTGTTCAATAGACTCGTAACCCATATTCCCCATTATGCAAGCACCGAACATATGCGGTAGACCGTCATGGTTACTAGTCGCTCCGCCACCACTTGCCGCGAGGTAAAAAGCGTGGGCATATCCTTCTCCTTGCGCACTGACCCCCGCCCCCACGAAGTTGGCGGCATTGTACTCACCCATCCCTGCCATCGCGTCTTGCGGTAAAATTGTAGCCCATGCTTTCAAAACGAGGTTAGTCACTTCGTCACATAGCGCAATAGTAGCCAGCGATGTACCAACCGGCCACCTTGGGATACCTGCCACAGATCCTTCTCTCAATTTCACGCGAATTCGTTTTAATGCGCCATCATTTGTCGGAATATCTGGATCTAAAATAGGAAGAGTGCCCTGCAGCGCCGAGCACCGCGCAGTCGCATAAGTGAGGTTGTAGCCGAAATCCTTCTGATCGGGCATATCTGTGTAGTCAAATTCTATCAACCCTTCATCAGGCTTAATCGAAAGCCCAAGCTTTAGAGGTACGCCGTCAGGGAAAAAACCTTCGAAAACCTCACCAGTCATGCTCACCTCAATACTAGTTTCTGGGAGTGCCTTGATAGTCTCGATCATTTTTCGTTCGCCGTAGTTCAATGACTCTGTGAAACAACCTTTAACAGTTTCAACGCTAAATCGATCGCACAGGTTTTTAATTCGCTTCTCCGCCGTCCACAATGATCCAAGTTGAGCAAGAAAGTCACCATGCCAATGTTCGGGAAACCGAAAGTTATAGCCGAGAAACCTGATTAAATCCTTAATTGGTTCATGATTTTGACACACACGCACCCCAGGGAAATGCATCGCCTCTTCATAAATATCCTTCGCCCCAGAATCAGTGCTCCCGGGAATATGAGCTCCCATATCTAGTAAATGACATTTATTGGCTGCCCACGCCACCAGAATGCCATTATGAAAAATAGGAGCAAACATGGTCCAATCACCAACGTGTGCATTACCAGCATACGGTGCGTTATTTACGAAAACATCCCCTTCATGAATATCTTCCCCAAAGACTCTGATTAGAAATCTAAGCGCAGGGTCCATCGTACCTACGTGCACTGGCAAGCAATCATGCATCGAAAGCACTTCGGCTCGCGGGCTCATTATAGTGCACGTAAAGTCCTTCGCGCCGTAAAGTATGGGATTACGCGCGGTTGTCAGAATAGTTTCGGTCATTTCGCTTAAAATGCCTTCGATACGTGCATAAATTACTGAGAAAATGACTGGATCGATATCCTTACAGCCGCGGTCAATAGCCCCTCGGACACCAGCGATCTCATCATCCCTTAATGGCTCAGTAATCAAGCCTGGGTCATATGGTGGAAGTAACATAGAATGCAGCTCCTTTTACGATCTATAAAAATACAAAAAAAAGTCGTACTACTTAACAGCCGGGATTTTGGCAAGGTCGAGCGCTTTAAAAACGGTCCTAAGTAAAAAATAAAGCAAATTTGGCTTGCCATAATATAAAGGAAATTTAGCTATAGGGATCTTATCTAAAACTGTTCCCATATCATCCGCATGGAGGATTCTTTTTGCAATTTTAGAACCAAGGTAAAGCGCCATGGAGATATTTCCTGTTGCGCAATAGTGAATGCCATTATCTGCGCCGATGTGAGGGAGGCCATCCCCGGTTAAAGCAAGATTTCCTTTCCAGCAATACTCAGCGTTAACACCCTCGAGCTCAGGAAACATCTTCCTGTAATACCGCATAATTCGAGCAGCTTGGCTAGTTTCACTATCTGTACGAAGATAATGGGATGCTAATAACAAACGAGATTCGTTGTCACATGGTCTGAAGTTAGAAAACATTTGCTTAGTATCAACCACACCTCGCAAGGTGGGAAGCATCTGGCTTAATAATTCTGCGTCAATAGGTTCCGTGGCAACCACATGAGCCAAAAATGGAAAAATCTGATTACGAAGAATACCGGAAGATTTTTGACTATACCCTTGAGTAGCAACCACCACCTGTTCTGTAGCAAGCGAGCCCCTGTTAGTTTTTATTTCATAGTGCCCCCCTGATCGACGCTCCATTGCCAGGCATTCAGTACCTCCACAAATAGACGCATCTGTGAGAGACAAAGCTTTCAACAAACCAGCCACTAGTTTCCCTGGGTTTATATCGATGAGATCCGGAAGTACTTTAGCACCACAGTATAATAGCTTCGCCTGCTCCCCAACTTCCTGAGCTAAATCCTGGTATGGGACCATGTAAGCGTTACTCATACCAAAGAATCTTTCGTAACGATCTAAATGTCGCGCCATTTTCTCATAAGCCGAGGGAGTGTGCGCCAAGACTAACTTTCCCCTTCTCCTCACGCCGCACTCAATCTGTTCATGATCAATTAAGTCCGAAACAAAATCGTGAGCTCGCTGGCCCTCAGTGATCAGCTCATGTCGAGGCACACCACCAATGTCAGCCTCCATCTCGCCTTCAGTCGTACCTTCGATCCTCTCAACCACTAAACCTAAGTTTCGAGAGCATGCTCCGTAACCAGGCCATTCTTTATCGATTAAAGCGACTTGGCTTCCGCTGCGTGCAAGTTCAAGAGCTGCGCTTATTCCAGAAAACCCTCCTCCTATAACTGCCACGTCCACTCTCTCCGGAAGCTCGGCTCGATGCTCTTCCATTGGGAGCACATTTTCACACCATAACGACGTTGTTTTCATCTATCGAGTTTGTATTTCATAACGGTTCGAATTTTCTATGCTCTTTTTTTATATATTATAACCGTTATAATAAAAAAGTATAAACACAAACCATCGTAGGACAAACACGCAGTCCATTAGGTAATAATGAATGCCAAAATTAGTAGATCACAACGCACGTCGAGAAGAGATCGCACGAGCCACTTGGATCGTCATACAGAAATACGGTATCGACGGAGTTCGACTCCGCGATATTGCCGATCAAGTAGGCTTCACGACCGGAGTTTTCTCTCACTACTTTCGTGACAAAGGCAGCTTGCTTCGATATGCGTTTAATCTCTCTTTTGAACGTATAAGTGAAGACCTAGCGTCGTCCAACAAATCAGTCAGCTCAGGGCTAAAACGATTCAGAGATGGATTAGTAGCGCTAGTTCCAGATAATAGAAATCCAGCAAGTGTGGCGTTTGTATCAATGTGTTTTGGAATTCGAAATCTAAACGATCCATTGTTAATGGCCGATTATAAAAAAAAGAGGAAACAATACGGTCAGTTGTTGAAATCTTATCTATCTGACGCGGCGAGCCAGCACGAAATTCGTCTAGGACAAATAACTGGTCATACATTGGATTTATCATTTGCGGTCTTAGATGGTGTGTGCATTGCCGCGCTACAAAACCCTTCAAGCTATCCTAGGAAAAGAGCCATTAAAATAATAGACACAATGGTTGACGACCTCATCTATCGAGATAGTCAAATGAGCTCAGCCAACTAAGTCATCTAAAGCTGTATAAATTAAAGGAGAAAAAATGATGGGAAAATCAAATAAATTAATCCGACTTGACCCGAACAAACTAGCTGGTTTGGAGTTAAATAATTTTGCCCCCTACCCTTCCGAAACTGTATTGTCTGGTATATCAGAGCATGAACGCTGGCAGTTTGATCACGACGAACTCTTTGTTGGAGCGTATCAAGCAAAACCCGCTAAACTTGCGCTGGAAGATTATCCATACGATGAATTTATGTACTTATTGAGCGGAAAGATCGATATTACTGATAAGGATGGGAATCTTCAGTCATTTTTTCCAGGACAAGCCCTGGTGCTGAAAAAAGGTTTTACAGGAACTTTTGAAATGATTGGAAACGTAAGAAAGATCGCTATTGTAGCTGGAGAACAATATAGCCCACCGAAATAGACTGACTCATAAATTGGTGAAAAATGAAAAGAGTAGTTGCCAATGAAAAGTAGAATGAAGTTCCTTATTTCTCAGGTCACCAGATTCACAAGCTGCGTTATTTTGCTGCTGCATTGTGGTCTAGTTGCATCTTTAGAACTCTACTCGAGCAATAATAAAAGCGCGACCGGTGAGCTCAAGTTTCTTGGGGGCCTACAGTACGGGACGGGACTAAATTTTGGGTATGGGGCGATCGACTCGCCGAGTGAGAAAAGTCGGGCGACGTTATCTATTGCGGCCAAACCTAAACTAGACCTCGTTTGGAAAATGGAAAGCTCGGAGTTTTATAGCACTCTTTCGATGGTTGCCGCGACGACGACTCTCGATGGAGAGCTCTCAGGGCAGATAGTTCGATCTGGAGATCAAGCATTTGATACCGACTCCACTAAAATTGGCTGGCGTAATGAATTTATCGATCTATCTTATGGAGGCCAAGAATTCACTATTGGAGACGGTTTTGTAGTTGGTGATGGGAATTTTAATAAAGGCGCGGCCGATGGTCAGTATTGGATAGGAGCATTCACCGCGTGGCGGAACAGTGCGATTATAAGAATAGACACTTCCCTTCTACGATTTGACGGGTTTTGGCTTCGTACTGACGATGACTTGGGCGATGCTCGTGTAGTTGGGGTTAACGTAGAAACAGCTGAAAATGAACTGGGCACACTGGGCCTCATGTACTTCGAGATCATTCAAGATGATAATTTTGCACTTGACGGAATGCGCGTAGCTAGTATCCGTGGTGCGGATATAAGTGTTCCTTTTCTTCAAGATCTCAAGTTGTTTGGTGAATATGTAATTGAACGCGGTCGCAGCAAAGAAACAGGTTTTAAAAATAATGGAAATGGCTGGTATATAGAGGGTAATTACGCCTTAAGCAGGTGGTCTTGGAAACCTACATTTATCTATCGTTATGCTCATTTTTCAGGAGACGACTCAACAACGAATCAAAATGAGGAGTATCGAGGGCTGTTTTTTACGATTTTCAAACGAGATTGGGACACCTGGTACCAAGGCGAGGTAGCCGGAGAATTTCACTTATTTAATCAAAATCAAGTTACCCAGATGGCTAAAATGAAAGTATATCCGGGACAGGATTGGTCACTCGGTGTTTGGTATTACTCTCATGATTTAGATACCAAACAGTATTTCGGTAAAGCGGTTTCAGACTTAGACTGGGCAGAAGAAATCAATCTAGGTTTCGAGTATTTCCCAAGCAAACAACTTTACGTTTATGCTGGATATGCATGGGGGATGCCCCATCAGGCCGCAATAGATGTTTTCCAGCATAATCGTGACACGCATGTTATCCAAACGTTTATTTCTTACACATTTGATTGATGACGCACATTCCCAAATATTCTTGAAAAAAAGATTAGGACAACGGGCACAGGACTGGAGAACAATAAAGTCCTCCAGCGCATATCGCTCGAGCTATAGGTTGTGAATCCTCACCCTACTTAAGATGCTTCGTCTTTGACAACTTCATCCACTTTACTATTAGCTTCATCCTGCTGTCGCTTTGGCGCGCCGTAACGAAATTCCATAATGGTCAACACAAGGCCTACCATCATAATGACGAACACAAAAATGGCGATGGGAAGTAAATTATCAGAAATCATAGTTAGCCTCTCCTCGCCAATAAGCTAGACAGTTTGAAATAAATACCAAACGCCAGGATAGAGGGCACCCATATTGCAGTGAATAAGCCCTCTATTTGCTTGCCTTCGAACCAGAGCAGTCCCGATACCGCGAAAGATACCGCGACAGCCAGTAAGATGAAAAAATCTGATAGTTTGAACATATTAGTTTCCCTACTTATTAAGTTAATATTGGTACGAATGAAAGGCTAGTTTAGTCTTCGTAAAAACCAACCGCAGCTAATAAAAGACCCGCGATTGTAACCCCTGCTGGAATCCTCAGTCCGACAATCCCGAAGACATCAATCATCGATGGTATGAGACCCACGTATCCAAGCGGAGCCCAAAGAAAAAATGGAGTGGCAACACCTACCCCAACCCAGCCAGCCACCCTTAAGGCAGACATGGGAGACTTCTCTTTGTTGGTTCGCGATGCTTGCCCGTCGTCATTGAAACTCACGTTATAACTTCCATATTTTCCTGACATATCCTGCAACGAAACATCGCCCTGATATTTCGCTGCATAAGTAATTTTTATGTTTAATTCAGTAAATCAAACATACATTCACAACCAACTCTTGTATTTTCGCACACTGATACGTTGGGTCCTTGTGTAAGGATTAAAAGAGACTCGAACTCGCAGCCTCAACTTCGCCACAGCTGATTGAAGTCGAACAAGACTAAGAAATCGTAAGAATAGTAAGCAACACTATCGCAATTCCCAGTGCCCACGTTACAAAAGAATAATAGAGAACAGGAGGAGCGCGATGCAGCTCCATGAATTGATGGCCGATAATCCAAATCTTGGTCGCTCCAGCGATAATCACCCCGGTGGTCGCTAAATGTATGTTTTGGGCATCTATAAAACCAAACCACCAGGCTAGCAAGGTCGTCCCGACAAGAAAGACCCATGCCCATGTCATCGTGCTGAAGCCAAAATACATTTTGTGATTACTCATAAAGTAATACTCGCAAATCTAAACAATCGAAAATCGAGACTATAATAAATACAACAAGGCAAAAAGCATGATCCAAAGGAGATCAACTAAATGCCAGAAAATACCACCACTCTCAAGAGTCCTAATATCCCGAGAATTCAAAGTTGGACGCTGACTGACTTTTAAAAGAAATATTAATACCACGACCCCCACTACTACATGCAATAAATGAATGCCTGTAAAAATGAAAAAATACATGAAAAAATCATTCGTTAGAGGGGTAAAACCTGCTCCAATTTTCGCCTCCCATTCGAAAATTTTGTTTAAAACGAAGGCTAAGCCGCATCCGATAGCTAGCTTAAACCAACGGGCGTTATCCGAGCCCTGACCATCGCGACATCTTTCGACTCCAATCGCCACAAACCACGAGCCTGTCAAGAGCAGGAGAGTATTGCATAGACCAAAATACAGATTCAGACTCTCTCGCGAAGTGGAAAAGACATCGGTCATTTCTTTCTGACCAAACGCAATCAGTATGAAAAAAACAGAAAAGACCAGCAGATCCCCAGCGACAAAAGCCCAGATACCAATCTCACCTGGTACTTGGGCTCTTGGTCGAGAAGTGCCGCTCATTATGCTTATTCGCTCTCTTCTTTGGCGATCTTAATCATCAAGTGCGACATCACTCCGATCCATATAAAAAAAGCGATAAAAGGCAGATACATCGCTATTAGACCATGCCACGCAAACGGTCCCTCTTTAAAAAACATTATCATTTGACCGGGTGCAAATAATAGTACCATCCATAAGTTAAGATAACCTGCCCAACGTGGAAAAGGCTCATTTCCCTCTTCGGCAAAGAAAATCGAGAGTGCTACCATAACGCACCAGCCACCAAACACAGGAACGGAAAAAAGAGCAATGAAGTAAGCTAGGTCAGCCCACATTAAAACTATCGAAGGGTGATAAGTTTCTGGACGAAACACCATAAGCGCCCAAGCAAAAGCAACTATTAATGCGAGGGTCGTGCCAGCGGCGGTGAAAATTAACTGAATATACGACCAGCCCGGAGTTGTCTCGTAACGTCGGACCTGCATCGCCATACCCGCGCCAAACGATCCGAACAGCGCGAAAGAGGCAATGAGGAAAATGGAGCCTATCTGTATCGCAAAAAGATTGTCAGAAACTTTTGCCACCACTTGTGCGGGTGAATCACTTGCGTTCAAAAGTGGAGGCAACATGCCACCTAACCAAACTCCACCTATTATAAAAAGGATAATAGCTGCATATCCACTATAGCCGCCAAAAGCTAAAGCACTTCTAAAAAATCCATCACTCTTATGTGATGATTGAGTATTACTATCCATTTTCTTCCCCTTTAAAATTAATAGCTAATATTTATCTAATCTAAAACTTTTTATACCTATAACCGCCTCGCTAACCGTCAGTGTCTGACATAAGAGCCCCAAGAACTAACGTGTTCAAATACTCATCAATAAATTCTGGACTACGTTTAGTAAGCTTCATCTGCGCAATCATAGGGCCTCCACTAACCACCATGTACGCTGCGATTTCAGGATTTACCGCCTCGTGAAGCTCACCGTTAGATTGTCCTTCTCGAACAACGTCCGCAAACCGAGTCACCATTTTATTTTGTAGAATCTCATATTGCGGCCATGTCTCATCGTGCATAGCTGTGCTCCAATCGAGCCAGATCTTTATAACATCTGGTGCCGACGTGACGCTCTCGCTAAACGTCCGCGTTACAAACAAAAACTTTTCGAAAACTGAGTTACCGTTGTCTAATGCCGATAAAAGTGCTTGTGTAAGAAAGGCATCAACCTCAGCTAACACATCACGAACTAACACTTCCCGAGTCGGGAAATAAGAAAAAACTGTCGGTACTGCAACACCAGCCTCTTCGGCAATCTCAGCGTGTCGGGCTGAACCAATCCCGCGAAGCGCAAATACCTTCAAACCACAACGTAGCAGCTGTTCGCGCCTTTTCTCTGGCGAAAGCTTCGAGGCTCGAGAACGACGACTGGTTAAGACAGCAGAATTAGTGACCATTTAAAAATCTATCCTTCAGTTGACAATTCATCAATGACAATTCTATCATTGAGTTCTCTATCATTACAAGAATGGGTACCATATAGCACTAGGAGGGGAAATCGTAGTGATAAAAGTAAGTGAAGATCTCAAAACTAGCCGCCGATGGGTCAATAGGGAGATCAAGAACCTCGACCCTGAAACCGATTATTCGCTGATCATGTCAATGATCGCCCAATATCAAATGGACGAATTCACCCTGAATTTTTTGGTCACTATCTTGACTTGTTATGTCGTGAAGCCGGCACATATGGGCGAAACCCTTATCATTACCAACAAAGCGATGCGTCACCCCAATCGGAGAATGCAAGATGCGCTAGATTTCTTTTGGACCTGGTATGCGACTGGCCCCGACTCCGCTGAGACGAAAGAATCTGTCAATCGCCTTAATAAATTACATTTTAGTGTTGCCAAAAAGTTACCCGGTCATTTCGAAAATAGTGATGACTTTATTTATGTTTTAGCTCGGCTTGTGGTACTTCAAGACCGTTTGCTCAAAAAACTGGGACTAAACGGGATGGATCCTCAGATCAAACTAGCGCAATTCAATTTCGCCAAAGCACTCTCGAAACATTTTCGTCGGGAAGGTGACAAGGAATTAGAAGGCTTTCCCGAAAAACTAGAAGAGTTAGAGGACTTTGTCGATCGTTGGGAAGGAAAAAATCACGTTTATTCTCCTGTCCTAACTGATTTAGTGCTGGCCTTAATTTACGCGTTTGGAGAACGATGGTTTCCCAAACCACTTCATGCGCTAGGACGCTGGATCGGTATCTACTCTATGGAAGATAATTTTCTAGAGCACATGCGAATAGAACCTTTATCAGGATTAAAACGTGTCATTACCCATTTCACACTTAAAACGTTGTTTTACTACAAAACTAAATTTGCGGCGGACTCTAAAGTCTCAGCCTACGCGAACAGACAGACTTTAAGTTACGGGGAGCTAAGAGAAATAGATAAGACAGCTGTCCAACGTATTTCTGATCTGGGCTGGACACAAGGCGGCAAAGATGCAATGGGACTTGGCGAGACAAATAGAGGGTGTCCGGTCATGAACCACGCGATGCCTGAAAAGGAAGAATCACTGTGAAGGTCATTGTCGTTGGAGGTGGCCCAGCTGGCTGCGCAGCAGCCTACACCTTGCTAAAGGAAGGTCATGAAGCCGTATTATTCGAAGCCAGTGACTCCATTGGTGGGCGTACGAAGCAATTGCACCGAGAAGGCTTTAACCTCGGCACAGGTGCATTATTTCTTATGGGCGGTATTTACCCCCGCACCATGGCACTTTTGCGTGAAATGGGTCATATCAAAAAGCTCGTACCGTGGAAAAGTACCACCGAATTAATGGATGACGACGATTCGCGGTACCCTGTGCAGCTTGGCAAGTTCTCTAGTTTTGCTAAAGTGCCGACACTAAAATTAATTGATAAGCTGCGCTTACTAGTAACTGGCATCAAATTATTTTTCTCGCGCACCGCAAAAAATCCGTTTAACGGCTCTCAATTGGCGGCCTATGATCGCGGCGAAAACCTCGAAGATTGGACGCGAAGTAATCTGGGCTCACGTACCTACGAATATGTCATGCGCCCAATTATGGATTTCCTATATGCTGTACCGTTAAGAGAACTGTCGACTCCTTTCCCAAAAGCATTAGTTAGGCAAGCCCATAAGATCTCCCTGTCCACTCCTCCGGAAGGTATTGGCCAAATTAATGACTGGCTATTAGAAAACATGTCGTCTGACGATGTCCATTTGTCGGCACCAGTCGACCGCCTGGCTCGTGATGGCGCTGGCTGGAAGGTTTTTGCCAATGGGAATGTATATCAGTGTGATGCCGTGATCATCGCTACTGAAGCGTTTATAGCCGCCAAGCTTTTGAAAGAGTTCATATCAATTGATGCCTACCAACGTCTGATGGGAACTCATTACACTGAGTACGCCCATGTTGCTATCGCCTATGACGAGGATCCGTGGCCAGATTATCCGGTCGATGCCGTCTTACCTGTAGGAGTCGGTGGTGAGCGTGATGTAGGTGCGATGGTATTGCACGGTCGTCGACAACCGGCCAGTGTCCCCGATGGCGGTCAATTAGTTGGAGTCTATTTCAATACCCC
>Ga0315331_10001241_pt1 | contig 19011 bp, 11 predicted proteins | sample M160m34915metaG_FD_203456 | JGI IMG/M metagenome (GOLD analysis project Ga0315331, IMG submission 203456) | Ammonia-oxidizing marine archaeal communities from Monterey Bay, California, United States - M1 60m 34915 | ecosystem: Environmental > Aquatic > Marine > Intertidal zone | place: USA...
ACTTATCGGGTCGTCCGATGGAGCAGCAGCGGGCCTTCAGTGCTGACAGATTCAGGCGTTAAGAATCTGTTGTATTCGCAGGTTGCCGAACTGCACCTTCCGCAACGTGACGAATGGGGGACCTACTTTGAACAACTGGCCGTGTTAAGTCCGGATCTCGCATCTCGACTTATTCAAGTCGAAACATCCAACGGACTTCAGCTTACCGTCTCGAAAGAGCGGCTGATTTCAAAACACTCTGGAGACCACAACAAGTCCGAAAACTGGTATCCACTGATGCACCCCGCCTGGAGCTTCGATCCAATTACTGTACCGCTTCGAACAATCCGCTCATGGCGTTTCTTCGCTGCCGAGCAGCCACCGATGACAATCTTTAATCCTTCCGTAACAAGAGACACGCCCGTCTTCAGCACAGGTTGGAATCCCGTCGCACATCGCAGTGCCCAGTCGACGGCCATGCGGAACAACCGGCAACTCTGCGGCTGGGGTTTTGGAGTGCACGCTCCAACGTCATTGGCTTTTCCGATTCATCCAGTGGTACGTCAGATACGCAGCAGGACGGGCCTTGATCAGTTAGTCGGCCCAGGAGGATGCGCTCGCGCAGAAATTGCCATGCAGTCAAAGCGAACTCAACCGTTCTTCAGAAGTGAAATTCTCATCGGAAGTGCAAAATCTGTGGACACCGACTGGAAGAATGTCAGCGTAACGGAGGGCAAATCCGATAACGTCATTCTGACAGCTGATCCAATCATCAATCAGCGGCCAGACGCTGCCGACCCGTTCGACGTTCGAGACTGTCTCAACTGGATCGAGCCTGAATGGAAACTCGACAAAGTACAACTTCTTAAAGAGGTCACCAGGCGAACTCCTGACAGAATTTCCGTTCTGGATGGATGGGAAGTTAGTTCCCGGTTGAAGCCTGAACACTCAAACGACGATCAAACTTCAACCAAAGACACAAGTGCCGACGCAGAGGATACACTGCTCGTGGTGCGAAACATCTGGGACAAAACGGCAACGGAGGATGAGCGGTCGCGACTGCTCATGAAAGCGTCGGGACCGTTTACCGTTTTCAGGCAACGGAGACAGATCGAAAAACAACATCGATGGCTTGCGATATGCATCAGCAAACCAGCCGAAAGTACAGACCCGGCGACAATCGTCGTCCGGATCGACGGTCGGTCGATGATCGAAGCAGACGTTCCTGCTCGTACCTCACGTCAGGATCCCGATCCGATCCTCATTCCGGTGTCACAATTCCAGGGGATGAAACCAACGATCGAAATTGTTCTTCTAACTTCCGGCGACAACTCCTTCGTCGACTGGCGAGGAATCGGTTTTTCACAGCACCCGCCTGGAATTCTTCCGCTGTTTGACGAGTCCGACGAAATCATCAAACACCTGCAGGATGGTGAAGGCCAAATTTCCCTGACAACAGTGGAACCGAAGCACGGAACTTATGCGTTACGACTGTCCGCAGGAGACCAATCCAACGCGGACATTCCTGGCTTTGAGTTCCCAATTCGCGAACACCCAGGCCTTGGCGAGTTCCGGTACCTTCGCTTTTCATGGAGAAAAAAGGATGGAAGCCAAATTGGATTCCAAATCGGCCACGACAGGACCATCGGTGTTCCTGAAAACGAATTCGGCCAGGTCCAACCGCGGGCTTTCGCTGAAGGCAAAGCGCAGGCTGTTTTTAAACGGCAACGCAGCAGTCCACGACGACAATTCTCGGGGGCAAACCGAGGCAGCCAGTTCGGTTACCAGTATGACGCCGGCAGCGGAGATCCGACTCAACCCGTTCTGCGACTCGACCGAAAACTTCCCGTTGATTGGCGATTGATGGGGCGAGACCTGTTTGGTGAATTCGGTTCTTTCACACTGACCGGCCTGGGATTTCGAAACTCCGACGAAGAACCTGCCTGGTTTGACGAGATCTACCTGGCGCGGACACAAGACGACTTCAAATGGATCGACGAAGTGTCCGGATTGAAGAAACCTCTCCAAAGTGACGATCCAAATCTGCTCGACGAAGCTCGCGAGCCAATTCACTATGGCCGGATAATCTCCAACGTCGCACCACAATTCACCTCACTGTTGTCCGGCGAACCCATCCAGCTACTTCGCCAGTTCCAGAAACGGCAGAATGTCGTTCGCACGATGCCACCTTCAAAAGAAAAACCCTGTATCCTGAGAACGCCGGTCTCCGTATCAAAAGGTAGAAAGACCGTTCTGAATCTTTCCGCAGGTCACTACCCCGAGGGAGACTGGCAACTGGTTGTCCGCGCGGCGGGCCAGGAAGTATTCCGAACAATGGTCGACGCTAAGACCACCAAAGAAGGATGGCTCGACAAAGAAGTCGACCTCTCGCGTTTCGCCGGGCAAAACATCATCGTCGAAGTTCTCAACGAAGCCACTGGCTGGCACTACGAACACGCCTTCTGGCAACGACTCGAGATTGTTGAGAAATAGCCGTATTGAGGGCTGCCGGGGCGAGCGTCCTGCGGAAAGCGAACGGTCAGACCGTCCACCTCGCCATCGTTGCTCCATGATCCCTGACAAAAGCTTTTCCAAAAACATTCGTGTAGGATTCCTGATTGCCGTCCCCGGCAGCCCTGCAGTCGTGAAAGAAATTCGCGGTCCGTGATTAGCCAGCCGCGGGCGGCACGATCTTGTTGAAACGAAGACCTCGGTGCGGTGTCCCGACACCGTCTTTTGACGCCAGATGCTTGTCGGCGGCGATCTGTTCGCTCAACTTGTGTTGCTCGACACTCCCGGCGTCGCCAGAGGCTTTTGCCGGCCCGGAAGCGTTCTCGCGAATCTCGTCTTTCAGATCGTCAACCATACGTTCCGATTCAAATGAGTATTGAGGTTTCCCTCTCTACCCCTTGAACTACCCGCACCAGAAGCAAACTGACGGCGCATCGCAAAACATTTTCAGATGTTTTTCCGATGGCTCGCGACGCTACGTCTAAAGGAGCTTCGCGACCACGCGCAAATCGCATCGGTCTCAAGACCGAGCGCAGTTTGGTCGATTTGTTCGCCAATTCGGTTGGTCTAACCTGCTGCACGAAGAATAAATGGGAACTGCGGTCGGTCGTTTTCACCGACGCGCGTTAACCCAACACTAAGAGCCGGCTGTAAACTCTGAATAGAGAGTCCAGATAGCCCCCGAGTCATCCCCGATGCGAACTCGGACTCGTTGAGCTAGTCGAGTTCTATCCATGGAACCTTATTCCGTGATCACTCGCTTCGTGGCACGGTTTTAATTGTCGCCTGTTGTTTCATTTTTGGTGACAATGTGAATGTGCGAATTCGTCCGTCGAAGGCACCTGTGGCAATCAGTTGTCCGCTCGAAAGGAACTGCGTCTGAAGCGGCAGGCTGGAATGCCTGCTGATTTCTGAAGTTGGTGAGCCATCGGGCTTCCAGAGACGCACAACCCGGTCGCGACCGACGGTGACTATGCGACCGTCAGTGGCAAAGGCGACGTCGAGGACTCCGGTGCGGCGGGAGTAGCGGCTTTCGGCGCGTTCTGCATGGGCGGTGATGGCTCGTGTTGCCCAGCCGTCTTTCATGTCCCAGAGCACGAATCTGCCGTCCTCGGCGGCTGATGCCAGCAGTTTGCCGTCCGCTCGCCAGCTCAAGGCGGTGACTTTCACTTTGTGTTCGTCGAGCGTGTAAACGATCCCGGCATTCTCCGCTTCCCAGACATGAATGCCGCCGTTGCGGTCGCCGGTTGCGAGCTGCTTTCCATCGGGACTGAATCGCACGACAGTCACCCAGTCTGTGTGCTTTTTGATTCGATGAAGCAGTTTGCCGGTTCGTGTCGAGAAGATCTTCACCAGTTTGGCGGGAGTGCCAATCGCGACGTGGTTGTGATCGGCGCTGATGTCTGCTGACAGCACGATGTCGTATTCGTCGCCGAGTGTGGCAACGCGAGCCCCCGTTTTGACATCGAAAACAACAACCTTTCCCGAGTCAGCTCCGATGCCGCCCGCGGTAACCAGCAGCTCACCATTTCGCGAGAAACGCAGGTCGTGAATATCGCCTTCTGGGAATGACAGCGTGCCGACATGCTTGAGTTTTTCGGATGCATCTTTCGATCCGTACAACAACACCTGACGATGACCGCTGGTAGCGATGAGATTCGCCCACGGACTGGTTGCCATCGCGATTATCGGTGGTGAGGCTTTTGTGCTTGCGAGCGACACGTCCGGAAGTTTGTCAGGAAACGCGGGCACGTCGGGTCGTTGCGTCGAGCCGGCACTCACATCAAACGTCACCTCACGGAGATTGGATTTCCCTCCTGCCGTAGGGATTAGCCCGCCTGCGATCCATTCGCGGATTGTCTTGAGTTCTGCATTTGCGAGCTTCGGCTTGTTCGGCGGCATTGCCGGATAGTCTTCATGGTGATTGACCGCCAGAAAAAGCGGACTCGAATCCGGCAGCCCGGCTTTCAGCACACTGCCTCCCGACGAGTCCGACTGCGCGGCTTTGCTCGAACTGAGATCGAGACCAGCTTCGCTCTCATCGGCGTTGTGACAACCGACGCAGTGCTTCTTGAAGATCGGCAGGACGTGTTCCTGAAAGTTCGGCGGAGCGGCTGAGGCGGCGATGGGTTTTGAGGGCGACGGTTCTGCTGACATGACTACGTCCGGATCCGGCTCTGCGGTTTGTTGATCCGAATTATCGTTGCGTTCGCCGAGCGGGGCCGTTTCCTGCGCTGCGGTGTCTTCTAGAGTGGCAGTCTGCCCGGTGTTGTCGGAGGACGACTCCACTGCTTCGGGGGCCTTATCCTCGCCGCACCCCGGCAGTGTGAAGGCGAGGAGTAACAGAGCTATCGAGTAAATAAGGAGCGGCGTGAATCGTGTATTCATCGGAGTAATCATGTGTGGCAAGTAATTTCTGTAGCTACGCTCGCCAGAGCTGGTTCTTTCGGCATCGCTCCGCCGTCTGGCGACGGCAGCTATGCACCGTCAATGATTGAGAAGGAACTCGGACGAATTCAACAGCCCCCAGAGCACGCCGTCGTACCAACGCTTCCACACACGGCTATCCTTTTCCGTCGCGGGCGGCATGGTCGACTGGATGACTTCCCACTCGGATTCGTCTGGGGTTCGTGTCAGGCAGCGAATGTAGAGCCGATCTACGATTTCGCGCGAAGCGGCCGGGTGTTGCTTCAGATGCATCAGATCGCGGATGAGTCTGGTCTCGCGGTTCAAGGCGCGGTGAATCGTGCTGCCGTTCAACAGGTGCAACGCCTGGGGCAGGCTGGGATCACAACTGGTTTCGGAATCGTTGACGCTTTCGCGGCGCGATTGGCCGAAGGTGGCGAAGAAGTGGGAGTTGTAGTTGTCCCCCGCGCCGCCTTCGAAGAGATCAATCGCTTTGGTGCGGGTCGAACGACGAATCCTCGGCGTGTTGCCCATGGCCTGATTCATGCAGTCGAAGAGCACGTCGGCGCGTGGTCGGCGGAGCGAAGCGTGAGAGAAGAATTCGGAGTCGTTCTGGTTAGAGGGCTTAGTCGACGCAGTGGCTTGATAGGTGTAGGACAGGCAGATGTCGCGAACCAGCCGGCTGAGCCGGTAACCATGATCCTCCGCCAGGCGGTGTCCCAATTCGTTGAGCAGCGGTCCATTGCTCGGCGGGTTGCTGATGCGGACGTCATCAATCGGAGCGACGATACCGCGGCCAAAGAAGTGATCCCAAGTCCGGTTGGCGAGGTTTTCGCGGAAGAGTTCGTTGTTCTGTCCGGTCATCCAAGTGGCCAAGGCCTGGCGTGGCGATTGGTTTTCCAGGTCCGGAGCACCGCCGCCGAGGAATCGGTGGGGCATGGGCCGCCCGTCGAGGAGGTGTTTCGCGAGAGGGGCGTCGGGATTGGTGGTGAACAGGGTTTCGGAGATAATCCGGCCGTGCTTGCGGCGCAGCCCGGTGAAGAAGGACGTCCAGGCGTAGTAGTCGTCCATCGTCCAGCGGTCGAACGGGTGGTTGTGGCATTCGGCGCACTGCGTTTGAATGCCGAGAGTCACCTGAGCTACGTTTTGGCCAATGACATGCGGCGGCTCATTGCCCTGGACGATCATGTTGAAGAAATTCGACGGCGGATTCTCCAGGCTGGATCCTGACGCGGTAACCAGTTCGTGGAACACTTCGTTGAGTGGGCGGTCCGAGATAAACTGGTCGCGCAGCCAGACGAAGTAGCCCGCGCCGATCTTGGGCGCCGTCCCGAACCCGACGTTGGTGTCCGTCTTGATGCGCAGCCACTCGCCCCACTTCGCGGTCCACAGTTCGCCGAAGTCTTCGCGCGAGATCAGCTCGTCGATCACCCTGGTGCGCTTGTCAGGATCTGTCGATTCCATGAACGCGCGGTATTCGTCCTCGGTGGGCAACAAGCCGATCAGGTCGATGGTGACGCGGCGAAGGAAGTCTTCGTCGGAACAAAGGCCCGAAGGATGAATCCGAAGTTTCCGCAGCTTTGCGTAGACCAGTTCATCGATGTAATTGGCCGGCTCGGGCGCCTGCCATTCAAACTCGTCGGATTCGGGGAGAATGAAAACCTCACTGCCCTGCGTGAAGCGGCTGAACCGGGCAAACACGTGGGCGCCGCCCGCCCGCTGCGGAGCCACCACGCCCGAGTCGTCGATCGCCACAACGCCTTCGTTACTGGAAAGGTAGAGGCTCCATTGCGTGACATCGCGCTCGGAGCCATCCGAGTAGGTGGCGATCACTTTGGTCTCCACGTTTCCCTGCGGGCCGGGGAATTCCATCACAGGTGGCTCCATGCGAATACCGGTCACGTCCGGCGTGTCTTCCGGATCTCTTGGCGCGCCTGCCGCGATCCAGTCGTGAATCACGCGGTAAGCCTCTGAATCCGCGGCAAACAACTCACCACCGCTGTGCGCGACCTTGCCGGTCGCCTTTTGCAGGAGCAGACTCTGCTCGGGCGCGGCGAGATTCACGCGCCTGCCCGGTTGTTCCTCCAGCAAGCGGTAATAGTCGCCCTCGGGATCATAACCAAACAGGGAAAGCATGAAGCCGTCCTTGCCCCGGGCTGCTCCGTGGCAATTTCCCGCGTTGCAGCCGCCTCGCATGAAGACGGGAACGACGTCGTTTTTGAAACTGGGAACCTCTTCCGCAAACGCGGCGTGAGCGAGGGTGAGAATGAGACAGGAAAGGAGTGTAGTTTTCATTTTTTCTCTTCGTCGATGCGAATGACCGCGTTACCTGAGGTTTGTTTGATCAATTGCCCGCCAACCTCGACCGCAATTTCGCAGGTGATGTTTTCGTGCTGGCCGACCAGACAGTCTCGCGTCACTTTGACCGGAAACCGCACCGTTTTGTCGCCCGGCTGAATCTTTACGGCGCTGCCCTTCGCTTCCATCCCGGGCGGGAGTAACAGCAGCTTAGCCTGCGCGGTACCGGGTAAGGGACGTAGTTCGGTAATTGCGGCGACTAATTCGCCGGTCGTTTCCTGCGCGAGCGCGGTTCGTTCAAACGTAATGTCCAGATACGGTTCGGCCACTTGAACGTGAACCGGGGGGGAGGCGACGTAGTGATAGCCGGTGCCGTAACCGTTTTTTCTCGCCCCTCGTTCGTCAGGTGTCTCATCGAGTGCCTGCTGAACCGTGATCGAAAGCGGAAATGAACCGACCTCAGCCCGATCATCGGCGCTCAGGGCAAACGTGGCGCGGCTTTCTTCCGCGGTCAGGTCAACCGGCGCTCCGGCAGCCACGCCATACGGCGTCCAATAGCAAGTGAGCCTGACAGGACCAGAAAATCCGTCGCGCCGCTCAACTTCGACTTCCACTTCCAACGAAGCCTTTTTCATCAGCGGCACCTTGGGCTCAAGCACGCGAACCGCGAACGGGGCGGGTTCGACCACGGCCAGCGGGCATTTGCGATAGAGGTAAAACGAATCGCCATAGCCGCCCCGACCGCCATCAGACACGCGGTGGAAGAGATACTCGCCGGTGAACTCCGCCGCCGGGTCGGTGGGGCGCATTTTCAGGTCGATGAATCCCGCCCACGGCTTGGTATTCTTGTCCGCGGTAAAAATGAGCTGAACCCATCCGCTCCCCACCTTGGCAGGGGCACATTCCATCGTGACACCCGGCGGCAATCCTTCGGCGATAAACTCCACTTCGCCGCGGTAGCGACTTCCCGCAGGAATCAAAAACTGCATGGTTCGTTCCATCGTGTTGCCGCGCGGAATCACGAACGCCTCGCGCTTGGCTGGCACCTCACGGTAGTCGCGCGTAACACGCAAGAACGCCTGGTCGGTGACCGGCTGGATTTCCACGCGGTAAACATGGTGCGGACCGGCGAGAAACTGGCTGTCGCCGATGCCGAGCAGAAAATCGCCATCCACGTCCGGCTCAAAAATCATCACCGGATCCATTTTCATGCTGTGCGCGAGGTTCTTGTTATCGGCCAGGTCGTGCATGTGGAATTTGGAGTCGTCGACCGTCACGTTGATCTTGCTTTCCGTCCCGGGCGTGGGCTGAATCGTCATGATTGGGTCCAGCGGCGAGCCAAGCCGGGCGGAGTAGGAACGAATCCGGTAACGCTCACCTTTGCGCGTGGTAAAGCGGAACCAGTCGAGTTTGCCTTCGTTCTCGATGATACCGTTGAAGGCGATCGGCAGCTGGCCATCGTAGACCTGCGCGTTATCGGGCGTGAAATGTGCCTTGCCGTCTTCCAACACGTTGGGAAACTCCGCTACCTGGATGCGATTGGGCAGAACCGCTTCGCCGGCGCGGTATTCGATCATTGATTCCTCAAACCGGCCCGGCCGCTTCGGCAGTGGAACCTTCGCTTCGCGATCAGCGCCGCCACCCAGCAACTGCATCGCCAGCGTGGTTCCCGCCTCACCGCCCAGCGGATAGGTCAGCGCGGGCCGCACCCCACCGGTGATGTTCGCAATGTAGTGCCACGGCATATGCTCCGCCTCCACGCTCTTGTGAATGTCGATGTAGTAAGTTCCGCTTTTGGGAACCGCCAGCGACAGCCAGGGATCGCGCCGCGTCAGGGCGGTGTTGTCCGAAAAAGCCAACCTTTTGCGATCCGACCCGTAAACCGCTACCGCGTAATCGCTAGTGCAGTCGGTGCGGAAAAAGTTGAGGCAATCCGACCACAGCTCCACGGTGAGTCGTTGGCCCGCTTCCATCTCGACCCTGAAAAAGTCGTGATCCTGCAATCGGTAGAGCAGGGAGTAGCCGTAAACCGTCGTGCCGAGTTCCACCGACTGCGCGTGCTCGAAATCGCCGTTGGTCTTTTTTTCGTGATCGGAGAACGGCTGGCTTTCCTCGACGCAGGGATAGGGCGTGACCCAGAGAGACTGAAGTTCGGAGAGCGTTTCGTCCGTCCGGATGCGGAAATAGTGCCTACCCAACCGGCATTCCTCTGCGATCCGAAATTTCAGCCGCGCCGCCGTCCCTTCGCGGGCCGGATTCATTTTCTCTTGGTGTAGATCGCGAACTTCGCTCACCGGTTCGGAGCCGAGAAAGGTGATGCCTTCGTCCCAGAACAGGACCTGCTCGATGTTTTGCAGGCGATTACCGTGAAGGATCACCTCCACATCCCGGCCCCGCTCCACAGCCATTGGCATGAGATAGTCTGCGGTTGTAGCGGCGAGCGCCAGGTTGAACGCGGTTATAAAAAGGACAAATGTCAGAGTGAGTTTTCTCATGCTATGCTGCTTCTCTTCGTAGCCTGATTCTCCGAGTCGGGTTTCCAAGCCGCCCGACTCGGAGAGTCAGGCTACATTTGGTTGCGGCGTGTCAGGCGATCAAATCCGCAATCGGCTCGCCCCCGTTGATAATTTCCATCGGCCGCGGCCCGGGAGCCATCAACTCCTTGTCTGAGTTGATGCCGATCAGCCTGTAAATCGTCGAATGGAGATTCGCTAACGGGACGGCATCACGGGACGGCTCCGACGAGGTGATGTCCGCGTCGCCATAGAACAGTCCGCGTTTCAAACCGCCTCCAGCCATCGCAATGGAAAACACGCGCGACCAGTGATCCCGTCCCGCCACGTTGTTCACTTTCGGCGTGCGGCCCATCTCCGAGACGACCCAGACGAGCGTGCTGTCCAGCAGACCACGTTCGTCGAGATCGCCGATCAAGGTCGCAAAGGCGTTGTCGAATGCCGGCATCTGCGTTTCGAACTCCGGCTTGATGTTCGAGTGATGATCCCAGCCGCCGTAGCCGAACGACACAAATCGCACGCCGGACTCGACGAGGCGCCGCGCCAGCAGCATTCGCATCCCCGCTTGCGATCCCGTCTTCCCGAAGCGGCCTTTGCCGTAGCGCTCCTCGAGTTTTTCCGGCTCTTTCGAAAGGTCGAAGGCGTCCTTGACCGCGTCGGAAGTGATCATGTCGAACGCCTGCCGATAGTAGGAATCCAATGCGTCGAGCGGCGCGGGATCCGCATCCAGCTTGCGGAACCTGGCATTGATGGTGTCGCGAATCTTCTTCCGGTTTTCGAAGGCTTCCCAGCTCAGACCGTCAGGAAGCGTCATGTCACGCACTTCGAAATTCCCGATGGCCGGGTCTCCTCCGGTCGCGAAAGGCCCGTAGTGCGCGCCAAGGTAACCCGTTTCGTCGTCTGCATGCCCAATACTCACATATCCTGGCAACGCCCCGCGCCCACCGAACTCGTGATTCACCACCGTCCCGACGGTCGGATGCTGAATCGCGGGCGTCATCCTGTAACCGCGCAGCATGTGATACATCGCCTGACCGTGATCCGGGATCGCGCCGACCACGGAACGCACCACCGTGAGCTTGTCGGCGATTTTCGCGGTCTGCGGCATCGTCTCGCTGAGGACGATGCCGGGAATCGACGTCTTCGTTACCCCGAACGGTCCACGATAGTCCGCCGGGGCGTCCGGCTTCGGATTCCACGATTCCTGCGCCGCGACTCCACCACCAAGCCGAATCTGAATCACACTCTTCGCGGTATTCTCTGTCGACTCATAAAACTTCTGCTCGGCCTGAGCCGACGGAATGCGAAAGAAGTTGCCCAGCGCCAGCCCGCCCAGCGCGAGCGAACCAACGCGAAGTGCATCGCGACGTGAGTGACACTGCTGTTGCCGATAGTTCTGACAACTGCCTGTTTGTTGTTTCATGTTGATCTCTTCCTTACTTCGTCGGTAGCTACGCTCGCCAGAGCGAGGATTAACCTGTGGTAGATTAACCGCATCCACGGTCTGGACTGTAGCTACTTTGTCTCGCCTGACGCGGGTTCGATCAGCAAGTGAAAGTGCAGATCGTCCGCGAAGTGGCCATCGAATTCTTCGTTAACTTCGTCGTCATTCACAACGTTCTCGAACGCCAGGATCATGACATTGATGCATCGGCTGTTTGCCGGAAGCGTCAACACCGCTTCGAGCTTCTCCCACGATGCCGGGTCGCTGTCGCTTAGCAATTGGTGACTGGTGCGTGAGCGTGCGAGCCGCTGAGATTTCAGCAGACGCTGAGCTTCGTCGCTCCCAACCTCGAAAGATTCCAGTTGAAGACTGAACTGCGAGTCGGTGTCTGCATCACCAGCAACGCGATTGAATCGTGCCGTGAGTTTTGCCTGCACGCGACTATCGGCGATCGCGTCTCGCCACGGCGTCAGATCGACCCACTGCGACAACTGCGAGGCACGCGTTGCCGCTCCGTTTTCCGTATCGCGCCCCGTGGACTGAAACAGCAGCATCCCGTCGCCCGCGTACGGCTTTACTGACTTGTGCTCGCGGACGATTCGACAGACGTCGCCAGACCAAACACCCGATTCGCTATCAGTCCCGATCCGCAGGTCCGTGTCCGATTCAAAGCTGGCGTGACGCAAGACTTCGCCGACCTGCCGCGAAGGTTGGGGAAACGTCGTTGCGTCGATCGGCAGCGACTCCTGCTTGCCCGCCGGACTGATGCGCATCGCGGAGTTGGCTTCAATCCGCTGTATGGAAGCGTTGGAAGACACCGGCCGAACATCGACCAGTCCCTCAAAGACGTGGGTTTCGGTCACTCCTTCGGCATCCACAAAAACGCCGTAACGAGTGCCGATATCAACGACTTCACCGGTGGGAGTACGCAGCAGAAATGATTCTTCTGACTCGCCCGCTTCGACAGTCAGCCGCCCCTTCAACAGGCGAGCTTCACGCTGAGAGCGAAGCTCGATTTCTGCCGGAGCCTGCAGCGCCACCACCGCTCCACCGAAAAAGTTAAGTTCCACAAAACCCTGCTTGAGCTGATAGACGCCCGGCCCCAGACGACTGCCGACAACGATTGCGTTATCGGGCGACTGTGCCGCGGCGGCGAAATCAGCGTCTTCCGCATACCGTATTTCCGCGACACGAACGCTCGGATCAAGTTCCGCTGGTGCGGCCGACGAGCCACCACGCTGCCACGCTGCCACAGCGATCACAACGCCAGTCGCGATTCCGGAAAGGGCAATGGCGATGCCTGACCACCTCTCCCGAGACTGAACCGCCGGAGTCGGATCGAACGTCGGCCCCGCCGCGACCCGTTCGACGACTTCCTCCGCCAACGCACAATGCAGCAGTCCGTGCATGCGAGCCTCGGCCGCAAATGTCCGACGAGCATCTTCCGATGCGCGCAAGAGCCCGTTCAGCACTTCCGTCTGTTCGTCCGACAGATCGTTGTCTCGCCAGGCGTCAATCAGTTCATCAAGACGTTCTTTGTTCATGATGTCGCCTCTTGTTCGTTTCGCCCAAGACAATCCCGCAGCGTATTGCGAGCCCGAGTCAATGCAACGCGCACCGAATTGGCCGTCCAACCCACCTCATCGGCGATCTGCTCCGGGAGCTTTCCAGCTTGGTATCGCATGTTGACCAACTCGCAGGCTTTTGGAGCAATTTCCTGCAGACATCGCCTTAGTATTGTCACGCGGGACTGAAACACCGAAAAATCTTCTTCTCCGTGTTCCGCCAGCAGTTCGACAACATCATCTGCCAACCGGGCATTCCGCCGACTGCGCGTCCGCTGAAAATGAAGCGTATTGAAGCGGGCCATCGCACACGCCCACGCCAGAAAGTTGGTTCCGACAGCAAACGTCGCCGCTTTACGACTGGCCGTCACAAAGGTCTCCTGCACGATCTCCTGAGCATCATGCAGGTCCGGCTCCAGCGACAGGACATACGCCAGAACCGCCTGCTGATGCTGCACAAACAGCGTCTGCACGGCGAGCGTGTGGTCGTCGATGTGAATAGAATCGTCACTCATCAAAGAATAATTGCCGCTAGGAGCCTCGAATTAGCAAAGTTTCTTTACATTATTTTCTGGCGTTTGGCCTGACTGAAGGTAGCGCTATATAGCACAGAGCGGACGGGCCCTCACTAAGATGGAGTAGCAAAGGTGCCAAACGAGAAACCCCCGGCACAGACAAGTGTGACCGAGGGCTTGTGGTTCGCCTTGAGACCCGAAGCTCCCCGTGTCAGACTCGAACCAGAGTGATGAACCGCGATTGTGGCGACTGGATTTGAACTCCGTAACTTCCAATTCGGAGGCAGGTTCGAGCGATTGCCCACCAAACGAAAAACAGCTCGCCGCAAATCACTGCGACGAGCTGTTTTGATCTGAAATCGGGACGGCAGGCTATGAACCTGCGATCAGGCAGTCTTCGCAGCCTGTTCTTCGCGGTTCATCAACCAGAGCAGAACGGGACTCGCGACGTAGATCGAGCTGTACGTTCCGACCAGAACTCCAACCAGCAGACAGAAAGCAAATCCGTGGATGCCTTCACCGCCGAAGATGTACAGGATCGCGACGACAAAGAACGTTGTCAGCGACGTCAGTAATGTTCGCGACAGCGTCTGATTCAAGCTGGTGTTGATCATGTCCGGCGTCAGATTCGGATTTTTGCCACGGACTTCTCGAATTCGGTCGAACACAACAATCGTATCGTTCAGTGAGTAACCAACAATCGTCAGGAAGGCCGCAATCATCGGCAGGTTAATCTTGAAATCGTATAAGCCAAATAGTGAGCCAAATGCCCCACCGCTGGCCAGAGAAGCCAGAGCGACTACACCAAGAACGACCAGCACGTCGTGAACCAGAGCGGCGACAGCAGCAAATCCGAAGGTCACACGCTGGAATCGGAACGCGACGTAAATGATGATCGCTCCAAGACTGATCAACATGGCAATGATGGCCTGATTCTGCATTTCACCGCCGACTGACTTTGAAAACTTGCTGACCTCTTCGAATAACGGTGACTTGTTCATGTCATCCCGCATAGCTGCCAGAGCTGCAGTCAAGTCTTCCTGATTCAGTTCCTTCGAAGCTTCCAGTTTCACTTCGCTGAACTTTCGTACCTGACCTTCTTCAACACCTACGCCGCTACCAGCGATCCCAGTCACTCGAAAAAGGTCACTTGGGCTGCTGTACTTGTCGCCGTCCAGCTCTTCAATTGCGTCTTCAAGATTCCTTGAAGCTGTCGTTACCGTAATTTCATCGCTAAACGTCAACGTAGTTTCCTGGCCACCGGCGAACGCCGATTTTTCAGGATCAACCTGTTCGCCTTCCGCTGGTTCTGGTGCCGCAGCAATCTCGACTAGTTCGGTATGCTCAACCGCAACCGCCCTCAACCCCATACTGCCAAGTGCCTTTGCAACACCATCTTCGACGTCCGCCGAATTTTCGACAGTCGTTCGCAATCGCCACCGCCGACCGGAATCAGATTCCTGTGTTTCGCCTTCCGAGGCAAGGGTCAAACGTTCGACGGTGATGCTGGCATCAAACGCTGTCACGAGGTTACTGCGAAAATCAATCAGTTTGCGAGCTTCCTCGAATTCAAACGTGACCATCGTTCCGCCACGGAAATCGATGTCCAGGTTGTCTTCACCGCGAGAGACGAAGCCGGCCAGTCCAGTACAGATCACGAAGAGCGAAACAATCATCGCCAGCTTGCGTTTGCCAATGAAATCGAGACTTGGCGACTTCACAATTGAAAGCATCGGAAGATTCTTCAGGATTCTTTTCTGCTCAAGAATCTCAAAGACCATCCTGCCAAAGTACAGAGCAGAGAACATACTCATCACGATTCCAATGAAGAGTGTCACAGCGAAACCCTTAACCTGATCGGTTCCGATCATGAACAGAACCACTGCGACGATGAGTGTCGTCAGGTTAGAGTCAATAATCGCCGTGAAGGCTTTATCAAATCCATTGTGAATCGCCATGCGAACACTTGCACCTTTGGCAAGTTCCTCACGTATCCTCTCGAAGATTAGAACGTTGGCGTCAACGGCCATCCCGATCGTCAGCACGAGGCCCGCAAGACCAGGTAGCGTAAAAGTCCCCTGAACAAAGATCATCGTGCCCATAATCAGCAGGATGTTAAGCAGCAGACAGAGCACTGCGATCAGGCCGGCCTTCAAGTAGAAAATGGCAATGAATCCGATCACGACGACACACGACAATTCAATCGCAAAGATGCCTTTGGCCTTGATGTCAGCGCCCAGCAGTGGGCTGATCGTGAATTCGCTGATCGGATCCGGGATAAGTGGAACATCGAGAGCACCAGCATTCAGTACGCTGGTCAGTGAACGAACTTCTTCACGGGTGAAGTTACCGGAAATCTGACCGCGAGCACCGATCGCTTCGTTAAGACTCGGAGCCGACTGAATCTTGTCGTCGAGCAAAACCGCCAACCGGTAACGCTTGCCGTCCTTAAGCGGTTTGTGAGCCGACGTCAGATCGAGGAACCGATTAGCTCCCGTCTGGTCAAAGCTGAATGCAACAACCAGTTTGGCGCTCTGATCCATTTGCTCGTTGGCACGAACAAGGAACTTACCCGTAACTTCCTTGGCTTCAGGGCTGACGACAACAAGAACCTGCTCGATGTCGGCGTCAGATTTATCTTTTCGAGTTCGATGAACAGACGGCAGAAGATCCCCACCGCCACGTCCAACTTCTTCTCCTTCAGCGATGTCGACCCAGCGTGCAGTAGTACGGGCTTTTTCCAGCACCTTGTTTTCGGTCAATGGCAATTTGTTTGCTAATTTAATCAGCTGGCGATGTTCAGAATTGTTTGGAGTGGCGAGGATCTCGAACTGGAGAGAACCCAGTCGAGTGATCCGGTCTTTCATTTCGTCAACGTAGGCTTGATCCGCTCCCGGAATGATGATTTCGATCCGGTCTGAACCTACACGGCGAACCGTGACTTCTTCAGTACCTGATGGATTGATACGACGGTTGATGGCACCGACCATGTTGACGATCGAGCGATCAACGTCTTTGCCAGACTCGTTAGCCGCTGTCATGTCGACCTGGTAGACGAGGTTCGTGCCACCAGCGAGGTCGATACCGAATCGGAAGCAATCTTTCAGCGCCTTACCTTGCGCCAACTGGTAGCACATCGGCACAACGGCGAGCGTCACACAGAACAGAACTGTCCCGATCCGGCTGCTGAAATCTTTCAGCCGGAAAAACTTAGCGATGTAAGAGCCAAAAATGTACGGCAGAAACATGACTCCAAAGACCAGACAGAAGATCAGCCAGCCATTAGGCCCGGCTGGGGCCTCGGTAATCTTCACTGCTGCGTCCGCAGCCTCTTCTTGTGCAAGCAGAAACATCTATCGGAATCCTTATCGACAATGAGGGGAACCACCAGGAGCGTCGCCATGGGCTGCGGAAACTCGTTCACGGTATTGCAAACGGTTACCGGAAAAAGTGGCATCAGGATTTGGCCGCGTCATCCTTTTCGTCGGTCAAAACTGAACTGATGGAGCTGCGTCGGAATTTAATACGAGTTGAGTCATCGACCTTAAGCGTAACTTCCTGACCATCGTTGGAGACTTGCGCCACCGTTCCAATGATTCCGCCCGCGGTCACCACTCGGTCGTTCTTTTTAAGACCATCCAGCACTGCTTTACGTTTCCGATCCTCAGCAGCGCGAGGACGAAGAAGCATGAAATAATAAAATACCGCGATCATGATCATCGGCGGTAAAAGACCTCCCCACGGGCTTTGGGCGTCCGCCGGAGGGGGCGGACTTTCTTCAGCAAACAGGAAAGCAAAGTTTAATAAGGAATTCATCGTCGTCGTTTTCTCAGTAGGCAACCGCGAGCAGCCTGGTCGGACGACCATCAACGGACAATCCGCACAGAACTCGCTCGCAACAGACAGGGGTAGCAGGCTTCTCGCTGAAAAATGTTCGAATCTGGATCCGAACCAGCCCGGACAAGCGACGCTCAGAATGACAAAACCTCTACTCTGAACACGACTTACCGCCAGACCTGCCAAAAAGAAGGACCGTATCTTAGAAAGACGCATTCCACCGGGCAAGTTGAACGGATCGAAACTCAGCCACCCGATCCTCGCGGATCGCCAGCCGCATGTCTCGCATTAACTTCTGGTAAAATGCGATGTTATGCAACGAAAGCAGAATCGGTCCCAGCATCTCCTTCACCATGAACAGATGCCGCAGGTACGCTCTCGTGAATTGCTGACAAGTCGGACACTCGCAATCAGGATCAAGCGGCGATTCATCAAGTTTGAACTGTTCGTTACGAATTCTGAGCTTCCCGAGACTTGTAAATGCCAAGGCATTGCGTCCGTTTCGAGTCGGCATGACGCAGTCAAACAGGTCAATCCCACGTGAAACACCTTCGATCAGGTCCGTCGGAGTGCCCACTCCCATCAAATATCTTGGTCGGTCTTGCGGCAGAATCGGCACGGTAAAATCCAGCGTTTCATACATCTGAGGCGGTGCTTCCCCGACACTTAGACCACCGACTGCGTACCCCGGAAAGTCGATCGGCAACAAAGCCTCGGCCGAGCGTTCTCGCATTTCGCGGTCAATCCCGCCCTGGACGATTCCAAACAATGCCTGATCTTCGCGTTGATGAGCATCTCTGCACCGCCTCGCCCAACGCGTCGTCAGATCGACAGCCGCCAGCATCTGCTCACGCGGAGCATCGGCTGCCGGACACTCATCAAGACACATGATGCAGTCAGCGCCAAGCTGCTCCTGAATCCGCATCGCGCTTTCCGGAGTCAGCTCCAGCAGACTGCCGTCCAGATGCGAGCGAAACTTCACCCCGTTCTCGTCGAGCTTCCGTAACTTCGCGAGACTGAAAACCTGGAATCCGCCACTATCTGTCAGGATCGGACCGTCCCAACTCATGAAGCCATGCAGACCACCGAGCTCCGCCACAACTTCCGGCCCCGGCCGAAGTGCCAGGTGATAAGTATTCGCAAGAACTTTCTGCACCCCGACCTGCCTGAGCTGCCCCGGAGTCAATCCCTTAACTGAAGCCAGCGTCCCCACCGGCATAAAAGCAGGAGTCTCCACCGCGCCATGCGGAGTCTTCCAGATCCCGGCCCGCGCCGACGACCCGGAATCAGTATGTTCAAGTTCAAACTCAAAATGCGACAACGTGACCGTGCCCCTGCAACGTGGAGTGGGCACTGCCCACCAGAATGAAAATAATCCGGACGGCAGTGCCGACCCGACATCCGCCGTTACCCAGAACGTCGGAGCATAGCTGTCAACTGATCTACCTTAAACAGTCTTCGGTGACTCGTTCCTTCCCGGTAGATTGATAAACTTAACCCGCTTCCGAAAACAGAAGGGGACCTTACTTGAGAATCTCAACACCACTTGGCTTAACCGTCATACTGCTCCTGGCGACAACATTCGCAACGGCATTCGCAACGAACGTCGAACCCCCAGCCACAAGAACGAACATTATTCTGATCATGGCCGACGACGTCGGTTACGAATGCTTCGGGTGCTACGGGAGCAGGCAGTACAGCACGCCAAACATCGACCGCATGGCGAAGGACGGGATGCTGTTTACACATTGCTATTCGCAGCCGCTCTGCACTCCAAGCCGCGTCAAGATAATGACTGGGATCTCGAACGTCAGAAATTACTCGGCCTTTTCCATTCTCAACAGCGACCAGAAAACGATCGGGCATTACTTCAAAGAAGCCGGGTACAAAACTCTGGTTGCGGGGAAATGGCAGTTGCTCGGCGCAGAACATTACAAAGAGCA
>Ga0315331_10001245_pt1 | contig 18984 bp, 16 predicted proteins | sample M160m34915metaG_FD_203456 | JGI IMG/M metagenome (GOLD analysis project Ga0315331, IMG submission 203456) | Ammonia-oxidizing marine archaeal communities from Monterey Bay, California, United States - M1 60m 34915 | ecosystem: Environmental > Aquatic > Marine > Intertidal zone | place: USA...
TGTGGGGGTGGCGGAGGACTTCGAGTAGGACCTCGGCGTCCTGGGGGTAGAGGCTGGGCTGGAGAAAGAGCTGTTCGAAGTCTGACTCCAGCGCGAGATCGATCATCACGCGCGCGGGGGAGAGGCCCCGCGCGCGGGCGAGCTCCGCCACGCTGGGGTTCGGGGGGAGCCCCCGATCGAAGGCGCGGATGCCCTCGTAATCGGGCTCTCGCGGCATCGCGCCGATGCCGCGCCATCCGCTGTAATCGCCCGTCATCGCGGCCGCCGCCAGGCGCTCGCGCGTCTCCGGGTCCTCGAGGGCACGCCGCTGCTCGGCGAGGGGGAGCGCGCGAAGGGACCGCCACTCGGGGAGGATGTCGAACGGCATCCTCGTCTTGAACGACAGGAGCACCGAGATCCCGCGACAGTGGCTCTGGCCGATCATCCGGCCCCCTGCCGCGGCGAGCTCGTCGATCCGGGAGAGCATTCGCCGCCCCCCTTCGGCCGTGGCGATGATGCCCGCGGTCACCGGGACGTTCAGCTCGAGCGCGATCCGGCGGATGTGGTGCCAGCTCTCCTCGGCGACGGCGGGGTCCCCAGAGAGCATCCCCTCCGTCCCGCCCTCCAGGATGCCCGTACCCAGGCGGCCCATGACCGAGCACAGCGCGTAAAGCTCGTCCCAGCTCGCGGCGCGGGACGCGACGGGTCGGTCATCGGAGGTTTCGTGGTGCTCGCTGCGCGACGTCGAGAAGCCGATGGCCCCCGCCCGGAGCGCGCTCTCGAGCTGAGCCATCATGCGATCGAGGTCCTCCTCCGTGGCCGGTTGGTCGAACGCGCGCTCTCCCATCGCCCAGGTCCGAAGCGCGGAGTGCCCAATGTTGGCTGCGTAGTGGATGGCCTTTGGGGCTTGCTCAACGGCGTCGAGATACTCCGGGAAGGTTTCCCAACTCCACGGGATGCCGCTGGCGAGGACGGCGGGCTCGAGGTCCTCCGCGCGCTCGAGGTTCCGGACCACGAGCGCGCGCTCATCGGCCCGCGCCGGTGCGAGGGTAAAGCCGCAGTTGCCCATGACTGCGGTGGTCACGCCGTGCCAGCAGGAGTTCGTCCCCAGCGGATCCCAGAAGACCTGCGCGTCGAAGTGGGTATGCGCGTCGATGAAGCCTGGGGTCACGACGCAGCCGGTCGCGTCCAACTCCTCGCGTCCCGTCTCGCGGACCTCGCCGACCGCTGCGATCCGATCGCCAGTGATCGCAACGTCCGCCTCCTCTCCGTCCGCTCCGGAGCCGTCTACGACGACGCCACCTCGGATGACCAGATCAAAGGGCATGGCTTCGCCTCACTCAGGAGGCCCTATGCGCTGCGCCTGTACCCAGACGGGTGAGGTCCAGGCACGCTCTTGCACGGTTCGTACTTCCTCGGGGTCGTCGCACAGCGCCGGGCGATCGGCCTCGGGGAGCGACGAACAGGTCTCGAAAGTCCAACGACAGCTCGGGTTTTCGAGAACTCGTGCATAGTAGGCGGCGTCCTGTGTGGGGTTGAAGTCGGGGTCCGACCAGACCGTGCAGAGTGCGTCAGCCCCCGGCCCCTCTGGCGTGCACGTCGCGAGGTCGACGCTGGCCTCGTCGCCGGTTCGGCCGGCGATGTCGTAGACCCGCTGCTCGATCTGGTCTCCCTGGCCTGGCCACACCTTGATGATCTGGATTCGTTGGAGTTGTCCCCCCGGCGCTCGCGCGGTCCCTGGGTCCTTGAGCGCGCGAACTGCGAATCGCGGCGCGGCCCCCGGGCTGGGCGCGGTGCCGAGCGTGCCGCCCATGGGGACGCCTCCCGCGTACCCGCGCTCGACGAAGTCCTTCGAGTCGCAGAGGTTGGGTGGGTAGTTCCAGCCTGCGAAGAGGCGGACGGTTAATCGAGGACCGCTGGTCCCGTAGGTCTCTCGTCGGCGCATGGCCTCGAAGAGCGCCTCGCGAGAGTTCTCGCGTGCCCAAACCGCGGCCAGACCACCCGGGTTGTTCCGCGTGTTACGGACGGCGCCGGCGCCGCCGGTGCGCGTCTCGAACGTGGCGTCGCGAACGCCGACGTGCCCTCGCCATTCCCCCTCCGCGACCTGTCCGCTGTTCCCGTTGTGAGCGTCGGTCGCGGCGACGAAGCCGTATCGGTAGGGATTGACCCCGAGACGCTGTTCCTCCGCGAGGCCAATCGCCAGTCCATAGCGGGCGTAGCCGCTCGCGGCCGTGCAATGGATTCGGTTCGTCGCGGTGGGGTCGTTTCCCGTGCATTCCGGGAGGCGGGCGGGGAAGAGTTTCTCGAAGTCGCAGTGCTCGTCTGCGCTCCCGAGCACCCGCCGGAAGCCGTTTCGACACTCCGAGTCGCCCTTGTGCTGCATGATCTCGATCAGCGGTTCAAGCGCCGCGATCCGCTCCGCCTGGTCCTTCTCAGGCTCTCCCTGCTCATACTGGTTGTCCCACATCGTGCCCTGGCTGGTGTTCGAGTTGTGTGGGATCACGAGAACGTCGCACTCGGAGTCCGCGTTCAGGCACTCCTCCTCGAGGTGTCGCCGGAGGTCGCGGGGGCGCGGGTACCACTCGGAGCTCGCGGGGAAGGTCACCGTATCGTTGCGGAAGATGACGTTTCGGTGGAGCAGGGGGCCTCCGTTCGCGCCCGACCACTCGAAGGCGTTGAAGGTCGTAAAGGCGCACTCGCTGGTCTCATCGTTCCACTTGGTAGCGGCGGCTCGGATCTCCTCCCACGGGCCCCGCATGGCGTCGATGCAGAGCTGCCCATCATCACCGCATAGCATCTTGGAGATCTCGACGCGAGACGGGACGCCCGGCGGGCGTTTGAACGCTGGAGTAGGCGGGAGGCGGCGGAAGAAGTCGCAAGCTTGCGTCTCATAGTGGTCGCCATCGCGTGCGGTGCAGAGCGCGGCGAGACCCATGGACTCTGCGTGGTCTGTCACCGCGGCGAAGTCGAGGGGGCGATCGATCGTGATCGCCTGTGTGGGCTCCCCGTCGGCGTTGAGCGGTGGGATCGAGATCGTCTCGCCGCGGGCGAAGCCATACGCCTCGTCGGGCGTGGTCGCGACTCGTGACCGCCACGCGTCACTCGAGAGCGCGGTGTGGACATGGAGTTCGCCCCAGTAGACGTTGCGGAGCGGGTTCCTGTCGCTGCATGGCTCGGAGGCTGCGCCGGTGGTCGCTACGAGCGCGCTCACGATGAGGGCGAGGTAAAGAGTGATCCGGTCTCTCGGCATCCGTCTTCTCTCCGCGGGCGGTGCGGTTGGCGATCCTCGCCGCATCCTCTCATGTTGGGGAGGCGCCGCGGGCGCTCTTGCGCGCGCCGCGCCTCTGTCGCCTTAGAGCGAGGAGAGAAACGCCTCGACCTGATCGAGGACGAACTGGATGTCGGCATCACCGAGAGCGTGACTCATGGGGAGGACAACGCCCCTCTCCATGATCGCGTCCGCGTTGGGGAGACCGGCCGTCGGTTGGACGAAGTTGGTGCCGCGCATCATGGGCTGCCGCGTGGCGTTTCCCGTCCAGACGGTCCGGGTGTCGACCCCGCGCGAGTCGATGAACTGTTGGAGTTGGGCGCGCTCGAAGCCCGCGTCGGGCCGTAGGGTGACAGGGAAACAGAGCCAGGCGGTCTCGACCTCCTCGGTCTGGCAGGGGAGGGCGAAACGGTCGCTGTGCCGTGCGAAGAACTCCTGATACATCCCGAAGCTTCGAACCCGCCGGGCGAAATTTGTGGGGACCTTCTTGAGTTGTTCGAGACCGAACGCCGCCCCGAGTTCAGAGGGTTCGAAGTTCCAGCCCAGTTCATCGAAGATGAACTGATTGTCGTAGTGCACACCGTCGAGGTCTTCCCAGAAGTCTCTTTCTCCACGCTTGGAGCCATAGAATTGGAGCTCGGACCTGCGCCCCCAACGTCGCAGGAGCAACCCGCGGTCGCGCAGGTCTTCGGAGTCGAGCAGGACCATGCCGCCATTCCCTGCGCAGGTGATGATATGTGAGGAGGCGAAGCTCGTGACGGTGATGTCGGAGCGCTCCCCTGTGGGTCGGCCGCGGAGCGTTGGGGCGAGCGCGTCACAGGAGTCCTCGATCACGGCGAGCGCGTGCCGATCTGCGATCTCTCGGATGACATCCCAATCGGGTGCGTTCCCGATCAAGTTGGGCGCCAGGATGGCTCGGGTCCGCGGCGTGATTGCGGCCTCGATCTGATCGACGTCGATTTGATACGTGTCCGGGTCCACGTCGACGAAAGAAGGGACCAGCCGTGCACGGACGAGTGGCGCGAGGTCCGTCGAGAACGTGACCGCTGCCGTGATGACCTCGTCTCCCGGCGCGAGCGCCAGCAACTCAGTGGCGAGGTACAACGCCGACGAACCCGAGTTGCACATCAGCCCGCGTCGCTTGCCGAAGCGCGCGGCGACCTCGCGTTCCATCGCGTTGACTCGCCGACCGGGCCACAGTCCGGCCGGCCCGCTTCGCAGCACCTCGACCACCGCCTCGATCTCGGCCTCGTCGTGGACGCTGGCCGCGTAGAAGACGCGCTCTGTCATGTCATCCTCCCGAGCGCAGGCGCTTCCGCCCACATCCACTCCGGCTGGGGGTTGTTGCCTATGGGTTTGACCCGACGCGGATGACGACCTTGCCCATCGCGTTTCGCTGAGCGACCTCGTCGACCGCGGCGGGTGTGTCGGCGAAATCGAAGACGCGATGAACCGGGACACGTATGTCTCCCGCTTCCCATAGACGCATCAGTTCCCCCTCCGCTTGCCGGGTATATTCGGGGCTTGCTCCTCCCGGCATGGTGCCGAGCACGGAGTAGTTTCGGTCGACCATGTGCGCGACCTGTGGCTGGCCCCACTGGCCGCTCGCAAAGCCGACCGTCAGGATCCGCCCCTCGGTCGCGACGCAGCGTGTCGCCGCTGTGAACGCGTCTCCCCCGACGGGGTCGTAGATGACGTCCGCACCGGTGCCCCCGGTGGCCTCGCGGACGGCGGGGGCCATGTCGACGGCCTGGTGGTCGATCGTGACGTCGGCGCCGAGCGCTTCGCAGGCGCGCACCTTCTCGAGACCGCCCGCGACCGCGATCACGCGGGCGCCGAGCGCCTTGCCTAGTTGAATGGCAGCACTGCCGGTGCCCCCTGCGCCGCCGAGGACGAGCAGGGTCTCGCCCGCGACCATCTTGGCGCGTCGGATCAAAGAGTAGTAGGCGGTCCAGTAGGGGATCACGAAACCCGCTGCTTCCTCATCGGTCTTGCCCTCGGGCACGGTGGGGGCGAAGCCGTCGAGCGCGATGCAGGTCTCGGCGAAGCTGCCGGTCCGCACGTGGAACCCGGCCACGGCCATCACCCGCTCACCGACGCGGGCGCGGGTGCCCTCGCCGACCGCGACCACTTCGCCGACGACCTCCTGGCCGGGAGTGAATGGGAGCTCCGGCTTGAAGGCATAGCCGCCGCGGCACATGAAGGCGTCGGGGAGCCCGACGCCGGCCGTCAGGACGCGAAGTTGCATCCAGCCAGGGCCCGGTTCCGGGGCCTCGACGTCGACGAGGTCCAACGCAGTGTGCGGTTCTCCGTGACGTCGGATTTGCCAGGCTTTCATCTCGTGTCTTCCTTCCTGCGATGGAGAGGCGTTCGCGGTCGAACCCGCTGGGCGTTTGGGCGTCGCCTCCTGTCGTGCGCGGGAGCGACCCCTGCGGTGTCGAAACGCGCATCATATGTGGAGCGACGGGTGAGGTCACCCCGATTCGGCAGCATGCAATCGGTTGAGAGGCGGGGTTCCTCTACACGGCGTTGCGCGGACCGCAGCAGAGCGCGACGCGGTCGCCTGCTTCCGGCGCTACCCTTCGAGGAGTCCGTCCGACTCAATCGGACGTAGGGAGGCCTCATGAAACGACTCATCGGGGGGTGCGCGCTGGTTGCCCTGCTCCTCTGGCCCTTGGCGGGCACGGCCCAGACCAGGGCTCAGGTAGTCGAGGAGATCGAGGCGGGTGAAACCGTGCCGATCTCCGAGGAGGGAGCGCTTGAGATGCCGACGGATGTCGATGACGCAGATGACATTCGTGACGACAACAACCCGGACGACATCGGCCAGGAGGCGCTCGGGGGCGAAGAAGAAGACGCTCCGTAGTCGTTCAGCGACCGCTCCACTCGGGCTGGCGCTTCTCGAGGAAGGCTTCGCGACCCTCTCGCGCGTCCTCGGAGGAGAAAACCGTTTGCACCGCGTCGACCATGAGCGCCCAGCCGGTGCGTTCAGCGTCGGCGGCCATCTCGTCCAAGACGCGAAGGCTTTCGCGGACCGAGACCGGCGCGTTGGCAGCGACGCGGTCGGCGAGCGCGAGCGCTTCTTCGAGCGCTTTCCCTTCGTCGCAGAGGGTATTCACCAGTCCGAACTGGGCTGCGCGCTCTGCTGAGATGGGGTCGCCCGTTAGGACGATCTCCTTCGCGATGTTCAGGGGGAGGGCTCCGGGCGCTCGGAACACCCCGCCATACGCAGCGATCAGGCCGCGCTTGATCTCGGGTAGACCGAACCGGGCTCCTCGGCTCGCGACCACGAGATCGCAGGACAGGACGATCTCCATCCCGCCGCCAAACGCGAGCCCCTCGACTGCAGCGATCAGCGGCTTTCCCGCGGTTCGCCGGATGATGCCGTACTCGCCCCCTCGCTCTGTCGGCTCCCCGGACCCCTGCTTCAGGTCTGAGCCCGCGGAGAAGACCTCCTCTCCACCGGTGATGATGGCGACCTGTAAGCTCTCGGCGTCTTCGAACTCATTGAGGGCTTCGTCGATCCCTGCCGCGGTTTCGGGGTCGATCGCGTTGCGCTTCTCTGGTCTCGCGAGCGTCAAGATGAGAATCGGGCCGCGCTGTTCGACTCTGACCGCCATGGGTTCCCCTTTACGATGGATTCTTCCGTGAGATGATAGAACGAGCGGCGGCACTGGGGGGGGCGCGTGTGAGAGGCGGGTCTCTCTACGCGAGGATCTCTTCTATCCTCCGGACGAAGACCTCGATCGGGCATGGAGTGTGAAGCTGTGGGAAGGGTCCTGACGCGGATCGAGGAGGTACACAGCGCGTCTCGCGCGGCCTGGCTGTGGGCCGCGGTACTCTGGGTGACTGTCGCGAGCTGCCATGAGGAAGCAGCGCAGCGCCGCCCCAACATCTTGCTGATTTCGCTCGACAGCGTCCGGGCGGACACGCTCTCGTTCGACGACGCCGTCGCGACGCCGCACCTTGCGGGGCTCGCCCAGCGAGGCACGGTCTTTCGACAGGCGATCAGCGGGACGAGCTGGACCTTGCCGGCTCACCTCCAGATGATGACGGGCTCCCCTCCGCTCGTGCATGGTGTGGAGTCGGCTGATGTCATCGCTGACCCGGAGGGGCCGCTCCTGGCTGAGCGGTTGAGCGCGGATGGCTATCGCACATTGGGCTTCTACACGGGGGGGTACCTGAGTCCCTCGTTCGGGTTCGCGCGTGGCTTCGATCGCTATGTCGCGGTGGGGCCGGAGGACGCAGTTTCCTCGTCCGGGGAGGGTCCCGAGGCCTTGGTCGCAGGGGCGATCTCGTCGGGGCTCGTCGCGGCCGAGGTCGATCAGCTGCTCCACGGACTCGGCGACGAGACGCCGTTGTTCCTGTTCCTGCACCTCTACGACCCGCACTACGACTATGTACCGCCCCCGCCGTGGGACCAGCACTTCGACCCGGACTATGCGGGATCAATGGACGGTCGAAACTTCTATTACAACCTCGACATCTGGGATGAGTCGTTGTCCCCGCCACGACGGGTCAACGATCGAGACCTCGAACACATCGTCGCGTTGTATCGCGGGGAAGTGAGTTGGACGGACCAGAACATCGGGAGGGTCCTCGAAGCCCTGGAGCGGGTGGGTCGCCTCGAGGACACACTCGTGATCGTGACAGCAGATCATGGGGAGGAGTTCTTCGAGCATGAGGGGCGGGGGCATCGTCATACGCTCTTCGATGAGCTGATCCACGTCCCGTTGTTGATCGTTCCGCCTGGGGGAGGGGCGCCTCGGTCCGTCGAGCAGCAGGTCTCGTTGTCGGACATCGCTCCGACGATCCTAGACTTCGCCGGGGGGGCCGCCCCGCCCTCGATGTACGGCCGCTCGCTGCGCGCCGCGCTCAACGGCGATGCGATCGCGGCGCGCCCGGTGGTCTCGAGCTTGTACCGAGCTTCGGTGAACCGTCGCGGCGACGTCTTTCATCGGATGACGCAGTCGGTTCGCACCGAAGACTGGAAGTTGATCCGGACGCTCATCGTCTCTCCGAACGGCAAGCTCCGAGTCCCGGAGGCCGTCTGGTTCGATCTGCGCGCCGACCCTGCGGAGCGCGTCGGTGTGGACGATCCGGAGGACCCGCGTCTGGTGCAGGCCTGGGAACTCTTTGAGCGGGAGACGGCCGCGCTGCGGGCCCACTGGGAGGCTCAGGCGCACGCTCCAGACGAGAGCCGGGTGACGGATGCGCGCCAAGAGCTCCAGGCGCAGCTCCGGGCGCTCGGGTACGTCGATCCCGACGAAGGACTCGAGGGGCACGCCATTCTGGCTCGGCCTTGGGGCCTCGCGCCCGTTCCGGCCGTCGGTCTCGATCAGGTCGCGGCCTCGAGGCAAAGAGCCGCGGGGCGAAACCGCTGAGTTACGCGGCGGCAGAGACGAGCGGGACGATCCCAAACTCCCGCCGGACTTGCTCGAGTGGCGTGGCCCAACGCCGCTCCCAGTATGCGGTAAGGAGCGGGGCGGCGTGGTGGCCGATCCGGTAGGCCGCCCGGGTGTCGTGGGTGAAGACTTTCCATCGGCGCTCGAGCAGCATGTGTTTCAGCGAGCCGAGGCTGATGATCAGTAGTGAGTAAGGGAACCCCGTCTGCGCGACACTGAAGCAGTGGACCAGGACCTCTTGGTGACCGGCGGTCCCGACACCGAGCAGCACGTGCCACAGGTCGTGACTCTGGCGCACGCGCTTCATCAGGTAGGACTGCTGCTCGTCTGCGGTGAAGGGCGTCGGCTGCGCGAGCCCCGAGAGCGAAATGCCCTCGTCATCGAGGAACCGCGCGAACTCGCGGCCGAGGGTCGCGTCCGGGAGCGCGCGAAGCTCTTCGACATCACAGTTGGCGATCTCTGCGCGGTCGCGTAAGAGATCAGGACCCTCACCGCGCGCAAAGATCCCGTCGCGGATCCAGAATGCCAGCTGCGCCTGGCAGGCGATCTCTTCGCCGACCACGACCTCGTCGGTTCGCTCGGAGTCCCAGAGGACACGCGCGAGCGCGGTCGAAAAGCGGGCCGCATAGCGAGCGGGGACTCGGCCGAGGTGGATCGGAGCGGCAGGCATCGGGGCAAGTTAGCCCGAGAGCCCATCCCGCGCCGAGTCGCGGCTCAGCGACGCCAGCGGCGCGGCCTGGAGGGGCCCATGCCCTTGACCCCGTGCGGTTGATACGGCGCCTCGAGGACTTCGATCTCGCTGTCCTCCAGGTGGAGCTCGGCCGCGGCGATCGCGTCTTCGAGCTGGAACTCTTTGGTCGCACCCACGATCGGGGCCGCGACGGTCGGACGGCTGAGCAGCCACGCCAGCGCGACCTGTGCGGGCTTGACCCCGCGGGCTCCCGCGACCTGTGCGACGGCCTCAACGACGTCCCAGTCGCTGGGTTCGTTGTAGAGGATCTGGTCCAGACCGTCGCTCTCGCTTCGCACAGTGGAGTCGTCTCCAAGCTTCTTGCGTGTTCCTGCGAGCATGCCGCGAGCGAGGGGAGACCAGGGGATGCAGCTGACGCCCTCGCTTTCGCACAGCGGGAGCATCTCCCGCTCTTCTTCCCGGTAGATCAGGTTGTAATGATTCTGCATGCTGATGAAGCGCGCCCAACCATTTGCATCCGAAGCACGAAGGGCGTGGAGGAACTCCCAGGCGTACATCGAGCTCGCGCCGATGTACCGGACCTTGCCCTGCTTCACGAGATCGTCGAGAGCAGACAGCGTCTCCTCGATGGGTGTCGCGTTGTCCAAGCGATGAATCTGGTAGAGGTCGATCGTCTCGACCCCGAGTCGGCGGAGTGAGGCTTCGCAAGCTTGCTGGATGTGCTTGCGTGAGAGCCCGCCCATGTTGGGCCGGTCGTTCATTGGCATGAAGACCTTCGTGGCGATCACGCACTCGTCGAGGTTGGCGAACTCGCGAAGCCAGCGTCCCGTCACCTCCTCGCTGCGCCCGAGCGAGTACATATCGGCGGTATCGAAGAAGTTGATGCCGGCCTCGACGGCGCGGCGGAAGAACGGCTTGGCGGCCTCTTCGTCCAGCACCCACGGTCGCCAATCCGGCGTGCCGTAGGACATGCAGCCGAGGCAGATCGCGGAGACCTCGAGGCCGGTTTCGCCGAGGCGTGTCGTTCGCATGGTGTTTCCTCCAATGATGGCCGCGGTTCGGTCGCCCGCGGCAGAGTCCATCACGGCTCGTGGCCGGTGTCGAGGGGGGGTGCCGGCCGGGGCGGGCGAGGGCCAGCCGTCCTGGGGTGGCCGCGTCGTTGGTGTGCGGTTCAGCCGAGCTGAAGGAGGACCAGGTGCGTGAGCGCCGCTGCGAGCGCGAGCAAGAGCGCGACCCAGACTCGCGGCCCCGCGTAGAAGGTGATCATGGGTTGTGTTGGGAAATTGAAGGTGTTGGCCATCGCCGCGGCCTTGAACGGGTGTGAGGCGAGGAACTCGGGGCTCGCCGCGAGTGCGGCGAGGTCTCGGCGGCTCCGGTACCGCACGTAGCCCATGAAGCTCCAGCCGGGGTCGGGCTCGACGTTCCAGGAGTCGACGTATCCGCCGACCTTCCGCGCTTGGAGGAGAGGGTGCCCTGCGCGTCGCACGAGCTTCGGGATGAATGTCCCGAGGTATCCCTGTAGCAACTCGGCGGGGGACATGCGCTCCCCGGTCTCCGGGTGCGACCCGGGTTCGGTGTTCAGGCGCACCAGATTCAGCATGATGAATTCGCGGCCGTCGTCCTCCTCTAGAAAGCGGCGGATGATCTCGAGTTCCTCTGGGTCGCTGAGCGCGCCGGGTTCAAGGCGCTCCATGTAGGACGCGATTTCCTCGGGCCGCAGGGGGCCGCGCCAGCCGTCATACCAAAGACGAAATGCGACGTAGAGGGCGACTGCGCCCAACCAGATCCAGAGTTCGTTCATCTTCGCGCGGCACTCCTCATCGCTCTGCTCTCGCGGTGCTGCTGGCTACCCGAGCTTGGCCAGCACGTCGTCACCGAACGCCTTGAGGTTGTCCAGGGGGTTCCCGGGCCCAAGCGCGGGGAGCATCGCGACGAGCCGCTGCACTCCCATCTCGGAGAAGCGCTCCACATCGCTCAGGTCCGACGGGTTCGGAAACCATGTCGCCATGACCTCGATCTCCGAGCGGTTCCGGCCAACCTCCGCGCAGGCCTGGTCGAGCGATTCGAGCAGGGGGGCGAGCTGCTTCGGGCTCGCGGTGGGCGCGAACCACCCGTTGCCGAAGCGGGCGGTCCGTTCGAAGGCCTTCCCCTTGGTGCCGCCGATGACGATGGGGAGCGGCTGTTGTGTGGGGAGCGGGTAGCTCTTGAAGCCGGTCCAGTCGAGGAAGTCGCTCTTGTGCTCGACCGTCTCGCCCGTCCACACCTTGCGCATGGCTTCGAGGTAGTCGTCGAAGCGTGCGCCTCGCCGCTCGAAGGGGACACCGGCTGCCTGGAACTCTTCGCGCAGCCAGCCGATCCCGAGGCCCAGCTCGAAGCGGCCGTTCGAGACGAAATCGAGCGCTGCCGCTTGCTTCGCGACGTACAGCGGGTTGGCCTGCGAGAGGATGTTGACGCCGGTCCCGAGTCGTAAGGTCGTCGTTTGCGCGGCGATGGCGGTGAGCGCGATCAGCGGGTCGACGAAGTTCGTCTCCGGGGTCACGCCCATTTTGCCATCGGGGCTATAGGGATACTTCGACTGGTATTCATTGGGGACGATGGTGTGCTCGAAAGTCCAGACCGACTCGAAGCCAATCTGCTCCGCCAGCTGAGCGATGCCGATGAGGGCCTCGGCGGTAGGGACACCAACGTTGACGGGTGCGAGGCCGATTTTCATGGCGTTCTCCTGTGCCGTTCCGCAAGTCTTTGTGAGGGTACAGCGAAACCGAGTCCCTGGGACGACCGCCTCCCCGAAAGCCCTCATGGTGCTCCCGGGCCCGAGGGTGCCCCGACCCCGCGTGCCTGCACGTGCTGACGCTCCGTCAGGTCCTCTGTGACGCTCATTCACTCGGCGTAAACGGGCGTTGTTGACCCCGTGACACCAAGCGCGTGATACTTCTGCCTGGTTCTCACGGCACCGCGCCATTTTCTTGGGTTTATTGCCACTGCGAGGGCGGATGACGAATGGGGTCTTCATCGGTGCCTCCGGGGCCGGGAGCGCTACGGGGGCCACAAGGGTGTGGCCGTCCGACTCGTCGATGCTCGTGCCTGGATCGCGCGGCGCGTTTGCTCGCGACGTCGGGCCTGCGAGTGCCCCGTGACGAAGAGATCTTCAGGGGCCACCTGGCGCGTTCGGGCCGTGGGCCTCGCGCTGCTGCTGGCGATCTCACTCGCCCTCTTCGAGATCGCGTGCCAGGTCTGGGCGGTCGTCTCCGTCTTTCCGGAGCTCGAGAGAATCCGGACCCACGCGCTCCATCCGTACGAGGCCTCTGAGAATCCGCGCCTCGCCTACCAGCTACAAGCAGGCTTGGAGCTCGAGGTCGAGGGTCGCTGGTTGCGGGTCAATCGCTATTCGCTCCGCGAGGATTCTGACGACCTGGCTCCGAACCGTCGACGTATTGGGCTGATCGGGGACTCGGTCTTGTTCGGGATCGAACATGATCAGGGTCAGACGATCTCGCTGCAGGTGCAGCGCTCTCTGGATCAGGCGGGCGAGGATGCGAGGGTCTTCAACGCGGGCGTCCCCGGTTATGGCCTCGCTGAGATCGCCGAGAACCTTCGCGTCGTCGATGATGTGTATGACTTCTCGGACATCGTCTACCTGCTCAACCTGAACGACTTCTCGCGACGCGACAGCGTGTATGAGGGCGCTGACAATGGTCTCTATCGGACCTATCAAGCACCGGTATTGATGTCGCCCTGGTTCGTTGGCAAGGTGATCTATCGCTATCAGAAGGGCGGGCACCTCTATGGCGACGATGGTTGGTACCGCTGGTTGTTCGAGGGCAACGAACAGTGGGGCTACCGCCAACTCGATGACATGATCGAGGAGGCCCGTGCCCGCGGCGCGAGATTCTCGGTTGTCCTCCTGCCTGCCGGCATCGCCTACAGCGACGGCGAATATGTTCTCGCAGATGTTCACGCGAACATTCAGCGCTATCTGGCTGCGCGCGGAGTCCCGGTCCTCAGCCCGGTCGAAGATTTTCGTGGTGAGTCCGGCGAGCTGATCGATGAGAGTGACCACATGTACCAGCCCGGGCTCGAACTCATGGGCGGCTTGATCGCTGATTTCATCTTGGAGACAGACCGAGACTAGTGTGGATGGGGTTCTGTCCTCTGGGTGCCGTGAGTCGTCTTGGCGGGCTATCGCGGGTATTGACGCCTCGCCCGGCCCGCTGGGTGCGTGCGCAGCGAGCGCCGGCTGGAGCGAGAGATCGCCTACTGCGTGCGTCCCCACTCGATCCAGCGCCCGTGCGAGTCGGCGTGTCCTAGCGCGACGCGGTTCTGGCGCGCTCCGTCGGTGAACGCGACCCAGTCGATCCGGGACTCGCCCCGCAGATTGCTGTCGACGACGACCAGGTCGATTGGCGCAGTCCGACTCGCCTTTTCGAGGCCGGACATCATGTCGCGTCGGCCGTCTTCGGACATCTGATAGACGGCGTGGGTCGCGAACACGACACGCGGGCTCGCGGTGGGCATCCGTTGGACCGCCTGCTCGATGTCACGCGTGGCGTCCCCTTCCTCGATCGCTGCCGGAACCCGCGAGGCAACCTCGAGCGCCTCACTCATGAGACGCGTTCGCTCCGTGTGCTCAGGCCAGACGAGCGCGCGTATCCAGCGGATGTCCCGTGGGTTCGTGAGGTCCAGGGGCGAGAGCTCCAGGCCGCGACGGTCGACGACCTGGAGTTTGGCAGGGAGCGTGGGGGGCGTGTTCCCGCGAATGGCGCAGGACAAGGCCGGCGTCGATCCCGGGTCTCCCCAGTGATAGCGAGCGCCGTTCCCCTCGTAGCGGTAGCGGTAGTGATCCAAACGTAAGTTGAGTCCGGCGGCGGGACCCACCTCGAGCAGCGCGACCGCCCCGCCTGCCGCGCTGACACGTGGGAGGGTGCCGATCGCGGGGAGGAGGGTCGTGCAGCGATGGACGACCGACGTTTGCGTCCGCCCGTGGCGCAGTCCCGGCTGGAGCTCCTGAGCATGGGCGAGGCAGAACGCGCGGAGCGCCGGGAAGGCGGGCTCGTTGGGGACCGCCCTGCCGCTCACGGCGGGGTAGAAGCGCGCGAGCGCCCGAGCCTCGCGGCTCCGCTTGGGGTCTTCCAGGAGGAGGTCCTGCACCGCAGCAAACAGGACGTTAGGGGGAGGCTGTGATGGCATGACCTGCTCTGCGAGTGCGAGCAGCTCAGCGTCTTCTGCGATCTGCAGGCAATACTCGGTGTAGATGCGGGAGTTCATCTTCGGGGTCTCGACGCGACCGAAGTAGCGGAATATCTGGGCGAGCGCGGTGGCATCGCGGCGCGTTGGCGAATGGGTTCGTTCGCCGTGATCGGGAGCGGTGGGTTTCAGGTTTCGACCTCGAGGTGGTTGGGTGACTTCCTCGTCATCCAATCAGGTTGTAGCGCGTCGGGTCGGGAGGTTCTCCCTGTCGGGGGCGGCCGTTCCGTTCAGGGCGGCGGGTCTTCCGCTCGGGGGGTTAGTCGCGCCAGCGGAGGATCCCGCGGGAGCCCTGGTTGTTCTCGAAGAAGTCAAAATCGATGCTAATCGCCGCGCTGAAGATCACGCCGCGCTCGTCGGGGCGCCACAGGGGATGTTCGAGGTTGATGAGGAACGTGTCGGTGTCGGTGAAGATCTCTCCGAGGCCCCCGCTCCACTTCTTTGCGATCGTCGCGCGACGGCCTCCGTCGCTGGCCTCGACCCGGAAGGTCCAGATGCGCCAGAGGGGCCCCGCGATCCGTGCGAAGCAGTGGCCGGTCGCATCCAGCAAGTCATACCGTCGGTAGAGAAGGCCGAAGCGTCTCTTGACTCGTCCCACGAGTTGGCCGTCGGGCTGGTTGACCTCGAGGTTGGAGAAGAGGAAGAAGAAGGGTCTCCGCAGCTGCAGGGCAGGCCTCCCGTTTCGATCGAACGCGTAGACTTCGAAGGCGCGGTGGGAGCGGAAGATTCCGCGTCGGAGCAGCGTTGCCCAGCCCCCGGCTTTCTCTGCGAGCGTCCCAAGTGGTTGGCCCTGCTCGTCCAGTACGTCGTACTGGTTCTTCGTCTCCCAGTCGACGAGGATCTCAGTCCACTCTTTGCGCTGTCGAATGAAGACCTTCGTCCGTTCGCCGATGAGATCGTTCATCATCATCGGGCCTCTCCTTGAATGCGCCGAAGCCTCGTCGCTAGCAGGAGCTTGCTCGGCGGGGGCATGCGCGCGTCACTCCTCGAGGTGTGCGGTGCAGTTGAGTAAGGAGACTCGGTGTGGCGGAGCGGGGTCGACGATGGTGAGGGCTGTGTTGCCTGGTGAGGGGGGCTCTTCGCTGGTCTCCGACAGGATGTGTTGCTTCAGTACTAACCGATACAGCATGCCGTGAGTCACTACGGCGAGGTGTCCACGTCCGTCAAGCTGTTGATCACGCTCCAGGATTCGTCCCCACGCGCTGGCTGCCCGCGTGCGGAAATCGCTCCAGGTCTCGCCGCCCGGCGGCTCGAACGCCTCGCTGAATAGGCCCGGGCCGATGTCGTCCCAGCGGCGCCCCCGCAACTTGCCGAAGTTGCGTTCGCGCAACAAGGGCTCGGTGATGAGGGGCGCGAGGGTCGCCTTCGTGACCGCTTGTGCCGTCTGGTGAGCGCGCGCGTAGTCGCTGGAAAGGACCTCGGCGATCGGCGTGGTCCGCAGGCGTTCTCCGAGGCGGCGCGCCTGCTCCGCACCGGTCTCGTCGAGCGGGACATCGGGTGTCTGGAGCCTGCGTTCGGCGTTGCCCGCGGTCTGTCCGTGGCGGATGAGGTAGATCGACACGACCTCGTAGGGTAGCGCGGAGAGCGAGAGGATGGGGGGCAGTGGCTGCGCCGGGCCTTCGGTTCTGGCGGCCCTCGTGTAAGCTGGGTCGCAACCACGGTGACCCCTGTTTCGCCCGAGCGGCCAACTTGTTGGTCGTAGGTTCGGCGGCCGGGGGCGCCGGATCGTCCGCGAGGGAGTTTGCCTGTCGGTATCTCTTGGCGGGGCAGGAGAGCGTGCAACGATGGCAGCGGAACGCACCGCCCCGCGCCGCCTGGCGCACCTCGACGCCTTGCGCGGCATCGCCGCCCTATCTGTGATGATCTACCACTACACGACCCGCTACGACGAACTCTGGGGTCATCGCGGCGAGCTGCTCTTCATGTTTCCCGATGGCGGGATCGGGGTCGAGCTCTTCTTCTGCATTAGCGGCTTCGTGATCTACATGACGCTCGGGCGCTGCCGAGATGTCTGGGAGTTCGCTGGGAAGCGTTGCGCCCGGCTCTATCCCGCCTACTGGTTCGCCGTGCTTCTGACGTTCGCGGTGGTCACGACGTACGGACTCGAGGGGGTGGAGGTCTCGGCGTTTCAAGCGCTGATCAACCTGACGATGCTCAACCGCTTCGTGCGCGTAGACTTCGTCGACCCGGTTTACTGGAGCCTGACTGTCGAGCTGCTCTTCTACTTCTGGGTCGCGGTCTTCTTTCGGTATGGGATGCTCGAGAGGATCCACCGCACCGCGCTGCTCTGGCTTGGTGTGTCGATGATCCCGACCGCTCTCGAGTTCGTGTTCGGCGGTCCGGCGATCCCGGACCTTCTGAAGGCGATCCTGCTGACCAAGCACTGGACCTTCTTCCTGACAGGAATGTTGATCTACCGGGTGACCGAGCGAGGCGGTTGGGTCTGGCAGGACCCTGCCTTGATCGGCTTGAGCGTCTTGACGCTCTTCTTCTCCGCGAGCCCCCGCTACGTCGGGCTCGCGACGGTGGCGATCGGGATCTTCATGTTGACTGTGTTCTGGGCGCCTCGCGTCATGCAGGCTCGGTTGCCCGTGTTCTTTGGGACCATCTCGTACGCGCTCTATCTCGTGCATCAGAACATCGGGTACGTGGTCATCCAGTGGTCCTATAGCTGGGATCTTGGCCCGAACACCGCGGTCGCCATCGCGACGACGATCGCGATCGCGGTCGCCTCGGCGGTGACCTTCTGGGTGGAGGTCCCTGGACGCCGCGCGCTCGGGCGTTTCATCGCGCGGGTGAGCGTTCGCTAGCCGAGGGGCGCGGCCGAGCCTCGACGGCGTGCGCGATCGCGTCGCGCCAAACCCGGTAACCCTCAGGGCTCAGGTGGAGCCCATCGCTCGTCAGGTCGGGCCGGATGGACCGCCCCGCGCTGTCGAGGAACGCGGGGTAGAGGTCGATCCAATCAGCGCCTCCTCGGAGAGCGACGTCGTGAAGCGCGCGGTTGAGCGCGAGGACGCGGGCGGGGGCGACGCCCGCTCGGGGCAACACGCTCTGCAGGTAGACGCGAGTCCACGGGGATCGGCTCTGGATCGTCGTCAGCGTCGCCGCGACCCGGCTCGCGATCGCGTCGATGGAGTGTCCCCGATGGAGATCGTTGGTGCCGATCAGCAGGAAGATCTTGCCGGGTCTCGCGGCCGCAATGGCGCCCGAGCGCTCCCGTACGCCGGAGCTCTGGTCTGCGTTGACGCCGCGGTTGCGGAGCGGTGTCGTGGGGAAGAGGCGATCCCAAGGGCCGCCGGCGGTGATCGAGTCTCCGAGGAAGACGACGCTGCCGGGCTCGATTGGGCGCGGGTCATAGAAACCTTCGACCGTCGAGAGGCCGAGGCAGGACCGGACCTCGGGCAGGCCATTGAAGCACCCCCGCTCTGCCGCGCGCAGCGTCACGCCGCCGATCGCGACCCCCGCGAGAACTAGGATTCCCCAGCACAGGGGGCGGCCGCGGGGCGTCACGCCGGCGTCTCGGGGGTGTCGGAGACGCGAGCGCTCTGCGACCGCGCCCCCGAAGCGCTGGAACCGAGGGGAGCGGGAACCATCCGTCGCGTCCTCACAAAGGGTTACCAGGTCTCCCCGAACGGCCGTAAGACCAGCTCGGAGGTCCAGGCCGAGCGTGGCTGGTGTGCGAGTTGCCAGGCGGCCTCGGCGATGTCATCGGGTTGGCAGAAGAAGTCGTCCGGCGCGTCGGGCAGTGCCTTGCGTGTCCACTCGAGGTCGATGACCGCGTCGATCGCAAGGTAGGCGGCGTGGATGCCCTTCGGGCCGACGCTGCGCGCGATGCTCTCGATCAAGATTCGCTGTGCTGCTTTGCTGGGGGCGAAGCCGGCGAAGCTCGCCTTGCCGCGGTACGCCGCGGTGTTCCCCGTGGCGAGGATGACGCCTTTTCCGGCCGCGATCATGTCACCTGCCACGAGCCGCGCGAGGTGCAGCAGCGCCATGGTGTTGACCTCGAAGTTGCGCCGCAGCATCTCGGGGTCGATCTGTTGGAAATCGCCGAACCCACCCCCGACCGCGTTGTGGATGACGACGCCGGGTGCGCCGAGGTCGGCCTTCACCCGCGCGTGTGCGTTGGCGAGCGCCGTGGTGTCGGAGACGTCACACGGGAAGGCGGTCGCTTCGGGGACCTCCTCGGCGAGCGCACCGAGCCGCTCCGCGTTGCGGGAGAGCATGGCGACGGGGAAGCCCCCGCGGGCGAAGCGTCGCACGAGCGCGGTGCCTGTACCGGGGCCCACGCCCGTGACGAGGCATACAGGGGTTGAGCGGGTTGCGGCCACGGGGGCTCCTAACGTGTCTTCGGGGCGAGCGGCCCCCAAGAACGCGTTGGCATCGGAGGCATCCATACA
>Ga0315331_10001246_pt1 | contig 18983 bp, 20 predicted proteins | sample M160m34915metaG_FD_203456 | JGI IMG/M metagenome (GOLD analysis project Ga0315331, IMG submission 203456) | Ammonia-oxidizing marine archaeal communities from Monterey Bay, California, United States - M1 60m 34915 | ecosystem: Environmental > Aquatic > Marine > Intertidal zone | place: USA...
GATGTGGGGCAAGGCCATGCGCCTTCCATATTTTCTGCACGGTCGAGACGGCGAGGCCCATCTGCTTCGACATTGCCTGCGCCGTCTAATGGGTCGCCTCATGGGGCGGCGGCACCTGGGTGAGGCGTACCACCTCCGCAACCGTTTCCGGCTGAACCGGGGCCTTGCCAAGGGGTCAAGTCTTGTCTCGGAGCAAGCCATCGAACCCTTCGGTCATGAACCGCTTTTAATAATTCCTAGCCGTTAAATATGCACTGGCAAGTACACCCTTCTCTTAGAGGCGCAGAAGCCACCTACTCAGCCGCATCTTTGCGGGATTGGCGTTTGCGTTCGTGGGGGTCGAGGTAGCGTTTGCGGAGGCGGACGGCTTTTGGTGTTACTTCTACCAGCTCGTCATCGGCAATGTATGCCAAGGCCTTTTCCAAGGTCATGTCCACCGGGGTCGTCAGGGTGACCGACTCGTCTTTGCCGGACGCACGGAAGTTGGTGAGCTGCTTGGCCTTGAGGGGATTGACCTCAAGGTCTGACGGCTTTGCATTCTCGCCGATGATCATGCCCTGATAGACCGGTACACCAGACGGGATGAACATTAGCCCGCGCTCTTCCAGGTTAAACAGCGCATAAGGCGAGGCCTTTCCTGTTTCCATGGAGATCATCACACCTGTGCGCCGCGCGGCGATGGTGCCCTTGTGCGGACCATAGGCGTGGAACACCCGGTTCATAACGCCAGTGCCACGGGTTTCGGTAAGAAATTGGCCGTGATAGCCGATCAAGCCACGCGCAGGGGCCAGGAATGTCAGGCGCTGCTTGCCGCCGCCAGATGGGCGCATGTCCTGCAATTCACCGCGGCGTTCGGAAATCGACTGTACGACAGCACCTGAATATTCTTCATCCACATCCACGACAACTTCTTCAATCGGCTCTTCCCGCTTGCCCGTTTCCGGGTTGCTGCGGAACAGCACGCGCGGACGGCTGACGGACAGCTCGTAGCCTTCGCGGCGCATTTGTTCAATCAACACAGCGAGCTGCAATTCGCCCCGACCGGCCACTTCGAATGCGTCCCTATCCTGCGTTTCACTGATGCGGATTGCTACATTGCCTTCCGCTTCACGCATCAACCGATCCCGGATTTGGCGCGACGTGACTTTGTCCCCATCTTGGCCTGCAAGCGGGCTGTCATTGATCGAGAAAGTCATGGCCAGTGTGGACGGATCAATCGGCTGCGAAGGCAAAGGTTCCGTCACTTCTGTCGCAGCGATGGTGTCAGCAACAGTGGCTTCGGAAAGCCCCGCCAGCGCCACAATATCGCCAGCGCTCGCTTGGTCGACCGGCTGACGTTCCAGGCCACGGAAAGCCAGGATTTTGGTGATACGCCCGCTTTCAATGCGACTGCTGCCTACGCGCAGCGCATGGACTTGGCCATTGGCGACAATCGTGCCGCTCTCAATACGGCCCGTCAGGATTCGGCCCAGATATGGGTCGGCCTCAAGCGTTGTCGCCAGCATTCTAAACGGCCCGTCAGCATCGACATCTGGAGCGGAGGTATGGCTGACGACCACATCGAACAGCGCTGCCATGTCTTCGGTCTTGTCGTCCGGGTCGAGACTGGCCCACCCGGCCTTGGCGGAGGCGAAGACGCATGGGAAATCTAGCTGGCCTTCGTTGGCACCAAGCGCACCGAAGAGATCGAACGTCTCGTCCTGCACCTCGTAGGCGCGCTGCTCTGGCTTATCGACCTTGTTGACGACGACAATCGGCTTTAGGCCAAGTGCCAGCGCTTTCGCCAGCACGAATTTGGTCTGCGGCATTGGGCCTTCGGATGCGTCCACAAGCAGGCAAACGCCATCAACCATGCCCAAAATACGCTCAACCTCACCACCAAAATCAGCATGGCCCGGTGTGTCTACGATGTTAATCCGGGTGCCTAGCCATTCGACCGAAGTACACTTCGCCAGGATGGTAATCCCCCGTTCCTGCTCCAGATCATTTGAATCCATGGCGCGGTCAGCAACACGCTGGTTTTCCCGGAAGGAGCCGGACTGCCTTAGCAGGCAATCAACGAGAGTCGTTTTGCCATGATCAACGTGCGCGATAATCGCGATATTACGGATATCCATTGGGCTAAACCATTCCAGGCGCGACCAGGGCGCTCAGCGCCGCTCTCGCATTTCTAACAGATTTATATGACTGTAGTGCGGCGCAATATAGGATAGAATCCTTGCTACTCAAGGGCTTTAAAGCCGCAGGGGCTGAAGACGGGACTTCGAAAGTACCGCTGAGCATGTGGGCGGTTGCCTATGTCGCGTCTTTACGCTCGAAGTCTACCAGGTCTGCGGTGCAAAGACCTTGCAGGATGCGGCGCAGCACATCTAGTCCCATTTCAACGCTGCCATTCCGTACCCGGTCCGGTCCGCCGACAATGCAGGCGCTCCGCGTGATGGTTTCCTGGCCACGACGGGCGACTGCGATCTGCACCATGCCTTCGCCCGAATTGCCTTCATTGGAAGGCGCTATCAGCACAGCAAGGCCGTGGCTGGCGCTGGAAGTATCGGTGACAGCTTCAGCATAGGCTTTTGCCGTGCTGGCTGTCGCCTGGTCATACGCTTCACCGAGGCCAAGCGCCCGACCGAGCGCACGGACTGTGCCGCCAACGCCACCGCGCTTGAACACCTTCCCATCGGCATCCATGGCGACCAAACGGCCTGCAACAGCACCATTCGTGCCGTATTCGGCAACGGCTAGTGTGCCGCCCGCCATCGCTTTCAGTATGGCGCTTTCAAGGGTATCCGTATCCTCACACAGGATATAAGCCCCCATGCGCTCCCGGATCGCGGCTTCGATGGGTGCCATGCGGCTTTCAAGTTCTTCCATGGACTGACCGCGCCCAAAAAGCTTCGTTTCAAGCTGCGGGTAATGGGCTTGGAAACCAAGTTTGACCTCACCACCTTCGGCTAAGTCCTCTACACCCTTCAGCATGTCATCGACCCGGCTTTCGCCCATCCCGAAAGAATGGAAGCGCTTCAAGCGAACAACGGCCTGCGTGCCGCTTTGGGCCATTAGACGGGGAATTAGCTGATGCTCCAGCATATGCCGGATTTCACGCGGGACGCCGGGTGTGAAATAGAACTTCGCCTTGCCGATCGTCAGCGCGAAACCGCATGCGGTGCCGACGGGGTTATCAATCAATTCCGACCCTTCCGGCAGCATCGCCTGCTTTTTATTATTTGGCGGCATGGCCCGGCCACGGGCCGCGTAGAAAGTTTCGATATGCTTCAGCCAGCCCTCGTCCAACTTAAGGCCGACGCCAGCCGCTTCCGCCGCCACTTCCTGGCTTAAGTCATCGACTGTCGGCCCAAGGCCGCCATTAACGATGACGGCGTCTGCGCGCGCCCCGGCTAGTTTGAAAGCTTCAACCAAGCTCTCCCGATCATCGCCTACGGTCGTGCCCCATACGACATCCAGCCCCACTTCCTGAAGACGGCGCGCCATATGGCTGTAATTGGTGTTGATCGTTTTACCGCTCAATACCTCGTCACCTGTGCAAAGAATCTCAATACGCATTACTATTTCCTTTGGGCCGGGTCTCCTTGTTCACAAAGCTTATACGAAGCCTGATCGTTGCTGACAAAGCGGACGTGCAAACTACGTCAGGCCATGGCATAATCATACCATCTTGTTTCTTCCCGTTTGCAACGGATACCCATCATGGTTTGGCGATTTTTCATTGGCGCGCTGGCGCTTTCATGTGCTGCGACCCCCGTTCTGGCGGCAAACAGCGACGACTTGGCCCGCGTTCTAGCCGGGGAGGATTGCGTTAAGTGCAATCTTAAGCAGGCGGACTTCAGCGGCGTGAACCTCGCCGGTCGGAATCTGGGTGGCGCAAAGCTGGATGGCGCGAAATTTGTTGGCGCGAATATCGCGGGAGCCAATCTCTCTGGTGCCAAGCTTGTTGCAGCCGATTTCACGAACGCGAAAGCTGCCGGGGCACAATTCGTGATCTCCAATCTGGATGATTCAATATTCTCAGATGCTGAACTGCGAGCAGCAGATTTCACCAGCGCCAGGATGGACGAGGTCAAATTGGAGGGCGTGCGGGCCGACAGCGCGATCTTCAGCAAAGCAAGAATGCGCGCGGCAGATTTCACTGGTGCCCGACTCCTCGGCGCGAACTTTAACGGCACGAAGGCGCCCGCTGGCATCTTTGACAAAACCCTGATGGACGGTGCCTTGCTGCGCTTTGCTAAAATGTTCGGCGCGTCTTTCAACTCCGCAAGCTTGCCGGGCGCAGACTTCACAGAGGCAGGGCTATGGCGCGTAGATTTTATCGGCGCAAAACTAGACGGTGCCAAATTCATCAACGCTTATTTAAAGCTCGCCAAATTTCCAGAAAACCTCAAAGGCGTAGACTTCTGCGGAGCAACAATGCCAGACAGCAAATCAAACTTTAACGCCTGCTAGGTCAGTACGGCCCTGGGTCCAGTACTGAGCCATCGAAGAAACGGTTGGAGCGGAAACGAGTCAGGTCGTAGCCAGGCGTCTGCCCCTGGACTAAGTCCGCTGTCAGTCGCCCGACCGCGGGACCAATTCCAAAACCATGGCCGGAAAGACCTGTCGCAGTAAATAAACCCGGCATGCGATGATCTTCGCCAAGGACTGGTACGGCGTCCGGCGTTACGTCAATCATGCCGGCCCAAGCCTCTACGACATCCAAATCCTTCAAGCCCGGGAACCGCTGGCCGAGTCGTTCCAGCACACGAGCGACAACTGTGGGTGACGGTGGCGGGTTAAGCACGCGCATCGCCTCAAACGGGCTTTTCTCATCCGCAGACCAGCTTCGGGGCGAACCCCAAGCGCCGGGATAACCTTTTGGGGCCATTGGTTTGATGCGCACATCCTTGGCCGACAGTTTCATGAGTTTCAGATACTTATGGAAATATTTGAAGGATTTCGGGCTTAAAAAATGCTCGGCCAAATCTGCGCTGGTCACAGAATAGCCGCCATCCGCACGTCGCCGCAGGGCCAAGCCAGGACTGGAAACGTTAGGGCCATCATATCCGCCCTCAGGTGCCGGGCCTGTGCGCATTACCGTTGATCGGACTGCCAATTGCGGCAGGTCAATCCCGACGTTTCCAGCGAAATGCGTTGACCATGCGCCGCCTGCCAGCACAACCCGGTCCGTCGCTATCTTACCATGTTCCGTCACAACCCCAGAAACGCGACCGCCAGCTATATCAAGCGTGCGGACGGCGCAATTTTCAACAATGACCGCCCCCGCTCCTTTAGCTGCTCGCGCCAAAGCTGTCACTGCGAGGAACGGCTCCGCCCGGCCATCGCTAGGCGTGATCATGCCGCCAGCCCAATTGCCACCACCAACCGGCCCAGCGATATCAGGGTAACGCGTGCGGATATCCTCCGCAGTCAATAGCGCCGTGTCGAGTTGCGCCTGTTTGGCCGTATCGTACCAACCTTCATATTTTGCCATGGCGGCAGGGTTATCGGCCAGATACAAGCAGCCGGATTGCGTAAAATTTAGGCCCGGCTCACCCGTTTCCGCAGCAAGGCCTTGCCAGAGGCGGTTTGCCTCCATCATGATCGGAAGCTCCGCCCAATCCCGCCCTTGTTGGCGCACCCAGCCCCAGTTCCGACTGGATTGTTCCGCCGCGACCCGCCCCTTCTCACATAGCACCACCCGCACCCCGCGATTGGCAAGATAATAGGCTGTGGAGACGCCAGCGACGCCACCACCGATCACAACCACATCTGCCTGATCCGGATGCGGCCCCGGAAACTGCACCGGGGATGCCTCGCTAATTAGCGAAGGCTGTGCATTAGGAAAGGCGTTCATGAGTATTCTCCAGACCATCAAATGCAAGCAGCGTAGCGCGTTCCCTTATGGCGACCAATCCACGATCTCCGCAAAAGGTCCCGTTCATTGCTTGCCCTAACCTGGCAATGGCGGCGCAGCGCCAATGTGATCAACGGCCTGCTCATACCCATAACCAAGCGACAGAAGGGTGCGTTCCTGGAAGGGCCGCGCAATAAGCTGGCAGGATAGTGGTAATCCTTTGGTAGAAACACCAAGCGGCATCGCCAGCCCTGGCAACCCCAAATAGTTAAACGGTCGTGTCGCCCGGGTGATCCCAGCAACCATCTTCAAGATCGCGCCTGGCTGACCTTCGTCAGTCTCCGCGATGCTTGGCACAGGCATGGTGATAGAGGGCAGTAGCAACGCATCAGCCTTAACGAACACCTGGGCGCAGAAGTCCCGCACTACCTGCCCTCGTGCCGCCTGAGCTTCCAGATACACTGTTGCAGGAATGGCGAACCCAGCCTCAGTCCGGCTGTAAACATGGGTCGCGTAATCACCGGGACGTTCGCGCATCCAGCGGCCATGAAGCGTGGCCGCCTCACTTTTTGAAATAGCATCTGCAGCGCTATGTAGCGGCGCGCAATCTGGCAGAGTGACTTCCAGGATTTCACAGCCCAACCCCTCAAACACCTTCAGAGCAGCCACGTGGGCTTCATGGGTCTCTGGGTCGACAGGGCCGAACGGCTCACTCTTTGCGTGGGCGATGCAAAGGCCCTTCAGCGGTTTGTCGATTAAACCTTGCCATTTAGGAATTTCGCGGCGGCTGGTTGTCGTGTCTTTTGGGTCATGGCCAGCGATTACCGCATACATCATTGCGGCATCAGTAGCAGAGCGTGTCAGCGGGCCTATGGTATCCAGCGACCACGCGCGGGGCATGGCACCGTAACGGCTAACAGCGCCATATGTGGGCTTCAAACCAAACAGTCCACACATGATCGCAGGCAAGCGGATTGATCCGCCAGTGTCTGATCCGAGCGCGCCATATACGACACCCGCCGCAACGGATGCCCCAGAACCTGAGGAGGACCCGCCGGTGATGTGATCCGGGTTCCACGGATTGCGCGCGTGGCCGTAATGCGCGTTATGGCCGGTGGGGCCAGCAGCAAATTCAGACATGTTCAAGCGGCCAGTTTCAATCGCGCCGGCATCGCCCAACCTAGCAACCACCGTTGCAGTATCTTCGCCGATAAGGTCACCCAACAGAGCCGAGCCGCCAGAGCTGCGCTCACCCACCCGCGTGAACATATCTTTGTGCGCTAAAGGTGCTCCGAGTAACGGACGCTTATCGCCTTTTGCCCGGGCCGCATCCGCCGCCTTAGCAGCATCGACCGCAGCATCACCATCCATACGAATAAAGGCATTGATATGAGGCTGCCAAGCCTCCATCCGCTGCAGCATATCTTCCGTCGCCTCAAGCGAGGAGATGTGACCAGCCTCCATCTCCATCATTAATTCGTGCAAGCTTTGAAGGCGATTTGGACGTGTCATGCGTCATCTCCCGCACAATCTTCCAGCGCCTTCAAGAAATGCGAGGGTTCATCGTAAAAGCCGAACTTTAGCGTGATTGCCGACGCGACGCCCTGGCGGATGCGTTCTGCCTCTGCCGCGACATCAGCCGCCCGCTCTGGCGTCATTTTAAGCCCGCCGAAATAGTCCTGCTTTTCTGCCATATCCGCTCTCCCCAACATCGTGTGTTAGCCAAGTCTACGCCGACATATCGTTTTGTGCGATCCTTTGACGAACGCAATTGGAATTGAGTCATGACGCCTGAAACCGAAGACAAACTCGCAGACCTACTCGCTGGCTTGCGCCAATCGGGCAAGTCGCAATCTGGCCTTGCCGCAGACTTGATGCCGCCAGACGCTGCATCAGCATATCGCGTCGCGGCAAAAGTACGCGATCGGCTGGATCGAGAAATCGGCGGCTGGAAGATTGCAGCCAACAAACCGGAAATGCAGGCGGCCCTCCGCGCGAAAGAACCAATCTTCGGCTCCGTGTTCCGCAATCTAATTCATGCAAGCCCGGCGACGCTGGATCACAGCACGCTCCAGCATCCCATTGTTGAATGCGAATATGTCGTGCGCTTCAGGGAAGGCCTGCCACCGCGCGCTACGCCCTATTCAGAAGCAGATGTCGCGGGCGCAATTGCCGATATTCACATTGGCATCGAAGTCGCCGAATGCCGGTTCATTCATGATGACGCCTTCCCGGCCCTTTCCGCAATCTTGGCAGACGGCAGCGGCAACGGGCACTTGGTGATCGGTGCTGCGATACCCAATTGGCAGGATGCAGGCATAGCCGAAGCTGTAGTGACACTGACCGTAGACAGTGGCATTCGCCGCACAGGCAATGCTGGTGACGCCATCGACCATCCTTTGGTTCCCGCGACCTGGCTCGCCAACCGCCTGAATCAGGACGGCATGGCGATTCAAGCTGGCGATGTTGTTAGCACCGGGACCTGCAGCCACATGCTACTCGCGAAGCCGGGCAATGCCTGCACGGGCCAATTCGGGGATTTTGGCCAGGCGCAGGTTCGCTTCACTTAGGCCTAGCTTTCGACGACCTGGCTGTTGACACTTGGGCTGATAGTTCATGAAGCTTGCGATCATAAGCGCGGCAGCGCCCATAATATCAGCCATGCTAAATGCATCGCCCGCGATGAAAGAACGACCATCTGCAATTTCAGCGTCAAGCCCCGCCCAACGCTTTTGGATGAGGCGCATTTGGGTTTCGGCATATGCGGGGACTTGTTCAATTTTATCGGCAAAGAAATCTAAGCTATGAATGCCAAAGGCACCGAATGGCCCCATGGTCAGTTGCTCCATCCGTTGCGTCCACATCTCGATAAACGCCTGTTTCTCTGCTGTTTTGCCGAATAGCGCGGGCCCTGGATGCGGGTGTTCCAGATATCGTTAAATGGCGATGCCGTGCGGCGCATAACGCCCGTCATCCAGTTCTAGAACTGGTGTTTCGCCCAATCAGTTCTTCGCCATGAATTCTGGCGTGCGCGATTGTCCCTGCATAAGTTCCAGGTGCTCAATTGGCAGCCCAATACCTTTCTCAGCCAACAAAACTGCTGGCGGGCCTGGGCCTCGGCTCCATCACCGTTGGTCTCGCATTCAAAGACATCTTTGAGAACTTCCTCGCCGGTTTCCTAATCGTGATGCGAAAGCCCATGCGAATTGGCGACGACATTGAGTGCGAGGAGCTATCCGGACAGGTCGAGCATATTTCGATCCGAGACACCCTCTTGCGCAAACGATCTGGCAAGTTGATGCTGAATCCGAATAGTTTTATCTTCAAAAAGCCGGTCAAAATTCTAACCGACCGGTAGCTTAGCCGTATCTCGATCATCGTCGGTGTTGCTTATGGCGAGGATGATCGAGATACGGCCCGGGACGTAATTATGGAAGCCATGCTGAGCGTGGAAAAACGGTACCAAATGCGCGCCGTCGATGTGTTTGTGCGGGATTTGAATTCCTCCTCCATCGACTTCCTCGTCCGCTGGTGGGCCGATAACATACCCAAAGATGAACACCAATACAGAGACGAAGCCATCGCCGCCATCAAGCGCGCGCTGGATGAAGCAGGGATCGAAATTCTGTTCCCATACCGCACGCTGACGTTCAAGGAACCGCTTACAATTCGCAATTATACTTGGCCTGACGGCGAGAATTCTGCGTGACGACACCTGCCGCCAAACCGCCACGCGAGGCGATCCTTCTCCTTGCCGCAGGTGAGACGCTGATCTGGGCTGCATTGTTCTATGTTTTCGCAACACTGCTGCTGGAATGGGAACGCAGTCTTGGCTGGGCGAAGACGGACGTGACGCTTGGCTTCACCATCGCAATTGCCATGGCCGCCATATCGTCCCCCATTGCCGGACGCCTGATTGACAATGGCTATGGCCGATTTGTTTTGAGCTGCGGCGCACTATTTGGCTGCACAGCGCTGGCAGCCCTTTCGACGGCTAGCACGCCATTGATGTTTTGGGTTTTTTGGGGGGGTATTGGAGTCGCCCAAGGGTTCTGCCTCTACGAGCCGTGCTTTTCCGTCGTCACCCGTGCGACCGAAAAAGCTGCCCGGCCAACGATCACCAAGATCACCTTGATCGCCGGGTTTGCAGCACCTGTAGCGTTTCTGTCAGGTACCGCCATCGCTGAGGCCTATGATTGGCAGACCACAGTCATCATATTCGCCGTGGTTGGTGCCGTTTTGGCAGCGCCCATGCTCTATTTGGGCGCAAAGATACTGGAGGACGCGAACCTAGTCGTCGGATCTGCCAACGCCAAGACGGAGAACCGGGATGCGCTCAAGCATGCGCTCCGCCGCCCACAATTCTGGCTGATAGCCATAGCCTTCCCGATGATGGCGCTGAACCACGGCATTCTACTGAACCACATCATGCCGCTCCTAGCTGAGCGCCAAATTCCGCGCGAAACGGCTATTCTGATTGCTTCATCAATAGGGGCAATGCAAGTCGCCGGGCGGATTCTGCTCATGCTAATAGAACATCGGGTATCTTTAGCCATGGCAGCCGCCATTGCATTTGGCGGCGTAACGGTCGCCTCATTGATCCTGATGGCCGCCGGTGCCTCAGCCTTCATGGTCTTCGCTTTCGCCATGCTGCAGGGTGCGACATACGGCCTGACAAGCATTTTGAAGCCCGCGATGACGGCGGAATATTTGAGCCGTATTGGCTTCGGTGCAATTTCCGGCTGGCTGGCGCTGCCCTATCTCGCCGGCTTCGCCATCGCCCCATATCTCGGTGCATTAATTTGGACTCACGGCGGATATGACCTCGTCGTCCTCGTCACCGCATGCCTCGGTGCCGCCGGCGCCTTCTGCGTCTTCGGCCTCGTCACAGTCGGGCGGCGGAAGGCAGCAGAAGGCATTCTCATGGACGACTAAACTGGGTAGTCCAAGAATTGGTTTCCATGTCAGACTTAGTCGGATAGTTCCATCAGTGAGACCATACCCACTATGAGCTACCAAATCGCCCCAGCGACTCAAATCGGTGCCGGTGTCATCAACATTGCATCTGGCTTGATAGAGCCACTGCGCGCAGGCGCCGGCGCTGCAGACCGCGCTGGCCAAATCTGCGCCGAAAATTACCAAGACATGCAGCGCAGCGGCCTCGCCTCCGCGTTTGTTTCCGAAGAGCTTGGCGGGCTCGGCAGCGATTGCCATCAGCATGCATCTTTCCGCAACGCGGGGGCTTGCAGCCCTATATCGCGGTAATGCGTCCGGGTACCTAGCCCATGAAAGAGCGCGGGCTTTTCTGGAGATCGCCATCAAGGGCGAAATGCTGATCTGCTCCACTACGACAGAACGCGGCACGGACAACCTGTATTCGATGACTGAAACGCACAAAGTGTAGATCGGCTGGCGCATTCAGGGCGTGAAAAATTTCGTCACCATGTCACCACTCGCCACCCCTATTTGCGATGATCGTTAGAATGCGGGACGACGCGGGCGAACATAGTAATAATGTGCTATTTCCCATGGCAACAGAAGGCAACAACCAACTTGGCGACTGGGATGCGCTAGGCATGCGGGCGTCCGGCAGCCAATCCATCGCATTTGAAGGTTGCATCGCACCGGACGACGGGCTTCGCATAATCGGGCGATGGGGCGGCTGGAGCATTCCCGTGCTCGTCAATCGCATACTCGCGAACGCCCCGCTCGTCCGCGCGTTCTTAGGGCTCGCGGAACGAGCAATGGAATTGGCTCTTGCTGGCCAGACAGAAGACGCAAGCCCTGGCGCAGTTAATGTTCTGGGCGGAATGGAAATCGCACTCGCGACATCTCAAAGCATATTGGGGCGACATGGCAAAAAATTAGATGCGTTCATAGCGGACGTGGCAGACGGCGCTGTCACGACCTATGAGCAAGGCCACGAACTGATACACTACTACCAGACAGCCAAATGGGTGGTGAAAAGGAATGCCATCGACATTGTCAGCCAAACCGTGGACTTGGGTGGCAGCGGTGGGTACATGACCCGAAACCCGTGCTCTCTCGCATCTACCGCGATGTCCGGGCAGGCCCATTCATGCAGCCTCATTCACCCATCGATGCCAGGGAACACCACGGCAAAGTACTGGTTGGCGCATATCCGGACCGGTGAGGCTGATTAGTCTTGCCATACGGATCTAGATTGCGGCGTGTGGAAAATCTGGCCTGGATAAATCAGGTCTGGGTTGCGGATTTGGCCCGCATTCGCTGCGTAAATGATTGAATAACGAACGCCGTCGCCATAGATGCGCCTCGCAATGCGCCACAGGCTATTGCCGGGCTGCACAACGACCAACCGCCCTAGCGGAAATTCCTTAATGAGGCCCATAGGCGCAAACGGCAAGCTAACGCGTAATAGCGGCGCGCTTGGAGCGCTGCTCGCAATGCGGCCGGCTGCAAGTTTACCGCCCTCGGTGAGGTTTGCCGTTGCGCCAATCCTAGCGCCGCCTGTTGCGGCACCCGAGGCCGTGTTCAGCGTCCAATTGCCAGCGGCGTCAGCTTTCGCAGAGCCAACGGCCTCGCCGTCTACATCAACGCTCACATTTGCGCCGGGCGGGGCTTTGCCTTGCACTGTCAAACGGCCCGCTTTGTCATAATCGACCGTGCCGACTGTGAGCGCGCCATCCTGAGTGCGAATGCGTTCGCTCGCGGCCTTCTCGGCATCGCCAGACCGCGTATCGGCATTTACCAAAAGCTTGTTTGTTGCAGGTTCCGGCTGCTGCAAAATCACTGTCGGTGTCTGCACAGCATCAGACTGTGCGACAACCAATGGGGCAGCGCCGGGCTTCTTGGAGATAATGAGAGTTTCCGACGCAGCAGTCGTCACGCCATTTCCATTTGTCGATTCTAAGCGAACCGTAGCCTCGCCATTCGACAACGGGTTCTCTGACAATATGACCCATGAGCCATCCAATCCAGCTGTTCCGACGCCAACAATCTGATTATCGCCGGAGCGTAGCACGACCCGCGCCCCAGGCTCAGCTTTTCCAGCAAATACAGCAGACCCATCTCGTTCGATCTGGACGACATCGAACGAGGCTTCAGGCTTTTTTGTCGGAGAGCCATCCGTAGACGCTGGCGCAGTCTGCATATCTGCTGGCAGCTGAACGCTCCTGCGAGATGGCGCATCTTTGCCGTCTTGCAGGCCGCGCTGTAGCGGCTGACTGGCTGTCACTGAAGCCGCAGCGCTCATTGCCTGCTGGCCAACGCCTTTGCCGTCTCCTTCAGAATCGAAGGGCGCATACTTATCGTTTTTCAGCTGAGGAGCCGGGGCGGGATTATCTGGCTGGATGGTGCGCTTGGCGGCAGCCTTGCTAGCTGCGTCACCGACAGCGGATGCGGCGGCTTTGGCGTCTTCCGTAGCTTGTGCGGCTGCTTTCTCTGCAGCCGAAGCGGCCGCTTTGGCATCCGCAGCTAGCTTTGCCGCTGCTGCTTCAGCATCTGCAGCGACTTGCTTGACTGCATCTGCAGTTCTAGCGGCCTCAGCTTCCGCCGCTTTTGCGGCTGCTTTCTCTGCAGCCGAAGCTGCCTCATTGAGCGCTGCCTTAGCCGCAACCGCCTGTTTGGCAGCTTCTTCAGCGACAGCATCTGCAGCGGCTTGCTTGACTGCATCTGCAGTTCTAGCGGCTTCAGCTTCCGCCGCTGCTGCAGCCGACTGAGCTGCTTTCTCAGCATCTTCTTTCGCCTGCTCCATCGCAGACTTCTTAGCTGGTGCCGTCGGCGTGCTGGCGCTTGCCGCAGGTTCCGGATTCTCGCTGTCAAATGCGCCTAAGACTGCTGCGATTCCAAAACCCAACAGCAGCAAAATGATGATGATAATCGAACGCTTATTCACTCGAATGCTCCTTCGGCCAGCCAACATCATGGGCTGCGGCAGATTTGATGGCGCATTCATACTGTATTTGTCGCCCGGCTGGTATAGGTATGCGGTTTGCGGATAAATTAGTCCGCTCATGGAGTGAATGTGATGGTTTCAATACCTTCTGTCTGCGTTTTCTGCGGATCCAAGATTGGCGCTGAGCCAGGTTACAAAGCCGCTGCAATTGCGACCGGCGCCGGCATTGCCGAACGTGGCTGGCGTTTGGTTTATGGCGGCGGCGGTGTTGGCCTGATGAAAGAGGCGGCAGATGCCGCACTTGCAGGAGGCGCGCCTGTCATTGGTGTGATCCCACAGTTCCTTATGGAATTCGAGGCTGGCCATGGTGGGCTGACAGACCTAATCGTCACGGACGGTATGCATGACCGCAAACAGATAATGTTCAATCTGGCAGGCGCTTTCGTCATTCTGCCAGGTGGCGTTGGCACGCTCGACGAGACCATGGAAATCCTCACCTGGAAGCAACTGCAACGTCACTCGAAGTCCATTATCATCGTGAATGAAGGTGGCTACTGGACGCCAATGATGGAGATGATGGACAAAATCGTCGAAGGCGGATTCATGGGCCAAAACACGATTGAGCTACTGCAGATCGTCGATACTGTGCCCGAAGCCTTCGAATTGTTGGAAGATACGTTCAAATAACGCCCATTCGAATTGCGTCCGGCCTACACGGGCGTTAGGGTCCAGCGCAAGTGCTACAGCCGGAGCTCCGCATCATGGCCCAGATCAAGGTCAAAAACCCCATCGTTGAATTAGACGGGGATGAAATGACCCGCATCATTTGGAATTTTATCAAGAAGCAGCTGATCCTACCGTATCTTGATGTTGATCTGAAATACTACGATCTAGGCATGCAAAGCCGTGACGACACGAATGATCAGATCACCATTCATAGCGTCAACGCCATAAAGGAATACGGGGTCGGCGTAAAATGCGCGACGATCACGCCTGATGAAGCCCGCGTTGAAGAATTCGGCCTGAAGGAAATGTGGCGCTCCCCCAACGGCACCATCCGCAACATCCTGGGCGGAACGGTATTCCGGGAGCCGATTATCTGCCGCAACGTGCCGCGCCTGGTGCCCGGCTGGACCAAGCCCATCGTCATTGGCCGTCACGCGTTTGGTGAACAATACCGCGCCACGGATTTCCTGATACCGTGTGCTGGCGAGCTGACAATGACATTCAAGCCGGCTGACGGCTCCGCCCTGATTGAACGCAAGGTATTCAACTTCGAGGCAAGCGGCGTCGCCATGTCGATGTATAATCTGGATGAGTCCATCGTCGGGTTCGCCCGCGCCTGCTTCAACTATGGCCTAGACCGGAGATATCCAGTCTTCCTCTCCACGAAGAATACTATTCTAAAAAGCTATGACGGCCGTTTCAAGGATATCTTCCAGGAAATCTATGACACGGAATTCAAAGACCGCTTCGACAAGCATGGCCTCTACTACCAACACCGGCTGATCGACGACATGGCAGCGTCCTGCATGAAGTGGGAAGGCGACTATGTCTGGGCGTGCAAGAATTATGATGGCGATGTGCAGTCTGATACTGTGGCTCAAGGCTTTGGCTCGCTCGGCCTGATGACCTCCGTTCTGCTGACGCCAGACGGCGACTGCGTGGAAGCGGAGGCGGCGCACGGCACTGTAACTCGCCATTACCGCGAGCATCAAAAAGGCCGCGCCACCTCAACCAACCCAATCGCTTCCATCTTCGCATGGAGCCAGGCGATCAAGTATCGCGGAAAGTTCGACGATACGCCCGAAGTTGAACAATTCGGGGAAGCGCTGGAAGAAGTCTGCGTTGATACTGTTGAAGGCGGTCAGATGACCAAAGATCTCGCGATCTTGATCGGCCCAGAACAAGGCTGGCTGACAACCCAGCAATTTCTTGAGGCGCTTGACCGGAATCTGCAAAAGAAGCTGGCTTAGAACCGCATCATGACGATCGAAACGCCTGTTCTGATCGTCGGCGGCGGCCCTATCGGCTTAACGCTGGCACTTGATCTTGCTTGGCGCGGGATTGATGTGACAGTTGCAGAGACCCGCAGCGAGGCCGAACCACCGCCGCCGAAGTGCAACCACGTCGCCGCCCGCTCCATGGAAATCTTCCGACGGCTTGGCGTTGCGGAAAGTTTGCGCAATGCAGGTTTGCCAGCAAATTACGCCAATGATGTCTCTTACCGCACTGCGTTTACGGGCAAAGAATTAACCCGCATCCCGATCCCCTGCCGCCAGGATCGCTACACGGCGACAGATGGTCCAGACGCCAATTGGCCAACCCCGGAACCGCCCCACCGGATCAACCAGACATTCCTGGAGCCGATCCTTTTCGCCCGAGCGAAAGCATCCCCGCGGATAACGCTGCTGAACGAAACGGCCATCATGGAAATCTCCCAGGATGATAACGGCGCGCTGGCTACAGCGCGGCATGCCGGCAGCGGCGCTGAAGAACAAATACGTTGCCAGTACATCATCGGCTGCGATGGTGGCGGGTCTATGGTGCGGAAGAGTATTGGCGCAAAATTCGAAGGCGACGCCGTTATCCAACGGGTCCAGTCGACCTATATTCGCGCGCCAGGCCTTATCAACCGCCAGGATACTGCGCCCGCATGGGCCACGTTCTCCCTAAGCCCTAGGCGCTCTGGCAATGTCTACGCGATTGACGGTGTAGAGCTTTGGGTCGTCCATAATTACCTGAAGCCCGATGAAGCGGATTTTGAATCTGTGGACCGAGACTGGGCGATCCGCGCAATTTTGGGCGTCGATGATGATTTCACCTATGACGTGATCGCACCGATGGACTGGTATGGCCGCCGACTCGTCGCAGATAAATTCCGGGATCGGCGGATCTATATATGCGGTGACGCCGCCCATATCTGGGTGCCCTATGCCGGCTATGGCATGAACGCCGGGATCGCCGACGCCATGAACCTATCCTGGACGCTCGCAGCATATCTGAACAGCTGGGGCGGTGCTGGGATTCTGGATGCTTATGAACAGGAACGCCTGCCCATCACGCAGCAAGTTTCCCATTTCGTCATGGATCACGCCCACGCCATGGCAGGGCAACGTGGCGGCGTTCCTGAAAATATTGAAGATGATGACGCAGCAGGTGAATTAGCGCGGCAATCGCTTGGACAAAAAGCTTATGATTTGAACGTCCAGCAATATTGCGCCGCTGGCCTGAACTTCGGCTATTTCTACGAAAACTCGCCACTGATCGAAGGCGATGGCGAAACAGCGCCCGGATATTCGATGGCCGACTTTACAGCCTCAACCGTTCCCGGATGCCGCACACCACATTTTTGGCTAGACGACGGCCAGAGCCTTTATGACGCGATGGGGCCAGAATTCACGCTGCTCCGGTTCGATCCGAATGTTGCAGTCGATAGCATCATGCATGCCGCGAAGCAGGCGGGTGTGCCAATACATTTGCTTGATATTCCTGCGACTCAGGCTGATCCAGCATACAAGCATGCACTCACACTTTCTAGGCCAGATCAGCATATCGCTTGGCGTGGCGACAAAGCGCCAAATGATCCTGAATCGCTTATCCAACGTATTCGCGGAGCCGTCTGATGCTCTCATATCTCCATAGCTTTCATGCTGGAAATCGCGCCGATTTGCATAAGCACGGCGGCTTGCTGGCCTTGCTTGCTGCGATGCGCAAGGACCCCGAACCGATAACATATATCGAGACCCATTCGGGTCGCGGTCGCTACGATCTGAATGCCCCGCAAGCCAAAAAAACGGGCGAGTATTTAACGGGTGCCGCCGCGCTCTGGCTGGCGAAACCGCCACCGCGTGGGTTGGCACCACTGGCGCAGGCGATCCAGGCAGAGAACGAGGACCACGATGACCTCCGCTATTATCCAGGCTCACCAATGCTGGCTGCCAAAGCGCTGCGCCAACGTGATCGGCTGGAGCTTTGCGAACTGCACCCAAAGGAGGTCCCTGCTCTGCGCCAAACGCTTGCCCGCTTCCGTCGCGCCAAAATCCGGCATGTAGATGGGCTAGAGTGGGTAAAGTCAGCACCTGGGCTGCAAGGCCGCCGCGCGCTCATCCTGATCGATCCAAGTTATGAACAGTCGGCGGAATATGAGGCATTGAGCACATGGTTGCCTGAAATGACTGCGCGCCGGCCATCGGACTCATTCTGTCTCTGGCTACCGCTCCTGCCGGATGGGCGGCACCTGCCGATGCTGGAAGCGCTGAAAGCCAACCTCAAAGCGCCAACGATGCTGGGGTCAGTCACTTGGTCGGAGAATGCGAAGGCTGATCGTGGCCTGATTGGCTCTGCGCTTGTTGTCGTGCGCGCGCCGGATGGATTGGCTGGCGGGTTGGCGCGGGTGCAGCGGGATTTGCTGAAATTGCTAAAAGCGCCCGGAAAAGGTGCGCGCGTTGAACGGTTAGCCGGCTAAAAAGATAAGGGGCGCAGCCTCAATCGGCTGCGCCCTCGCCTCGCTATCGCCGGTCGCTCAAGCGAGGGATCGATGTTGTGCCTAGCTTAGACCCGCTTATTAGCGCCGTTGTTGAAAATCTTGGCGCCATGCGTCAGGTAGGCGTCACAAGTTCCAGCAGGCGCTTAAAAGAGTTCCCGCGCCATTTCGTAGACACCGCGCTAAATAACCGAGCGGACAGCTAGCTTGAGACCTGCATGAACCACCGCGCTTTCAGGCCGCAGCGGGGGAGTTGGGTGAGGCGCAGCCGTCGGAGCTTTGTCCTGGCGGTTTAAACAGCCATTTCAGCCGCCAGCCCGCCTATTTCTGGTCATCCAGGCGGATTTATCCTGTGGCGGCCAGGCGTTCATGGAAGACGAGCCGGTCGATATTGTAGGCGATATTCGCGAGCGTCAGTTTCGCCGCTGCTCGCGCCAGGCCGATCGTACGGATGAACAGCCCCGTACCAGTTCTTTTGATGGGCGAAGACATGCTCAACCCGAGCGCGGATGCTGGACTCCTCGCCATTGGCGCGGGATGTGGCCTCTGACATCGGCTTGCCCCTGGGCTTGCGGCGATAGATTTGGCTGCGCAGCATCTTCGACGACAACCATTCCTCATTCGCCTTGGAGCGGTAAGCGCTGTCCGTTGACCGGCAGGCGATTGCGCAGCAATGGCCGAGAGGGATTATCGGAACGGATGAATGCTGGCGGTCCCCGTAGGGTGAAGAGATCCGTCAGGGCATCCACCACATTGATGGAGTTAAGCTTGCGATC
>Ga0315331_10001247_pt1 | contig 18982 bp, 13 predicted proteins | sample M160m34915metaG_FD_203456 | JGI IMG/M metagenome (GOLD analysis project Ga0315331, IMG submission 203456) | Ammonia-oxidizing marine archaeal communities from Monterey Bay, California, United States - M1 60m 34915 | ecosystem: Environmental > Aquatic > Marine > Intertidal zone | place: USA...
AGGGGGGACACCGCTGAAGGTGCAGTCCCTTTGGTCTGATTTACAAGGTTGCGCCTGTGATATGCTCAGCATACAAAGGCATATTACCTTCAGACCTTGTAATGAAATATACCGAACCAAACGGTCTTTACAAAATGGAAATAGATATGGTCGTTGCTGCAGAAATGCAGGACCAAATTGCTGCTGCTTCAGAGAAGGCTCAATCCAGAAAAGGAGGCGGGTCAAAGAATGCTCGTTCAAAGTGGGAAAAGCGCAAGCAAAAGAGAGCAAAACGATTAAACGAGCAACAGGGTATCTGAGATATAACAGGGGGTGAGTGAGTGGCAACCACAGGCGCAGCAATGGTAATGTTTGAAGTGGTCGGAACATTTCAAGCAAAAAGACTCCTATCTGATGCACGAGCACAGATGAACATAATGAACGCTATTATGCTTAACGGTATGGTGGGTGTTTTTCAAGCAGTAGACCAAGTTACTCAACAGGTTCAAGGCTTAGTGGATGCTACTGTCCCCTTAGCACAAGAGTTTGCCGAGGCTCGTATTCAATTTGACAAGTTTATGGGTGAAACCGACGACTTAGACGGAGTTCGCCAAGAAGTTATTGATATTGGTTTGGCTTTTGGATATACTGCTAATGAAGCACTTAAGGCTGGTGCTAAAATGGCTCAGCTCAAAGATGTTATCGGTGGTGAAGGTTCAGTTACTGCTGCTACTGAGGTTGGTATTAAGTTTGCGTTGATTGGTGATATGGAAACTCAAGACGCTATGCAAAAAATGGTAAACCTGCAACAGCAGACTAACTTCATGTTTAGTAAAATGTCATCTGCTCAAATTGAGGCTATGACTGCTGAACAAAGAGCGAATCTCGTTAGACAAAACAGCATGGAATTACTTACTCAGTTAAACACAGTAGAAAACAGAAGCGCTGCTACTATGCAACAATTGACCTTCGTTATGAATCAGTTCGCAAGCCAAGCGCACATGACAGGCGAAAGTATTGCTGATATGGCTGCAAATGCGGCTGTATTGATAGAATCTGGTGAAGAGATGGGTAAGGCTGGTCGTGCTTTGCGTATGATTTATGCTCGTTTAGGTTCTAATACTCAAGACAACAATGAATTACTTGCGAGTTATGGAGTTCAAGTAAAGACTACTACTGGTGAATTAAGACCTCTTAGCGACATTGTTCAAGACTTGGCTGCATCATACCCTGAAATGACAAAGGCTCAACAACAGCAAGTGGCTCAGTTGGTTGCTGGAAACGACCACTATGTAAGATTCCTTAAATTGGTTGCTGGTGCTGAAAGACAACAATTACTATCCACTCAGGCTGCTCTTGGGTTAGCAGATGCTCAAGATGAAGTAAATCTCAAATTAGAAGACCAGGCTATTGAACTCCGAAAGATTCAAGCAGAACTTAAAAATACAGAGGCTCTTTTAGGTGAAGCGTTCATCCCCGCTCAAATAAAGTCAACAAAACAGCAAGTCTCATTTAACAAGGCTATACATGACTTCTATACAGAAGCAGATTTACTAACAAATCCTCTTGGTTCTGTAATCAAGGCTGGTATGGATATGGCTTTTCACTTTCAAAGGGTTCAAAAGGTATTAGGGCCTGTTGTTGAAGCCATGCTCAACCTTAAATCCCTTAGCGTTGCTATGGAAACTCAACAAACGATTATGAGGGCTATGCAGGGTGAACAATTAGTCAATCAAAGTATGTATCAGGCTGCTAACATAAGTCAGGCTCATACAAATGAATTAGTCCATCAAGAGTTTCAAGCACGACAAAGAATGGGTCATTTAGCAGAAACAATGCTATTCCTTTCAAAAGAAACACGAGATATTAACGAACAAGAGTTAATGCTCGTTCATGCTCAAATGGGAGAAAGAAACGCTATCCTTCAATTAGAGGCTCAAAAAAACCAATTGTTAAAAAGCCAAGAAGGTATAGAAACAACCTTAATGGCAGCAATCAGAGCAGCAAGAACCGACAAAGAAGGTATGGTTGCTGCTGCTCATGCTCATGCTGCAGTAAACAACACTTTGTCAATACAAGAAGAAGAAAGGCTCAAAATGAGTCTTATTCAGCGACAAGCAGCACTTCAACAATCCGAATCCTTACTACAAGCAGAAAACAACCGCCACGCTTTGTTTATGTCAAAGGTATTACCTGGCGAAACAAAGGTCTATAATGTAAAGGCTCTTGGTTTTCAACTCGCTCTTGAAGCAGCCAAAGTGGATAATTTAAGTGAAGCAGTCCAACAACAAATTGTCAGTGGAAAAATGACAGAGGTTGAATTAACCAAAGAATCAGTTGCTCAGAAAAGACTTGAGAAAAACCTTGCAAAAATAATGAAGGATGAACAAATAGATATGCAAAAGTCCACTATTGCTCAAATGGCTCAACGACTCCTCCAAAGTCAATCATTGAATCAATCAATGATGACTTATGCTGATTTACAGTTGGCTATCAATGTTTTAGATTCTGAACAAGCACTTATTCTTGACGGGTTGGTTCAAAAGAAAATGGTGAATAATGAAATATCTGAATATGAGTTGCAAATCATTCAGGCAATGATTCCCCTAATGGATAAATACAATGTCACTACAATGGAACAAGCGCAACGCCTTTACCAAAAGGTTCAAGCAGCAGCTCAAGCAGCAGAATCAGATAGGCAATTGGCTGCTGCAGCTGGTATAGTTCAAAAATCAATGATGAAAATGTCAGCTGGATTGGGTGCTGCTTCTGGTATCATTACTTTGTTTGACGATTCAGCAAAGGGTGCGAAAATCAGCATGGCTCTTATGACTCCTGTTATGCTCATATCCACTATTCAGATGATTCAGATGACAAACGCCATGATGGCTCAATCAGGAATGTCAAATAAATTAACAGTAGATAAGACTGTTGAAGGCTTCGCTTGGTGGTTTACTGCAGCTGGAATTTCTGCTGCTAAAACAGCACTGTTAAACTTTGCGGCTGCTGCGTGGCCTATTCTCTTAGTCACAGTTGCTTTGACTGGAGCCATGTATTTGTTTATGGATTCTGCAAGCGCTGCTTCTGAAAGTGTGGTGGAAATGAACGATGCAGTTACAGACAGCCTTTCAATCCTAAGTCAATTAGAAAACATTGGTATTTCAGAATCCCTTGACGATGTTCCTGCAGCAGTTACTGCTGCGTTTATTGAGGCTGGAGTTGACCCATCAACCATTATGAAAATGAATGTTGAAGACATTGCAAATACCATTGATGTTGTCAAAGACGCTATGGCTGATTTAGAAGATAAGATGGGTGATGGCGCAACCATGCAGGAAAGGATTTACCAGCAACAATGGGAAGCAGCCAATAAATACATAGGTGCTTTGAAAACTCAAGAAACTTTCTTAATTGCTCAACTCGTATTAGTGGGTGAAATAGCAGCTGCTAACGATAAAATGGCTGACCATGCTGCACAAAATGCTGAATCAGCATTAGAGCAATTTTCAGATGCACATGGCGACGCTTATGATGATATAGGTTGGTTTGGTTGGGGAACGGGTGACTTTGTTGAAGAAGCAAACTCAAGTGGCAGAGATGCTGCAGCTGCTCTTATTGTTGCCTTTCAAAAATCAATGGATGAAAATTATGATGCTGGCGAGGTTGAAGACCTCTTAGAAGTATTGGGTAATTTAGATGAAGGGTGGATGAGTCTTTATGATAATAAAGTCGCATCCTCAGGAAAAGACACAGAAGAGTTTATGGATTTCCTCAAAGACTATGACACAAGCGACTTAAAAATGCTCGCTAAGGCTCTTGACGACACAGGAGACTTTAATACAGGTGACGCTAAAGAGATTAAGAAAGTTATTGATGAATTAGAAGACTCATTTGAAATGACTGCTGAAGATGCTCAATTGCTCGTTGATGTAATAAGCGATTTGGGTTCTGGTGCTGCAGCTGAGGCTATTGACGACGCTGCAACTGAAGTGGAACACTTAGGAGAAGCAATAGGCGAGTTCAACAACAACCGTGAAGCAATGTTCTTTGGATTATCTCAATCAGGATTTACAGGGGAGTTTGTAAAACAAGTTAAAAATCAAGGGGTTGAAAACCTTATTGCTAATACCGAATTGATAGTGAACAATAACTTTAATGGTATGTCACTCCCTGAAATGGTTGAAGAAGTAACTGATGGCGTAGTGGAGAGGCTGGTTCAGGCTGGCGTAGTGGAAGTAGGTGCATATTGATGAGCAAAAGTATAGACAGAAAGTATTCAGTTATGATTGCAGGTTATTACGACGACTTTAATGCAAGCCGAGCAATCGCTGATGATGAGAATAACCCCAACATTACAGGGACTCATACACATGCTAATTCACATCATGGAAACCCAACAAACGGTGAAGCCCGTTTGAATCCCCGATACAAAAAGTCCTATAAGGAACGGCTTCTTGGTGATGAAACTCACAATTCAGGTGCTCATGAGTGGCTGACAAATGACCCAAGCAGAAACTATTCTTATCAATGGGAGGGGCGAGCTCAACCTTCTTATCCCGATGGTTTTACTCAAGGTAATAGAAGAAAGTTTGGAGCTGATAACGCACTCCCCTCATACCAACTGCTAACCAATGGATATAATACATCTGGTCATTATAGCGTTTATCTTGGTGAAACCGACCCTTCATACGGTAAATCAGACCTAATCCCCCATTTGGGTCAAAGAACAACTGGAAATGGTGCTTTATGGATAGGTGGTGGGCTAAATGCAGGTTCACAATCAACCAATCCAATTATGCAATATGCTTCTCTGTGCAATGTTCATTTAGGAGAAATATCTCCTGTGAATCCTGACCACATTACCACAGCAAATCAAGGCACATTATCAAATGGTGCAGCTGGAGACCCATTTGCTAAGGCTATTTTAGAACCTATTGAATCATTGGATTCTGGAAAACCATTTTTGACTGTCACTACTCATACTCCTGAAAATAAGGATATTCGGGTTGTTTCCTATGCAAACAATTTAGGAGCAACAGGAGATAATGACATTTTTGGAATAAGAATGGCTTGGCGTAATTGGACTGGGTATGACAATGGTGCAACTCCACCTGTCGTTTATACAATAGAATGTGGTTTTCATAAAGCAGCATTTAGCGACGATGCAGGATATACAATTACTCCAGCTGCAACACACACATTTACTACTGCTAAAAGAGATACTGCACCTATCCCAGGTCCCTATGTAGCAAGAATAACAGAAGCAACTGGTGTTAAACCAGGTTATGAAGACAGAAGCCCTTGGATGAAAAACTCCGCTATGGTTGGAACAGGGACAACAATAGGTAATGCAAATGCTCAAATGATAGGTGAAGGGTTTGATAATGGAGGGACAACAGTCCCTTCTAATAATGAAATCGTTAATGCTGATTCAGTAAAGAGGTGGCAGACAGAACAGATCTGGAATGACTTTGAGTTCAAGTTTAATTTTACTGCAGGGACTTATGATGTATTACATGACGGAATTGTTATTGATGCAGGAAAAACAATAGGCACTAATCCACTTACAGGTGTTGCTTATACTGCTGAAGAAATGTATGGTTGGCAGGTCAAACTCAATTCTGGCGTTAATGACGGTTTAGTTTCAGTTGGAACAGATACAGACCAATCAAAACTCACGACCATGTTTGATAGGGCGTATATGTGGAAAGAAGTCGCTGACCCAACTGGTTCTGGAGGGCAGCTCGTCACTCTTGACAATATGAAGGTAATGTATAGAAGTAATGGTATTTCAAACCTAACTCTTAAGGTATGTGATGCGAGCGATAACCTGAACATATTTAGTGTGTTTCAACAAGAAACAAACCAACTGCAGGAATTGCTGTTATTCCGTGATAATATCCACCGTTGTATTTGGCGAGGTCATGTTGAAAAGTTAGGTGTAAATCAATCAAAGCCTGGTATGAAAGATATAACCATAAATGCTCGTGATTTCCTGGCTTCTATGGATAGGAGTTTACCAATATGGGAGATAGGTCAAGGTGGAGAAATAGACGACACAGAACCCGTTGGCTGGAGACCCTATGAATCTTCTAATTTTGTTGAAAAAATGCACTTTGGAGTTCAATCGCTACAAAGAGGAACAAAAACTTTAGGATTTGACGCACCAAATTATACAGCAGAAGCCTCATCAAGAATGAGACTTCATTCAGCTCATCCGATTCAAATGTATAATGAAGAAGGTGGTGCTCCAAATCAGATTTACAGGTATTCAGGAAACTATTCTAAATTGATGTTTGAAAAACCAAGCGAATTATACGCTAATTCTCACGGCATGACTAATCCTCTAAGAGTCCATGCAACAGCACACGGTTATGTTGATGGAGAAACCATGACTATTACCGATACAACAAACTACAACGGAACATACACCGTCAGAGACCCTGAATTGGACTTTTTCTATATTGATAAGGCTTATACTGCTACAGGTAAAATCCTTAGCATTTCAAATAATCTAAATTATGACAGTTCTTCTGCATGTCAGACTTTTAATAACAAATGGAAAATTGTTTTTGAAGACAGTTATATTACTCCAGCTCATAATGGAGGTCCATCAACCCGACCAATTATGGGTAAAGAACAGATTGTAATAAGCGACACTAAGGTTTTAAGGGGAGCGAGCATTTCTGGTGAAAGGGATAAAAGGACTGACGCATTCAAAACTACCTCCACTACAACTGCTGGCGGTATAACTGTTGAAGCCAGAGACAGGACTACGAGTAATTTATCTGGGCAAGTCCTTGATTTGATGTGGCCGACATATAACAGACATACTTCAAACTCCATCCACAATAGTCAATCTGGCGGGAGTCTAAATGTAAAGATTCGTTCCAGTCCAGCAACCTTTGCTTATGGTTCGCACCCAACAACAAAGACATATTCTTGTAAAGACACAGTTGCTGAAGTATCACTGCACTCTGCTCATCCTGGATATGGGAGACAATCATCTCCAAGCATCCCCTATGATAGCCTATACCGAGCCTTTGGGTTTAATAAATTACCAGGACCTTCAGCATCGGGAGACAGCTGGCATGGAGCAAGTTTTGATAGCACTACAATGTCAACAAGAACTCAAGCCGAGTGGGAAGCCGATGTATCAATGGCGCAAATCAACTGCAAAGGCTCTAATCCGATGGCTAATTTTACAGGACCTTCAAACAATCTTGTTCATGGAGGACCTTTTGCTGTTGGTGGAGCATCATATACTGTTAATAACCAAATAACAAGACTGTATTTTGACAATGCAGATGAAATCAATACGACTGATTTGTATTTAGGACAAAAAATTGTTTTACGCTATGCTCGTGATGACGGAGTAATGCTGCAGCCTGCAGCTGGCAGAAACTCAGCAGGTGGTACTCAACCAAAACAAACTCAATTACTCGTCATGGTGTTTGAAATAACAGGCTGGGCAAATATGCTTGGGACTCAGGTAAATCAGAATGCTTGGAATGCTCAAACGCATTACCTTGATGTTGTGCAGGTTAATTTGCCTTCTGGCTCAGGTTCAGGAAACGACCAAGTTATGACTTATGATTGGTTGGATTGTATGCACCCTCAAAATGCAGGAAATGGTTCTCCATCAGGTTCAGCAGGTTTCGCTCGTTGGTTCTTAATGGATTCATACGACTTAGAATACAGCAACGAAGTGGGGGTTGGGACTGTTTCAATCGCAAACGCTTCATTAGCCCAACCGACAGTTCAACGAAACATTCATTCACGATGGATTCAAGACCTTCCTAAATCGTTATGGTTTCAAAAGACCTTCGGGAATATCAAACCTACAAAGGCAACGACAGGAATTACTTCTTCTGGAACTGATAAACCAGACGCTACAATGACGAGTTCAACCTTTAACCCATCACCATACTCAAACGGAGGACAAATAATCCTTGACAGAAGACTTAAGGTGAACAGCAAAATTACTGCTATGGCTTCTGCTGGTGGAGTTGGCGAGTTTGTAAATCCAGATGGAACAGTTGATGGATTTACATTTACAGGCCTTAGCAATTTATCAAATGGTGGCTACGCCAGAATTAACGGTGTTAAGTTTGCGACTCAATCTCACCCTGGAGGAACAATTGTTAGAATCAGAGAAATTGATAACGATTACAAACACATTTGGATTCTCTGGGCTGATATGCGAAACGATGGTAATGCAGATGCTGATGGCGGAAGTCGTAAATCCGACTTTGGTTTAATGATGCCGATAGGAGATAATTACAATGTCAGTTTAGAATATGTTGATTCAGAAGAGATTGACGGGACTCCAATGAAGTTTGCTGATTTGAGAATAGGAGAAGACCTTGATATTTGGGAATTAGACGCAACAAAAGAGCCTGAAACTCAAGCAGCCTGGTCTGCTCTTCCTGGAGCATCTAACACCGAATCAAACAGTGAATATCATAATTGGGAAAACAAGGCTGGTGCATTCCTTGTTGTTGATACAAGCAAGTTTTGGAATATCAATACTGAAGCAAACGCAGGTAAAACAGGTAAAAATGGTGGTGGTCGTACTGACCTCCAAGACTACTTCGCAGTTAACCTTTCCCCATCAGGACCAATTATGCAAGACAATTATTGGATTGAAGCAATGAACAGTTATAAGAATGTTCAGGCACCATTTAATCCTCATCCAAACCAACTGGATTTTATACATGATGCTTCTCTCTTATCCGCAGATTTGGAGTTAACCAGCCACGCCCCAGGTGGAGGACACATCTATTTAGAAGATGTGTCTCAATTTCGGGATTCAGGAATAGGGAGAATTGTTGCTTCAGATGGTTCAGGAACACAGCGAATGGAATACACCTATTGGTTTGTATGGAGGAATAGAAATACTTCTTTGAACAGATTAGAACAAGTTAGGTCAATTATGATGCAACCAGCTGACTTAAGCAATATAGCATTAAGAGCATCACACATGGCTTCTTTACAAGCAGCACTTACTGGCGGTTATAGCGGATTAGCAAATGTAAATGAGATTCTTCTTGACGATTATGACAGCGTTACTGCTTACAATACATTAGCCCCAATAAACGGAATGCTGTTTATGATGCGTATTTCTGGTAAAATTGAAACTAAAAACAGTGGGACTTGGTATGAACATGACAAAATGAGATTCCTTGATATGGCTTCTCAAACAAAGCATTGGCTCGGAAAGAGCCAAACAACGGGTATTACTGATATAACAAATACTCCAATTACAAAGGACATTAACATTAACGCCCAATCATGGTATTGGAGTTCATCTGGAACCACAGATACTTATGGTTCAGCCACTAACTGTAAAGGAGAATCAAATATGTCTTCAATCGCTAAAATACAAAAGTCAAGTGGTGTCGGTGTAGGTGGTACTGGTTTGACATATACCTATCAAATAGGCAGGGATGGAAGGCTTGAGTTCAGACCAGGTTATTCATCCTTCTTTAATTTTACCAGAGGCACTCTTAGCATTTCAGACTTGAGAACCAGCGTTCAAACAAAGGTCACTAATGTCAGACTTTACTTCAATGGCTCAAAATCATTTATTGATTATCCCGAAACTGTAGGTGATGAAAATATCAGGTGGAAAATAATTGATATGCCTGATGTCGGAACAGTTGCTGAAGCAAAATATATCGCAAAGCAGGAATACCTCAAAAATAAAAAAGCACCAATTTCAATAAAGGCGAAAGTAGTGCGTGGATTGACGAGTTCTGATGTGATGCTTGACGGTGCAAGGTATGGCTACATTGCTGACCCCAGCGTGTCAGCATACGGCATGAGAAACCAACATTGGTATAGTCGCACAGACGGAACACATTTCAACGGCAAATGCAATGCTTTAGACGGACAAATTAACAACACCACAGTTGCTGGCGTAGGTTCTTCTGCTCACGACGCAGCATTAGTGGGGACAGATAGTGGCTACCCCAATTCTTTGTTATGGAAAGGCTGGAATTACTGGTTTGGAGCAAATAGTCTATCCAATGCAATTCAATTAGTCCATGCGCCTCAAAACTTCCCCAAATACAGTTCAACGACAGGAAATCAGCTAAGGTTTTTCATAACACTTGATGGGTTTAAGTCTGGTTCTAACATTACTTCTTCATCAACCTTAGAAGAAGCAGCTGCAGCAGTTAAGTTTAGGTTAATCATTATTGACCCCATTTTCAAGGATAGCAACACACGAAATACAGGACTTGAGGCTTCTTTTGGTTATAGGACAGATGGGACTACACCAAATGTATTAGGAGAAGCAGAAGCATACTTTGCAGAACAGCAAGGAGGAATCATATACAACTCAAAAACAAATAAACCTGGAGGTGGGAATTGGGGCTCAAACGACGCACTTGAAGTTATCAATATAACCTCAAATGGTTTTACTGAAGTGGTCGTTCCTCCTATGTATTGGGTTGATGATAATGCACCTTCTGACTCCAATAAAAAACTCATTTTATCAGTTAATTTAGAATATCTCAGGGCTATTCTAAGAAACCGTTGTGGTACTGACCCAACAAAATTAGGCAATATGGCTCATAGTCTGGGAAGTCCTTTGGGTGGGACTTGGGTGACAGAAAGCACTCCTAATACTCATTCTTTATTCCCATTAGGAGGCAGGCATTATGCTGAAATGGGAGCAGGCAATCAAGAACGGTTTATGTGGCAGGCACCGAGATTGATTATCAATGACGATGTTAATTTCAAAACAGCAACTGCAGCAACCTATACAGATTCAACATACGGATTTACAAACAAACCGTTGATTATTAACGACATACAATGGTCTGTTCAAACAGGAGGTAAAGAAACCGTGACAATGGGATTAACTACTGATGAATCTCATTTCCTAAACAACATTGCTACATTTATTGCTCCTCCAACATCTAAAGACCCAGTTAAACCTCCGTCTGGTTCTGGTGGGACAACAAGTGGTCGTGGTGGAGAAGACGGTGAAGAAGGAGAACCTATGCCCGATGACGGCAACCCATCAGGACCAATCCCACAACCGAAGCCGAAACCAAACCCCAACATTCCTCCTGGTTTAGGAGGCGACCAAACAGGATATGCAGCACATACTGCTGGAATGGTTATGGGGGTAAACAATATGTCTTCAGGGATGCTTAACAGAATGAAGGGTAAAATGCAATTCCCTGTAAGTAATGGTGATTGGGCGTTGTTAGGACAAGAAAGACCTTTGGCTGCAGCAATCGGAAGACAAACTTTAGTTTCTAATGACGGTGCGTTTACTCCATCAAGCGGTACTGCAGCACTTAGCGAAACTGGAATTACTTTACCTGGGCAACCAAGCACTGTTGATTCAGCGCAAAAAGAAGTATCAGAAGTATCTGGAATACAAATTATCCCTGCAACCGTAGCATCAAACTTAGTAAGTATTAACTGCGGAATAACCTTTAGTGGAGAATCAGACAAACCAAACCCCAACGAAAAACTTTCTGAATCGGGAATTAACCCAAATGAACAGTATATTGACGGACAAGCAGTTGTTTATACAACAGTCACATGTCTTGAAACTGGAGATACTAACACCCAACAAACAGAAATCCCTTTACTTGCGAGCAGCGGAAAACAAAACCTGTTTTCAAAGAAGGTGACTGGTGCTGATGTGCCTGGAAACCACTTAGAAATAAAAATTGAAAGGGTTGCTGGTGAAGGAGACGATTCTGCTCATTATGGTGCGATAAAACTCAGCTCAATTTCAGTGGAAATGGATATAGCAAATGATATCTCGCCTAACGCAAGTGATTATTTCAACACAGCATGAGGGATATTATGTTTTTACAAATAGTATCTGGTATTGAAAATGCTGAAGAAGTGTGGGGCAGCTCCATTATGTGTCCGACTGAAAAAGGTTATCCACCTCTTTTTGATGGTGCTATGTATTGGTTTTTGTATGAGGGGGACATTCCCGTTGCATATACCTGCACATCATATATTGACTCATTTATTTTGGTCGGAAACACCTATGTTAGAAAGGAGTTTAGAGGTAAAGGTTATCATAAGCAGATTTTACAGGAAAGGAATAAACGAATTAGAAAACCTTATGTCGCTGTATTAAATCCAATTGAAGAATCAAAAATGAGTCAGTTAAAGAGGGTCGTGAGCGATTTGGGTTATATTAGGCTTTGTCAATCTATGGCTGAGGAAATTATGTCTTTAGACACTTGGCTCAATCATTTTAGCAACAGAGAAGTATGGTGGGCGACACCCCCTGAAAAATAAAAAGAATAAAGGAATCGCCTCACAGCTCCACTTTTATTGTTTTTTTAATTAGAAAAAGAATATAAACAACAGGAATTACTCCTTGATGCTGTTTCTTAAATCCAATATAGATTTTGCTTTTGCTCTTCCTATGCCCCTTACAGCCATTAACTGTTTTTGAGTCCTTCGGCTATTGAGCAGTTTTGTTAAAGAACCAAACTTGTCTAAGAGGTCAGCAGCGTTTTGAACACTAATTCCTTTTACTGCAGATAGAGCAGCAATTCTGTTATCAGTATTTTGCCCTGCTCTTCTTTTATCATATACCACCGTTGGGGCAGACATACCTGCAACGGTTTTTTGATAATGAGTAGCAGATAAAAACTCCACCATCTCATCCATACTTTCTAATTCCATGTATTTGATTTTGGGAAAGTTAGAGTAAAACTCACGCTTAAACTTTCTAATTACAGCCACCATACGAGCCATCTCCCTGACAGCCTCTTTTCCGTTTAGATACCTGCCTCTTTTCATCGGTTTTAGTTTTCTGTTATAGACTACGAGCATTGGCTCTTCAAAAGTTTCTTGCAGTTCAATCAGTTGACCTACAATTGTTCTGCTACGACCATGACCCATGATTGAATGATACAGGTCATTTATCTCCTTTGCTTCAATACCTGTTTTTCCTATGACATAATCGCCAGATTTCATCCTTCGGATTTCAGCATATCCTCTATTATCAAGTTTTGAGTCACCACACTTGGCGAGGATTTTTTGAATAATAGTGGGATTTTCCCTGTCATCAACAAGAAGCATTAAAAAGAGCGTTGAGTATAAACTCATATAAAGGCTTCATAGGTATTGGGGTTTGAGATACCACGAGGCAACAGTCATTCCCTCCTTACCCAGATGACCCTGCCATGATTCTTCTAAAACTTCAAATCGCTCATCCCAGCGTAAAACTTGACCAGCAGCAAGAGCATTAGGGACACCTTTTGTTCCCCGATAACCATTACTCAATTGATATGAAATATACTTGTCAATTAACTCAACCACGAGATAATCATCTCCTGTTTCTTGTATCAATTTAGCAGAGAAATCCCTGAATCGCTTAAACTTCTTGGCCTTCATAATATCACTCCAATGTCCCGTCGTCTCTCCAACAACTGCTCTTACACCATCCTCTTCTTTGTATTGTCCTACAAGATGGAGGATTCTTGAGTTTCATACACGACTTGACTCCTTGACGAGTAATATGTGGGTTATAGTCTATCCAATCCAGCGTTTCAATATACGCAACAATTGAGTCTTCAATCTCCTTAGTCTGTATTGGTGAAATTGTATCTGGGTCTGCAAACCAGCGCATATTATGAGCCATTTCAGTTACCAAGAATATACGAGCCTTATGTTCAGGGTTAGGTTGCTTAATGAGACTGTTGATACAAGGAGGTAAAGGCACTTCACCTGCAATCCCAACCGAAAAAGCCCCACAAGTGCGTTTAACGGCCTTCTTTTGCTTTGGGTGGGTATTGACCCAATCAACCAAAGAGAACGCCTTAGAAGCGACGGAAACGCCCATAAACGGGCATCTATCATTATTGGCTTGGGATGGGTGCTTAGGAATGGTATAATCATGGGGATTTGACATAAATGTTGATACATCAATGTTCACAGCCCAACGCTTACGAGAAGGATTGTATGTGCTGGGGATGCGAGTTAACTTTTCAGCATAACCGATACCATCAAGAGAAGGCAAATCACGACCCATATCTGCTTCATATCGCTGTAATTCAGAAGACCAATGCACACCACTAACGCTTGAAGAGAACATCTGGTGAACATGAAAACCACGACCTGTTGCTACTACTCTCACATCGGAGTCGGGATAGTCCTCATAAATGCGCTTTAAGAGCAAAGCCACATCGTCTTTGACTTGAGGCATATCAACACCATTATGACCCAAATCAAAATCCCACCATGCTCTGTCAATGACTGCAGTTGAGTAGTCTGGTTTGTTATCAGGATGGAGTTTCTTGAACCCATATAGGGAAGTGTAGCATGAGGACTTATCTGCTAAGAATGATAAATACTTCTTGAAGTCCCGCTGATTGTAGCACATTGACCTCTTAAGCCCTATTTGCCTCGGAAAGACTAACTCCATATTATCACTCCGAGTTTCTTAAGGCTTGGTAATGACCGCAGGTATTACAGACGAGTGTGACTCCAGCACCTTCTCTGCCTAACAAAATCGTCTTAGAGCCATTTATTTCCTGTTCAGCGTCGCACTCGTCGCATACAAAAGTTTCTTTCACGCTAACATCTCCTGTTCGCAGCCTAAGTGGTATTCGCACCATTCGGGGCAGTAGTATTCCGACCATGACATAGGCCACTCTTCAAGGGTAATAAAATGTGCGGTCTTTCCTATTTTAACAGTTCCGAGTTTGTATGAACGCTTGTTGTATTTCTCAACATAGGCAACCCCGCTGGTTGTTCCCCACAAGACTTCTTTACCTTTGGAGGATTGCAGTTTCATTGCTACATCAACATTGGTTGCATCAGGAGCAATAACCATATACCGACAGTCTTCAACATCATACCCTGCTTTACCAAGCATATAACGATAAAAATTGAGTTCTTTGCGTGTGCGAGATACCTTACTTGAACCGAGTTCACCTGTCTTCAATTCAACAATGATGAGTCGCCCCTCTTTGTCTTTGAAAACTCCGTCAATTTTACCAACGAGCAAAACATCATAGGAATGAGTGTTGCCGTCTTCATCCTCATATTCTACTGTATCTCGGATTTCATGCTTATACTCTGCTTCAACCAATTCCCAATCAGGGTATTTGTCATAAATCTCAATCATCAATTCATCAAGAGCGTCAATGCCTAAATCAGTTTCACCCATCTTACGGGCAACATCAGCAACAGTCATATCGGCTTCGGACAATAATGAGTTTTCAAGGACTTGGTGAATCATTGAGCCACGAACCATAGCATCGTTAGGAGGTGGGGATAGTCGCATAATGTAATTCCAGTAATACAGTCGGGGACACTTGTTGTATGTTCCGAATGAAGACTTGCTGATTCTGAGGACTTCAGATTCCGAAGGGTTATAGGAAGTGGCTACTTCAGTCATTCCGCTTCACCACTTGAAACTTGAGGCACTTCTGAAGGATATTCCTCTTCATTGTTAAAGTCGTGATTGATGAGTTCTTCCCATACTTCAGCCTGATGCTCCATTAACCACATACACATTTTGGTATTGGTATTGGAGAGAACCATCAATTGAGTTATTAGATTCTTAAATCGTGCCTGCAATTGCTTCTTAGGGATTCTTGAAATGTCAAGAGTCCCGTTGTAAATACCAAAATCAGTCTTATCCAGCATATTCATTCATCCTTTGTATTGAGGTGTGCATCCCATCCCCTCTCCATTACATATTGTTGGGCTTGACCTGAAGTGTATATACGGAATATACGCAGACCAGGCACTTTACCAGCCTTAGCCCAAAACGCCAACCTATTACCAACCATTCGCTGATTGAAACCATGACAGTTGTTAGGTATCATATTCATTTCCAGCATCCAATCAAAAAAGACCGATGCAGTAAAGGGTATGTCAAGACGGCCAGAAGCCCATGACAGGAGAGCACCCTTAATGCTTCTATCAACAAGTGGTCTTTTACCCGCCATGAATTAAGGTTGTCATAGGGGTATATAATACTATTTATCAACCCAACATTCAAGGCAGAAATCACCATCTATGAGTCCTTCAGGCGTTGGCTTCTTACAAATAGAACATCTGGGGCATAAGCAGATACCAAAAGTCTTAGTATTCATGTTGAGCCTTTGACGCATCATAGGGGGTGGGTTGCGAGATGTTTTGTAATCAACACAGCCACCACACTTATTGCAGTAGGTGATTGTAATACTAAATGTGCTCATAACCATTCAACCTTTGACTTCCCATCACGAGCATTCTCCAATGGTATAATGTCCCATGAGGCAATCTCAAATAAGGGTTTCACTTTGTCAATAATAAACCTCTGGATAATCTGCGAATAACCGATAGTAATGTTAAGTCCGTCAAGGTCTGATGCTTTGTCAAACGCTATGTAATTTCCTTCGCTGTCAAGGGTGGTCTTGAAGTAATCGCCTCCCCGATAACCTTTGCCGAGATAATCATTAGCCCACTTAGCACCAGCAGATGCACCTGATAATACCTTGTATTTGTCAAGGTCTTGGGTGAGTTTGCCCTTCATGGATAAGTCTTCAAGAGGGACATCTCCAGCCATAATGGACTCAATCTTCTGTGCAATCATGTCAATAGGTGGCTCACTTCTGTTGAGTATAGAGTCAATAACATTCTTGACAACCTCCTTCATAGCAGGGGGCATACGGGATTGCTTTATTTCCATACCCTTGAGATACATCTGTGGCTCAACATATTCACCATCAACCCATGATACATTACCAACATATCTGTTCTTGGCTGATATTAACATGGTATTAGCGAACCGTTCAAACTCAGTCTCAATCGGGGACATTCGCTCATTGATAATTCTCATTGCTTTGACACCTTCTTCAGGTGATGGAACGGTGCAGAAGATAGAGTCAGTATGACCGTATATGACTTCATAACCCAGACGCTTACATTCATCTCGTAGTCGGAACAATGTTTGGCGTGAGGTGTATGTGATAGCAGCAGCAACATCGGGATGGTATAGTGCATATTTAGAATCACCAGCGCAACCATACATAGATGCTACAAGGGACTTTGTAGCGTATTGTAGGGCATCATATCGCTTACGCTCGCTATCATCCTTTGCATCCTTCATCAAGCCCTTGTAGTGATTCCTGAGGACAGTCATTTTATCCATTTGGCGACCCAATAGACCACGCTTACCTGATATGTCAAACTTTGAACCATTCCCACAATCAGTTCCGCTGTCGTCAAGAGTTTCCCAACTGATATTATGCAGGTTCACATTTGAGTGATACATGGCCTTAATATCCATGATAGCAACATTGTCATAGACTCCAGGAACAGGTTGTTGAATGTCTGCTCCAGGATAAGGCACTTTAGCGAATTGAGCCTTAGAAGGGATTCTAAGAGTGAAGTCAGGGTCTTGAAGAGCAAGACAGGTGAAAATGCGAGTGATAAATGGTGCTGTTCTAATATCACACTTGACGATTGTCTGGATGGATAGGTAATGCTCTATTGCGTTGTTAAGAGCATTTAACTTAGGCAACAATTCAACATCTAACTGGTTATACTTGAGGTAAAGAGGGAAGTTAGTGAAATAGGTGTCGTGTCCGTCAGGCAATTCTAACTTACGCTCACCAAGACATTCTTCTGCTACATCATCTAACTTGAGGCCAGGCAATTTACCATTCTTCATCTCCCAAAGTTTGCTAAATGCAATCATCAAGTCAATGCAGTTGCGACCAGGAATAGGTTGCGCCCAATCATCAAACTCATATCTAATGCGATTATGGGGACTCATTTTGCGAGCATCCACACCGACTTTACGGCAACGCTCAACGATTTGCTTTAGGTCAGCACCAACAACGAACCAACCCGTTATCACATCTGGGTCATGTCGCCTCATAAAATTGACAAAGTGTGCGAGCAAGGAACGCTCATCATCAAACGCTAAGACAGGATTATCAAAGGTATATTCGCCCACACGCTTATGCTTACCTGCGTCGTAGCCATCGGCAGTAAACCATGTGAACATCTTCTCTGTATAATTGTCATAGACAGACAATAGAGTAATTTTACCTGTTGCGACAGACCACTCACCATCCAAATACCAAATACGGTGTTTGTAATCTGGAATATCAGGATTAGCGTCTGCTAATACACGATTAACGAAGGGGATATTTGCCTCCCATGTCGGACCTGTCTTCTTGAGTTTCCCTATTTCAGATGGGTCATACATAGTAATTTTAGTGAGCGATTCTCCGTAAAGACCCGTATATCCCGCTTCTTTGGAGATTGCTTCAATGTATTGAGCCGACTCGTCTTCAACAAAACAGTAAGGATAGATGTTGCTAATCCGTTCTTCTTTCCTGTCAAGTGTTTCGGGGTCTCTGTATCTGATGATAACAGTCTTACCCTTTCCTCTATCAACAATCATCTCGCCAACTCCAACATGTCTTTTTCATATTGTATTCTATTTTCCTCATCAAAGAAGTATGAACAAGGAGTGCATAATTGCTGAGATTGAGTTGCGATTGAATCACACATCATGCAGATGTGAAAACCACGCTTTGCTAATTCTCTCTTTACGAGCCACTTAATCGGATTCCACATAAATAAACCTCGCAGGTGGGAACGAATGACTGATGAAAACCACGCCACGCCACGCCATCCGAACCCATTCTTAGGTATGAATAGGGGTATATAATGGTTTCTAAGACCTTCGGCCTCTGCCCCGAGTAGGTATTTCAAACCTAACGAGCCATTGGTTGATAGTAGCAGGGGTAACTCCACATGATGTTGCTATGTCGTTCATTGTCCTGTTATTGTTAATGTAGTTAGTGACGAGCCAATCTCGGTCACGGTATGACTTACCTTCATATTTATCCAATTTAACAGTAATGCGATAAGCCTCGCCACTAATGTCAATAATATGTTCAGTCGGGGCTTCTGAATCTGTAATCAATTTGTATGCTAAGTCGGTGAGGAGTGTTTCCATATAAAGAACCACTCAGCTGAGAACATATAAAGCCTT
>Ga0315331_10001248_pt1 | contig 18964 bp, 13 predicted proteins | sample M160m34915metaG_FD_203456 | JGI IMG/M metagenome (GOLD analysis project Ga0315331, IMG submission 203456) | Ammonia-oxidizing marine archaeal communities from Monterey Bay, California, United States - M1 60m 34915 | ecosystem: Environmental > Aquatic > Marine > Intertidal zone | place: USA...
CGCTATCCGTTCCGGTGGCGTCACTCGTAACAACAACCCGATACTGTAAGTCACAGGCTTCCATCGAGGTCATGGCGACACAGTTATTGGTTGAGACGCCGGTGGACACGACAGTATCCACCCCCAAAGCGCGCAGAGAGCTGTCGAGGGCGGTGGAGCGAAAGGCACCCTGAGTCGTTTTGTTCAAAACCAGATCGCCCGGTCCGGGTTTGAGCGCATCGACCACTTCGTGTTCGGGTTGGCCGGCAATGTTGTTGGTGGCTTTAATAATCGGTGCAATATGGCGCGGTGCGTCGCTGGCATCGGCCGCGTTGGCGCCATAAGTGATCCAGATAATATGCGCGCCTGCGGCTCTAAATCCGCCGATCAACTTCTGGATATTAGGGATCAGCAGATTATCGATGCGATCGAAACGATATTGCGCCGATTCGCTATTGCCCTGTTCTGCAAGTAGTTTCCCTAGACCCATCTCGCGATTCCCCGTCGCATTTTGCATATCGATGATCAGCAGGGCGGTGCGGCTGGGTTGAAGCGTGAATTGCTGGCTGAAATGATCAATAAAGCTGGGCTGGCTCATGGTGAAATCGCTATCCTTGAATTGTTCGTACATTCTAAGTCATATTGCGTGGGCTGCGTGGTGGCCACGATCAAGGCGGGGAGCCAATGGATAAATTTGCAGAAGCAGGATATGGGCAAAGGGATATCGGTTTTGGAGAGCGGCCCGCACTCATCATGGTGGACTTTCAGCAAGGGTTCACAGACGCCAGCAACCCTCTAGGACGCAGTGATCACGTGCAGCGAGCGGTCGACAACACGTCGATACTGCTGGCGGCCTGCAAAGCAAAGCGGATTCCCGCCGCATCTTGCGCAGTCTCCTGGGGTGGGCCTGACGAGATGACGTATTGGAAGATCGATTCTCTCTACGATGGCAGTTTTTATCACGGTCATCCCTGTACTGAATTGGATCCGCGTATTCGTGACGACGACTATATTTTTCAGTTCATCAAGACCGCTCCGTCCATCTTTTATGAAACGCCGCTGAAGCCCTGGTTGGTCACGCACTGTATCGACACTACGATTATTACCGGTTGCACTACCTCGGGATGTGTTCGCGCGTCGGTGGTCGACAGCTTCTCGGCGGGTTATCGCACTATCGTGCCGGCGGATTGCTGCGGTGACCAGGATGAGGAAGCGCACGCCAGTAATTTACGAGACGTTGGCCGCCGCTATGCCGATGTCACCGATCTGCAAAGCGTGCTGGACCATATCAACACGCTCTGAGACCAGCACACACTAAACTGCATTTTTGAGTAGGAGCTCCGCTATGCCTATTGCCCACATCAACGGCCACGACATGTATTACGAAGTTCATGGAGAGGGCCCCCCGGCCGTTTATATCGGTGGCTGGGATACGTTCTGTCACGGGCGCCATCATTATCTGGCGAGAGGAATGACTGATCAGTTCTCTACCGTGATCATCGATTACCGAGGTATCGGGGAATCAAATGACGATTTCTCTGTACCCGCATCGACCCAGTTACATGCTGACGACATCATAGGGTTGTTGGACCACCTGAATATGAAGTCGGTGTACTTTGTCGGGCTGGTAGGCATTGGTGCCTGCATCGGCCAGTGGGTGGCGGTGAAGCGTCCTGACTTAGTGCGATGCATGGTCAATATGGGGTGTTGGACTTGGGCGGATCCCATGCTGGCGGACCAGTTGCGCGCGTTTGGTGACATGCATGAGCATGCTGGCTTTCTCGCATTTCAGTCGATGGTCGCGTCACTATCGTTCCGGCCGGACTATTACAACGCCAACCGCGAGAAGCTACTCGGCAGTGGTGGCGTCTGGGGCGCACTCGAAGGCCGCGTGCCCGCCCATCTGCGTTTTGTCGAGGCCTGCCTCGGCCACGACATCCGACCGCATCTCGCCGACATCGAGGCGCCCACGTTGGTGATTCATGCGGGCGAAGACATTGTTACCGGGCCTCGGACCACCCTGCCTCTGGAAGAAGGGCTCCCGAACGCAGTGGGTGTCACCATGGATGAGGTGGCTCATGTGGTCGCAGGTAAGGACGAAAAGATTGCGTTCTGCCAGATTCTGTTCGACTTTCTTGGCAGGCACTAACCGTCTCGTCAGTGGAACCGTCTCTGAGGCGTCTTAAATGACGCCTCGCTCTGCCAGATCCTGCAGATTCTCCACACCTAGCTCGTCCCCTAAAATCGTGGCGTTGTCTGCACCCAGACCCGCGCCACACTGCGTGTCGAGGCGCTGGTTGTCGATCTTGATCGGGTTGCTCAACCCGCGGTATTCGCCAAATTCCCGATGAGGCATGGTCTGCATCATGCCAATCGATTCCACAAAGGGGTTATTGAGGGCATTCGGCAAATCATAAACCGGCGCCACCGGGATATGGGTTTGCAGCAGGGCAAACCAGTGATCGGTCTCTTCAGTCTCAAAAATGTCGTCGAGCGCTGCCGTCAGTGCATCCCGATTTTCCGCGCGCGCCGCCATGGAGTTAAAACGTGGGTCGTCGGCAAGTTCAGGGTGCTGTGTTCGTTCGACCAAGAGTTGCCAGAACTTATCGGTCATGCACATGATGAAGATCCAGCCGTCCCGGGTTTTGAAGAGTTGCACTGGCGTGTTGTACGGATGCGCTGAGCGCGCGACGCGACCGGTTTCAATGCCGTGGTTTAAGTACCACGTGCCGGGATACGTGAGCTGATGCAGTGCCACATCAAACAGACTGATATCGACGTCTCGGCCACCCTGATTCGTGCGCGCCAGCAGGGCCGCAACACACCCCAGTGCCGCGACCACGCCCGTCATAAAGTCGATCATTGATAGCCCAAATCGAGAGGGAGGGGTGCCGGGTTCACCGGTAACAGAGAGAAAGCCGCACTCGGCCTGCATGAGGTAGTCATACCCCGGCCACTCAGCACGATCATTGTCCCGGCCATAGGCGGAGATATGAGTGCAGATAATATCGGCCTTAACCTCTTTCAACGTTTTGTAGTCGAGCCCCATCTTGGCGGGCTGGCTGCCGCGCAAGTTGTTCCAGACGACATCGCTCTTGCGAACTAAATCATGAAAGAGCGACCGACCTTCGTCACTTTTGAGATTCAGCGTGACGCTTTTTTTAGCGAGATTGAACGCCTGAAAATAGGCGCTATCATCCTCGGCTAAAGTCACCGACCCTGACTGTCTAGAGGGGTCACCACCGGTCGCTCTATTTTCAATTTTGATCACTTCGGCCCCTAACTCTGCCAGGTACATTGAGCCATAGGGACCCGCGCCGAATTGTTCAATGGCCAGTATGCGGATGCCAGCAAGGGGTTTCATCATAATGTGCTCCGGAGAATTTCAGATGGGAAACGGATGATACCTTGCACCTGTGTGCAGATTGGTGCATCGTGACATGGAGAGCGAGATTGTAGCAAATGTCCGGTCAATTGTTTCGAGCGAGGCTGAGAGGCCTAGGCGGACTTTCCGGAGAGCGCAGTTCGCGATGAGATCAAAACAAGATCCATAACAAGAGGAGGCCAGCATGCCTTATCGTCTTGGTGTCGACGTTGGCGGCACATTTACCGACCTGATTCTCGTTGACGAGAAATCGGGCTCCATTCACACCGCAAAAGTCCCCAGCACACCTGCAGATTCCTCGATAGGCGTGATGAACGGCGTCGCGCGGGTCTGTGAAAATGCCGGGGTAGACCCCAGCGAAATCTCACAGGTCATGCACGGCACCACTGTGGCCACTAATACCGTGCTCACGGGATCGGGCGCTAAAGTTGGATTGGTGACGACCAAAGGCTACCGGCAGGTGCTGCAAATCGCGCGCTCCTACGTGCCGGGCGGTCTGGGCGGCTGGGTGATCTACAACAAAAGTGAGCCCCTGGCGCCGCTGTCTTGCACGATCGAAGCGGATGAGCGAATGGCGGCTGACGGTTCCGTGGTGCGAAAGCTCAACAAAGCCGGGCTGACCCGGGAGCTTAAGAAACTGAAAAAAGAAAATATTGAGGCGCTGACCATCTCTTTGGTGAATTCCTATGCCAATCCGGCACATGAGAGAGAGGTGGAGAAAATTGCCAAGCAGGTACTGCCGGGAATTCCCGTGTCGCTGTCTTATAACGTCGTACCTGAAATGCAGGAGTACGAGCGGACGATTACGACGGTTGCCAACTCCTACGTGCGACCGAAAGTGGCTGCGTATGTGAAGAACCTTGAGCGCAAGCTCAAAGCCAAGATGAAAGATGTGAAGCTTCATATTCTGCGCTCTGATGGCGGAATGGCCTCGGCAAAGGTGGCGCAGTCATTACCGGTGAATCTGCTAATGAGTGGCCCGGCGGGCGGAGTATCGGGAGCGGTTTGGGTCGCAAAGCAGGCGGGGTTTGAAAACCTGCTGACCTTCGACATGGGTGGCACCTCAACGGATGTGGCGCTGGTGCAGAATAACAAGGCGCAGTTGCGTCGTGAGACCACGGTAGGTGATGTGACTGTGCGTGCTTCATCGGTTGATGTGCGCACCGTCGGTGCCGGTGGTGGTTCAATTGCACACGTGCCGGAGCTCACTGGAGCGCTTCGGGTAGGCCCCGAGAGTGCCGGCGCCGAGCCCGGTCCCGCTGCTTATAACAAGGGGGGTGATCTCCCGACGGTCACAGACGCCAATGTTGTACTCGGTTATCTGCCAAGTGAGGTGCGTCTGGGTGGCGATATGGAGATCCGTAAAGATCGTGCTGAAAAAGCGATCAAGCCAGTGGCAGACGCTTTGGGCATCTCCGTCAAGCGCGCCGCTGCGGGCATCATCGATATCGTGAATGAAAACATGTACGGCGCGCTGCGCCTGGTGTCAGTAGAGCAGGGCTTTGACCCCAGAGATTTTGCTCTGATTGGCTTTGGCGGGGCCGGGCCGCTTCACGCTAATGCCCTCGGTAAGCTCATGAACAGCTGGCCCGTGATTATCCCGCCAGGTCCGGGTGTGTTGTGTGCCTACGGTGATGCGACTACTCGTGTTCGCGATGAGGCGTCACGCACTTTCATTCGACGTTTTGCCAACATCTCGCCCGCAGAGCTTGCTAAAACTTATCAGCAGCTAGCCAATAAGGCGCTGAAGACGTTAGAAAAGGAGGGTGTGCCGAAAGCGCATCGCTCCGTGACCTATCAGGCTGATATCCGTTACTCGGGGCAGGGCCTGACGCTGACGGTCGATTTTGACCTCAAAAAGTTGAAGTCCAAAGGCCTGTCGATTATCGGGGACCCCTTTGACGAGATGCACCGGCAGCTGTTTACCTTTGCGCTCGAAGCAGACAAGGAAATCGTCAATGTCCGCGCGGTGGCGCAAGGTAAAAGCGCAGAAATTGATGCTAAAAAAGTCACTGGCTCCGGGAGTCGCACGCCGGTTGCGGCGGCCAAAATTGGCACTTCAAAGGTCTTCATGGACGGTAAGGATATGCAAGCAAACCTTTACCGCAGGGATGAACTGAAAGCCGGCAATAAAATTGACGGTCCCGCGATCGTGCTGGAGATGGATTCGACCACGGTCATCCTTTCCGGACACACCGGTAACGTCGATAAGTTCGGCAACATCCTGATTGCACCGTCAGCTTGAGCGAGGGGAGATAAAAATGTCTGCAACGATTGTTGAAACCAACACCAAGAAATTCAAGCGTAAGGATATCGATCCGATTACCCTCGACATCATCGAAAACGCGATGATGAATGCCCGATACGAAATGGACGCTGTGGTCTTCAGGACGGCAATGTCACCGGGTATCCGGGAGCAAAATGACATGTTCCCGATGATTGCTAATCTCGAGGGCAAGATGGTGGTCGGCCAGTTCGGTAGCTTTATTCATGGCTTCAAGGAAGCCTATGACGGCACCATCGAAGAGGGAGACCTGTTCCTCACCACCGACCCCTATGCCTGTAATGGCGCCATTAGCCACATCAACGATTGGTTGCTGCTGCGACCGATTTTCAAAGACGGCCGCCTGATTGCTTATGCCGCCATGTTTGGTCACATGACTGATGTGGGGGGCAAGGTGCCGGGTAGTTTGCCCACTGATGCTCGAGAAATTTTTGAGGAGGGCATTCGCGTGCCGCCGCTCAAGATATTCAAAAATGACGAGCTGCAGACAGACGTGCTTGACCTCATTTTGCATAACAGCCGCATGCCGACGTGGAACCGCAGTGACTTCAACGCACTGGTGGCGGCAATGCGGACGGCCGAAAAGCGAGTGATCGAGATGGCAGAGCGGTTTGGTGACGACGAGTATTACTCGGCGTTAGACGAGCTTCTGGCACGCAATAAGCGCGCCATGGCTAAGCTGATTAAAGATACGGTTCCCGAGAAAAAGCAGTACTTCGAAGATTATATTTGCGATGACGGCTTAGGGATGGGCCCTTATCGAATTAAGTGCTCCATGTGGCGGGATAAAGACAAAGTCATTTTCGACTTTGATGGCACTGACCCGCAGTCGATTAGCTCGATTAACTTCTACCTCAATGAGGAGATGTTCAAGATGTTCTGCGGGGTCTACATGATCATGGTGTTTGACCCCCAGATTATGTTCAACGACGGGTTCTATGACCTGATGGAAGTTCATATTCCGGAAGGGACCTTGTTGAAGCCACGTGAGCCGGCGGCATTGTCGTGTCGAACCCACGCACTGGGGCGTATTTTTGATGTGCTGGGTGGTTTGTTGGGTCAGGGAGACCCTGATTTCCTCGCCGGTGCCGGTTTCTCCGACAGTCCTCATTTTATGTACTCGGGCTATGACAAAAATGGCGAGTGGTATCAGCTGTATTCAATCGGCTTTGGCGGTATTCCCGGGAAGCCTTCGGGAGACGGGCCAGATGGCCACTCGCTGTGGCCCAGCTTTACCAACGTACCGAACGAGTTCCTCGAGAGCTACTTCCCGCTGCGGATCGAAGCCTATGAGACCATTACAGACAGTGGTGGTGCCGGCTATAACCGCGGTGGAAATGGATTGCGCATGGGTTACTGCTTTTTGGAGCCGGGGACGATCTCGATCCATGACGACCGGTGGCTCACCTACCCTTGGGGCGTGAACGGCGGTTTGCCGGGACGCCGATCAGAAAAGATCCTCAAGCGGGTCGATGGCAGCGAAGAGCGGATGCCCAGTAAGTGCGACCGCATTGCGGTGAGCGCCGGGGATATTCTCTACTTCAACACGTGGGGTGGGGGAGGCTGTGGTGATCCCCTCAAGCGAGAGACCGAGCGCGTTGAATTTGACGTGCGAGCGGGCCTGGTGTCGGCTGAGGGCGCCAAGCGTTACGGGGTGGTGATGACCGCAGACCTCACGGTAGACGAGAAGAAAACGAAGGCTCTGCGAGCGCGCATGGCGAAGTCGCGTGGCAAGGTCAAGATGTTTGACCGCGGTGGCGACATTGCCGAGCTGAAGAAGCGCTGCAAGAAGGAAACGGGGCTTGATGCGCCGCGGCAGCCTGAGTTTCAGGCCTGGGCACTGAAGTTTTTGGAGCAACAGCCGAAAGCGAAGGGCCGCGTAAAAATGGCGCGCGGCTGATACCGGGCACCACATTAAATCGATAAAACAGCCGGGTTCAGCCCGGCTTATTTTTGCCGGCAGGTAAGGAATGGGTGGTGATTATCTTCGTTTGTCTGACCGCACGGGCCACATCGCTCGCGCATATCCCTATGCCACAAGGTGCGCGTAATCAGCAAAGTAATGGCGAGGCAGTGGATTATTGGGCGCCCTAACCGCTCTTGGTATGCCTGAAATCGCATCGGTGAAGCGCAGCATCTCTGGTATCAATGTCCCCGCCAAAAGCGCACGACCACCGTATCGAGCTGCCACCCTTTTGTGGAGAGATGGCCAAACCCCCGCTCTGCAGTGCAGGCATTCAGGGTGCTCGCTGCCGTCTGGCTGGCGCTTTCCTGCTTGCGTTTGCCTACCTTCCGATTGGCGTCAACGATGGGTTGGATACTGTTAATCTGTCTCGGGTTAGCTGATACTTCTGGTGTGTCTTTTGAGTTATTTGGCGCGATACAGGGTGTGTCGTAGCCAGAGCAGGGCGGCGCAGTGCCATCCGCTTGCACAGGCTAGGTTAAGGAGTTTTGCTTATGAAATTCGGCGTTTTTCTTCCTAACGGCAGCAATGGCTATATCCCCTCGGCCGGGAGTCCGGTCTACGAGCCCACCTATCAACATAACTTGGAGATATCGCTGGCGGCAGAAAAATACGGGCTTGATTTCGTATTGTCGATGATGAAGTTCCGGGGCTTTGGGGGTGAGACAGGTTATTGGGACAGTTGTCTAGAATCGTTCACTCTCATGGCAGGGCTGGCGGCCAATACCGAGAAAATTGGTCTGTTTCCTTCGATTTCTATTCTCAGTCAACATCCGGCTGTCGTCGCTCGAATGATTGCGACCATCGATGATATTAGCAATGGACGTTGTGGGCTAAATATCGTTACCGGTTGGAATCGGCCCGAGTACGCCCAGATGGGGATGTGGCCGGGTGACGAGCACTATCAGAGCCGCTACGACTATGCCGCGGAGTACGTGCAAATTCTGCAGGCGCTGTGGCGTGAGGGCCGAGCGAGTTGGGATGGTCGGTATTTTCAACTTGACGATTGCTCTGTATTACCGACCCCCAACAGAGAAATTCCATTGGTGTGCGCGGGTGCCTCTCCTGCAGGTCGGCAGTTTGTTGCAGAGTATGCTGATCATCAGTTCGTTCTAACGAGTGAAGATAAGCTGGTGGGCTCTGTTGCCGATATTCGCGCCAAGGCGATAGAGACAAAAAGGGATGTGGGTATTTATGCCCTGTTTCATCTGATCGTGGCAGATAGCGATCAGCAGGCGCGGGCCGAGGTCGATGCCATCATTGCCGGTGCTGATCAGGGCGCCATCAGCAATATTCTTGCCAGTGCCGACCTCGATACCAATGCAGATGGCACGGCTGAACAACTCAAAGCGGCGCTGAATCAAGATGTTGAAACAGGCAACATGGCCTTTATGGGAATCCCCGTCATTTATGGGGCGCCGGATACGGTGGTGGCTCGAATCGAGGCCATCGTTAATCGGACAGGAATAGACGGCATGCTGTTCAGTTGGCCCGACTTTGTCAGCGGCATTGAGCGCTTCGGGTCGGAGGTGCTCCCGGCGCTTGAGCTGTAGGTCTGAACTAAGCGCTTAACCGTCGTTCTCTACCTGATCCACTACCGCGGTATAGGCTTCCTCGTCCTCTTTTTCAAGATCTTCAAGATCCCCCACAATGATCCGCGTCACTTCCTGAAAGAGGGTTTGATGACGCGCCGCTCTCGCTTCCATGTCGGCATCGCTCAACTCATATTCTTCAATGTCGTCGCCTGAGAATAATCCTTTTACTGCGGCAACACGCTCTAAAGTATCGAGCCGGTCTCTTGTGACGGACAGCTCTCCCGTTAGCGCCATTATCATTGACAGTAAGCGGTCCACATCTGGGTCACTAAAGTAAAAAGGGCGCTTGCCCTTTGCCTTACGCTGTAGCGTCACGTCTTGGTTTGTCATTTTTGGCATCCATAGACAAACCAGACCCCGCCACCGCCAAAGTCTCCCCCTTGAAACGTGTTGCTACGCTGTGTTTCCTGGAAAGCACTGGGCACCATCATTTTTAAAGGTTCATGCGACTCAAAACCTGATTCACGAGCCAGGGCATCAAGATCCAGTAAATGACTCTTGCGCCAAAAGGGTTCGTTGTTATTTTCACTGTCCCAATCAAAAATGAAGGTGTCAAAAGGCTCCATTCCCTCATAGGGTGGCGTTTCGACATGCAGCATCATGCCCCCCGGCCTCAGAACTCTATGGCATTCCCGGATTACATTCTTTATTGCGGCTGAAGAAGTTTCATGGAGCAAGATATGGGATACCACGAGGTCGAAGGATTCATCTTCGAAGTCGGTGAACTCAGCATTTTGCTGTGAAAAATGAACAGACAGATTCTTGGAGGATGCGCGGGCGTGCGCATAACGAAGCATAGGTGCGGCCACATCAATGGCATGTACCTCAGCGCCCTCGAACCCACTGACGTAAGGGAGTGTGCTGTGGCCTACCGCGCAGCCCATGTCGAGAATACGGGTGGGCTTAAATTCTGGATGTTCTTGTTTAAGCCACGCTACCGTGCTGTCGCCCATATCAGCGTTATTGACCCCCATCTGCCCCATGGCATAAATATAGACACCACGGTCATAAATGGCGCCCTGTGCGACATCATTGTCAATATATTCGGTGTGATAGCCACCCGGTTGACAATGAATATCGACCGCAGTGTGGTAGTTGGGGATCTCCAAGTCAGGATTGAGGCGGAGACTTCCAACGGCTGGAGTCTCAGCAGCCTGCTTGGCGAGGTCTTGAATAGCGCGTTGCACGGGGATTTGAGTCGCCGACCACATCATTTCCTGACTCGTGCGCAATAAGGAGCTCCATGCCTGATAGTGGGGGTCCTGGCTCATGACCTGCCCCACTTCTTGAATGGTTTCAGGTTCTCGCTGATGCGCCTTTAGAAACTTGCCCTTGGCACGCTTCTCATAGGCTGTTTTCAGACCGGGGTGCAGGTGAGTCACCAGGTGTTCTTTAAACGATCGAACAAAATGCTGGCGTGCTAGCTCATCATGGCTGGTTGCTGGCAGAGCCTCGTGAACCTGCTGTTCCTTGTAAGCAATCGACATGGAAGCAATCCTTTTTAATTGTTTTAAAACGCATGGTTAGAATATAGCTTAGTAGGCCCTCCCAGCCAATCTCGGTCTTGAAAAGGCCACCTCACCCCACGCAAGCCGCGTTGATACGACCTAGAAGCCAGCCATACTGAATTAGTTGCTCTTTTGGCAATGACGGTGCACCGTTAAGTCTCCTTAGTTCCTACTTTCGGGAGGTAGATGTAATGAGTGATCAGGTGGCGTTGGTGACAGGGGCAGGTATCGGACTCGGGCGTGCGACGGCCTTGGCTTTGGCGAATGCCGGCTATCACGTGATGGTGACCGACGTGCTGCCAGAGGAAGGGCACGGTGTCGTGACTGAGATTATAGAGCGGGGAGGGGCGGCTGAGTTTCATGCCCTGGACGTAACCGATACGGCAGCGGCCAATGCCGTTGTAGAAAAAATCCAAGATCAATACGGTGCGATATCGGCGCTTGTTCTCAACGCGGGTATTGCGCGCACGCTGCCACTCGGAACTCTTGAGGACGCTGCTTGGGATGAAACGATGAATGTCAATTTGAAAGGCATGATGCGCGTCATGCGAGCGGCTATCCCGGGGATGCAGGAAAATGGCGCCGGTGCCATCGTGTGTTTGTCATCTATTGTCGGCGCAGTTCTGGGTTGGTCCGAGCATATTCCTTACGTGGCGAGTAAAGGTGGCGTGATGGGGATGGTTCGTTCCGCGGCGCTTGAGTTTGCAGGGGCTGGCATCAGGGTTAACGGCATTGCTCCGGGCGTTATTCGTTCGGCACAGACGCTAGATCCCGTCAATTCGCTCGGCGAAGAGGGGCTTGCTGCTTTCGCAGAAACAGTGCCATTGGGGCGCGTCGGCAACCCTGAGGATATTGCTGATGTGGCGGTCTTCCTATTATCCGACAAGGCGCGCTATTTAACGGGACAGGTAATTGCTGTTGATGGCGGAACCACTATCAGTTTGTGAGCTGACTTTCTTAGCTCGCGGCTCCCGAGCCTTCTAACCGCAATGTTAAGGCGAAGCTGAACTGGTAAGCAAAAAAAAGGCGGGGCATTTGAGCCCCGCCTTTTTTTCTTAGCTCGATTAGAAGCGGTATTCCAACTCGACCCCTGCACGCCGCTGCGTGCCCGGCGCTACAAAACCGCCACCAAATTCCGGAGCAAGAATAACCTCTGCCACAAATTCTTCATCGGTGAGGTTTCGGGCAAATGCTGTCACACTCCAGTTCTCCCCGCGAACCCCTAATCGCAAGTTAGTCAGGCCATAACCGTCAACCATAGTTCCGCCTTGGCCATTGGTTTGTCCGTAGTTCGCGGGCGGACCACCAAATAGCGTGGCCGGGACGATGTCATCTTGGACCGTGTGGTACCAAGTATCGCCTTGGTAAGAGTATTCTAGGCGGCCAAAGATCTCCCCACCGGCAATGGGCAGCGTGTACTGAATGGCTGCGTTTGCCGTAAATTCAGGGTTGTTAGGCACGTCGTTGCCAGCGGTGTAGGGGCGAAGGTTGTTCTTATCAATCTCGCCGTCGACTTCTGAATACCCGATATCGATGCGCAGATTATCTGTGACGGCCCAAGCTGCACTGAGCTCATAACCCTGCAACGACACTTCGTCTATGTTCTCTGCTGTTCGCAGAAGTCCGAACGGTCCGACGAAAAATTCAAAGAACTGCATGTCGTCTACATCGGTTTGGAAGACGGCGCCATTAAGTTGCAGATTGCCGTTTAGCAGCGACGACCTAAACCCGAGCTCAAACGAGCTGGAGGTCTCTTCTCGAATGACGTCTGGCGGCGCTACCAGCGCTCCGCCGTTGTCCACGAGATAGAAATCGACGATGGAACTAGCGCCGGAGTTGTTAAACCCTCCAGCCTTAAAGCCTACCCCCCAACTGCCGTAAAGGGTTGTATCGTCGGTCACGTCCCAAGTCAGGCTCACTTTAGGCTGCACTTGATCAAACGTCTTGCTGTTTCCGGCAATACGTGAGCTGACGGTAAAGTCATCAAAATTGACGAATCCCGGATTGAGCGGCGATCCCGCGAGCGGTTGCCCGTTCAGCGTGCACTGGCCACCGCAATAGTCGATGTAGGTAGACAATGCGCCATCAGCAGGAGACGGTACCCCGTTGGTAACCTCTCGCTCCTCGCTGTCGTAGCGCAGCGCAACAGAGAGCTCCATCGATTCGGTTAGGTCGTAGTTGATGGAGCCGAACACTGCGAATACCGTAGTATCGAAGGTGTCATTAACCATGGCATCCGTGAACTGATTGTAAATTGAAGTCGGGACGTTGCCCGCAGGATTAGGCCAGTTAGTGCCGTCGTCACGCAACTGTGAAACGGCTTGGTAGCGCTCGATGTCTAGGAAATAAACCCCGGTTTGCCATCTCAAACGCTGGTCCGCGCTTGATGTCAGCTGAACTTGAAAACTTAGGTCCTTTTGGAATCTTTCCTGGTATTGATAGCCGTCGCATGTGGTGGGGCTATAGGGCGGCAACACCTGCGCGCCAGGGGCAGAACCGAAGATGAAGGTGGGTGCGGGAAGCGCGGTGACGCCGCCTGGCACATTCGGCGTGTAGGACGGGGTTAAGGCATCAAGTGAATTAATACAGGCAGCGGTGCCGCCGTAGAAGCCAAAAGCACCAGACGTACCGTCTGCGATGAACGTGTCCTCGGTGTCACTAAAGAAAGTCCAGGCACTTAATGTAGCCCAGTCCATTTCGAAATCCGCTTTGACCGAAAATTCCAGCACATCTTGTTCGTTGATCGGTCGCACGTTACCCGCGAAGATAAACTCGTGGGAGTTAACGTCTTGATAAAACGATTCCACGCCCGGTGTACCAAAGCCCAAGAATGGGGGTAACTGAAAGGCCGCGTTGAAGGTGATAGCCGCGGCTTCAGAGCTGCCCTTCCGTAACTTGGTGTCAATGGAGAGCCTGTCAGTAGGATCGAAAACGATTCGGGCCTGAACTGCATGGTTTTTAGCGTCGTCTACCACACTGTCATTCAAAAATGAGTTGCTGTAGAAGCCATCTGTGGTGCGGTAATCAACGGTGAGTCGGCCTGCAACATTATCGCCAAGTGGCCCGGCTATGCTCGCAAGACCGGTGTAAGTATTGTCCTCTGCAAAGCCTGCTCGGACCGTCGCTTCAAATTCTTCTGTCGGCCTTTTAGTGGACATGATAACGGCGCCTGCGGCAGCCGATCGGCCATACAGCGCACCCTGCGGACCCTTGAGGATTTCGATCTGTTCTAGATCTGCATACTCTCGGTTAAAGGCGTAGGTGTTAATGTGGAGAATGCCATCAATAATCAGAGCAAAGTTGGTCTCCGCATCGCGTGCACCATTAATTCCCCGTATCGATATTGAGGAGTCGCCGGTTTCCACGGTGTTGACGAAGCTGACGCCTGGAGTCTGAGAAATAAAGTCCTCGGCGCGTTGGATCCCCATGTCACTGATTTGCCCCGCGGTGAAGGCTGTCACCGTGCTAGGGACGTCTTGCAGTGACTCAGTTCTTGCTCGAGCCGTCACAACAACCTCTTCCAGCTGTGCAAAAGCGAAGTTTGGCAGTGCCAAGCCGCCCGTGACGGCGGTCACACCCGCTAGCGCTGCAGATAAGTGTCGCTTCAGCGTGGCAGGCTTTCTTTTGAAAGCGTTTTTGATCTTCATAGGTCCTCCGGTAAGCCATTGGGAAGTGGCTTTAATGCTACGTTTCACCTAAAACCGATTAGGTAAATTGATGCTTAAATTCGACTGGCGGCAAGTGAAAGCTGACGCCTATTGTACGTACATATTCTCTAGGCTTGCCAATATCGCCTCCCGTTGCGTTGGGGTCAAGTCCAATTTTTCTACGATGTCTACTGTATTTTGGCCCACAGCAGGGAGTGTCGGGTTCATCTGAGCCGGCTCACGCGCAAATTTGATCGGCGTCCCCACATGATCGTTGCCGTCTTCGTCCTGCCAGCGCATGACGCGGGCCTGAACGTGCTCGCTTTCCCATGTTTCTTTCAGCGTTAAGATGGGGCTCCAGCAAATATCTCGGCCCTCAAACCAACTTTCCCATTCGGCCCTGGATCGCGCTCTAAAGGCGCTCCTGAGATATTCAATGGCAGCCCAATGGCCTTCCCCAGCGGGCCCCGTGACGGCGGCAATAAATTCAGGGTGCCCCAGTCCGTTAAACAACGCCTCTACGAACTTGTGCTCGCCGCCGCCTAATGCAATATATTGGTGATCGGCTGTTTCGTATACGTTGAGCATCGCGTTGCCACCATGAGTGCGCTCCTTGAGTCTTTCGGGAGCCTGATTGCCGCCAAACACTGGCCCTAAAATATTGGGGCTGGCCGCCAATATCGACTCGAACATACTGATGTCGACAAAATCCCCTCGACCTGTGGTCTGGCGACGGAGGAGGGCCATCAAAATACCCGAAAGCGCCAAATAGGAGGACAGCATGTCGGCAATGGGCACCCCGATGATGGCAGGTCCGGCATCTCCCTCGGGCGAGCGCGTGAGGTCGAGAATGCCCGCGGCTGCCACGGTGGCGGTGTCGTGGGCCGGTTTTTCGCGCCAAGGGCCGGTTTGACCAAACGCTGAAATCGAGCAGTAAATGAGCCCAGGGTTGGTGGCAGATAGCGTGTCATAGTCGATACCCAGTCGTCGCGCGACGCCAGGGCGAAACGCTTCCACCACTACGTCGACCTGTTGTGCCAATGCAAGCAGAGCTGTTTTGCCCGCCTCGGTTTTCAGGTCGAGCGCAATGCTTTCTTTACCGCGCTGGGTATTGCGAAACATGACCGTTTCGTCGCCTTGCTGCCAGGGGAAGGCCTCAGCAGACCGCGTCGGCTCGGGCGCTCTAGGATTCTCAACTTTAATCACCCTAGCGCCATGATCAGCCATGTGCTGGGTGGCCGCTGGACCAGGCAGGAACAGCGAGAGGTCGAGAACAGTGAGTCCGTCCAGTTTCATTCGGCGTCAGAAATCAGCAGGTGATGCCCTCGGCGCTCAGGCCGGTCAGGTCCTCTTCGGAAAGCCCGAGCAGATCGCCCAGAATTTCAGTGTTGTGCTCGCCAATCTTAACGCCAGGCCAGTCGGTTCGCCCTGGTGTCTCGCTCAGTTTAGGCATGATGGCCGGTATTTTGAGCGGCTCTCCGTCGATCTCGACCGTCTCGAACATACCGCGGGCAATGTAGTGGGGGTCCTTCACCATATCTTCAACGCTGTAAATGGGGCCAACCGGGACACGGACGCCCTCGAGCTTGCTGATGATTTCAGCTGAGGTGTATTGGCTACACCACTTGGCAAGCGCTTTATCGATCTCTTGCTCATGAATCACGCGGCCTTGGTTATGCTCGAGTTCGGGGTTATTAGCCATATCTTCGCGCCCGGCTTCAGTCATGAGGCGTTTAAAAATGGAATCACCGTTACCGCCGATGACCACGTGCTTTCCGTCCGCACAGAGATAGGTATTAGTCGGCACAATGCCTGTAATCGTCGTCCCGGAGGGCTCGCGCACGACCCCGGCGCCATCAAACTCGGGCACGATCCCCTCCAGCAGGTTGAAGATCGATTCGTAAAGGGCCACATCAACGACCTGACCCTTACCGCTATTGTTGCGCTCGATAATGGCGAAGGCTACGCCCAGTGCAGCGTGAATAGCCGCCACCGTGTCGCCCAGCGAAATGTTGGGCCGGACCGGCGCCTTTCCCGGCTCGCCATTGATGTAGCGGAAGCCGCCATAGCCCTCGGTTACCGAGGCATATCCGGGTTTTTCGGAAAAGGGGCCGCTCTGTCCGTAGCCTGAAATCCGCGCATAGATAATGCCGGGATTTTTTTCCTTCACCTGCTCGGGTCCCAGACCCCAGCCCTCCATCGCGCCTGGACGGAAGTTCTCGATCACGACATCGGCCTTGGTCAGTAGATCAAATGCCAGTTCCTGACCGCGCGCTGATTTCAGATCCAGGGTCACACTTTTCTTATTGCGCGCCAAGGAGTGATACCACAGCGACATGCCATTGCGAACCTCTCGCCACTGCCGAATGGGATCGCCAGTGGGCGGCTCCACTTTAATCACCTCTGCACCAAAGTAGCCCAGAATCGTTCCGGCAAAGGGGCCCGCCAGCAATTGTCCTAGCTCGATGACCCTAAGGCCTTCCAGAGGTCGCGACTGAGGCATAGGTTGCTCCTGAATAAAGTGTAGTGGGCAAGGGTGGGATAGTACGGACATTCGAATATAAAAGGAACGCAGAGGCCTGCGCGCCGGCGTACTGCGGAGTTTTTACCCTGCAAGGAAGTTGTTGCAAACGAGAATCGATCACATTATCATCTGTTTTTGAGAATGATTATCGCTAACCTTGGTGCCTCGGCGCCATGGGAAGAATTACAACTGAATTAGGAAAGGGGTTTTCGCATGATGGCACTGACACGGACCATTTTGTTGGCTTTATCAACGCTCGCACTCGCGGCGAGCCTTGCAGCCTGTGGCGGGGGCAGTGACAACTCGAGTCCTCCGCCTCCGCCTCCGCCGGTAGCGGACCCGCCGCCGCCAGATGCTGATGGCGATGGCATCACAGATGCCGATGATAACTGCCCGGAAGATGCGAACGAGGGACAGGAAGACAGTGACGTTAACGGTGCGGGCGATGCCTGTGACCCGATCCCCACGGAGTATGGAGCAAAGGGCTACATCGAGGGCGGGACTGACGATGGTGTGAGTTACACCGGCCAGACGGCGCGGCAGGTCCTCCAACTTCAGATGGTGGGTTACATGGAAGCCCTCGAGGACGACCCCGGAGTCTCGGCCGAAACCGTATTGAGCGGGTTGAATTTTTATGTCGAAGGGAACGGTGTTGATGAAACGGACCACGGGTTCACGGTGAAGGGAGGCACAACTACCGGCGAGGAGGTGACTCCCGGGCCTACCTACAGCGATATCAGTTCGGGTAAAAACTTGGACGGTAAAATCGCGGGCGGCAATGGTGAGGGCGGCGGCGAAACCGAAAAGCTGATTGACGGAGAATTTTTTGGATGGGTCACCGGTATGGATGCAACACCGTTGCCAATCGAGCTCGTCGATTACTGGATGGATGGTTTGGCCGCAGAGGCGACTGATGGCGTAGCTCCCACGGTTAAGGTGGCCGACGGGACCGAGCCCACAGTCGATACGCCTATGATTTCAGCCACGGGTGTCCACTACCGGCAGCTGATCCAGAAGTTCCTGTCGGTGTCCGTCAACTTTTCTCAAGGGACCAATGATTACATGCAAGCGGACTTTGCCAATCAGTTGGGCGAAGAAAAGCCCGGTAAGGGCTACTCTGCCGGCGCACACAATTTTGATGAGGCGTTCGGGTATTACGGGGCGTCTCGCGATATCAATGATTACACCGATGACGAGGCCGCCGGCAAAGGAGGCCGAGCTGAATACGGCAATGGTTACTATGACTCCAATGGCGATGGTTTGATCGACTTGAGAGGCGAGTACGTGTTCGGGCACTCACAAAACTGTGCCAAGCGAGATCGTAAGCAGAATGCCGAGGGTGTTGCCTACACGGACTTCTCGAAGACTGCGATGGACGCATTCCTTTTGGGACGACGGATACTGGAAAACGCGGAAGAAGCGGGCGAGCTGACCGCAGATGCGGACGCGGCACTGCAGGCTCAGATCACTATTGCAGCGCTGACCTGGGAAAAGTGCATCGCTGCAACGGTTGTCCACTATATCAATGATGTCTCGGACGATATGGCTGAATTTTCAGGTGGGGCCTATGCCGACCTCTCGAATTTCACCACGCTTGCGAAGCACTGGGGTGAGATGAAAGGTTTCGCACTGGGTTTGCAGTTCAGCCCGATATCACCGTTCAGAACGGAAGATACCGGGGTTACTGTTACTGATCTGAAGCGAGTGCTGTCACTGATGGGGGACGCGCCGGTGTTGGCTGATGGTTCTCAAGGGGGGCAAGCGACTGCCGCTTCCAGCGCTGAGGCTGCGATTGAAACTTATTTGAGTGGTCTTTTGGAAGCACGAGATATCCTCGAGAAGGCCTATGAGCTCGATCCCGAGGTCGTCGCTATTTGGTGACCGTCGCCATAGCGTTGTGGTTCGGATAAGTGAGTTGGTAATTCCGGGCCACAGGCTTAGAGTGTAGTTTGATCACGCCGCGTTGCGGCGTTTTTTCATTTCAAGAGAAGGGTGTAAGACATGTCAAATTGGTGCATAAGGCTACTGCTTAGCAGTCTTGTTGTGCTTGCACTGGGTGCCTGCACGGACAGCGGCGGA
>Ga0315331_10001251_pt1 | contig 18952 bp, 15 predicted proteins | sample M160m34915metaG_FD_203456 | JGI IMG/M metagenome (GOLD analysis project Ga0315331, IMG submission 203456) | Ammonia-oxidizing marine archaeal communities from Monterey Bay, California, United States - M1 60m 34915 | ecosystem: Environmental > Aquatic > Marine > Intertidal zone | place: USA...
GAGAAGTTGGTTCTCGCCGGGCTGTAGTGCCAGCGTGATGATCTCTTGGTCTGCGGCTACTCCGCGGCGGACATTCTTGTCGAGAACCAAGGAGCCGTTGCGCCAAACGCGGATCGCATCATCGCTGCCGAGCGACAAAACGACCGACGTTGCGTGTGGCGTTGTGATTGTGCGGTGCAGGTAGTAAGCGGATCGTTGCGCTGGCAGGCTGTGGGGAGTGCCGTCGACGAGGTCTTCGCGAAGTTGCCACAGCGGTTTGCCATCGGCATCTCGCGAATCAAGGTCGAGGGATGCCTCGGGGCCAAAGTCAGTCGTAAATGCTAGGTCGGCGTTTCTGGCAGTGTTGGGCCCCATGACACGCCAGGGACCTAGCACTGGTTCGGTGTGGTCGAGAGTCGCTTGTTCTTGCTCCCACATCTCCTGGGCAGCAGCTAGTTGTTCGTTAGGACTCAGGAGTTGTGACTCAAGTTCAGCGATTTCGCTGCGCAGTCGCTGCAATGTCGATTTCTGATCTTGGTCGTAGATCGGGACGAACGGCACGGAGTTGACGCCGCCATTGCCGTCATTGCCTTTGTCGGTGATCGTGTTGAAGTAGGCGAAGAACCGGTAGTAGTCGTGCTGCGAGATCGGGTCGTACTTGTGGTCGTGGCATTGTGCGCAGCCAACCGTTAGCCCCATCCATGTGACCGCTGTCGTCGTGACGCGGTCGGCAACGTAGGCGACGCGGCATTCTTCGAGGATTGTCCCACCTTCGTGGGTGTTCATGTGGTTGCGATTGAAGCCTGACGCAATGCGTTGGCTCTCGGTCGCATTCGGTAACAAGTCGCCAGCGATCTGCTCGATCGTGAACTGATCGAATGGCATGTTGTCGTTGTAGGCATTGATTACCCAGTCGCGCCAAGCCCACATGTGGCGGCCGCCATCGATCGAGTAGCCGTTGGTGTCTGCGTAGCGCGCCAAGTCCAACCAGCGCAGTGCCATGCGTTCACCAAACTGTGGTCGGCTGAGTAGTTTGTCGACTTGGATCTCGTAAGCGTCTGGGCGCTTGTCGGCAGCAAATGTCGCGATTTCCGTTGGCGTCGGCGGCAAGCCGGTCAAGTCGAGCGATAGCCGGCGAATAAGGGTGCGGCGGTTGGCAGTCGGCGACATCGCGAGGCCTTCGCGCGCTAGCCGTCTGCTGATGAATGCGTCGATGACCGGGCGTGCTCCCCCCTGTTCTAGAGCCGGAACTGCCGGTCGTTTTGGAGTGGAAAAAGACCAGTGTGCTTCTTGTGCCGCAGCGCTTGTAGCAATGACTGCGCAGAGCAATGTGTTGGTCGCTATCCGTCGCAGCGAGGCCGAGGCGCTATGCATGCCCCTAATCTACTGAGACTGTATTCGAGACCCAATGGTCGTTGTCCGCGAATACCGGTTGCGAGCAGTATTGCTATTGCCCGGATTTGAAGATCATCGGTTTGTTAGGCCATTTCAGCACGTACATATGGAGCCTCTTGCTGACGGGATATGCTGTCGAGGGAATGCCGAAGGCGTCGGCTGGTGTTCCCTTAGCGGTGCCATCGAGTGCATCGCACACGGCTTGATAAAGGTCGGTGAGATCCGAATACCCCAGTCTCGTTATGTTACGGCCGCGGCCGTTGTGGGCGGGGTAGATCGTGACGTCCTTGGGTATGCGCTCGATGAGCATCGCGAGCGTGCTGCGGTATTCCGCTAGCGATTCAACGAACAAGCCGCCCGGATATAGAAAGTCGCCGGTGAATAGCGCTGGCGTCGCTGCGTCGTAGAGCATGATCGACGTTTTGGTGTGGCCTGGCGTTAGCAAGACCTCTACCGAGCGGCCGCCGAGATCGATGTGCTCGCCCGGTTGTAGCCATCGTGTGACGCGAATCGGCTGACGCGGGTCCTTGTCCAGCCAACCCAGGTGTTCGGCTGAGCTGGGTAGGAACACGCCATCATTGGTTCGTTTGCGTAGGTCTTCCGCGTCGATTAAGGCGACGTCAGCGAACTCGTGGAGCCCGCCAACATGGTCGAAGTGTAAATGCGATGGGATGACCGTGATCGGCAGGTCGGTGATGGCGGCAACGACCGGTGCGATCTTGTGTTTGCCTGGGCCGGAATCTAGTAGCAGAGCCCGTTCGGAGCCTCTGATCAGATATTCGATGTTGGCTTGGTAATAGTCGGTTTCGATGATTGCCGATGTCGCCGCCGGTAGTGATTCGATGCTGCGATGTTTGTCGAATGAGCGGATTGCAAGTTTAGGGTCGGGTAGGCGCTTGCCGGTTAGGGGCGTTGTGCAAGCGAGGCTGAGTAAGCCGACCGAGACCAGGGCCAGTAAGTTAGGGCTGACGAGTGCCATCTACTTGTTGTTGGTGTCTCGTGGGAGTGCCGTTGCGGGTATTCGTTAGCTTACTAGCTACAGCGCACGTCGGCGATGCGTTTGGCTCCGGTTGCAATCATTAGCAAGCGGTCGAAGCCAAGTGCGACACCAGCACATGCCGGAAAGCCATTCTGTAGTGAGGCAATGAGCGGTTCGTCGATCGGTAGTGGTGAGCGGCCACTTGCTTCGCGATCGCGGTTGGCTTGTTCGAATCTTCGGCGTTGTTCTTCGGCGTTTGCTAGTTCGTGGTAGCCGTTGGCTAGTTCTATTCCATCAACATAGAGCTCAAATCGCTGTGCTACGTCGTGCCCATCGTTGGACTTGTGGACCTGTGCAAGCGCTGCTTGTGACGCTGGGTAATCGTGCACGAAGGTCGGCCCAGGCTTTCCGAGTGTTGGTTCGATGTGGCTGACGAGCAAAAGGTCGAGGGCGTCGTCGAGGGATCCGTGCTCGAAATTGGGTGGCAGAGGGATGCCAATGCGTTCGCAAGTCGCCCGCAATTCGGCGAGAGATGTCGCAAATGGGTCGATATCGGCCCCCTCCATGAAGATCTCGCGGTAGCTGCGCCGCGTGAAGGCCGATCCACTAGTTCGTGGCACCAGCGTTTGCACCAGTGCTTCGACCTCGGCCATCAGTTCGTAATGATCAAAGCCGGGGCGATACCACTCGAGCATGGTGAACTCGGTGGAGTGGCGCCGGCCTTCTTCGCCATCGCGGAAGGCATGCGCGATTTGATAGATGGCGCCTGATCCAGCCGCGAGTAGCCGCTTCATCGGTCCCTCGGGTGAGGTTAGTAGATGGCGCGGTAATGGTCCGTCGGCTCCCGAGTGGACTTGGCACGGGACGGGATTGATGTGCGCTTCTACGACGAGGCCATCCCCGATGATTGGCGTGTCGACTTCTAAGACTCCGAGAGTGGCAAAGAAGTCGCGGACGTCGCGGAGCATGCGCGCCCGCGCTCGCAGCATCGCAACGTCTGGGGAGCCAACGTCGGGCACGGCAGTGCTGCGCGCTACGACTTAGAAACGCGCTCGACGTATTCGCCGGTGCGAGTGTCGATGCGGACCGTGTCGTCGAGGTTGATGAAGACCGGCACCATCAATTCGGCGCCTGTCGAAACCGTTGCGGGCTTCTGCACGTTGCCGGTTGAGTTCCCCTTGGCTCCTGGTTCGGTGTAGGTGACCTTGAGGTCAACGTGGTTTGGCGGTGAGCAGGTGATTGGACTGCCGTTGTAGAAAACGATTTCGCACTGCATCTCTTCGACCAGCCACTTGCCGGAGTCGCCGACTTGAGCGGGTGTCAGTTCAATCTGCTCGAAGCTTTCGCCGTCCATGAAGTGGTAGTTGGTTCCATCCTTGTAGAGGAACTGCATTTCCTTCTCTTCGACATCGGCGCCTTCGATTGAGTCGCCGCTGCGGTAACTCTTGTCGAGCACTCGGCCGGTAACCATGTTCTTGACCTTGATGCGGTAAACAGCCTGACCCTTGCCGGGCTTCATGAAGTCGAGGTCGACGACTAGGTAGGGCTCGCCGTCGAGTTGGACCTTCAGACCTTTCTTGAAATCACTTGTGCCGTATGACGCCATCGATGCCGCTTGCTTAGTGTTCTGGACGCGCGTTTATCCGCGCGGAAATACGCTCCCGCTCCTTGTGAGCGGAATACTCATGCGAATCATCTAGTTGTACGGCACGATCTTCGCCAGTGGAACGTCGAAACAGTGTGCAAGAGAATGTGATTGAGGTCCTGGCCGCTGGGGTGGCTGGGAGCGGTTGGCGGGATCAATTGCGCCAGGCGGTGCGGGATCCAGATGTCCTGGTCGACTTGCTCGAATTACCCGAAGAATTGCGTCCCGGGGCTCGAATGGCGGCAGAGCTGTTTTCTCTGGTCGTACCGCACGCCTTCTTGTCGCGGATGCGCCGGGGGGACCCTGATGACCCGTTGTTAAGGCAAGTTCTGCCAATTGATGCGGAGGCGGGGCCGGCACCTGCGGGGTTTTCGTCCGACCCCGTCGGAGAAGAGGGCGCTAGCAAGGCGGCGGGCATGCTGCAGAAATACCATGGCCGGGCGCTTCTGATCGTTGCCCCAGTCTGTGCTGTGGCGTGTCGCTACTGCTTCCGTCGGCACTACCCCTATGACGAAACTCCGTCGGGTCTTGCGGAGTGGCGGCCGGCACTCGAGGCCATCGCGCAGAGCCCCGATATCGAAGAAGTGATTCTGTCCGGTGGCGATCCATTGATGAGGAGCGATGAGTGGCTATCCGAGTTGATCGTCCAACTGGAGGCCATCCCGCATGTCCGTCGTCTGAGAATCCATACGCGATTGCCCATCGTGATCCCGGATCGGGTTACCGATGGTTTGCTGGCGATGCTTTCGAACACCCGCTTCGCGCCGACTGTTGTTGTGCATGCAAACCATCCCGCCGAGATTGATGAAGCGTGTGGTGCTGCGTTGTTGCGGCTTGTGAAGGCGGGTGTGCCAGTGCTTAACCAGAGCGTGTTGCTGCGAGGTATCAACGACGAGGTTTCGGTCTTGGCGGACTTGTCGCGCAGATTACTCGATGTGCGTGTCATGCCGTATTACATGAGCCAGCTTGACCCGGTTGTGGGGGCCGCGCACTTCGAGGTCTCGATAGAGCGTGGTCTTGAGATTGTGGCAGAGTTACGCAAGCAGTTGCCGGGGTTTGGTGTGCCGCGCTATGTGCAAGAGGTCGTTGGTGCTGCCCACAAAGTCGAAGTGCAGAATGGGTGTGGCTAGCGTGATGACGCCACAGCTCCGCCCGATCACGAGCAAGCTTGGCTCGACCCCGCGGCTTAATGCGCTTGCGTCATTTGTGCCTAAGGCGACGCGCGTGTTTGTCGATGTCGGCACAAATCATGCAATCCTGCCGATACTGGTGGCGAGGAGAACGCATGCGAAACTCAGCATTGGGATTGATCGCTCGCCGCAAGCACTGCTAGAGGCAGAGCGACGCGTGCGGCGAAGTCATTGTGCGCGGCGCATTGAGTTGCGGCTCGGCGATGGCCTGTCTGACCTTGCGTCGAATGAGGTCGAAGTCATCTGTCTCGCAGGGTTAGCCCCGGTCAATATGGTCAAGATTCTGACTGGCGGCTTGGCGGTAATGCAGGGGCATGCCGTGCGCTTGCTGCTGCATCCACTAGGCAGCAGCGAGCAACCCCGCGCATTTTTGGCGGCAAACGATTTCGAGTTAGTCGTCGATACCACGGTGATGAGTCGTGGCCGGGACTGCACCCTGTTGGTAGCTGAGCGGCAAGCGTAGCTGGTGGCGTAGGGTGATATGCCCCGGAGCGACAGGTGACTGCGTGATCACTGTCGTGGTCTTCCTGCGGTAGTTCGTTTGCAGGTGACGGATAGTTGCTGGCAGTGTCCGGATATTGGCGCGGCCGAACTGGCCGTCGGCACGTGTTCTTTGCCTCTCATCTGGAGAAGTGTTGGAACCGGAGTGGACGCACTGGCCGCAGTGCCTGACAACTCCTTCATGTCCGAACTTCAGAGAATTGTGACGCACCCTGGTGGCGCGCATAAAGATGACCTGCTTGCCTGCTGCATACTCATTGCCAAATACGGCTGCCCCGTGGTGCGCCGTGATCCGACCGAAGATGAATTGGGTGATGCTTCCATTGCGATTATTGATGTCGGTGGCTCTCACGATCCCGCCTTGCAGAACTTTGACCACCATCATTTTCCGCGGGAGCATCCACCCACCTGTTCGCTGAGTTTGGTTCTCGGAGCCTTGGGGCTTTACGAAGACGCCATGAAGTTCTGTGACTGGCTAGAGCCCGCGGAGTGGTTCGATTCGCGGGGGCCCAACAAGACCGCGGAGTGGTTGGGTGTGCCACGACGTGCGGTGGCGCAACTGAACTCACCGATCGACATGACTCTGTTGCGACGCTTCGCAGCGCAGTCTGAGCACGTGGCTGGCGAGACGTTGTACGAATACATGCGGTTCGTCGGTCAAGATTTGCTCGACTACCTGCGTGATGTTCGCGAGGGAATTGAACTCGTCTCCAAGGCGAGCGAGCGATGGTCTGTGGCCGTTGATGGCGACGTCATCGAGGCTGTGTTCTTGCCGCGCAATGATGAAACGCCCGATGAGCCGTCGGGAAGTGTCTTCCGGTTCATCCGTGCTACTGGGATTGAAGATCAGATCGGCGCCACGGTTTATCCCGATCGTCGGGGTGAAGGCTATGGCATCAGTCGTTACGAAGACGATCCGCGCTTGGACTTCTCGCAGCTAGATGGTGAGCCGGATGTTCGTTTTGCCCATAAGAGCGGCTTCATGTGCAAAACGACGGCAACTGATCCCAGTCGGCTCAAAGAACTGATCAGGGCAGCAGTCAAGCGTTAGGCGCTTGGCGAATAGCGAGTGCTATTGCCCGTCGATTTGCTTCTGGAGTGCCGCTAAGGCTGCGGCGAGTTGCGGGTCCTTGTCGGTTTGCGGAGGTTGTTCGACGTCGAATCCGTAGCGCTCTGCGACGGCTGCGTACTCATCACGAAACTGTTTGGGCGGCTCAATCGAGCTGTAGAGGACACCGTAGATGTATTGCTCCTGCTCTTTATCCACCTCAACTGTGATATCGGGCAGGATGCCGCCCTCGTCTTTATCTGCCGAGGTCACCTTCGTTGCTTGGTTCCGTTCAATATTGCGGCCGTTCGGTGTGCGGTAGCTACCGGTCGTTAGTTTCAATTTGAACTCGCGGCCCTCCCAACGGTAGATCGTATTGACGTAGCCCTTGCCGTGGGTGCGCTTGCCGACGATGACTGCGCGTTCGTGGTCTTGGAGAGCGCCCGAAAGTACTTCGCTGGCGCTGGCGGAGTTCTCGTTGACTAGCACGACGAGTGGCAGATCAGGCCAGAGGCATTTGGACGGCTCGGTACGGTAGACGATGTCTTTACCGCTGCGCCGCTTCTGGGTAGCGATAATGCCAGTTGGCAAAAAGGTGCGCGCGATGTCGAGACATTGCTCAAGGCTCCCGCCGCCGTCGTAGCGTAGGTCCAGGATTAGTCCGCGTAGTTGGCCCTGTTGTTCGAGTGATTTGACGGCGGCGATGATTTGTGGTCCGGATGTCGGGTGGAAACCGGTGAGGTGCAGGTAGCCGAGTCCTTTGTCGAAATCGATAAAATGGGCCCATTTGACGCAAGGCCTCTGCACACTGCCGCGCGGCACTTTGAGTTCGATTTGTTTGCCGTCGCGATCGATGCTCAGGGTCACCGTCGTATTGGCGGGGCCGCGCACGAGATTGACAACGTCTCGGCTGGTTTCCGTAGCGGTAAGTTTTGTGCCATCGACCGCCACGACCCGGTCGCCCGGTAGTATGCCGGCCTTTTCGGCGGGGCTGCCCGGAAACGGATAGTGGATGACAACTTCGTCATCGTGAGTGACCATTTTGGCGCCGATGCCTTGGTAGTTGCCAGTGCTGCGCTCGTCGTATGTCGCAACTTCCGCCGGTGGGATGTAGCGGCTGTATTCGTCGAGTCCGTCGACCATGCCACTGATTGCGCGTTCGAGTAGCTCGTGCTCGTCAGGAGGCTCAATGTGTGAGTTGAGCACTTCCTGATAGACAATCTCAAGCGCCGATTGTTGCGGCTCCGGCAGGATATTGGACCTCAGGCCGCCCAGGTAAGAACCCAGGATAAAAGCTGTGAGGATCAGCGCCCAGTTGAGTATCAGGAACCACAATGGCAGCCGCGGTTGCTGTTGCATCTCAACAGCGTATGGTGAAACACCATGGCGCGCATTCTCGTCGTGGACGACACACCGCAGAACTTGAAGCTCATTGAGCTATATCTGCGGGAAACTGAGTTCGAAGTTGTAGCTGTGACTAGCGGTTACGACGCGATCGAACAGTCGATGCAGGGGGCGTTTGATATGATCCTCCTCGATGTCGTAATGCCGGGCATTGATGGTTTCGAAGTTTGTCGTCGCCTCAAGAACGACCCCCGCACGGCGTTTGTACCGGTCATTTTTCTGACTGGTCGCATGGGCGATGAGTCAGACAAGTTGGCCGCGTATAAACTCGGCGCGGTTGACTACATCCAGAAGCCTGTCGATCGCCAGGAACTAATTGCCCGGATCCGGGTCATGTTGCGGCTCGAAGAGGCGCGCTCTCGCTTGGATCGCGAGAATGCCGCGCTGCGCGGTCAGCTGACACGCTCTGAGCAGCAGTTGGAGGAGTTTGCTACCGAGCTTGAGGGCTTGAAGAAACTCAGCAAAGAGCGGTTTGTTGATCAAGTGCCGTCCGTTTTGACGCTCTCCCCGGAGATGGCAATACGTTCTTTTGATGAATCTGCCAGCCAGATTTTGGGCGAGCTTTCCGTCGGTATGGCTTTGGCGGCTGTGGGAGCGGCAGCCAGTCGAGTTGTCGAAATTGTCGAGAGTGGTGTGGAGAGCGCACCATTGTCGTCGGATATCGGCGATGAAGAATTCTTGCTGGTGATTCGCCGTTTGGAGAGCGGAGACCTGTTGCTCTGCTTTTGGGATGTGACCAGTGAGCGTCGCGTTCAGCGCGGCATTGCCGATCGCGCGTTGCTCGACTTGCTGCCAGAGTCCACCGAGCAATCGGCCGAATCCGCCTATCGCATGACGGATTTCATGGGCAATTCTCAGTCTGTTCTAGCGACAACAGACAAAGTCGCGCGGTTACGCGAGAAGCGGTCAACGGTGCTGATTTACGGTGAAAGTGGTTCTGGCAAAGAACTGGTCGCACGCGCTCTTCACTTTGATGGCCGTTACCGCAATACGCCGTTCATCCCGCTGCACTGCGGGGCTATCGCACCAGAACTGATCGAGAGTGAGTTGTTCGGCCACGAGAAGGGGTCTTTTACTGGTGCTCAGTCGGCGCACGCAGGTCTGTTCCGCGCAGCAGACGGGGGCACGATCTTCCTCGATGAAATCGCTGAGACGTCGCCTAGTGTGCAGGTCAAGCTCTTGCGAGTCTTGCAGCGAGGTGAGATTAGGCCAGTTGGCGCGAGTCAGCCTCGTATCGTTGATGTTCGCATCATCGCTGCGACGAATCGCGATTTGCTAGAGTTGGTGCGCGAAGGCAAGTTTCGCGAAGACCTCTACTATCGACTCGAAGTCGTCACACTGCATTTGCCGTCCTTGCGTGAGCGCATTGACGACGTGCAATTGCTCGCTGAGCACTTCATCCGGGTTGGCAACCGAAATCACGAGCGCTCCGAAGATCCGGTGCGTGGTTTCTCGAAAGGCGCGATGGACCGCCTGAAAGCCTATTCCTGGCCAGGGAACGTGCGCGAATTAGAGAACGTGATCGAGGGCGCCTTTGCTCTCGATGTAGGGAGTGTTGTGCGGGAAAGTGATTTGCCTGATCGCATTCTTCGTGATTCGTCAGGGTCTCGCGCGAGTCAGGTAAAGCGATCAGATCCGTTGCCCGTCCCGTTTCGTGAACAGGGTGTCGATATTCGCGGCCGTCGCGAGGCTGCCGAGCGTGACGCGATCATCGATGCGATCCGCGACACGAATGGTGACAAGGCTGCGGCGGCGCAGCAGCTTGGCATGGCGCGAAGCACCTTCTATCGCCGGCTTAAAGAACTGGGCATCTGAGCGGTGGTGCCGCGACGAGCATGGCCTCGTGCTTGAGCCCGGATGCAGCTTGCTGGTTAGAACGTGACCGTGAAGCCCAATTGGAAGCCGTCGATCGTCATCTCGTTGCTGTACTTGAAGCCATTGGCGTCGCCACTCGCGGAGATCGTGCTGTAGCGCATGCCCGCAAAGAAACTAATGTCGCGCTGCGGGAGCTGGTAACTGAGGCGTGCTTCGATGTCCTGCGAGAAGTCCTCTATGTCACCTGAGAGAACAAGCTCTTCGGGGGCGATTGCGTAATCGAGGTCGAATGCGAATTGCATCCATGTAGCTCGTGCGCGGGCGGCTAGGTAAAGGACGTCGCCGTCCATCTCCAGGTCTTGGGATCTCGTTCCCGGAGTCTCTTCGCGTCCATTGAGTGTCATCGAGCGGGTCGCGAAGACGCCGCCGCTAGCAAATTGGATGCGAAGTTCTTCGTTGCGATATTCCGTGCGGATGTCGGCGAGTGGTTCTAGGTAGCCGACGCGTAATTCGTCCATCTCAGCATAGATGCTGACCATGTCGCCTTGCAGCAGTCGTCCCCAGTCGTGTTGGAGTTCGCCCGTGCGGGAGGTGTCCATGTCCAGTCGGTAGTATTCGGCACGGATGCCGCCAAATCCGTCGCCAATATCGGCGCGCAAACCAACATCTTCCCGATGTCGATCCTGGCCGAACGACCGTAGTTCCTGCTGTGGATTGTCGACGACGGGCTCCTCCGACTGCATCTTGGTGTTGCCACGCAGTTGGTAGAGGGCGAGGTAGGGCGAAACGTGAATCGCCGGCTCCATGAGCACGGTAGACGTGCAGCCTGAGAAGAGTGTGGCCGCGAGAACCAGGACAAGTGTCCGCATGATGGCAGCGTAGGTTGCTCTAGACCTCTACGCCAGCTTCTGGCGTTGGGACGACGGTTTCCTACGCTAGTTACGATGTCTGAAGTCTTTCTAGAGCGCGATTTTTTGGCTTACGAGCGCCACCGCCAAGATGATCCCGAGTTCAACGCTCTACGGCTTAGCGTGCGCCGCAAGCTCAAGGGTATGGCCGATCGGGTCCAGAAGGCTGCTAAGCCTCTTGGTGCTGACTTGAGCGCACAGGCTGGTCTTCACCACCCCTATACGTTTAACGCCTACCGGGTGAAGGAGCAGCGTGCGTATCTTTGTCGCGGTGCTAAGGAGCGGAAGAAGCTGGCGACGTTCTTCGGTGAGGCTCTCGGTAAGGATGCGGAGACGCACTATATCCAGACTGTCTTGGAGGTTTGCCTTGATGACGAAATCGTCGAGGCAGCGCTGCGCATCCATCCGCAGGCGTGGTGGGACGGCGAAAACTTGAAAAAGAAGCTGCTGAATGACTCTGGTGAGATGGACTCGTTTTGCCAGATGCTCAAAGCGTTGCCGCCTGGCTTCAACCTGAAATTACATGACTGGCGTGCCGATCATTGGTGTGCGTCACTCAAGCCCAGTGGCGTCAAAGAACTGTTGCAGCATTACACGCCTGGTGAGCACTGGCTGCATGTGCAGCGGCAGTTGCCGAAGGAAGACGCGTTAGAGATGGGGACAGAGGCAGAGTCGTGGGTGAGCAGTTCGCTGTTGTCGCTCTTGCCTGTTTACAAGTCGATCCTGTGGACGCCGTAGCGGTTCGCGGATCGAGTGCTCGTCGGGTCGCTTCTTGGCGAGCTACCTAGATGGGTAGTTCTTCTTGACCCAGGCCTTCCATTTGTCGTCGAACGACAGGAATGACAAGTTGTAGGCCTTTTTGAGGCCTTCACGCGTGGCGCCGACTAGATCCTTCTGATCGATGTCCCAGTTTTCGTCGACGCGGCCCTTCACCGTGAACAAGAACGTCTGCCACTTTTTGGGGCCCATCGAGAGTAGGTAGTCGATGCGTGAGTAGATCGCGACGTGGTCGTTGAACGTGAGGTTGCCGAAATCACGCCATTTCGCGACTTCGGGGAAGGGCGCAAACTTCTTGCTGCCGCTGATCATCGCCTTTGCATACGGCTTCCACTTGTCGATGCGTTTCATGTCGGCGACGGAGCCTTCGTTCTGGTCGAAGCTTGGCCATTTGCCGTCGATGCGACGTGAGTTCCAGTGGCCGAAGCCTTCGCGGATCCACACTGGCAGGTTGTAGGCGTAGTAGCGAAAGCCATCGAGCAGGTTTTGGCTGACGTTGAACGCGAGGGCGCAGTGCAGTGCTGTGTCGTGCTTGAGCGGGAACTCGTTGGACTCCGTAGGGCACGTGAACAGGATCGAGCTGCTGTCTGTGAAGTGCCAGCGTTGCGGGTAGAAGCTCGGACGTCCGAGATACTTCTCCATGTATTGGCGGTAAGGCCCGCCCTTCTCGATTGCGAGCACGAGGAACTTGTCTTTCATCCCCATATACGGGCCATACCCCATGTATGTCTTGTTCGGGTCTGGGATGACTTGGCTGGGATCTGTGGGGAAGTCTTTATCGGCAACGCCGAATAGCGCCTGCGTTTCTGAGTACAGATTCTCCAAGCGTTGCGCCACGAGATGTGCACGCATCCACGCGTCTAGCTTGCGTGACTTCGGCTTGATCTTGGGAAGCTTTGCTTTGAGTTCGGTTAGCTCGGCGCGGATCTTTTTGCGGGTTGCGGAGTCCTGCGGCAAGACCCAGATCGGAAGGTTCACGCCGATTCGGAAGTGCGCCGTCTCCATCCAGATGATGTTGATGAACGGTAGCGTCTTTTGGATCCCGGTCGACGTCACCGGGTCTGCAGCCAGGTTGCCGAACTTGAACGGGCCGTAGTTGAGGATGCCGGCCTTGGCCATCGCCTTGGCATCCATCTTTGTGTAGGGGTCAATCTGCCACTTCTCGAGTTCGGGCTTCTTTTGCGCCAGTGCGCCAGCATGCATGCAGGCGACCGCGAGCATGAACAGTTGTAGATTGATGATTCGGAGCGTGTTCACGGTCATTCTGGATCAGCTCTGTACTAGAGCTTTAGGAGCCACTTCTTAGCTTGCTCTATGGCTTGGAAGCTCGACAGTTTTTCGAGCGGTTTCTCGCCATGGACTACGCGGGCGGTGTTGATTGCTTCTTTCTTCACCGCAAAGTCTGAGGACTCAAGGTAAGAGCGTAGCAACATGCCTTGGCTTTTAGGCATCAAGTATCGTAGCAGGCGAAGGCCTGCCATTTGGTCTGTTGGGCGAGCCGATGCGATTCGCTCAAAGACGGGCATCGCGCATTCGCTTGAGCGGCCTGCAGGCAGCACTGTTGATGCGATGCCGCGGAACTCGCCCCATCGTTGCTTCGTGGCGAGTAACACGGTGTCGAGGCCGTCATGCTTGCCGAGGCTTAGCAGGCCAAGTCCTGCGTAGACGGCGATGTCCGGATCCTTGTCCAGTAGCGCTGGTTTGAACACTGCCGCCATGTCGACGTCGTGGAAACCGGCGAGTTTGCGCATTAGGTAGCGCCGCCACTCTACGCTAGGCCGCTTGGCTTCGCGGGCGAGCAGTGATGCGTGGCTCTTGTCTATGACCGAGTCGAGTACGGCGAACAGTTGCTCATTGGTATTTTTTGGGCGGTCGCTGACGAGCGAGATAATGATTGGCGCGACGCCTGGCCCGATTGCGATGAGCTTGCGATTGGCTGCGGTATGGAGCTTCTCTTGTGATTTCTTGAACTGCTTTGCAGTAGCACGTGCGCGGTCGCTAACGGCCTTCTTAAGACTTGGCCATTTCCCGGCCTTTTCGGCCGGTGCGCTTTTCGGGCGGTTTGGAGGAGCGTCTTTTGACTGGGCTTCGGTCGGGGCCGTTGTTAGCGCCAAGGCGGTGATTGTCGCCAGTAGGGCACCAACGATGTCTCGTGCCTTGGATTTCTTGTTGAGCATGCTCACGGCGTATTCTTTTTTGGTAGGTCCATCCATTTAGGCAGGTCGTCACGATAGTCCGGGTGCGCGAACGTGACCTTCTTGCCGAGTGTTAATTGTTCGTTCTCCCACCAAGTCTGCCACTCCATTTTTGTATGCGTGACGAATCCGACTTGCAGTGCGTCAACGTATTCGGTCATCGCCATTGGTGACGGGTGGAACTCGTAGCTGCCGGCCACGAAGAAACCCTGCGCAAGCTCGATGGGAGGGCTGACTGCATTGATGTGCAGCTCGTCGAAAAGCCATATCGCTACCGGCAATATTGCGCTTTGTCGCGTCATGTTGCCGCGGGATTTGTGGCTGATTAGTTTCGACTGTTTCTCAAGCTCGTAGATGTTTGACGCAACCGAGGCCAAGCCTTGAGCTAGCTTGAGTTGTTCTTTGCGTTCCGTTGGGAACTCGCGTTGCGCGACCTTCAACGGCAGTACGTGGTCCCGCAGCGCCCAGGTGTAGGTTGTTTTTATGCCGAGTTCGGGCCGGAAAGAGGTGAGCCAATCGAAGTATGGCTGCAGATCGGCGAACGTGATTTCGATCCCGTCGATGACGAGTAGGCGTGGATCGTCTTTCGGGTCTGTTTTGTTCGAGCACGCAAATGTCATCACAGCCACCATGGCCATGGCGGTGATCGTTGCTGTGCCAGAAGTTCGCCACGCCTTTCGGGATGGCCCAGAGATTGAGGGGAGCGGTTTGCTCACAGTGGATTCCATGCCAGGGCCAGTTAGACCTGGGGTGTGTCAAGATTGGCCAAGAACGTGCAGACCGGGCCGGTCAAATGGTTGTATGTCGCGGCTAACTGGTCGGCAACTTGCGGCATTTGGGCGACGGCTAGCGGGCTGGCGTAGATACTCGAGTTCTCTAGCCAGATGGATCGCTGGTCTTGTGGCCAGGTTTCGACTCGGACTTGGAACGTCTGCTTCTGGTCTTCATGCGGAGGAAATACGAAGCGCACTCCTAATGACTGCATTGGGCGGCCGAATGCACTGCCCGCCTGGCTTACCGGCGGGATGAGTCGTTGGGCCAGAAACTCGCGGCCGTCCTTAAAGTTCCGTGGCGTGATCAGTGACCGCACGACGAACTGCTGGGCGATCGAAGTCGGGATGTTGCACGTCTGAAAGGCGAGGGTTGCGACGTTGACGGCTCGAGTCGCAAAGTCCTCGACCGTCGAGCCACGCATTTCCTCCCGGATTACGAGGCGGTCGTGCGTGAAACTGGCCATGGAAACCTGGCCGGGTGCCTGGGCGAGGTTGCTCAGATGGATGCCGTCAGGCGCAACCTGGAAGTTCTGGTAGCCGAGTTCGGGCCTCTGGTAGAGGGTGTTGTGGACGTTTTGCACGAGGTCCGCCCGCATTTGTTGCGGTGGGTAGAGGATCTCTGCGGCGAAAGCGATCGTTCGGGGGTCGTAGTTCATAGCCCAGCCCCCATGCTACGGGGGTAACTGATCGACACTAGGGGGGGGATGGATTCCTCGTCTCAGATATGTTCGGCCGTGTGGCATTTTGGGAGGGATCCATTCGGATCAACGTCTCTCAAGGGCCGATAAGGTGACAAAAGCTCTGTCTGCTGGTCTTGTCGCCCGGAAGGGCTACGCTCTGTCGCCCGTTTTCACTGATCAACTTCCACGATGCATCGCGTTTTCACTATCGCTGCTACGCTTCTTACGGCGTCAGCTTTCGCCCTCCCTGCCGTAACTGCTCAGCAAGAGCAGGAGCAAATCAAGGCCGTTCAGAAGGAGGTCGACGCCCTTCAGGTTCAGTTGATCGATGAGCGCGCCAAGCTGCTCCGTTCGATGAAGGTCAATGGTCAGCAGCTCGACCCACTTGAGGTTATGCGTGAGGCGATTTACCTCGCCGGTGGCAAGCTGGTCGAATCTAAGGTCGCCAACTTCTTCATCCTCGAAGAGCTGAAGAAGCAGGTCGAGTCAGGCCAGCGCAAGGCAGAGGAGTTCTTGGTCACCGAAGAGCAGGTTCTCGCAGAGATCGCTCCGATGCAGGCTGAGTTCCTTGGCAAGAACCCGGGCGTCAGTTTCTGGGAGGTCGTGCGCACCCAATACGGGTTGAGCAAGGAGACTTTCATGGAGCAGCGCAAGGAGTCGATTCTGTTCGACCGCGTGTTCTTCCCGGGAGCCCCGAAGGATTGGCCCGCGATCACCAAGGAAGCGATCAAGGCGCAAACCCAGAGTGAGCAAGGTCCGAAGTTCCTCGAGCAGCTTGAGAAGGCTACTGAGGGCGTCGACGAGAACGGCAACCCTAAGAAGTTGCCTGAGTTCTGGGTCAACATGATGCGTCAGTTCGTGCAGAAGGGTTTGCGCAGCTGGAGTGATGTTCGCTATGCCTCGCACGGTTTGCCGGCTGAGACAGTCTTGCGTGTCAACGATCTAGAGTGGTCAACGCGTGACGCCTTTGACTTCGTAAAGAAGGGGCTGTTTGTGCGCGACCTAGAGCGTGCCATGCAGGAAGTCGCGGTGCGGGAAGCACTGCGCCAAGAACTGGTCGCGAAGGGCGTATTCATCTCTGATGAAGAGTTCGCCAGCCGCTACGACACCTATCGCGAGCCCTATGACTCGACGCCATTCACGGTCGAAGTTATCGCGACGCGCTTTAAGGGCTACCCGTGCTTGGAAGCCTTCCGCGCACGTTGGCGGCTCATCTCGTCGTTCAGCGATCTTATCAAGGATGAGATCAATGACGAGAATCTGCAGGCACACGCCAACAAGCGCGCTGCTTTCTTTGCCGACGGCCAGTGTGACGTGAGCGTGATTCCCTTCCAGGGCCGCAACAAGATTACCGGTGCGTGGGCTCCGGATGGCATGGATGCTGCCGAGAAGCGTTGCGCTGCTGTGTTCGCCAAGATGGAAGCTGGTGAGTTGACCTTTGACGAGGCCCTGCGTCAGCACACCGAGTTCTTCGCTAACGATGAGAAGCGCGGCTTGCTCGGCATGCTGCCTCTTAACCAGTTGCGCCAGCAGTGCCGCGAGAATGAGTTCACTCAATTGCTCGATGGCTTCACCGTCTCGGACCACTTGTTCTTCGATGCCGAAGTTGGCAAGACGATTGGCCCGGTTGCTGGCCCGGAATCTTGGATGATCTGCCGCGTCAATTCACGCACCCCGGCCCGCCGCCAAATCAACGTTAAGGTTGAGCGCGAGCGCGAGTTGGTTCGTGAGGATTACATCACTTACCGCTTCCTGGAGTGGGCTGGCGATGTGATTGCGAAGTCGAAGTTTGAGTAGTTGATCGATTAGAGGGCCCGACGCTCTACCATCGGATCCGTGTCGGAGCCCGTAGAGAAACGTCGAGATGTCCAGGCGCTATTGCGCCGGATCTGGGCCGCGATCGTGCGTTATCGTCGCATGATTGCGGCCATGATTGGTTTTTCGCTTCTGCAGGTCATCTGCACGAAGCTGCCATTCATGGTGATCGAGCCGCTGCTCACCGTGTTGGAAGGGTCGGACGACCCGGTTGTGGTTCCAGATCCGGCTGCCCCGGTCAAAGAACTTGGCTTTTCCGAAGGGCTGCGGCAGTGGTTCTCACAGTGGTTCCGCGACTTCGCGAATGAACTGTGTGACTTCCTTGGCCTGGCGTTCGACGCCCCGGGCATGCCCGTTGTCGTTGCCTGTGGCTTTGTGACGCTGTGTTGCGGGATTGTTGGCTCCATCACCATTTACATGGTGCAGACCGTCTCGCGATTCTTCGCCTATCGGGTTGTTGCCGATCTTCGCTGTGAATTGGCGCAGCACTTCCTGAGCTTGCCACTGCGCTTCTTCGGCCGTCAGCGCATGGGGCAGATGATTAGCAGGGTTACTAACGATACGCAGGTCATGCAGCGCTCATTTGAGATCGCTGCCGACAACGTCGTGGTCGATCCGCTGATGATCCTCGGCAACATCATCATCATCGCGTTCTACTTCCCGCAGGCCCTGTTGGTGGTTGCGGTGATGCTGCCACTGATGGTGATCCCGATGTATCGTCAGGGTCGAAGGGTTCAGAAGCGCAGTAGCAAGAGTCTGCAGGCGCTTGGCGAGACCACAGAGTCGTTGAATCAGATCCTCACCGGGATTCGCACTGTGAAGGCGTTTCAGCTCGAATCTGAGCGGATGCGGGAGTTCGACCAGACGACGGTCACATTCCTTGGGCGAACCAAGAAGGTGTTGAGTGCGAAAGGGCGCTCGATCGCCCAATCGTTCATTGGCTATCAAGTAGCTACAGCGGTCATCTTGGTGATCCTGGGGCACACGATCTTGTCAACGGACCTGACCTTCGCTGTCGTCGGGGTGATCATTGCGCCGTTGGCGACAAACTATCAGCACGTCAAGCGTGTCACGCGCGCCTACAACGTGATGCGTGAATCGGCGGGTGCGCTCGCCGGTATTGAAGAGATCCTGCAGACGGATGTTGATGCGGCGACGCTCGGTGGACGGTCGATCTCTGGAGTGAGTGGCAATGTCGAATTGCGGGATGTGCACTTCAGTTACGGCGGCAAGCCTGTGCTGCAGGGTGTGTCTCTCAAGGCTAGCGCGGGCCAGACCATTGCGTTGGTGGGGCCTTCGGGCGGTGGTAAATCGACAACGTTAGATTTGCTGTTGCGCTTCCATGATCCGGACAAGGGTTCGGTCATCGTGGACGGTGACGACCTGTCCGAGATCAAGCTATCTGACTATCGCTCCCACACGGCGGTCGTTAGTCAGTCGCCGTTCTTGTTCAACACCTCCTTGCGCGACAACATCAGTTGCGGTCGTCCGGGTGCTACTGATGAGCAGATCGAGGAGGCCGCCCGTGCTGCGAACATTCACGACTTTATCGTCGAACAGCCTGATGGTTACGACACGATGGCCGGTGAGCGTGGCACCAACTTGTCTGGCGGTCAGATGCAGCGCATTACGATTGCTCGAGCGATTCTTCGCGACCCAGCGATCTTGTTCCTTGATGAAGCGACGTCGGCTCTCGATACCGAGAGTGAGGGCGTCGTGCAGGCCGCGCTCGATACGCTGCGCCAGGGACGCACGTCCTTTGTGATTGCGCACCGCTTGTCGACGATCGTCGACGCGGACCAGATCCTAGTCTTGGTCGATGGCCGAATCGTGGAAAGTGGCGCCCAC